>Ga0181530_10000166_pt1 | contig 80718 bp, 76 predicted proteins | sample PEATcosm2014_Bin_42_FD_119769 | JGI IMG/M metagenome (GOLD analysis project Ga0181530, IMG submission 119769) | Peatland microbial communities from MTU Mesocosm Facility, Houghton, MI, USA - PEATcosm2014_Bin10_60_metaG | ecosystem: Environmental > Terrestrial > Soil > Wetlands > Peat | place...
ACGCACTTTTTCAATCCGCCGCGCTACATGCGCCTGCTGGAGATCATCCCCACCGCCGACACCGACCGCGCCGCCATCGACGCCATTGCCCACTTCGCCGACCTGCGCCTGGGCAAAGGCGTGGTCTATGCCAAGGACACGCCCAACTTCATCGGCAACCGCATCGGCACCTTCTCGGTGCTGAACGCCATGCGGCTAATGCAGGAGTTCGATTTCTCGATCGAAGAAGTCGACGCGCTCACCGGTTCGGCCGTGGGTTGGCCGAGGTCCGCCACCTTCCGCACCATCGACCTGGTGGGGCTCGACATCCTGTCCAGCGTGGTTTCGAATTTCCTGCGTAATGTGCGCGACGAGCGTTCGGAGCTGGAAGCGCCGTCGTTCGTCCACCAGATGCTGGAGCGGAAGTGGCTCGGCGACAAAACCCACGGCGGCTTTTACAAGAAGAGCAAGCACGAAGGAAAAGAAGAGCGCCTCGGGCTCGACTGGAAGACGCTCGAGTACCGCCCGCGGCAGAAACCGAAATTCGCTGCGCTCGAAATGGCGAAGCAGATGGACGACACGCGCGAACGCCTGCGCATGCTGCTGGCGGGCGATCCCAAGAAAGACAAAGCCGCGGCTTTCCTCTGGACCGCGCTCGCCGACCTGTGGACGTATTCCGCGAACCGCATTCCTGAAATATCCGACTCGATCGTCGAGATCGACCGCGCCATGCGCCTCGGCTTCAACTGGGAGCTGGGGCCGTTCGAATTATGGGACGCAGCCGGCGTCGAGCCCACGGTCGCGCGCATGAAGAAGGAAGGCCGCCCGGTCGCGGCCAACGTCGAGAAACTGCTCGCCTCCGGGGAGACGTCGTGGTACACCGACGCGCCTTCGGCGCCCTCCGGCCGCGCCTACTTCGATCTGTGCAGCGATAGCGACCGGCCCGTGCACGTGTTTGCCGGCGTGTGGTCCGTCGAAGTCGCAAAGAAAGCCAACGGTGTGGTGAAGAAGAATGCCGGCTGCTCGCTGGTGGACCTGGGCGACGGTGTCGCCTGCCTCGAGTTCCATTCCAAGGCCAACTCGCTGGGCGGCGACATCGTGCAACTGATCGCGCAGACGCTGAAACCTGCCGGTCCCGGCGACGACTTTAACGCCTTCGTCATCACCAACGACGCCCACAACTTTTCCGTAGGCGCCAACATCATGATGCTGCTGATGTGGGCACAAGACGAAGAATGGGACGAGGTGGACCTTGCCATCCACCAGTTCCAGGGGATGACCCAGGCCATCAAGTTTTCGTCCAAGCCGGTGGTGGCCGCGCCCTTCGGCATGACGCTCGGCGGCGGCTGCGAAGTTTCGCTGCACGCGGCCGCGCGGACGCCCCATGCCGAGCTTTACATGGGGCTGGTGGAAGTCGGAGTCGGGCTGCTGCCCGGCGCCGGCGGCTGCAAGGAGATGCTGCTGCGCGCGGTGGATGCGGCAAGCTCGGTCCGGCCGGAGGGCCGCGGCGAGTCCGTCGAACTGATGGAAGCCATGAAGCGGACGTTCGAGACCATCGGCATGGCCAAGGTCTCGACCTCGGCCAGCGAGGCGCGCCATCTCGGGTTCCTCTCCGACAGCGACGAAATCGTGATGAACCGCGAGCGCGTGCTGGCCGACGCCAAGGCGCGCGCCTTGGACATGGTCCGCGCCGGCTACCAGCCGCCCGTGCCGCGCACCATCCCCGCGCCCGGGGAAAGCATCCTGGCCACACTCAAGCTGGGCGTTCACCTGATGCGGCAGGGCGACTACATTACCGACCATGAGCTGAAGATCGGCAACAAGGTCGCTGAAGTGATCTGCGGCGGCCGGGTTTCGCCGGGCACGCCGGTCACTGAGCAATACATCCTGGATTTGGAGCGCGAGGCGTTCAAATCCCTCGCCGGCGAACGCAAAACGCAAGAGCGTATCCAGCACACGCTGAAGACGGGAAAGCCGCTGAGGAATTGATGATCGGGTGATCGGGTCATCGGGTGATTGGAAGGCCGGCGTAGGACGCCGCCCGCTCGGCGAGAGCCTAAAGCCCCGCATCATCCAGCCAGGCGCGAGCTACTGCAACGTGGGCGAGATTTCGGACAGCCTCAGGAAGGTGGTTGGGGAATACAATGAAGCCGTCGTGATTGGGTTGGCGGGCGTGGCCTGTCGGCCTCACGAGGACATACACCGCAATCACCCACGAGGCATCACACATGGTTGGAACTGCGGTTCTTCCACGACGAATTATCCTCAGCCGCAAGGGATGTGATGAGAGCTCTGGGAACTGTCCCAGCTTCATCATTGACCGGGAGATGCTGAGTCTCCCAATTCCAGAGGACCATTTTGTCGGGACTCGTAAGTATTCCGACTTGAAGCTTCCATTGCGGCTCCGCAAACCGGATCGTCAGACGCTCGCCGATCTCATAGAAGCAGTACCGTCTGGGAAACGTGGCTCCCTTCGCGGCGATGCTCCCGTACACCTGGACCCTGACATTCGGGAAGACGCGCATCACGAGACGAAGGGTCAGCTTGTAGACTGGAAGCCCCGCTTAGGCCAGTGCTGTGTTGCCGATGCCGAACTCCGTGACGTGGCTTCGGGCGACCTCTTTATCTTCTTTGGCTGGTATGCCGACGCCGAATGGGGAGACCAAGTAACTTTCGACAGAAAAAAAACGTTTCATGCAATCTGGGGCTGGCTGCAGGTCGGCGAACCGCCGAGGCGGAACGTCAGCATATGTTCCAACAGCCGAAACGGGTACGATCATCCGCACCTCGCCCCGCTGCTAAGAGATAGTAGGCACAGGGGGAATCACAACAGCATTTATGAAGCTTCCGAGGCTTTGACCTTTCGCCCCGACGTAAGCGGAGCCGGTGTGTTTTGCTACTGCCAAGTCCTAAGGCTTACACATCCGGCATGCAGGGTTGGCTGTAGGTCGTTGTGGCGGCTTCCAGGGTTCTTCCATCAACTTTTGAAACCTCTGCCGAAAGACGCTTGGCATAAAGAGGGTGGCTTCACTTGCGTTCAGACTGCTGGCCGGTTCCAAGAATACGTGTTCGAAAGGCCGGCTGACGGCTCCCTGGATGCTGACGTAAGGAAATGGCTGGATCTACTCTTTGAGCGGAGCTAACCCGTGCACCCCGCCTGAGGATGGCTGAGATTTGGCGGCGCGCTTTTGCCCACGAAATGGGTTTCACCTTGCCCGAATCCAATTCTTCGATGCGGCGGGAGATCTCTTTGTTCCACTCGTCCTCTGCCGCTTGGTCCACGGTGTCATCGAGGCTTTCGAGCAGGCAACTAGCTAGCGCAGCGCGTGCCTCAACTGGAAGGGCGAGCGCCTTTTTCAGCAATTCGGAAATTTCTTGAGCCATGGGCCATTCTACCTCTGGGCGGAGAGGCGTTCTAGCTCTGCGCCTGCAGGTCGCAGGCTTCGCGGCAGGTCAGGCAGTAGTACTGGCCGTCGTTACAGAGGCGGACGCTGTCCCAGCCCTGGCAGAGAGTGCAGAAGCGCGTGCACTCGCACTGTTTCTCTTCCCGGTCGCATTGCGCGCAGACGTAGGCCATGCCCGAGAGTAGCGCGCTTTTTCGCAGGGCTCAAGTGACGGTGGTCGCAGCCGAGAATGCCGGCATTGACCCCCGATGACGCCGGGTGCTAAGTTGTAGCGTTCCGTGAACGTCGCGCACCCCTACAGGAGGGTTGCTCTTGTCATCCGTGGCTGAGGCCAGCCCGACCCTGCGAAAAACTGTGCTCAACCCGGTCCATCGCCAGATGGGCGCCAAGATGGTGGATTTCGGCGGCTGGGACATGCCGGTGGAGTATCCCGCGACCGGCGGCGTGCTGGCCGAGCACCTCGCGGTGCGCACCGGCGTGGGTATTTTCGACGTCAGCCACATGGGCGACATCCGCTTCACCGGGCCGCAGGCGCTGGATGCGGTGCAGCACATCTCCATGAACGACGCCGCGCGGCTCGTGCCCGGCCAGGCGCACTATTCGGCCATGCTGTATCCGGAAGCCACCTTCGTGGACGACATCATCGTTCACAAGATCGCCGACGAGCATTACCTGTTCGTCATCAACGCGGGCACGCGCGAGAAGGACGCCGGCTGGGTGGAGCAGAATGTGGGTGGGTTCCGCTGCAAGGCGGAGAACGTCAGCGACGATTACACCCAGATCGCCATCCAGGGGCCGCAAGCGCAGGATCTGCTCCAGAAGCTGACGGACGCCGGCCTGTCGCAGATCAAGAACTACTGGTTTACCTTCGGAACGGTGTGCGGCCTCAAGAACACGATGATCGCGCGCACCGGCTATACCGGCGAGGACGGCTTCGAGATCTACATCCCTGCCGATCCCGCGACCAGCGCGCGCGTCTGGCAAGAACTGCTGGCGGCGGGCAAGGAATTCGGGGCGATCCCCTGCGGTCTGGGTGCCCGCAACACCCTGCGCCTGGAGGCCAAGATGGCGCTCTACGGGCACGAGATCTCAGAGAAGATCAATGTCGTCGAGGCTGGCCTGGACCGCTGGTGCAAGCTGGAAAAGCCGGAGTTCATCGGCAAGCCGGCGCTGGAGAGAATCAAGGCGCAAGGGGTGAAGCGCACGCTGGTGGGCCTGGAGATGATCGAGCGCGGCATCGCCCGCGACGGCTATCCCATCGTGGACGACCGCGGCAGCCAGATCGGCTGCGTGACCAGCGGCTCGGTGGCGCCCTTCCTGAAGAAGAACATCGCGCTGGCTTACGTCCCGCCCGAGAAAGCGGAGATCGGGTCCGTGCTGAACGTGGAGATTCGCGGCCAGAAGGTGAAAGCCAAAGTCGTGCCTACGCCGTTCTATAAGCGTCCTAAGAGGTAAGAAGTAGACGGACGGCGGCAAGATGCCGCCGCCACAGCCGGCGAGACGCCGGCGCTACAACCGGCAAGGCCGCTGCTACGAGAGGAAAATGAACTATCCAAGCTCACTGAAGTACACGAAAGACGACGAGTGGCTGAAGATTGAAGGCGACACCGGCGTGGTCGGGATCACCGATTACGCGCAGAATGCGCTGGGCGATATCGTGTTCGTCGAACTGCCCAAGGTGGGCGCCGAGATCACGGCCGGCAAGCCTTTCGGCACGGTGGAATCGGTGAAGGCGGTCTCGGAGCTGTTCGCCCCGGCCAACGGAACCGTCACCGCCATCAACGAGGAACTGGCGAATGCACCGGAAAAGGTCAACCAGGACCCCTACGGCGCGTGGATGATCAAGATCAAGCTGAAGGACACGGGCGAGGCGGGCAAGCTGATGTCGTCCGCGGACTATGAGAAGTATGCCTCGGAGCGAGGCTAAAGAATTGAGTCATTGATCCATTGAGCCATTGAGTCATTGAACGCCGATCCTAATGACCCAATGACTCAATGGCCAAATGGCTCAATTCCAGCGGTCCCATCAAACTACTAAATCGAGTCTAATCCATGCGCTATCTTCCCAAATCCGACGCCGAGCGCGGGCTGATGCTGCGCGAGATCGGCGTTCGTACCATCGATGACCTGTTCGCGCCCATTCCTGCCGATTTTCGCGTCAAGGGTGATCTCAACCTGCCGCGCGCTTTTGCCGAATCGGAGATCGTGGACTACTTCCGCCAGCGCTCGGCGGAGAACGGCGCCGGCTACGCGTCGTTTCTGGGCGCGGGGGCGTACCACCACCACCGCCCGGTGGTCATCGATTCGCTCATCTCCCGCGGCGAGTTCTTCACCGCCTACACCCCTTACCAGCCGGAACTGGCGCAGGGAACGCTGCAGGCCATCTTCGAATTCCAGACCATGATCTGCGAGCTCACCGGCATGGAGGTCGCCAACGCCTCCATGTATGACGGTTCGACCAGCACGCCCGAGACGGTGATGATGGCAGCGCGGGTCACAGGACGGCGCGGGGCGGTGGTGGCGCGCAGCGTGCATCCCGAGTACCGCGAAGTGCTCGTCACTTACGCTCGCCATCAGGGCGTGCCGATCACCACGGTCGGCTTCCTCGAAAACGGGCGCGTGGACCTGAAGGCGCTGGAGCAGGCGGTCACCGACGCGACAGCCTGCGTCCTGATCCAGTCGCCGAATTTCTTCGGGACCATCGAGGACGTGGCGGCCGCGGCCGACATCGCGCACCGCAAAGGCGCGCTGCTGGTAGTCATGATTTCAGAAGCCGTTTCGCTGGGCATCGTGAAGCCTCCGGTCGAGGCCGACATCGTGGGCATGGAAGCACAATCGTTCGGAGTCCCGCCAGGCTTCGGCGGGCCCTACGCTGGGGTGATCGCGACCAAGGAAAAATTCGTGCGCCAGATGCCGGGGCGGCTGGTGGGCGAGACCCACGACAAGAACGGCAAGCGCGCCTTCTGCCTCACGCTCACTACGCGCGAGCAGCACATCCGCCGCGAAAAGGCGACCTCGAACATCTGTACCAACCAGGCGCTGGTGGCGCTGATGGCAACCATTTTTATGACCGTGTACGGGCGCGAAGGGCTCAAGGAACTGGCCAAGCACAACCTCTCCAAGGCAGCGTACGCCGCAGGGGAATTCGGCAAACGTGCCAAGGTGCTGTTCGGCGACGCGCCGCGCTTCAACGAGTTCGTGGTCCAGACCAAGGAAGACCCCAAGGTGATGAACGAACGCCTGCTGGAGAAAAAGATCGTCGGTGGGCTGCCGCTCAAGAAGTTCTATCCCGAGCTGGGGAATGCGGCCCTGTGGTGCTGCACGGAGACGACGACGCGCGCGCGGATTGATGCGGTGGTGAAGGAGGTGGCGCCATGAGCATCCGCAAAGCCACCACCCACGTCAACCAGAACGAGGGCCTGATCTTCGAGAAGTCGTCGCCCGGCAAGTATGCGTGGAAGCTGCCGGAGCTGGACGTGCCCGAAGTCGATCCCGCCAAGGCTCTCGGCAGCGCCGCCCGCAGCGATCTGGGGAACATGCCCGAAGTAAGCGAGATCGAGATCATTCGCCACTTCACCCGGCTTTCCACCTGGAATTACGGCGTGGACACCGGACTGTATCCGCTGGGCTCGTGCACCATGAAGTACAACCCGCGGGTGAACGAGGTGGCGGCGCGCATGGAAGGTCTGGCGGGCGCGCACCCTTACCAGCCGGAGAAGATCGCGCAGGGCGCGCTGCTCATCATGAAGGTGCTCTCCAAATGCCTCACTGAGATCACCGGCATGGACGCGATCACGCTGCAGCCGGCAGCGGGCGCGCATGGCGAGCTTACCGGCATCCTGCTGATCCGCGCTTATCTCGAGTCGCAGGGCAACCCACGCAAGAAGATCCTGATTCCGGACTCGGCGCACGGCACCAACCCGGCCACCGCCGCCATCGCGGGCTACGCAGTCGAGAACCTGAAGTCGAACGCCGCCGGCATGGTGGACATTCCGTCGCTGGTGGCGCAGGCGAATGAAGACGTGGCCGCGCTGATGGTCACCAATCCCAACACCCTGGGAGTCTTCGAGCAGGAGATCGTGAAGATTGCCGAGGTCCTCCACGCCAAGGGTGCGCTGCTCTATATGGACGGCGCCAACATGAATGCCCTGGTGGGCAAGGCGCGTCCCGGCGACCGCGGCGTGGACGTGATGCACATGAACCTGCACAAGACGTTCTCCACGCCGCATGGCGGCGGCGGTCCAGGCTCGGGACCGGTGGTGTGCAAGCAGATCCTGGAGCCGTTTCTGCCGGTGCCGGTAATCGTCACCAAACCGAACGGCGCGCTGGGCTTCGACTACGACCGCCCGCAATCCATCGGCCGGGTGCGCGCCTTCTACGGCAATTTCGGGATGCACGTGCGCGCGCTGGCCTACATCATGGCCAACGGGCCGGACGGCCTGCGGCAAACCACGGAAGACGCCGTGCTCAACGCCAACTACATCCGCAAGAAGCTGGAGGGCTGCTACGAGCTGCCCTACTCGACGCCCACCATGCACGAAGTGGTGTTCAGCGACCACCTGCAGAACAAGAACGGTATCAAGACCGGAGACATCGCCAAGCGGCTCATCGACTACGGCTTCCACCCCTACACGGTGTCGTTCCCGCTGATCGTGCACGGGGCGCTGATGATCGAGCCCACGGAGAGCGAGTCCAAGGAAGAGCTGGACCTCTTCATTGATGCCATGCGCTCCATTGCCGAAGAATGCGAGCGGGATCCCAAGCTGGTGCTGGAGGCGCCGCATACCACACGCGTCACGCGCCTGGACGAGGTCACGGCGGCGCGCAAGCCCATCCTGCGCTGGAAGCCGAAGCAGCAGCCAACCGCGGCGGATTAAATTCCTACCGCCGAGACGCAGAGAACGCCGAGCCGATTCAAATCGAAGAAGCCTTGGAGCGATCCGAGGCTTTCTGTTTTGCCCTCGGCGCTCTCGGCGTCTCGGCGGTTAATCAGCTTTTCTTCGAAGTCACGGCGAAGAACTCGGCCATCTCCTGCTCCACGTTCTTGCTGCCGCACTTTGGACAGACAATCTTGTCCTTGTCATGTTCGCTCAGGGTTAGGACCAATTCGAAGCTCTTGTGGCAGTCGTTGCAGACGTAATCGTAAACCGGCATGGCCACCTCCCGGCACGAAGCTGTGAGGACAGGCAAAGTCTAGTCCCGTTGAGGACGGCGTTCAACCTGGAGCGCTGGCGGGAGCACAGGCCTTTCGGATCTTGGTGGCAAGTCTGTCTGCGGCTGCTGAAGATGTCATCCTTCGCGAGCCGAAGGCGAGCGGAGGATCTAACGGAATAGCTGGCACTACCCTGGCCGGTTGCGCCGTCGTTGCGGTCAGATTCTCCCGTCTCGCTTTGCTCGACGGAAGAATGACATTTGAGGGGGGTAGCCGTCGAGCTGAAGCCCAGTGCCTTTACCCGCACTCTAGCGACTAAAGCGAATTCAGGGCGCAACCACTGTGAAAAGGCCCTAGCCCTACCCCGTTCATTTATTTCTGCTCGCGGACGCTCACCTCGGCGCGCGTAGTTTCCCAGTCCAAGCGCAGCGTGCATGCTTCCGGCGCGGCGCGCTCGAAGGAGATGGTGAACTGCTCCACCGGGCTCGATAGTTCCTGGGACCTCATGGGGACGCGCACGAGGTCCTCGCCCTGGGGATAAGGAATGCCCCATTCACCCGTCTTCTTGCTGATGATGAGCGTCCACTGCTTTTGCGACGGGACAGTGAACAGCGTGTAATTGCCGGCCGGGACCTTGGCGCCGCCGACCTCCAGGCTGGTGCTGGCGACGAACGTGGTGGCTTCGTTGGCGCCGGTACGCCATTCCTTGTCGTAGGGCACCAGGCCGCCAAAGACTTTGCGGCCCTTCGTAGATGGACGGCCGTAGTCGATGTGCACGCTCTTGCCGTCGGCGAACTGGCACTCGGCCGATCCCGGCGGGCTGGGACGTTTGCTCTTGTCCTGCTGGGCGCAGGCGAGCACGGAGCAGACACCTATGGCGGCGAAAATCACGGCACAGTTGCGCAGTCGGATCATCGATTTCCCTCCCGGAGAGCGTGCTATTGTATCGCGCCGAGCGCTTGCGCGCTCTCAGGGAGGCTGAAAAACGAAATGAGCATATGGACGATTCGATGCGGTCTTGTGCTGGCGCTGCTGGCAAGCGCCACGGCGGAAGCGCAAAAGGCCGGCGCCGTCGATGCCGTCTTGCCGCAAGCCACTATCCAGCGCAGCACCGCCGAGCTCACGGCGGCGAAGGGAGCCGACATCTCCTGGAACGACCTGCTACGCACCGGCGAACAGGGACGTCTCCGCGTGATGCTGGTTGACCAGTCGCTGATCTCGGTGGGTCCGAAATCGGCGGTGCGCGTGGTGCAGCGGGTCGCGGCCTCCAGCCAGAGCTCGCTCGAACTGGCCTACGGCAAGGTCCGCATGCGCCTCGCGAGACAACCAGGGCAGCGCTTCGAGCTGCGCACGCCTACGGCGGTCGCGGGCGTGATCGGAACCGATTTCGGCGCCGACGCCTCGGTCCCCGGCACCACTCACTTCATCTGTCTGGAAGGCGAGGTGAGGATATCCAACGCCGACCCCAAGGTTCCCGGGACCGTCATCTGCAAAGGCGGCCACATGACGGACGTAAAGGCCGGCCAGCCGCCCGCGGAGCCCACGCCGGCTCCGGCGGAGCACATGGAGAACTGGCGGCAGAATAACGAGCCAGACGGCAACCCGGACGCCACGGACCACGCGCATCAGCACTGATCCGGCGCTACGGGTGTTCTGCCGCCTCCGTCTCGTCGCTGGTGAGCCAATCGAGGGCTTCTTCACGCGTTTTGAACTTGGGGAAGTGCCGCGAGGAAAACGACTCCAGTGCCCGGTAGATCACTTCCGGGATGCTGTCGGTGCCCACCAGGGCGGCGCGATGGACGTGCGGGCGGTCCCGGGTGGCGACCACTTTCATGCGATCCGCCGAGTCACGGTCGAACTGCGTGCCGGTGAAGTCGCTGAGCGTAAGCAGCGAGTCGGGTGGTTCGGCCCCGATCACGCGCTCGACCTCATCCATGGTGCCCCGCAACTCCTGGGGCGTGCTGCTGGTATGGTCGATGAGAAGCACCCGTTTGCCGCGATGGGTGATGAAACGCACCCGCTCCATAGCCGTTCCCTCAGCAGCGATTCGTTCGGGATGGTATACACCCGCGGGCGGGCGGCGTCCAGAGCCGCGCTAGAGAGTCTCGCCGCGCCGCAGCATGGGGACCACCTTGGCCAGGCGCTGCGCCCGCGTCTCCGGCCGCTTGGCCTCGGTCACCCAGCGAGCGAATTCCTTGCGATGAGTGTAGGAGAGCTTGTCGAACAGGGCCTGCGCCCGTTTGTCGCGCGCCAGCGCCTTTTTCAGTTCGGGCGGAACGGTGACCGTGCGCTCCGCTGTGTCCCGCTCCATTACGACTTCGACGGTATCGCCAACCTCGACCCCGGTTCCGTCGCGTATCTCCCGATTCACCACCATCATGTGGCAGCCGCTCTTGCCCATGGGAAAAATCGAGCTGCGGTAGGCGAAGCCGTTGAGAGTGCCGCGTACCGGAACGCGCGCACGTGTGCCGAAAACTTCCTTCACGTTGAACGGGACGTCGAAGTAGGCAACCCACGTTCCCGATGGGACCTTCTCCAGCTTGACCTTGAATTTCCGTGGCGGCACGCGTCACCTCGCCAGCAACGATTTCACCACCGCCGGGACCTGGGCCAGGGCGACATCCAGATTCTCGGGATTCTTGCCGCCGGCCTCGGCCATGTCGGGACGCCCGCCGCCCGAGCCCCCCACGCGCTCGGCCACCGGGCCGATGATCTTGCCGGCCTGCACCCGGCTGGTCAGGTCCTTGGTCACGCCCACGATCAGCGCCACCTTGCCGTCGGAGGTCGAACCCAGCACCACCACCCCCGAACCCAGCTTCGAGCGCAGATTGTCCACCAGCGTGCGCATCTGCGAACGCTCCAGGTTGTCCACGCGATGGGCCAGAACTTTGATCCCATCCACCACCTGCACTTTTTCTTCCGCCGAGCTGACGGTCGCGGTGGCAGACTTCATCCGCACGCGCTCCAGTTCTTTGCTCAGGCGCTTTATCTCCGCTTCCTTGCGCTCCAGTTCCGCCCGCAACGCCTCGGCGGGCGAGACCGCTGGCTCGGCGCGATGCACCAGGCTCGAGACCACGTGCTCAAGTTCGTGATCCTGGCGGAAGTGGCCGAGCGAGCCCATGCCGGTGACGGCCTCCACGCGCCGCACGCCCGAGCTCACCGAGCCTTCGTCGAGAATCTTAACCAGGCCGATTTCGCCGGTCATGCCGGTGTGCGTTCCGCCGCAGAGTTCGGTGGAGAAGTCGCCGATCCTGATCACCCGCACGCGCTCGCCGTACTTCTCGCCGAACAGCGCCATCGCCTTGTACTCGTTGATGGCCACATCCAGCGGCACGTCGGGGATGATCTCAACCTTCTCGTTCTTCAGCACTTCCCTGTTGGCCAGGTCTTCGATGTCCTGCAGCTCTTCGTCGGCGATGCCGGTGAAGTGCGAGAAGTCGAAGCGCAGATGCCGGGGATCGACCAGCGATCCCGCCTGCTTCACGTGCTTGCCCAAGACTTCGCGCAGCGCCGCATGGAGCAGGTGCGTTGCGGTGTGGTTGCGCATGGTGGCCTGGCGCACGCCGGTGTTGACCACCGGATCGACGCGCTCGCCCACGCGGATGGCCTGCTTGGCCGTGACCTTGTGCGCGCGTACGCCCTGCACTGGGTAGTAGCAAGCGGTTACGTCGGCGACCACGGTGTTGTGATCGCTATCGTAGAGCCAGCCGATATCGCCCACCTGTCCGCCAGCCTCGGCGTAGAACGGCGTGCGGTCGAGGACGATCTCGCCTTGCTCACCGGGCTTGAGCTGCTGCACGCCCTGGCCGCGCGGATCGATGATCGCCAGAACTTCGGAGTCGTGCGACTCGGTCCGCACGTAGCCTTCAAAGCCAGTCGGCGGCAGCTTCTGAAACGCCGGACTGGCGGCCGCTTTTCCCGGACCACCTTTCCAGGAGGCGTAGGAGCGCTCACGCTGTTGCTCCATTGCGGAGTCGAAGCCGGCTTGGTCGAAAACGATGCCTGCATCGTGGCAAGCATCCTGGATGAAGTCGACCGGTAGTCCAAACGTGTCGTAGAGCTTGAACGCGAACTCGCCTGGAAACGGGGGAACCATGCGCCCAATGTCCGACGCAGCCTGCGCGTCGATAATCGGTCTTACCGTCTCGTTTTCCTCTCGAACCGTGCGGCCTTTCTTGTGGAGCTCGAATTCATAAAGTAGCTCCTGAATCTTTTCATCCAGCCTGGCTAATCCAAGGTTGAGCGTGTGCGCGAACCTTACTTCTTCGCCTTGCACAACAGTCGCGACGCGCTCCGCCGAGTCCACCAGCTCGGGATACGCGTCCTTCATCTGGTCGCGGACCGCATACACCATCTGATAGAGAAAAGGCTCGTTCTGGCCGAGCTGGCGTCCGTGGCGGATGGCGCGGCGCATGATCTTGCGCAGCACGTATCCGCGGCCTTCGTTCGAGGGCAGCACGCCGTCGGAGATGAGAAACGTAGTCGCGCGGGCATGGTCGGCGATCACCCGCAGCGACGCCGCGCCCCGGCTGCCCGACTCCTTCTTCAATTCTTTATCGACTGACACGCCGGTCAGCTCCGCCGCACGCTGCGTCAGCGCCACGAAAAAGTCAGTGTCGTAATTCGAGAGCTTCCCCTGGAGCACGGCGGCCAGCCGCTCCAGGCCTGCCCCGGTGTCGATGGAGGGCTTGGGCAGGGGATCGAGCTTGCCGGAGGCGTCGCGGTTGAACTGCATGAACACCAGGTTCCACAGCTCGACGTAGCGGCCGCAGTCGCAGCCGAACTGGCAGTCGGTATGGCCCTGGTCGCTGGCGATGGCGCCCATGTCGTAGTGGATCTCCGAGCAGGGACCGCAAGGGCCGGTGTCACCCATGGCCCAGAAGTTGTCCTTCATGCCGAACTCGTAGATGCGGTCCTTGGCGACGCCCTGCTCGGTCCAGAAGTTGAAGGCTTCCTCGTCGCGCGGCACGCCCTGCTCGCCCTTGAAGATGGTGGCAAACAGGCGCTCTTTGGGGATGCCGTACCACTTGGGCGACGTGATCAGTTCCCAACCGAAAGCGATGGCTTCGCGTTTGAAGTAGTCGCCGAAGCTGAAATTCCCCAGCATCTCGAAGAAAGTGTGGTGGCGGTTGGTGAAACCGACGTTCTCCAGGTCGTTGTGCTTGCCGCCGGCGCGCACGCACTTCTGCGAGGTGGTGGCGCGCGAGTAGTCGCGCTTTTCGAGGCCGAGGAACACGTCCTTGAACTGGTTCATGCCGGCGTTGGTGAACAGCAGCGTGGGATCGTTCGCCGGAACGAGCGACGACGAGTGCACGCGCCGGTGGCCGTGCTGCTCGAAATATTGCAGGAACATCTCGCGGATTTGTGCGCCGGTCAGCATAACAAGCCTTCAAGAGCTGGAATAAACTTTCATTGTAGCGAAACCCGCTCCTGGCTGTTAGCTCTTAGCTGTTGGCTTCCGACTCCAGCGCGGTCAGCACCTCATCATCCACATCCCACTGTTTCAGGATGCGGAAGATGGTCCGGCTGGTGTAGCCGGCGCGCATCAGGGTGCGGAAGATGCGGGCAGCATCTTTGGCATCCGCCGGCTTCTTCAGGCGTTTGCGGCACAGGTATTGGCGGGCCAGCCGCTCCTCGTCGGCGCCGGCGTAGGCGGCGGTGACGGCCTTGGAGATGACGTCACCGTGCACGCCCCGCGCCTTCAGGTCGGAGACCACGCGCAACCGGCCGAACCTCTGGTTCTCTTTGCGGTAGGAGGAGTAGGCGGCGGCGTAGGCGGAGTCGTTGAGGTATTTCTGGTCTTTCAATCGCGCGATCACCACCTCGACCATGGCTTCACTCGCCTCGCCCGACGGCAGACGCTGCCGCAGCAGACGTTTGAGTTCGGCCACGCTGCGCGCCTTCCGGGCGAGCGCTCCGACGGCATATTCATAGAGCGCGGATTCGTCGTAGGTCTTGCGGCGGCGGAGAGGCACGGGGATATTTCACCACAGAGACACGGAGGCACGGAGAAAATCGGAAGAGTCGCCGAGCTCAAGCCAAGAGCTAAGAGCGATGCCGGCGGGACGCCGGCGCTACCTGCCGTAGCCCGCGCGCTGCATCTCGTCGCGAGCGGCGTCCGCGCTGGAGGCGATGCCCTGCACTCGCAGCTTGAAGTCGTCGGGGTTGGAGGCGGTTTCCATGGCGGTTTCGAACGAGATCAGGCCTTGCATGTAGAGGTCGTAGAGCGACTGGTCGAAGGTCTGCATCCCGTACTGCGAGGTGCCGGTGGTCAGAGCTTCCTTGATGTTGCGGGTCCTTTCGGGGGTGACGATGCATTCCTTGATATAGGCGGTGGTGATCAGGACTTCGACGGCGGGCACGCGCCCCGACCCGTCGCAGCGCTTGACCAGGCGCTGGCTGATAACGGCCTTCAGGGTGGCCGCCAGTTGCAGCCGGACCTGCTTCTGCTCCGAGGGCGGGAAGACGGCGATGATGCGGTTGACAGTCTCGATCGCGTCCAGGGTGTGCAGGGTGGAGAGCACCAGGTGGCCGGTTTCGGCAGCCAGCAGGGCGGTGCCGATGGTTTCAACGTCGCGCATTTCGCCCACCAGGATGGTGTCGGGATCCTGGCGCAGGCTGGCGCGCAGGGCCGAGCCGAACGAGGGCGTATCCACCTCCACCTCGCGCTGGTTGACAAAGCCCTTCTTGTCGCGATGCAGGAACTCGATGGGGTCCTCGATGGTGATGATGTGCTCGGGCCGGCTGGAGTTGATGCGGTCGATCATGGCCGCCAGGGTGGTGGACTTGCCGGAGCCGGTGATGCCGGTGACCAGCACCAGCCCGCGCTGCTCGTCGCAGATCTTTTCCACAATGGGCGGCAGGTGCAATTCGTCGAGCGGCAGGATTTTGGTGGGGATCACGCGGAAGGCGATGCCCACGTTGCCGCGCTGCTGGTAGACGTTGACGCGGAAGCGTCCCAGTCCGGCCACGCCATAGGCCAGGTCGAGCTCGGCGTTCTCCTTGAATTTCTGCTTCTGCCGGTTCGACATCATGCTGAAGGCCATGTTCAGCATGTCCTCGGCGGAGACGCGGGGCTGGTCGGAAAGCGCAACCAGCTCGCCATCCACGCGGATGTGGGGATAGTTGCCAACCTTGAGGTGCAGGTCGGAAGCCTTGCGCTCCGTCGCGGTGCGCAGCAATTCGTCTACATGCATGGCCGTCGCCCTTATTGGCCTGAAGCTAACACGGAAGGGAGGCGGCGGGTAGTAACCAGAGGGTCGCGTACTTCGGAGTCTGGAGTGCCGGTTGGGGCATCTCCTCGATAGGGAAAAAAGAGACTTCTACGCCGCGGATGCACGCGGATCAACGCGGATTCTCGGAGATTGGTTCGGATCAGCGTTCACCCGCGTTTATCCGCGGCGAAAGAAGTCTAGCTACGCCGTGGCCGGCATCTCGAAGGGCTCGTCGGCGCTGCCGCCGTGACTTATACCGTGACCGCCTGCGTGCTGGCGACCGGCACCGGCGTCAGCCAGTGGAAGCGGTCAGGGACCACCCCGTTGACGATGTTGAAGAACTCCCGCTGCAGCGCCTTGGTGACGGGGCCGGTCGCACCCTTGGCCACGGTGATCTTGTCCACCGAGCGGATGGCCGTGATCTCGGCCGCGGTGCCGCTGAAGAACACCTCGTCGGCGATGTAGAGCATCTCCCGCGGGATCATCTGCTCGACCACGGGAATGGCCATCTCCCTGGCGAGTTGGATCACCGCGTTGCGGGTGATGCCCGGCAGCACCGAGTTGCCCAGCGGCGGGGTGCAGAGCGAACCCTGATAGACCACGAACAGGTTCTCGCCGGAACCCTCGCTGACGTACCCGTTGACGTCGAGCGCGATGCCCTCTGCATAGCCGTTGAGCAGGGCTTCCATCTTGATGAGCTGCGAGTTCATGTAGTTGGCGCCCGCTTTGGACATCGCCGGCAGGGTGTTGGGCGCCAGCCGGTTCCAGGAGGAAACGCAGACATCCACGCCCTCGTCGGAGCCGTGGCCCAGGTAGCGGCCCCACTCGTAGTTGGCGATGTACACCTCGATGGGCGACTCCATCGGATTCACGCCCAACTGTCCGAAGCCGCGCAGCGCGATCGGCCGAATGTAGCACGGCGACACGCCATTCAACTGCACCAGCTCGACCATGGCCGCCACCAGTTCCTCGCGGCTGTACTTCACCTCCATGCGGTAGATCTTGGCCGAGTTGATGAGGCGTTGCATGTGCTCCTGAGCGCGGAAGATGGCCGGGCCCTTAGGCTGAGAGTAGCAGCGGACGCCCTCGAACACGGACGAGCCGTAGTGCACCACGTGCGACATCACGTGCAGGGTGGCGTCGTCCCAGTTGATGAATTTTCCGTTGTGCCAGATCTTGTCGGTCTTCTTGACGGCCATGGATGGGCGCTCCTTCTGACGTTAGCTACCAGGGATGCTAGGCTTCAGGGCGCTGGGGTGCGCGAGAACATTATACCCGGACGCAGAATCAACGTCAGACTTGACGTACACCCGTGACGTAGGGAACTGCTAGACGGTGAATGCCACCTGTCAGGGCGAGTGAGAAGGCGCTTCGCTGGGCCAGTTTGCGCTAAGAGGATTTATCGCCATCTGAGACGTTCGTGCATGTCGCCGACCTACCGTGGGCGTGAGCGCCGCAGGCTCACTTCGTACACGCACACCTCTGGAGCCATTCCGACTGCCCTTCCCGGGTGAGCTGCATGATATCAACCTTCTGTCCAACGTCTGCGAACGCACCCGTCTTCCGAACCAGAAATTCTAGCCATCGCCAGCCCAGCTCTTCTTTCGGGAACGTCTTCGATTTCATTGCCCACTCTTTTCTGGCTTCGCTGGTTCGATTCGTGTGGCCTTCGATCAACTCCTGTGTGATGACATTTGACGTGTATGGCAGATCACGCGATCTACCAAACTCAATTATCTGTTCGATCTGCTCAAGGTTTGGCCCTTTATACCGTATGGCTTCGAGGACGAACTCAGCCTTTCCCTTAGCATTCCAGCCAACGAAGACGCGAACAGTAAGGGCATGGTCAGGGGCTGAAGCGACCATTGACCGCGCTCGCATACGATCAGCTCCGCGCAAGTTGCTGAAGTATCGCTCAGCTCGTTCAAGCCAATCGCTAGCAGCAGCTTCGATATCGGTCTCATGACTTCTATACGCAGCTTCGGCCTCGACTTTCGAATCCCATGATGATTTGGGCAAGGTCGTCCAAAAACTCGCAATTGATGCCGCCGCGAAGACGTATTTACCGAGAGGGACGATTTTGCATTGGTCTTCGTGCCTAGTTCCCTCGCTGTCAATGCCGAGTGTGTCAGCGGCAATCACAACCTCCTCTTCGCTGACCTTCGCGACCACACTGGTGGCGTGAGCCAAGGTCGCAATGCAAACCAGCAGCACAAACTCTAGCGTCGCCTTCATTGGCCAAGATTCTAATTGATTATTGATCCAATCAGGCGCTCTGACTAACTGACACCGCCGTAGCTTATTTGTTGGTGCTCAGTTTGCGCGCTGCCGGGGCGGGATCGCCTTGCCGATCTGCGTCGGAGCAGGGCGGCCGACTTCGTCCCCACGGAAGAACTTCCCATGCGCGGCGGCCATCTCCGGCATGGCCAGGAACGGCTGCTTGTAGTCGTTGCGCGCGTTCCAGAACAGAAAGCCGACGCCGCTGTTTTCGTGTGACGCGCTTACCTGGGTGAGGATGTAATCCGTGGAATAGCTCTTGGTACGCCAGGCAAAGGCTTGCAACCACGGCCGCAGCACTACCCCCGAGCCTTGCGTGATCTGACCGAACTTCACCATAGATTCGGAGATAAAGTGCTCCGGAGCGTCCCCGGGATGGGCGATACCATCCATACCGAAGAAGTGCGAGGGGTAGATCATGGGTGAGAGCACGTCGCAGCGGCGCGCCATCACAACGATGTCCTGCCCGGTATGCGACAGGTCGATGGGGCGCTGCCAAGCCATCACTCCGAAGACGTCCAGGGAGAACAGAACGCCGGCACGCCGGGTCTCGGCGTAGGCGCGATCGAGGAAGTGCGCGATTACGTCGGAGCGCTTCCAGTCAGGGTGTTCGGTCTGGAAAACGAACTGAGCGTCGGCCTGGTCGCCCTCGGCGGGAAAGCGGACATAGTCGAACTGCACTTCATCCACGCCGGAGGCGGCGGCGTAGCGTGCCAGCGCGATGTTGTACTCCTGCACCTCGGCGCGGGAGGGATCCGTCCACACCAGCTTGCCGTTCTCGCGCCAGGGCTGTCCGCTGCGGCGCGAGCGGACCGCCAGCTCGGGATGCTGCGTCACCAACTGCTCGTCGCGGAAGATGGCAATGCGCGCGATGGCGTGCATTCCCTGCCCGTGCAGGAAGCGCGCCAGCTTGGGCAGGCTGCCGATAGGCGGATGATGGCGCACGGACGCGAGCGGATGTGAAAACGGTGTAGCTAGCAGCCCCGTCGCTTGCTCCGGGACCTCGGGCGCGCCGATGCTGAGCGATCCATCGCTATCCTTGATGTCGAACACCACGGCGTTGCCGCCGACTTGCCGCCAGCGCCGAATCAGCTCGATGCCGCGCTCACTGGTGGCCATCAGCCCCGTCAGATAGATAGCTCGGGCCTCGAAATCGCGCGGCACGGGGACAGGCCGCTCCACAATGCGTTCCCGCAAATACCCGGGGATGGCGACCTGCTGTCCTTTCTTGAGAAAGTTGCCCTGGATGCCGTTCTCCCGGCGGAGGGCGGACTCGAGCTCCGACAGGTTGATGAACGAGGTCGCGGGCAGGTAGGCGCGCGCCACTGCCGCCACGCTCTCTCCCGCCTTGGCGATGTGGACTCCAGGCGCCGGTTCAGGCGTGGGCGCGAGCATGGAAGGCGCCAGCGGCGCCAACGGCTGGGGCGCGCGCCGGGACTCGTGCGACACCGCAACCAGAACGGCGGCCGGCGGCGGAACTGCCGGAGCAGCGGCCACACGCGGCGCCACCTGCCGCCGCGGGGCGGCAAACTTCAATGACGGCATAGCCCAAAAAAGAAGCGCACCAAGGAGGGAGAGAAGCAGGCTAACGGTAACAACGCGGGGCCCGAGTTGCATGCGATTTCGCGCTCCAGTACAGCAACAAACCGATCGTAGCACGAACCCGCAGCTACCCTAGATATCCCATTAGACACGGCCGGTGACGTTAGGGATGCGTCGAAAATAATGTACCTACGGGGTTTTTCCACAGCGCGCGCGCTCTAAACAGCACCGTCCGCATCTAATATTTTGGATGGATGTGGTGGTCAATTTTGTAGTTGATATCGCTTCCGCTCCATCTCCCGGCCCGAACCATGCAAGAAAGGGGCCCGCTACTTATGAAGACCGGCTTAAATACCGTGCTCGATCCCAGCCGCCGCAGCAGCGACGCGCGGGAATTCGAGGCTGCGCTGCGGCGCAGGATCGTGGGACAGGACGCGGCCATCGAGAAAGTCACCGAGATCTACCAGATGTTCCTGGCGGGCCTGAACGCGCCCAACCGTCCCGTGGGGAACCTGCTTTTTCTGGGCCCGACCGGCTCGGGAAAGACGCGCGTGGTCGAAGCCATGGCGAAGGCCCTGTTCGGCGACACCCGCGCCTGCATCAAGATCGACTGCGCCGAGTTCCAGCACAGCCACGAGATCGCCAAGCTGATCGGTTCGCCGCCCGGCTACCTGGGCCACCGCGAAACTCATCCCCTGCTCACCCAGGAAGCGCTCGACCAATGGCACGGCGACAAGCTGAAGCTCACGATTCTGCTGTTCGACGAAATCGAGAAGGCGTCGGACGCGCTGTGGCAACTGCTGCTCGGCATCCTGGACAAAGCCACGCTCACGCTAGGTGACAACCGGCGCGTGGACCTGTCTCGCTGCATCATCGTCATGACCTCCAACCTGGGGGCGACGGAGATGAACGGAATGATGAATCCGGGACTGGGTTTCACGCAGTCGCCCGCCGCGATCGATGAACAACTGGACGCAAAGATCCAGCGGGCGGCGCTCGAGGCCGCCAAGAAGAAGTTCGCTCCCGAGTTCATGAACCGCATCGACAAGACCGTGGTCTTCCGGACGCTGCGCCCGCAAGACGTGGAAAAGATCCTGGAGATCGAGCTGGGCCTGGTGCAGCAACGCGTGCTGCAGGCCACCGGCAACAACCAGTTCGTGGCAGTTGCACCGCCAGGGTAAAGAGCTTCCTGATGCAGGAGGGCACCGACGCCCAGTACGGCGCCCGCCACCTGAAGCGGGCTATCGAGAAGAACATCGTCTTTCCGCTGGCGAACCTGGTGGCCACCGGGCAGGTGAGGCTCGGCGACTTCGTGCGCATCGACATGAACGGCGACAACCGGCTGTTGTTTGTGAAGGAAGCCGAGGGCGCCATGGTGCCGGTGCTGCTGGAGAGATACAGCCAGGAAGCCGGAGCGTCTGCGGCTACGGTCCGCGCCACCCGCAGCGCCGGCCGACGCGATTTCAGCGCTACGCCGCTGCTGAACCACCAGAAGTAACGGTTGGAATAACGCAGGCTGCTGTTCTGCAGGTGAAAGGGCACGGCTTTTAGCCGTGCCGATATGCGCCGCGAGCGGGTGGGCCTTTAGGCCCTGAGGCGCGTCCATCCCTCAGCGGCTGAAGCCGAATTTTTCAGGAGCCTCTGTTCGGCACGCCTGAAGGGCGTGCCCCTTCACCTGTGTCTCGCGAAACCCTTAGCTCTTCTTCAACTCCGCCAGCACCTGGCGCGCGATTTCTTTCAGCGTCTCGAACACGCCGGTGCCCTGGCAGGCGATGGCCTCGTACACGGGCTCGCTTTTCTTCATCAGCTCGCGCCGCAAGTTGTCGGCCGGGAGCACGTTCGGCAGGTCGCGCTTGTTGAGTTGCAGAACGTAAGGTATCTGCGCGAAATCGTAGCCGTGCTCGACCAGGTTCTCCTGCAGGTTGTCCATGGCTTCCAAGTTGGCGTCCATGCGCTCCTGCTGCGAGTCGGCGACAAAGACCACGCCATCCACGCCGCGCAGGATGAGCTTGCGGCTGGCGTCGTAGAAGATCTGCCCGGGGACGGTGTAGAGGTGGAAGCGGGTCTTGAAGCCGCGCACCGTGCCCAGGTCGAGGGGAAGGAAATCGAAGAACAGGGTGCGATCGGCCTCGGTGGCCAGCGAGATCATCTTGCCCTTCTGCTTGTCGGCGGTCTTGTCGTAGACATATTGCAGATTGGTGGTCTTGCCGCCGAGGCCGGGGCCGTAATAGACGATCTTGCAGTTGATCTCGCGGGCCGCGAAATTGATGAAGCTCAAGAGCGCCGTCCTCTGTCACCCCAGCAAACAAGAGCGGTTTGCCGGGGACCCCGTCGTCCCGCCGACCACGAAACACAGCGCGTCCAGGGCGGGGAGATTCCAGACGCGATGCGTGGAAATGGCTTCCGCGCTGTTTATATCACAAGCCAGTAACTGGGCATTGGCACCACGGTAACCGCACCCTGGCCGCGAGGGCCATCAGTACATGTCCGGTGGTCACAGCGAAGGCGCGATGGGCAGCGGGTAGTAGCCGTCCTTGGCGTGCACCTTCAGGTTGGGACGGTGCACGATGACTTCGATGGTGCGGTAAGTATTGCTGGGGCCGGCCTTGGCGTTGTAGCCCAGCGTGTACTGGTTGCGCGCCTGCTCGGTGACGTGAGCATAGGCGTTTTCGATGGCGTTTCGGTCGAACTCGGGGAACACATCCCCGCCGGTGTATTTCGTGTACCGAGGCAGCAGGTCGCCGTAACCGCTGAGCGGGGCGTTGACCTTCTCCAGATCGCGGACGAGGGGCATCGCCGAGTCTCCCACCGCCACCCCGTACACGCTGATGCCATTGGAGAGCAGCACCTTCAACACCTGGGCATAGTTGGCATGGCTGCCGGTTTCCTTGCCGTCGCTGATCACGAAAATCAGCTTACGCCGGTCTCTGGGGCGGGTGGCGAGATCCTGGGCGGCGGCCAGGATGGCGTCGTTGAGCACATGCGCTTCACGTTGGTTCACGTAAACGCCGCCGTGGGACACATTGGGATCCACCGGCTTGCCGTTGATGCTGGGCCCCGACTGGCCCAAGGGGCCACCCGCCACCGGCGCCCCGCCCTCCTGGCCCTGCTTCTTCAGGCGCTTGATCGAGTTGGCGTAGCGCTCGGTCACAGCGCTGAAGTCGAGCTCCTTCTTCACCGAGTCGCTATAGGTGTAAAAGGCGATCTCGTCGAATTGGCTGAAGGCGGCCGCCAGCGCCGGCAAAGTCTCGTTGACCTTGCGCAGCACCTGGTCGGGCAGGCCTATATCCAGCACCACCGCCGCCGACAGCGGGAAGGGGTCGCTGGTGAACAGCTTGATCTGCTGCTGAACCCCGGCCTCGAATATCGCGAAATCATTCCTGCCCAGGCCTTCCACCAGGTGCCCCCTCAGGTCCTTCACGGTCACGGGGACAACCACGAAGCGCACATCCACGCGGATGGTGTCCCTCATCTGGTCGCGCTCGTTGGGCGGGCCTGGCGGAGGAGCGGACGTTGGGCCGGCGTCATTCGCCGGCGGAAGCGGCGCCAGAGTGGGTGCCGGCATGGGCGGCGGCGCCGGCTTGGAAACATTGTTTTGCGGAGCGGGAGCCGAAGGGAGTTGCTCCTGCACGGTCTCCGGTGGCGCCGCCGGGGTTGAGGACTGCTGCCCCATGCCCACGCCCGCGAGCAGCGCCAGCACCCACGCCCATCTTGCCGCCCTCAGCATCTTGCTTCCCCCGTTCGCTTTGCCTGCACTCATCAGGATATGATTATGGACGAAACCGAAAGTTTCTGCATCTAAGGCACTAGACTATCAGGAAAATGCTGAAGCACTCCACTGTCGCAGGCGCCGGCTGCCGCGCTCTTCTGTGGGTTGCCGTGCTGGCGCTGTTGCCGCGCCCCCTCCCGGCGCAGGCTCCGCGCGACGACCAGAGCGAGGCCGTGGGAACGCTGAAGGTCCAGGTAGACGTGGTCAACGTCTTCTTCAACGTCAAGGACAAGAAGGGCCTGCTGATTCCCGGCCTGGCGAAAGACGAGTTCGAGATTTTCGAAGACGGCACGCCGCAAACCATCAAGTATTTCGCCGCTGAAACCGATCAGCCGCTGACGCTCGGCATTCTCATCGATACCAGCCCCAGCCAGACCCGTGTCCTGCCCATGGAGCAGGAAGTAGGCGCCTCCTTCCTGAGCCAGGTGCTGCGCAAGAAAGATCTGGCTTTTGTGATCAGCTTCGACGCCGATGTGGCCCTGCTGCAGGACTTCACCAACAATCCCCGCGAACTGCGCGCGGCGCTGAACCGCACCAGGATCGGCGGCGGCTCGCCCCAGGGCGGCATCAGCAGCGTGCCCGGCATCGGGCAGGGGCCGATCCCCGCCGGCCGCGATGCCTGCTGCACCGATCTCTACGACGCCGTCTACCTGGCCGCCAAAGACCGGCTCTCGGCCGAGGTCGGACGCAAAGCCATGATCATCCTGACCGACGGCGAAGACGAAGGCAGCAAGGTCAAGCCCCGCGAAGCCATGGAGGCGGCGCAGAAGGCCGACGCCATGGTGTACGTGCTGCTCATCGCCGACCGCGGCTTTCACGGCATGTACCAGGGCTTCGGCGCGGGGGAGATGAAGAAGCTGGCTGAGGAAACCGGCGGGCGCGTCATCGACGTGGGCAACAAGTTCGAGAAGCTGAAGGAGGCCTTCGACCAGATCTCCGCCGAACTGCGCAGCCAGTACAACCTCGGCTACACTCCCACCAACACCGCCCACGACGGCGGCTACCGCAAGATCGAAGTGAAGAGCAAACAAGGCTACCGCGTGCAGGCCCGCCGCGGATACTACGCGCTGGGGAAGTAGCTGTCAGCAATCAGCGGTCAGCAGTCAGATTGTTGTCTTTGAAGGGGTGCGGCTTCAGCCGCACCGTCAGAACGCTAATTGAATTGTCATCCTGAGGAAGGGCGAGGGAGGCGCAGCCGACCGAGCGCGAACGAAGGACCTGCTTTTCACCGCCCACTCTTGACTGCTTGCCTAGCCGATTTCTCCGCCAGCACCGGCCGGAACACTTTGAGCGTCCCATCATTGCGCGCCGGCTTCAGGCGCAGCAGGTAAGCCATCAGCTCATACACGTCCACGTTGGAGAAGGCGGGCAGCTTCGTCCCTGGCTTGAATGCGGGGCCGTGGGCGATGAAGGTGGCCTGCATGGAGGGTAGATTGTTGTCGTATCCGTGCCCGCCCTGCTTGAGCTCGTGGGACTTGGCGTACTCGCGGTCGGTGATCGTCCAGCCTTCATCGGCCAGCAACATGATCGGCGCAATGCGGGCATTCCCGGTGTAGTGCCAGCGCGCCGGCAGCTTTTCCCGCCGATACACGCGCGCGCGGGGCACCTTGCGAAGCTGGGCGAAGATGGCGTCGGTCTCGCCCCTGGCCGGCCACAACGTGAACAACTGGCCGCGTGTGACAACCCGCACGCGACGCAGGTCGATATAGTCATCGATGAAGATTGCCTGCTTCGGCGGCGTGGGCGCCATGCCGTGATCGGAGACGACGATAATGTTCACGCGCTCTTCGATGCCGCGCTGGCGCAGACCGTTCAGCAGCCTGCCGATGGCGGCATCCACACTGGAGACGGCGTCACGCACCTGCGGCGAATCCGGGCCGGCCTCGTGGCCTTCGTGATCCACCTGGTCGAAGTAGAGCGCGAGGAACGTGGGACGCTGCTCAGCCGGCAGGTCGAGCCAGCCGAGGATCTTGTCGGCGCGCTGGTCCGGCGAAACTTTGGCGTCGAAGGGCTCCCAGTAATCAGGCCGCACGCCTTCGATGGGCGCGGCCGAGCCCGGCCAGAACACGCTGGCCGTCTTCTGTCCCTGTTTGTCTGCCGTCACCCAGATGGGCTCTCCGCCCCACCATCTAGCCTCTGTGGCCGTGGGGTCCTTGTACACAAAGGTTGTGTCGAAGCCGGGATCGTACATCTCGTTGGCCACGATCCCGTGGTGCGCCGGATAAAGCCCGGTCACGATGGTGTAATGGTTGGGAAACGTGTAGGTCGGAAAGCTCGGCTGCAGGGCTGCGGCGCGCACACCGGTTGCGGCCAGGCTTTGCAGGTTCGGCGGGCTGTACTTGTCGAGATAATCGTAGCGAAAGCCGTCAATGGAGATGAGGATGAGGGTGGGTTTAAGGTCAGAGATCGACCGGGGCGTTTGGGCCGCCGCGCCCAGGGCGATGAGAAGAAGCGCGAGAAGAACCGGACGTGGCCAGCGGCGCACACGTGCTCCTCAAACCTACTGGCTGAATGCTGAGCGCTGATTGCTGACTGCTCTACTGCGTGGGCGCGTAATACCCTTTGCGCGCGCGCACGTGGTACTTCTTGTTGTCAGCCGTGATGTCAATGGAGCGGTAACGGCCGTCGGCCTGGAAATCCGCCGGCTTGTAGGCCACGGCGTACTGGCTGCGCAGTTCGTCCTGGATCTCGGCGAAGGCGTTGGACACGTCCTCGATCTTGAAGGGGAAGAAGGCGCGGCCGCCGGTGGCCTCCGCCATCTTTTCCATCACCTTGTCGCCGCGCATCTTGATGTTGCTGATGTTGGTGCTGATGGCGTAGATGATGACCTCGGCGCGCTGCGCCATTTCGATGGTCTCGCCCATGGTGACGCGGCTCTGGTTGTCCTCGCCGTCGCTGACCAGGATGATGGCGCGGCGGACCGGGCCGGTGCCGCTGGCCTTCATCAGCTTGTCGCGGCAGGCATAATAGAGGGCGTCATACATCGCGGTGCCGCCGCCGGGACGCAGCATGCGCACCCCGTGCGCCAGATTCTCGGTGTTATCGGTGAAATCCTGGGTAATCTCGGCGGTGGTGTCGAACCCGAGCACAAAAGCCTGGTCGGACTTGGGGCGGACGATCTGCGCCAGGAAGTACATGGCCGCTTCCTGCTCGAAGCGGAAGCGGTCGCGGATGGAGTTACTGGCGTCGATCAGCAGCCCGACTCGCAGCGGCAGGTCGGTCTCGCTGCGGAACTGCACCACCGACGAAGGCGGCTTGTGGTCGTCCATCACCCGGACATCATCCTGCTTCAGGTCCTTGATAAAGTGCCCGTGCTTGTCGGTGACGGTGAAGATGACGTTGACTTCATCGACGCGCTTGCGGAAGGTGGTGACCGCCTCGGAATCATCGTCCGCCGGCTTGGCCGCCTCGGCCTTCTTGGGAGGCACGATGGGAGAGGCGAAGCTGGGCGGAGGAGCCGGCTTTTCGGCGGCGGCCGGCGGGTTCGCCGGGGCGTTCTGAGGCGCAGGCGCGCTCTGCGACGCCGCACACCCTGCTAAAATCCCCACCCAAACAAGCAACACGGAAAGCGTTTTCATCTGTGCTCGCATTATAGCCGGATTCACTCGCCTTCGAGGCGGTTTAGGAAATCCTCCAGTTGGGGCGGCAGGGGCCGCGAAAAACCCAGGGTTGCGCCCGTTCCGGGATGCCTAAGCTCGATGGCGGCAGCATGCAGGAAGTTTCTTCCCAGCGCCACCTTACCTCCGCTCTTGTCCTTCAGTTCCCGCGGGGCGCCATACAGCCCGTCACCCACCACGGGGTGTCCGAGCGAGGCCAGGTGGACCCGAATCTGGTGGGTGCGCCCGGTGTCGATGTTCACCTCCAAAAGGGAGAACTTGCCGAATTGGGACTGGATGCGGCGCAGCACCCGCCAGTGGGAGACGGCGTCGCGCCCGCGGCGCGCGCGGGTGGTCATGCGCTTACGGTGGATGCGGTCGCGCGCGATGGCGCTCGCGATGGTGCCTTGGTCCTGCTTCATCCAGCCGTGCACGAGCGCGATGTATGTCTTCTTGACCTCGCGCCGCGCGAACTGCTCCGCCAGGCGGCGATGCGCGAGGTCGCTTTTGGCCACCACGATCAGCCCGCTGGTGTCCTTGTCCAGACGGTGCACGATGCCGGGCCGCAACTCGCCGCTCACGCCGGAGAGCGACCCGAACCGGTGCAGCAGCGCATTCACCAGGGTGCCGCTGCGGGAGCGCACGCCTGCGCCAGCGTGCACCACCATGCCTGCCGGCTTGTTGACCACCGCCAGCGCGTCGTCTTCGTACACCACGTCCAGAGGGATGTCCTCCGCGAAAGCCTTGAGCGGCGGCGGCTGGGGCGAGCCCAGCAACTCGACCTGATCCTGTTCGCGGAGCCGCAGCGAGGGCTTGGCTTCGTCGCCATTTACCCGCACGTGTCCGCCGGCGATGAGTTGCTGGATGCGCGCGCGGCTGACCTCCTGCGCCTGCGAAACCAGAAAGCGGTCCAGGCGCTCGCCGGCGTGCTCAGCGGGGACGGAGAGTTTCGTCGGGAAGGTCGGCTCGGGCACTTACGAGGGTTTTATCACAGCGGGCTACTCTTTAACCTTCTCGTGAGCTGGCTGAACTACCGGCGGGTTTGGGTTCTTGTGGAGTGATTGTAGCTGATGGTGTGATAGGAAGATCCAGAATGTGCCGGTTCAGATACACCGATGAAAAAAGGACTGTGAGCAATGGATTTATTTTGAGGCTGACCCCATGAGAGCGTCGGTAAAGCGAGATGATTTCAGCTCGCAGGACGAGGGGAGTCGCCACCAACAAGACGAGACCACCCGTCTCAATGGCCTCCATATACGGAACTGGGAACGTCTTGGGAACCAACATCAAAATCACAAGGACGGTAGTGGTTACATAACACCAAAATGCCGCACTGCGCCCCCGCCTTGTCCGCACCCAGTAGGCCAAGTAAAGCCCCAAAGCTAAGAATAGAGCACCCCCCGAAAATAGTGCCAAAACGACTGTCCACCCGAAGCTGAGTCCAACTGTCCATGGCAGACCTCTAGGATTAAAAATCATGTCGATCTTCCTCCCGTTGCCACCAAGTGTGCCTTATATTCAACACTTCCCTACCCGGCCGCCTGCCCGACGGGCGGGGCTTCCGGGTTCGACAAGCTGCGCCGCATCCACAGCAACCCACCCGCGATCACCAGACCGATCGCCAGCAGTTGCGTGCCGCTCATGAACCCATGCAGCACGCTGCCGCGTTCCGGATCGTCGCGCAGGAACTCGAGGAAGTACCGCGCGAACCCGTAGACGAACATGTACGTACCGATCACCTGTCCGTCAAAGCGCTTCCGCCGCAGCACCCAGGTGAGCAGGAAGAAGTTTCCGAGCTCGAGCACCATCTCGTAAAGCTGGGTGGGATGGAGCCGCACCCCGATCGGCGTCCCGACGAACTGGGCCGCGAGCGGATTGGTGAAGGTGACGCCCCAGGGCAGCGTGGTGGGCTTGCCCCAGCAGCAGCCGGCGGCGAAGCATCCCAGGCGGCCGATGGCGTGGCCGAGCGCGATGCCGGGCGCGAACACGTCGCACGTCTTTAGCACGGGCATGTGGTTGCGCCGGATGTACCACCAGGGCACTAGCACCGCCGCCACGAATCCGCCGGACCACACTCCGCCGGCCTGCAACGTGGTAAGGCTGAAGATCTCGCCCGGGTGCGCCCCATAGAACGACCAGTCGGTCACCACCAGCAGCAGTTTGGCCCCGAGGATTCCGGCCAGGATAGCGAGGATGCCCGCGTTCCACGTTTTGTCGGGATCCATGCCGCTGCGGCCAGCATTCCGCACGCCGATGGCGAGCCCGGCGAGCAGGCCCACGGCCGCCAGAAATCCGTAGGTCGGAAGGGAGAAACGGCCGAAGTGCAGCAGGATGGGGAGCACTGCGTTAGGTTAGATGGGGCGCAACCAACTGGTAAGATCGCCGCAATCGCCGAGATCGCCGAGATCGCCGTAACCGCCGAGATCGCCGAGATCGCCGAGATCGCCGATGAGAAATAACAGATCACGGCGATTTCGGCGATCCAAGAAAAGCCGACCCGCGGGGCCGTGGGAAAAGACCGCTTTATGAACCCGTCCTAAGACGGTGGGAACTCCCCGAGGCCCTTTAGGCATTTCCGCATGGCGGAACAGCTCACCAGGCCTAATAGCGAGTCGAGCTCCCATTGTGTGACTGTTGGTTCAAAAAAACGGCCTCCAGCCTCACCAACTTTGCAGGCCGGCCGACGGGATGATGCTAGAGAAATCTGGAGTGGATGGCAAGCCCGGCAATGTAAATAGTTGGCATCCGGGTTGCTGCGGGCTGGGGGACGGGACTATCCCGCGCGGCGTTCTTCGCGCAGGGCTTCGTCGAGCGCGCCCGAGAGATCCATGGCGCGTCGGTTGTATTCTCCGGCCACGGTATCGTACTTGCGCTTCAGGATGTGGTACTCGTCGGCGATGTTGAGCGCGGCCAGCACCGCCAGCCGCAGCGAATCGACGGTGGAGGTCTGCTCGGCGACCGCGCGGATCTTGCTGTCCACGTACTCCGCCAGCTTCTCGATGTACTCGGGATCGGATCCGCGCAGGTTGTAGCTCTGGTCGAAAATCTCCACCTGCACCGAGTTGCCGTTGGATCTCGCCGCGGTCTCTGACATATTGAGTCGTCTCCTTGCGGCGATTATCCTCCGCTTTCCTCCTGCGTCAATGCATCAATCTGCTTGAGCATCTTTTCTATTCGGGTACGTACCTCCTCGCGCTCTTTGCGCAAGGAGACCACCTCGGCGCGCAGCGCCTGGGTCTGGTCGTCGCGCCCATCCACTTGCTCACGCAAACGCGCGGCGGTGCGTTCGGCGGCGGCCTTGGCCTCACGCGCCTCTTTCAGCATTTCGATGGTGCGGTAGATCTTCTCTTCCAGCGCGTGGAAATCGTCGGCCGGAACCGTCCCCGGCATCTCTTCCATCACCTTTGCGGACATAACCTCAGGGTCCTCACCTGTGAATTTTCCATGAAGTGCGCGAGCGCAGTATAACGCATGAGCGCGCCCAAAAAATCCACAGCACGCTAGGCCCGCTGTGTCCCGCCGAGCGCCTTCAGCGCCTGGATGATCCGATTCGCCCAGAGCGCGGCATCGTCATCGCGCAGCGTCCGCTCCACCGATTGGAACTCGGCGCGCAGCAACACCGAATACTGGCCGGCGGGCACGGTGCCGCCGCGGAAGATCTCCACCGGCCAGAATTGCCGCAACTCGGCGATGCGCAGCGCATCCACCGCCGCGCGGATGCGCTCGAAGGTGATGGCGTTCTCGAACAGGAACGAGAAATCGCGGTCCACTGCCGGATAGCGCGAGATGGGCTGGTAGCGCACCGGGCGCAGGCCCTGGCGATAGAGCCGGTCGAGATAGATCTCCGCGAGGTAGACATCCTGGCGCAGCTTGCGGGCAACCGCGACCTCGGGATGCAGTTGTCCCAGGCGCGCCACCATCCCGCCATCGAGCACCGCGCGCGCGTAGCGATGCGGGTGGTAATACGCCGGAGCGTTGTTGGCGTCGAAGTAGAGCGCGCTGTGCTGAAACTTCGCAAGCAGGGTCTCGACGTCGCCCTTCAGGTCGAAGAACGAGTACGCGCGCCCGGGCTGGTGTACGTCCGCGGCGATGGCCTGGCCGGTGGCGCCGATGGCGATCTGCTTCCGCTCCTCCGTGCCTGTGCCGGCGAGGTTGTAGACATTGCCCGCCTCGAACAGGCGCACGTCGTTGACGCCGCGATTCAAGTTGTACGCCAGCATGTTGACCATGCTGGGGACGAGCGACGTCCGCATCACCGCAGCTTCCTCGCTGATCGGGTTCTCGAGCGCCACCGGCGTTGCCGTCGAAAACTGCTGCGCTTCAGCCAGCGAGATGAAGCTCAGCGAAACCGCCTGGTTGTAGCCGAGAGCCAGCAGCGCGGAGCGCAGCGCCGCGTCTTTCGGCGCGTCGGGAGTCTCGACCACCGCGCCGGCGAATGCGGGCAGCGTGTTGGGGAAGCGGTTGTAGCCGTAGATGCGTGCGATCTCTTCGATCAGGTCGATTTCGCGTTCGACGTCGAGGCGCCAGGTCGGGATCTCAACCGTGGAGCCGGTCACACCGAATCCCAGCCGCCGCAGGATACGCAGCACGTCTGGCTCCGCGATCTCCTGCCCTAAGATGCGCTGGACTTCGGATCGCCGCAGGTGCAGGGTGGGACGCTCGATGCGGCGGCCGATCGCGTCGATGAGTACGCCTTCGAGTTCGCCGCCGCCGGTCTCGATGATCAGTTGCGCGACGCGCCGGCAGGCGAGCGGGGTCGCGCCCCAGTCGGCGCCGCGCTCGAAACGATGCGAGGCGTCGGTGTGCATGCCGAGGCGACGCGCAGTCAGGCGAACGCTCACCGGATCGAACCACGCCGACTCGATCAGGATGTTGCGCGTCTTGTCGGTGATCATGGTGTCGAAGCCGCCCATGACTCCGGCAAGCGCCACCGCTTTTTTGGCGTCGGCGATGACCAGGTCGTCAAAATCGAGCTTGCGCTCGACGCCATCCAGAGTCTTCAGCTTTTCTCCGGCGCGGGCGCGGCGCACGATGATCTTGCCGCCTTCAAGTGTGTCGAGGTCGAAGGCGTGCGTCGGATGGCCCATCTCGATGAGGGTGTAGTTGCTGGCGTCCACGCCGTTGTTGATGGGACGTGCGTCCATCATCTCAAGCCGTCGCGCGATGTGACCGGGCGAGGGCGCGAGCTTTATCCCGCGAACAATCTGCGCTGTGTACCGAGCACAGCCTTGCGGGTCGGGCAGTTCGATGGCGAAGTTGGCCTTCCCTTTTGCGGCGGGCAGCTTGGGCTCGATGGGCTTGAGATCGAGATCGTAGATGGCTGAGCACTCGCGCGCCACGCCGTAGTGATTCATGGCGTCCACGCGGTTGGTGGTGATCTCCATGTCGAAGACGAGGCTGTCGCCATCGCCGGATGTCAGCTCGACGGCGAGCCCGGCGGCGGTCAGGTCCTCGGCGAGCTGCTTCGAGTCGACCTTGAGGTCAACGAACTCGCGCAGCCAGGTGGGAGAAATTTTCATGCTGTCACTCGTAGCGCCGGCGTCCCGCCGGCTGTAGCGGCGGCATCTTGCCGCCGCGTGGGCGAGACGCCCACGCGCACAGCCGCCGAGACGGCGGCGTTACATTATCCGAACTGCTCCAAAAACCGCACATCGCCCTGGAAGAACAACTGAATGTCGTCCACTCCGTACTTCAACAGCGCAATACGATCGGCGCCCATGCCGAAGGCGAAGCCCGAGACCTTAACTGGGTCGTAGCCGTTGTCGCGGACGAATTCAAACACATTTGGGTCGACCATGCCGCAACCCAGCAGCTCGATCCATCCTCCCTGCTTGCAGGTGCGGCATCCTTTGCCGCCGCAGAAGATGCAACTGATCGCCACCTCCGCGCTCGGCTCGGTGAACGGAAAGAACGACGGCTGGAAGCGCGTCCGGACGCTGGAACCGAACAGCGCCTTCATGGCATGGTCGAGCGTGCCCTTCAGGTCGCAGAAGGTGATGTTGGTGTCCACGGCCAGGCCTTCGACCTGGTGGAACATGGGCGAGTGGCTGGCGTCGGGCGCGTCGTTGCGATGCACCTTGCCGGGAATGACCACGCGAATCGGCGGCGCGAGCTTCTCCATGGTGCGGATCTGCACCGGCGAAGTGTGCGTGCGCAGCAGCAGGCGGTCGCGCAGCGGCTTTGATTGCTGGCCGGCGATGAACAGCGTGTCCTGGGTGTCGCGCGCGGGATGGTTGGGAGGAAAGTTCAGCGCCTCGAAGTTGTAGTAGTCGGTCTCGATCTCCGGGCCTTCGCTCACCGAGTAGCCCATCGCCTTGAAGACGGAGACGATCTCGCCCTGCGCCTTGATGACCGGGTGCTCCGCGCCGATCGGCCGGCGAATGCCGGGAAGAGTGATGTCGAGGCGGTCGGCTTCGAGCGGGCTCGCGGCCTTTAGGCGTTCGTGCGAGGCATCAATAATTTGCTCAACACGGGATTTCAGTTCATTGACGCGTTGGCCGACGTCGCGTTTCGCGGGAGCAGGAGCGGATTTGAGCCACAGGTCGTTGATCTGAGTGAGGACGCCGTTCTTGCGCGCCATCCAGCGGTCGCGGAGGTTCTTCCAGTCGGACTCGTTGGCTATTGCCTTCGATTCTGATTCCAGCGCCGCGAGCAGTTCGCGAACGGCCTTGTCCAGCGCCGCCGGAGAGTAATCGTCGAGCTTGGGAACGGTGTACATATAAGGAAACGCCACGGATTTACACGGATTTCAACGGATAAACCCAGGGGCAAAAATCCGTGAATATCCGTGTGAATCCGTGGCTGCTTTTTTACGCTGCGCCCAGCGAGCCCTTTGCCTGCTCGGCCAGGCCCTTGAACGCGGCCGGGTCTTTGACTGCGAGGTCGGCCAGGATCTTGCGGTCGAGCTCCATGCCGCTCTTCTTCAGGCCGTTGATGAACTGGCTGTAGCTCATGCCGTGCTCGCGGGCGGCGGCGCCGATGCGCACGATCCACAGCGAGCGGTATTGGCGCTTCTTCTGGCGGCGTCCGGAGTAGGCGAATTTCAGCGCCCGTTCCACCGATTCTTTGGCGGAGCGGTAGAGCTTGGACTTGGTAAGGTAAAAACCGCTGGCGCGGTCGAGGATCTTCTTGCGTTTGGCGCGGCGCTTGGTGCCACGTTTGACTCGGGGCATTGCGTCTCCTTTTTAGCAATCAGCACTCAGCATTCAGCAATCAGCTAAACCAGAGCGCTTGTGATGAGCGGCTGAAGGCAAGGTGACCTGCCTCTTCACACGCTCTGAAGCTTCAGCAACCCACTCCAGCTCTCAGATAACCATGAGCGCTGAATGCTGAGTGCTGACTGCTTCCTCAGTACGGAATCATCCGCTTGATCTTGGGAACGTCGGCTTTGTCCACCAGCGTTCCGGTATCGAGATGGCGCTTGCGCTTGGTCGGCTTGGAAGTCAGGATGTGGCGCACGAACGCGTGTCCGCGCTTGATCTTCCCGCTGGCCGTCTTCTTGAAACGCTTGGCCGCGCCTGAATGCGTTTTCAGTTTTGGCATGTCTTTTCTCTACGTTTCACGTTATGAGGTTTTCTTCGGCGCCAAGATGGCATGGAGGGTATTGCCCTCCATGCGCGGCCGGAACTCGACAATCCCCTTGTCGCCGATGTCCTTGATCAGCCGTTCGAGGATCTGGCGTCCCAGGTTGGTGTGCGTCATCTCGCGGCCACGGAAGAATATCGTCGCTTTCACCTTGTCGCCGTCTTCCAGGAAGCGCAGCACGTGGTTCTTTTTGAACTCATAATCGTGCTCGTCCACGTTGATGCGGAACTTCACTTCCTTGACGGTGATGACCTTCTGATGCTTCTTGGCCGCGCGTTCCTTTTTTTCCTGTTCGTAGATGTACTTGCCGAAATCCATGATTCGGCACACCGGCGGCTGCGCCGTCGGCGATACCTCTACTAGGTCAAGGTTCTTTTCCCGTGCCAGCTTGAGCGCTTCGAAGGGCTGCAGGATGCCGATCTGCTTGCCTTCGTCGTCGATGACGCGCACTTCGCGCGCACGAATACGGTCATTCGTACGGATAAATCTTTTGTCGATACACAGCCTCCGGGGAAAAAAGTGCAGCTGAAACCCAAAAAGTATAGCACGAGGGGATCAACTCATCGGGAGATCGGGTCATCGGGCGATCGGGAGATCGAAGAATCGCCGAGTCTCGCCGGAATCGCCGAGATCGGAGGCAACACCAACCAACGCGTCGTCAGAAAGGGCACGTACATGTGCCGCGACAATCTGATTCGCCGGGAGCGCGCCTTCCAGCCATAGCTTCTGATAGTTGTCGGTCAGGGTTTCGGTGCGGCCGTCCTCGACCACGCTTAACGTGATGGTGGAGACCGTTTGCCCGACGAGAGACCGCATGAATTCCTTCTTCTTCTCCGCCGCCAACTCCCGCAGTATGCGATTGCGCTCGCGCCTGATCTCGACTGGCAACTGGTCGTCCATCTCTGCCGAGGGCGTGCCGGGGCGCGCCGAGTACGTGAACACGTGCAGGTAGGTGAAGGGCAGCGAGGCGATGAACTGCCGGTTCTCCTCGAACTCGGCCTCGGTTTCGCCGGGGAAGCCGGCCATCACGTCGGCGCCGATGGCGGCCACGGGGATGGCGGCGCGGATCTTGCGGATGCGTTCTTCGTAGTGCCAGGGGCGGTACTTGCGGTGCATGCGCCGCAGGATGCGGTCGCTGCCCGTCTGCAAAGGCACATGCGCGTGCCGGGCGATGCGCGGCGAGCCGGCCACCAGCTCGATCAGCTCGTCCGTCCAATCCATGGGCTCGATGGAGCTCAGCCGCAGCCGCTCCACCGCCGTATGCTCGAGTATCGCGCGCACCAGATCTTCAAAGCGGGACGCCGGCTCCAGGTCCCTTCCCCAGCGTCCCAGGTTGATGCCGGAGATGACCACCTCGCGGAAGCCGGCAGCGACCAGCGCATCCATCTCGCGCAGCACGTCCTCGCGCCGCAGCGAGCGGCTCTGCCCGCGCACGAAGGGGATGATGCAGAACGAGCAGCGGTTATCGCAGCCGTCCTGGACCTTAAGGTTGGGACGGGTTTTGTCGTAGCCCAGACCGTCGAACACCGGCGCCGCCATCAGTTCGGTGTGAGCGAAGATGTCGCCGACATGAACCGACGCCAGCGATTCTGCCGGAAGTAGGAGTCCCTCGGTCGCAAAACCGGCGACCTCGGGATGACAACTGTGTAGGATCTCCCCTATTTGATGTTTATGCGAGTTCCCCACCACCCAGGCGACGCCGGGCAGGCCATCCAGTTCCTGAGGAGCGCGCTGGGCATAGCAGCCGGTGACCAGGATGCGGCAACCAGGGTTCTCGCGGTGCACACGGCGGATGGCGGCGCGCACGTCCCGGTCCGCCTCGGCGGTGACCGTGCAGGTGTTGAACACCACCACTTCAGCTTCGCGGGCGCTCGGGGCGCGGCTCAGCCCGCGGCCTAACAGGTCGCGTTCGAGAGCGGCACCATCCGCTTGGGTGGCACGGCAGCCGAAGTTGTGCACATAAAAACTGGACACGCCGGTGTATTATAACAACCGGGGCTGAGGGCTTTTCCGGGGGTGCACCGCAACCAAAGTGGCTGCTAATCGCATCTCGGAACCGCGCTTCCCCGGGAGTCACACATGAAACGGCGCATCCTGCTGGTGGACGACGAGTTGGCCATTCTGCTGACCCTCCGCGCCATCCTGGAGATGAATGGCTTCGAGGTCGAGACCGCCTCCAGCGGCGGGGAGGCGATTGCCAAACTGCAGAATGGCGGGCAATACCACATGGTGATCACCGACCTGAAGATGGAGACCGAAACCGCAGGCCAGGATGTAATCCGCGTTGCCAAGCAGCTCGAGCACCGCCCGGCGGTGGCCGTGCTGACCGCCTTCCCGACCCTGGGCAGCGGATGGAAGGGCGAAGCGGCGGACTCCATGCTGGTCAAGCCCATGAACACCGGGGACCTGCTGCGGCAGATCGAGGTGCTGCTCATCCAGCACGAGGACGCCAAGCAGCGGCTGCAAAGGGCGGCCATCCGCGCCGGCAGTAATTCCAAGCTGAAGAACGCCGCCAGGCGGGCCAGCTAGAAGAGTACCGAGTACCCAGAACCGAGTTGCTAGGAGCATCTTGCGAGTCGGTGTATCCGGCTTTGTATCAGGGCACGGTCATGCCCTGACACAAACCTGGGTAGAGCGACTGCGGAACCGGTCTAGATCACACTTTCCGCTCCGGGAACGGACCTCTCTAAACCCCACGAAAAGGAAAACACCTCGGGGTAGGGGTGTTGGGGAAGCCACCCTTGGCCGTGCTGGCAGGGACTCAGGCCTGAGAGAAGCTGGGGGATCAGGCGCTGGCTGCGGCGGTGCGGCGCTGCTGGAAACACTCCCGGCAGAAGACCGGCCGTCCCTGTGTCGGCTTGAAGGGCACGGTGGTTTCCTTGCCACACTGCGAGCAGATGGTGCGCGTCTCCACCTTCTGGTAAGAGGAGTTTCCCGTGGGCATGGTGCCCACTACCGAAGCCCGCTTGGTCTTGCAGGCCTTACAGCGCTTGGGCTCGTTCTTAAACTGCTTATCGTGAAAGAACAGTTGCTCCCCGGCCGTAAAGATGAAATCCGTACCGCAGTCGATACACTTCAACACCTTGTCCTGGAATTCCATGAAGAACCTTCCCTCTCCCACCCGTGATCCCGCTCGTCCCGACAACCGGCGGCGTGGCGCGTCCCCCGGGTGCCTCCACGGAAAGAGCGGAGTACATCCCCCAGCTACTGAAATCGGCCCTCCTGCAGCGGCACGGGGCCGCCCAGGTCACTGCATGAGACAGATTTACCACTGCGGAATCTTCACGGGCTGAGTAAGGGACGGGCCGCTCCCCACAGTGCGGCGCGGCCCGCAGGCTCTAGTCCTGTTCTTTGCGTGCTTTTTTGCGGTTTCGCTTGCGTGCCAGGGCTTCCTTGGTGCGGCGTTTCTCGCCCGGTTTCAGGTAGAAGGAGTGACGCTTGACCTCCTTGATGATGTCTTCCTGCTGTACCTTGCGTTTGAATCGACGAAGCGCGTTTTCCAGGGACTCACCCTCTTGGACCCGTACCTCTGCCAACCCGATACACCTCCCAACTGTACCAATTTGGACCCGTAAGTTATTGCAGCGTTCATGTGGCAAGTCAAGGGGTAATTCGTCCCATAATCCAGATTTCTCGGCCTGTCTCAGAACTTGCATTTGAGCGCCAATTGCACCTGCCGTGGTGCATAAGCGCTGGTCGGTACCAGGAAATTGGGGTTGGTGGTGTAGTAGCCGGGATAGGTGGTAGCGCCAACTCTCGCCTCCCCCAGCACGAACTCCCCGGCCGAGCCGGTAAAGCCGCTATCGGTGATGGTCACGCGTTTGTTATCGCGGTTGAACAGGTTGAAGCTCTCGGCCATCAGCTCCAGCTTGAAGTGCTCTCGCAGCAAGAAGTGCCGCGTCAGGCGCAGCTCGGTGCTGGCATAGTTGGGGCCGGTGTAGGCATTGCGCGGGACGCCGGGCAGCCGGTCGTTGGAGGTATTGTCGTCCTGGTTGGGATCGCCGGCGATGGTGGGGTTCACCGGACGGCCGCTGCCCGCGCTCACGATGGTTGCCACCTTCCAATGATTGAACAGGCGCCGCAGCGTCTCGTGCGAGCGATCGAAGGGATTCAGCTCATAGATCGTGGAAGCGACCAAGCGATGCCGCTGGTCGGTGACGCTGCGTCCCCAGTCGGCGTTAGGGTTGTAGGAGTTCTGCACGTTGCTGGGGCTGCCCGCCACCAGCGCATCCTGCACGTCGTCGAACGCCTCCACCCAGGTGTACGCCAGCCGGAAGTACAGTCCGGAACTCATGCGCCGGTTGGCGGAGATGGTGAGCCCGTGATAGATGCTGGAAGCCGCGCTGTCGAATTCATTGATGGCTCCGAGTCCCGGCACGGGCCGCTGCAGCGGATTCACGCAGGGCGGGAACGGACAAGTGAGCGTGGGCGTGAGCTGCCAGGTGGCAAACGACTGCTCCGTGTAGTAGGTGCCGAGGAACTGCGTTCCGGTCGAGTCGAAGACCGGGTAGGTGACCGAGACTGGGGGGTGGAAGGTTCACGTCGCGGACGCGGATCAGGTGCTCGCCGTGCACGTAGAGATACGATCCGCTGATGGCCAGCTTCTTCCCCACCTCGCGCTCCACGCTCAGGCTGGTCTGCATCACGTAAGGCGTCTGGAACGAAGGCGAGAAGGCATACACATCGCTGGCGAGAAAGCCGGTGAGGTCGGCGGGCGGGGTGCACACACGCGCCGTGGGCGGGCAGTTGACCACCGGATTGGGATACTGCGGGAACACTTGGCGGTCGAAGAAATTGCTGGCATCCAGAAACAGATCCGTCTGGCGCAGCCCGTTGCCGGTTTCGATGGTGGAGTTGTAGATCTGCGGGATGCGGGTATAGAAGATTCCGAAACCGGCGCGCACCACCACCGGGTTCACGTCCCCCACGGTCCAGGCGAAGCCGGCGCGGGGGGAGAAGTTGTGCGGATTCAGGGGCAGCTTGCCGGTGGCCGGCCACAGCGGATTGCTGGCCAGGTTGCTGGTGTTGAAGGTCTGCAGGTCGTAGCGGACGCCCAGCGATACCGCCAAGTGCCCGGTGACGCGGATGGTGTCCTGCGCGAACCAGGCATACTCGGTGGTGTCGGGATGGGATACCGCATTGCCAAAGTTCTGGATGTAATATCGAGGCACCAGGTGGGCGTAGGCGCGCAACGGAGAGAGCGGCAGGCCGCCTTCCTGCGGCTCAAAGGTGAACGGGTTCACCTTGATGGTGTCGAAGTAATACTCTCCGCCGAACAGCGAGGGGAAGAAGTTGTAGATCCACGTCCGGTGCACGTCCCCACCGAACTTCCACTGGTGGCGGCGGCCTTCCAGGCTCAAGGTTTCGGCGAGTTGCAAGCGGTGCTCGCGCGTGGTCCGGGGCAGGATGCTGGAGCGGCCGAAGCCGTCGGTGAGGTTGTAGATCTTGGTCAGCGCGTCGCTGGAATTGGCGTAGGAATCCTGCAGGTCGCGGGAGAGCTGCAGCCGCAGGTCGCTGGTGACGCGCGGGCGCAGCGCGCTGATCAGCGTTATCACCGCGCTTTCCGTGCTGACTTGCTCTTCCCCGTTGTTGTTGATGCCGAAGGTCGTGATCGGGCTGGCAGGATCGAAGAAGACGTTGTTCTCCCCCCAGTAACGCGAGGTGCTCAGCCGCGCGCTCAGGTGGTTGCGCGGCGAGAGCACGAAGTCCACCTTGCCGAAGCCGGCATTGCCCACCAGCGCGGTGCGGAACTGGCCGCCCAACTGTGACAGCGAAGCCGCCGCCGCGAACACCAGCGCTTGGTCCAAGGCCTCGTAGTCCGTCGGCTGCGGGACCACCGCCGTGGCGCCATTGGAGAATTGCACTACCGTGGGTATGTGGAAGATGTGCTGGTCTAAACCCGCGAAGAAGAACACGCGGTTGCGCTTGATGGGGCCGCCCAGCGTGAATCCGAACTGGTCCTGGCGGTTGGGTGGCTTGATGCTGATATCGGGATAGCCGGCGCCCAGACGCCCGTCGCGGTAATAATCGAACAGGCTGCCGTGCCACTGGTTGCCGCCCGAGCGCGTGACCACGTTGATCACCGCGCCGCCGGAGCGCCCCAGTTCCGGGCCGTAGGTGTTCGAGGACACGCGGAATTCCTGCACCACTTCGTTCGAGAACTGGTAAGGAGCGCGATAACGCCCCCGCTCTTGGCTGAAGAAGGCGTTGTTGTTGTCCACGCCGTCCACCAGGAAGCTGGTCTGAAAGCCGCGGATGCCGCCGAAAGCCAGGTCCCCGTTGGTGGCCGAGGTCAAGCTGCGCGGGTCCTGGGTGACGCCGGGAGTGAGCAGCGCCAGGTCGCTGAAGCGCCGTCCGTTCAGCGGCAACTCGGTGATGGCGCGCTCGTCGAGCACGCTGGAAACCGCGGCGGGCAGCGTCTCGGCTACCGGCGCCGCGCCGGAGACGGTCACTGTCTCCCGCGATCCCGCCACCTCCAACCCCAGCGCCAGTTCGACCGCGCCACCGACTTCCACCTGTATGCCGTAACGTCGCAATTCTGCCATGGCCGGAGCGCTCACCTGCACTCCGTACTCGCCGGGCAGCAGCATTTCAAAGAAGAACGCCCCTTCCTGCGTGGTGGCAGTCGTGCGCTCGACGCCGGTTTGCGTGCTGATCAGCCGAACTTCCGCACCGGCAACGCGCGCCCCGCTCGCGTCCGTCACAGTTCCGCGCAGAGCGCCGGTGGAAGCGTCCTGCGCCAGAAGCGCAGCCGCGAGGGCCAACACAAATAGCGGCAGAACCAGGGAGCGACTTCGCATGGGACGACTCCTTAGTCAGCAGTCAGCACTCAGCAGTCAGCCAAAGCAGTTCCTGAGTGCTGCGTGCTGAATGCTGAGAACTCGTCGCCGAGCGGCCCCTGATACGCTCCCTGCAAGAAAGCGTCTGTGAGTGAGGAATGTTTTTCGGAAAACGGAACAGACGAGCGCTAGGGCGCAGATTCGGCGGGAGATGGGACTGACAGTGGGGGGCCGATTTCTTCCCGGCTTGTTCTGAAATCAGAACAACCGGCGCCGGCGTCAGATCACCACGAGTCCTAGGCTTATTTGAAGGGCGCGATCGACCTTTGCCAGGGTCCCGGCTTTCAGCACGCCAAGGCGCCGCACGAGTCTCTGCTTGTCGACTGAGCGTATCTGATTCAAGAGAATCGCAGAATTGACCTGGAGGCCTCCCTCGGGAGCTTCAATCAGCACTTGGTGCGGATAGAGAGGGCGGTTGCGATGAGAGGTGATTGCGGCGACAATCGTCAGTGGAGCGTAACGGTTCCCGATATCGTTCTGGATCACTAATGCAGGACGGGTCTTTTGGATCTCGACGCCAATGGTAAGGTCGAAGCCGACCAGATACACCTCCCCCCGGCGCGGGTAGCTCGTTACTTTTCCTTCTGCCACGCTTCCTCGTCGAGAAGAAACCACTCCTCTGAAAGACGGAGGTCGCTCTCAGCAGTATGAAGGTAGCCTTCCTGGAGTCGCCTTCTCAGATTCGCCCGGCCGATTTCCTTGATGTACCGCCGGACTGCTTCGTTGATCAGCTTGCTGCGGTCCCCTCTTTCAGACACGCGGTCCATAAGCCGAACGGTTTCTTCAGGAAGCGTCACATTGATACGACGGTGCATCGTGAAACCTTTCTGTACGTTGGCTCAATGATACACATCCTTAGTGTGTATAACAAGCGCTCGCCAATCACTCGATGACCCGATGCCCCGGTCACCCGATGAGCAGGTGACGTTTCCTCCGCGCGCATGATACCTTCTACATTTTCCCGAGAGCCAATGATCCGTCCTTACAAGGGAATCCTGCCCCACGTGCCAGCCACGGCTTACGTGGACGACTCGGCGCAACTGATCGGCGACGTGACGCTGGGCGAGCACGCCAGCATCTGGATGAACTGCGTGCTGCGCGGCGACGTCAACTCCATCCGCATTGGCAGCCACTCCAACATCCAGGACCTCTCCGTGCTACACGGCATGCTGGGCGAGTTCAAGGTGACGGTGGGCGACTGGGTGACGGTCGGGCACTCGGTCACGCTGCACGGCTGCACCGTGGAAGACAAGTGCCTGATCGGCATGGGCTCGGTGATCCTGAACGGCGCCATCATCGGCGCCGGCTCCATCATCGCCGCCGGCACCGTCATCCCGGAGCGCACGGTGGTGGCGCCCAACTCACTGTGGATGGGTGTGCCCGGCAAATTCCGCAAAGCCCTCGGCAAGCCTGATCTCGAGACCATCTTGCGCTACGCCAAGAACTATCTCGGCTACAAGGAGCAGTATCTGCGCGAGCGTGGCGGAAGCTGATGGCAGCCATCCAGCAAAAGACGGTCGGAATCCTGATCTTCCCGGAAGTCGAAGTCCTGGACTTCTGCGGACCGTTCGAGGTGTTCTCGGTCACGCGCTTGAACGAGGCCAAGCGCCGGGAACAGCCTTCGCCGTTTCGCGTGCTGCTGATCGCCGATACCGCCGAGCCCGTCTCCGCGGCCGGCGGCATGCGCGTGCTGCCCGATTGCACCACCATCGCCTGCCCGTTGCTCGACATCCTGCTCATCCCCGGCGGCTGGGGCACGCGCGACCAGATGAACGTCACGCGCATCATCGACTGGATCCGCCAGCGCGCGAAGAAGGTGGAACTGGTGACCTCGGTTTGCACCGGCTCGCTTCTGCTCGGCCAAGCCGGCCTGCTCGACGGACATCGCGCCACCACGCACTGGGACGCCCTGGCCACGCTGCGCGAGCGCTTTCCCAAGATCACCGTTGTGAACGACCAGCACGTGGTAGAAGAAGGAAACATCCTCACTTCCGCCGGCATCTCTGCCGGCATCGACCTGGCGCTGCGCGTGGTCGCCCGCTGCTTTGGCGAACCCGTGGCCCGCAATACCGCGCGCCACATGGAGTATCCCTATCCCGAGTCGAACGCGCGCCGGGTGCAGGTGGGCGCATGATCAAGGCTGTCCGCGGGACGCGCGACCTGCTGCCGCCCGACACCGCGCTGTGGAACTTCGTGGAGGCGGCCGCCCGCGACGTCTTCCGCCTGTATAACTTTCGCGAAATCCGCACGCCGATTTTCGAGCAGACCCAACTGTTCGCACGCTCGGTGGGCGAAGAGACCGATATCGTCTCGAAAGAGATGTACACCTGGGAGGACCGCGGACGCGCCGCCAGCGACAAAGGCGAATCGCTCACGCTGCGGCCGGAAGCTACTGCCGGCATCGTGCGCGCCTATATTGAGCACGACCTGAACCGCACCGGTTTGTTGCAAAAGCTCTATATGATGGGGCCGATGTTCCGCCGCGAGCGCCCGCAAAAAGGCCGCTATCGCCAGTTCTTCCAGATCGACGCCGAGGTCATCGGACCGCCTGCCGCCGGCAGCGAGTCGCCCTCGGTTGACGCCGAGCTGCTCGAAATGCTGGCCCAGTATCTCGAGCGCATCGGGATCACCGGCTGGACGCTGGAGCTGAACTCGGTCGGCTGCGCCAATGATCGTCCGAAGTACAACGAGGCGCTGCGCGCGGCGCTCGCGAAGGATATCGACAAGATGTGCGAGGACTGCCGGCGGCGCGCCGTCACCAACCCGCTGCGCGTGCTCGACTGCAAAGTCCCCGAGGACCAGCCCATCATCGAGAAGCTGCCGCGCATGCTCGACTATCTCGACGAAAGCTGCCGCCAGCATTTCCAGGCGGTGCAGGATCTGCTCGCGGCCGTCGGAGTGCCGTACGTCATCAACTCGCGCATGGTGCGCGGCCTCGATTACTACACGCGGACCGCCTTCGAGTTCACCCACGGCGCACTGGGCGCGCAGAACGCGATCCTTGGCGGCGGCCGTTATGACGGGCTCTCCGAATCTCTCGGTGGTCCGAAAGCTCCGGGGATCGGCTTCGCCATCGGCGAAGACCGGCTGGTATCGATCCTTGCCGCTCAATTCGCTCAGGGCCAAAATCCCCAAATTGCGGAAGACTTCGGCCCGTTCCTTAACAGGCCCGACGCTTATCTCGCGCCATTAGGCACAGGTATGAATCGCGAGGCCGCGAAGCTCGCCAGCGAACTCCGCAAGCAAGCCATCGCCGTCGAACTGGGCGACGAGAGCTTTCGCCTGAAGAAATCTCTCGAGACAGCCAGCAAGATCTACGCGCGCTATGCCGTCATCGTGGGAGAGAATGAAGTGAAGGCAGACGCCTTCGCGTTGAAGAACCTGGCCACCGGCGAGCAGGTGACGGTGCCCCGCGCGGAACTGGCCCGGCGCATCGGGCTGCCGGAAAAATAGGCCGTTCGAGAGGGCACAAGGTCAGTTGTACCGTAAGGGGATTCGGGAGGGCACGGCTTCAGCCGTGCCGCAAGGGAGCCACCCGGGAGGGCACGACTTTAGTCGTGCCGCAAACCAGCGTATAAGAGAGAGGCTTTAGCCTCTGAGGTAATCATGGCAAAGCCGCCGCGCGATCACACCAGTTTCGGTTCGCGCCCATACTTCATCACCGCCAACTCTTGGGCCGGACGTTCAATTTTTCAGTCAGAACGTTCGGCATCGCTGTTGATTGAGCCCCTGTTTGACTATCGAGCAAAGGGCAAGTACGAGCTGCATGAATTCGTAGTCATGCCCAATCACATTCACCTGTTGCTTACGCCCGCAGTGGACCTAACGTTGGAACGCGTCATGCAATTTGTGAAGGGAAGATTTTCACACCGTGCCGGCCAGCAACTTGGACCGAGTTTAGGCATTTGGGCGCGCGGGTACGTGGATCATCGCATTCGCGACATGCAGGATTACGAGTCTCACCGAGACTACATCCATGAGAATCCTGTGCGCAGAGGATTGGTCAGCTCACCGGAGGAATATCCATATTCTTCGGCAAATCCGAAATTCCGGCTGGATCCGGTCCCTCAGGGGCTAAAGCCCGAATCTGAGGAGGCGCTGATGCGGCACGACTAAAGTCGTGCCCTCCCGAATCTGAACTGTGCACATTTGCAAGTCACAAATTGTTTTTGAAGTTTGAAACTCGAAACGTGAAACTGGAAACTGGTTTCTGATGGCTCTCGACTTCCTAGACGATCTGCGGCGGACCCACACCTGCGGTGAGCTGCGCGCTCCCCAGGCCGGCGAGCGCGTGGTGCTCATGGGATGGGTAAACCGGCGGCGCGACCTGGGCAGCCTGATCTTCGTCGATGTGCGCGACCGCACCGGCATCACCCAAGTGGTGTTCAACGCCGAGCTCAACCCGGCGCTGCACGAGAAGGCCGCTGCGCTGCGCTCGGAGTACGTCGTGGCGGTCCTCGGCAAGTGCAAGCGGCGCGACCCGTCCACGGTCAACCTCAACATCGAGACGGGCGAGGTCGAGATCGTCGCCGACGAGCTGAAGATCCTGAACGAATCGAAGACGCCGCCCTTTCTGCCCAGCGAATCGGTGCTGCCCAACGAAGAGGTGCGGTTGCAGTATCGCTACATCGATCTGCGCCGCCCGCCCATGCAGGCCAACATCGAGTTGCGCCACCGCGTCACGGTCGCGATCCGCAATTACCTGGCCGCGCAGGGCTTCCTGGAGATCGAGACGCCCTTCATGACCCGCTCCACTCCCGAGGGCGCGCGCGACTACCTCGTTCCCAGCCGGGTGCAGCCGGGCAAGTTCTACGCCCTGCCACAATCGCCGCAACTGTTCAAGCAGATCCTGATGATCGCGGGCTTCGACAAATACTTCCAGATCGTGCGCTGCTTCCGCGACGAGGACCTGCGCGCCGACCGTCAGCCCGAGTTCACCCAGATCGACCTGGAGATGAGCTTCCCCCAGCCCGACCGCGTGTTTGAAGTGGTCGAGGGTTTTCTGACCGCGGCGTTCAAGGCCGCGGGGACCGAGATCAAGACGCCGTTCCGGCGCATGACCTATGACCAGGCCATCCGGCTCTACGGCAGCGACAAGCCGGACATGCGCCTGCCTGCCATGACCGACGTGCGCTCGGCCTTCACCGCTGCCGAGATAGCTACTTTCGCGTCAAAGTTCAAGGTCAAACAGGATCTCCCAATCTACTTAATTCGGATACCGAGCGCTGGGGAGATTTCGGGAACCGAGCGCCGCACGATTGGAACGTACGGGGGGTTCTTGTATGTGCAGGGTCCCTCATTCGTTCAACTGATGTCCGACCCCAAGAGATTCGCCCGCGATTATCCCGGTTCCGTCGAGGGCATCCTGGCATCCGCACAGGTTCAACCAACCGATCTGTGGGTACTCGCAGGGGCATTGGATACCCCAGCGACTGCGAGCCAGGACTTGCGACGTTTCGCCGAACGGTGTGGGCTGTTGAGATTTGACTTGGCGCAGAAGTACGCCGACAAGCACGGTGCCTTCAAGAACAAGAAAGACTTCCAATTCCTTTGGGTGACCGATTTCCCCATGTTCGACTGGGACGACCAGGAGAAGCGCTGGGCGGCGGCGCACCATCCCTTTACCTCACCCCACGAGCAGGATATGGAAAAACTGGAGAGCGATCCCGCGGCGGTGCGCGCTCTGGCCTATGACGTGGTGCTCAACGGCACCGAGCTGGGCTCGGGCTCGATCCGTATCCACCGCCAGGACATTCAGAAGAAAATCTTCCGCGCTCTCGGCATGAGCGACGACGAGGCCCGCGCCCGCTTCGGCTTCTTCCTCGAAGCGCTGGAGTACGGCACACCTCCGCACGGCGGCATCGCCCTCGGCCTCGATCGCATCGTCATGCTGCTAGCCGGCGCCGACAGCCTGCGCGAGGTCATTCCCTTCCCCAAGACGGCCAAAGCTGTGGACTTGATGGTGGATGCGCCCAGCCATATTGAGCAGCCGCAGGAGAACGAACTTGAGCTGATGTCGGCGTGGTGGGGGCTTGAGAAACAGGATTGGGAGTTAGCCTATGCATGCGACGAGGTGTTGTCCTACGTGGAAAGAGAAGTGTTCGGGCACCCCTTGCCGTATGACACAGCTTTTCAGCGTGCGATGAACTTCATACTGGCGCGGGCAGTCGACGACGCGCGGGGTGCAGTTCATCTAGCCAAAGCCGGGTACGGCGTGCAGGCGGGTGCGGTTTGCCGCTCCCTTCTTGAAGGCGCAATAAATGCAAGCTACATAGCCGGAGATCCTGAGGCGCGTGCCACTGAGTTCTTGGGCACAATTGAAAAAGAGGCACATCACCTCGCGAGAAGCATTCTGGCCCATGGCGTGACTGGCCGGGATCACCCCGTCCTTGCCAAGGGGCTCAGTATCACGGTTTCGACGACCTGGCCTAGGACGATCCAGGAACGAATTGAAAAGGCTGGCGAAATGAGGGCCAACTATAAGCTCATGTTCGCGATGCTCTCGCAACTCGTGCACCCCAGTATCAACGTTTTCGCGGAACGCTTTGAGAGAACTAAGGAGTCCCAATTCTCCTTGAGGATTGGTCGAGGAAGAGAAGGTGTCGAGTTAGCACTTGTGACAGTGTTCCTCAGCTTGTACCAAGTTGCTTCGCCTGCGTTGAATGCTTTCGGACATTCGAACGAGCAGTTAGAAGCATTGCTTGAAAAATTCAAGAAGCTCGATCCCTTGAAAATTGCATAGGCGTCCCATGGCGACACCCCTGCACGGTTTTAAGCCGTGCTCCGATATGAGGCCGTATTAATCTGCACGCACCCGGCTTCCTCTCCGGCTACAATCGAATTCTCCCATGGGCAGAATTCACGTCCTTCCCGAGCATGTGGCCAACAAGATCGCCGCCGGCGAAGTGGTCGAGCGTCCGGCGTCGGTGGTGAAGGAGCTGCTCGAGAACGCGCTGGACGCGGGCGCGCGCCGCATTCGCGTGCAGGTGGAGGCGGGCGGCAAGAAACTCATACAGATCACCGACGACGGCTGCGGCATGGTGCGCGACGACGCCCTGCTGGCCTTCGAGCGCCACGCCACCTCCAAGATTCGCGATGCCGAAGACCTGCTGAACGTGGCCACGCTCGGCTTTCGCGGCGAAGCCCTGCCGTCGATCGCGTCGGTTTCGCGCCTGAGGCTCGAGAGCCGTGCCCCCGACGAGCCCAGCGGCACGGTGGTCGAGATTGCCGGGGGCAAGATTCTCAAGGTCGAAGAAGCCGGGCTGCCCGCGGGAACGTCGATCACCGTCCGCGACCTGTTCTTCAACACGCCCGCGCGCAAGAAATTCCTGAAGGCGGAATCCACCGAACTGTCGCACATCGCTTCGCTGGTGACACACTACGCGCTGGCCCATCCCGACAAGCACTTCGAGCTGCACTCGGCGACCAACGCCATGCTAATCGCAGCGCCCGTGGCGTCGCGCTCGGAGCGCATCTACCAAGTATTCGGCAAGGAGACGCTGGACCAGCTTCTGCCCATCGCGGCGGCGGTGCGGCTTGAGCACATTGGCCTTCCCGAGCCTCCGCCGTGGCGGCGCAGCGAAGACTACCAGCGCCCCGAGCCCGGCGAGGTGCGCGCGACCGGATTCGTCTCGCGGCCGGAGATCCAGAAGCTCAATCGCAACTCCATCTTCGTATTCGTGAACGGCCGCCTGATCCGCGACCGCTTCATGCACCACGCGTTGACGGAGGCTTACCGCAACATTCTGCCGCCGACGGTCTTCCCAGTAGTGCTGCTGTTCCTGGAGCTGCCCGCGGGCGAGGTGGACGTGAACGTCCACCCGTCGAAGACCGAAGTTCGCTTCCGCCAGCAGGGGTTCGTGCACGACTTCGTGCGCGATACTGTGCGCGCGGCGCTGATGAAGACGCGTCCGGTGCCGCACTTCACCACCGAGATCCACGCGCAGCCCACCTCCGCGCAGGCGCTCTCGCCCATGATCACGCCGCACGCTGGCGCGCGGGCGGCCGCCGGCGGTTTCAGCCTTGAGCCGGCTCCGGAGCCGCCGCACAATGAGCGTTTGCAGTTTGGCGAAGGAATTGAGATCACGGCGAATGCCGCGGTCAGCGTGCTGGGCAGAGCGGAAACGCAGGGTCTCTCGACTCGCGCTCAGCTCGCGAACTCGCCTCGCGCAGCGCTCGGGGTGACAATAGGTGGAGAATGTGGCGGAATCATCGAAGCCGGCCATGAGAACGGTGACGGTGTCTCGCTGGCGTCGCTCGCCCCGCTCGGGCAATTGCGCGACTCGTTCATCCTGGCGGTGAACGGCGAAGGGCTGTGGATCATCGACCAGCACGTGGCGCACGAGCGCGTGCTGTTCGAGCGCGTGCTGCGGCAGCGCGCCGCCGAGCGGGTCGAGACCCAGCAGCTCCTCATGCCGCTGATCGTGGAGCTTACGCCCGGCCAGCAAGCCGTTTTCAGCGAGATCTCCGATGAGCTGCGGCGCAACGGCTTCGAGGTCGAGCCCTTCGGCTCGCGCACTATCGCGGTGAAGGCTTCGCCCGCGGGCGTCGACGCTTCCGACGTCGAGCGCATGCTGCACGAACTGCTTGACCAGGTGGACCGCGAGTCGCAGGCCATCAACTTGGAGCAGGTGCGGGCCCGGATCGCCGCCTCCATCGCCTGCCACGCCGCCATCAAGGTGAACACGCCGCTGGAGAAGAACAAGATGGAATGGCTGCTCAAGGAGCTGGCGCGGACGGAGTGTCCCATGTCCTGTCCGCACGGCCGCCCGGTGCTGCTGCGGTATTCTGTGAGGGAGATCCAGAAGGCGTTCAAGAGGATTTGAAGCGTCGGTGGTCGTTGGCGCTTCTCGCTAACGACGAACAGCCACCGACTAACGACTTCGCATGACCGACCCCGAACTCCACGAACTTCGGCGGCAGAAGTGGCGCCTCGACGGGCGTCCGGCGCGCACCCTCGAAGACGCGCGTGAGTTCCTGGAGTCGGTGGGCTTCTGCCTGATGTATCCCATCTCTGCGCAGGATCCGGGAATGCGCGGCGGCCCGGAGATCGTCTTGCCGACATTCATCGGCGCCGTTGTTGGTAGCGACGAGAACCTCCCGACTCGGCAGAAGGCGTTTGCCGATCCGCGCGCCCACGAGGCTACCGAGCTAGCCGTGCGCCTGCTGCGCGAGCGCTCCGCCTATGAAGCCAGCGTCTTCGGAGAAAACAATCTGCTGGTCGCCGCCTCGGTGTTCCCCTACTTCTACGCGCTGGCCGGGGACCGCAATCCGCGCCAGGAGCCGGGCGCGGACCGCTCGCTCTCGCCGCTGGCGCAGGACGTGCTGGGCGGCATCCAGCGCGCCGGCCCGGTCACCAAGCGGCGCTTGGCCGAGACGCTAGGTGGCGACCTGTCGGAGGCGGCCATCGACCGCGCTCTGTCCGAGCTGGCGGCAAGGCTGCGTATCGCGCGCGTGGATTACAACCCGCGCGACGGCTCCTCCTGGGACGTGCTCTACCGCTGGTCGCCCGCGGCGGTGAACGAGGGCATGCACCTGGCGGTGGTGGCGGCGCTTTCGGCGCTGCTCTCCAAGTACCTGGATTGCGTGATCGCCGCCGACGAGAAAGAGATCGGCGACTGTTTCTCTCCGCTGATCGCGCGCTCCAAGGTGAAGGAAGCGCTGAACGCGTTGCTGGCGGCGCGCGAGCTGGAGTTCGTGCACGTCGGCAATCGCACGCTGGTCCAGTTGGCTCCGGCGAGGACGACGGAACGCCCGCGCACTTCGCGGCGCCGCGCATGAACATGCGCAAGCTGGTGATCGCCATCGACGGCCCCGCGGGCGCAGGCAAGAGCACGCTGGCGGCGCGGCTGGCGCAGAAGCTCGGTTACATCAACCTGGAGAGCGGAGCCATGTACCGTGCCCTGGCGCTGAAGGCGCTCGCCTGCGGGGTCGCGCTCGATGACGAAGACGTTCTGCTCGCGCTCGCCGAGGGATCGCGCATTGAACTGCGGCCGGAAAGCGATGGCAACCCCGTGCTGCTCGACGGCCGCGATGTCTCGGAGCGCATCCGCGAGCCCGACGTAACCGACGCCGCCTCGAAGCTCTCGGTGCATCCCCGGGTGCGCGAGTGGATGGTCGCACGCCAGCGCGAGATGGGCGCGCAGGGCGGGATCATCATGGAAGGCCGCGATATCGGGACGAAAGTTTTTCCCGAGGCCGAGGTCAAGATCTTCCTGGACGCGGCGCCCGAGGTGCGCGGCGACCGCCGCTTCCGTCAGACTCCGGAGGCGAAGCTGCCGCCCGAGGCGGTCATCGCCGAATTGCGCGAGCGCGACCGGCGCGACCGCACGCGGGCCGCTTCACCGCTGGCGCCGGCGCCCGACGCCGTGATCATCGATTCCACGGGGATGACCATCGACGAGGTGATGGCGCGTGCGGAAGCCATCATCGCCGCCAGGCAGAAACAAGAAGCGGCCACGGATTAGCACGGATCGCCACGGATTTCAGTTCATCCGTGAGCATCCGTGCCAATCCGTGGCGTTCTTACCCTTTTCTGATCTCGATGTCTCCGCGATCGGTGGAGAGCTGGATCTGCGGGCCGCCGCCGCCGATGGCGCCCGTAGCCTGCGCGCCGCGCGCGTGGCTCTCCACGTTCACGCCGGAGAAATCGGACGAGATCTCTCCCTGCGTGGTGTGCGCCTCAAGCTGGAAGGCGGCGTTGGCCGGCAGCACCAGATGGATGCGTCCGCGGTGGTTGGTGATCTGGATGTTGCCCAGCGGCAGCTTGCCCGGCGTCAGCTCGATATCGGAGTTGTTGTCCTCGATGTGGACGTTGCCGGTGAAGTCGCCCAGGCGGATGTCCTTGGAGCGGGTGACCACGCGCGTGGGGCCGGCCAGCGAACTAACCCGCAGGTCGCCGGAATCCAGCACCAGGTCGCCATCGAGCTTGGCCATCTCCATATCGGTGCGCGAGGACAGGAAGTGAACCGAGTTGGCGATTTTCGCCAGACGCGTGGTCCCGAAGTAATCGCCGGTCAGGCGCACGCTGCCTTGGACGTTCTCGATGGACACGTCGTTCACCCGGCCGTTCAGGCTCAGGTCGCCGCGAACGTTTTCCGCCCGCACCGAGCCGCCTCGCAGGTTGATGCTGACGTTGCCCTGGATGCCGCCCAGATCCACGTCGCCATGGCTGTTGCTGATCTTGAGATCGCCGGTGCGGTCATGCACCTCCACTTTGCCGCGCGCGGTGGCGATGTCGGCCGCGGCCTTGCGCGGCAGGTAGATCTCCAGGTTCGTGTCGACGCGGTGATTGCCCGAAGCGGTGTTGGCGTTCACCGTCACCTGGTCGCCGGAGACGGTGATGGTGGGCCTGGTGGCGGCGTTCGTTTTGTCAGCGTCGCTCTGCGACTCGGCAACGACCTTCTTCTGGACCCCGACCTTGATGGTGTTCTGGTCCCAGGGAATCAGGTGCACCTCGCCGCGGTCGCTGACCACGCGCAGGCTGGCGCCGGCGGGAAACGGCTGCTGCAACTCATCCGTATAGTTATAGGGAGTGCCGAAGAGGGTGAAGCCGGGCGCGTCATCGATCTGAATCTCGTCGCCGATCACCCCGCGATAATGCCAAGCCGTCCTCGCACACAATCCCATCACCACCAGGAAGATCAGAAACATCACGCCGCCGAAGCCGATGCCGCGCGGACGGTAGCCCTGGCGCTGCGCGTCGATGTGCTCCGCCAGTTTGACCAGGCCCCACAGGATGATCAGCACCGGCCAGTAGCGCGAAAACAGATAACCCAGGCGCCCCCAGCTCACGTAGCCAAGGTTGCCGAGCAGGAACAGGACACCGAAAACGATGAGCACCACGGGCCCGGCGAACGACCGCCGGCGGACATACCCGACCGCCGGAGGCGGTGTCGGAGGTGCGGTGGGAGTGGTTGGGCTAGCCATGAGTCACCTGCTGTCCATCGGACGGCGGTTGCCCACCGCCGCCAGGAGTGGGCCCGCCGGGCGGGGGCCCGCCGGGACCGATCTGCCAGACATCCACGTGCCCGGTCGTGGGCGCCTTGCGTTGCCACAACAGAGCGATCCCGAGCACAATCAGAAAAATCGGCCAAGTCGTGTTCCAAAAGCTGAAGCGTGGGTAGAACTCGGCCACCAGGAAGAGCACGCCCAGAGTGACGAGCACGATTGGACCCATGTAGCCGCTACAGCGGCACCGAGCGCAGGCACAGCCACGATTGCGGCGATAGCCGTTCATCACACCCTCCCCGTGCGCCGTGCGATCAGCCACACCCCAATGACGATCAGGATGATCGGCCACAGGTGCCCCATCCAGCGCCAGTGGAAGATGCCGATGTTGTCGAGCAGGAAGATGACCCCGAGCCCGATGAGCACAATGGCGGCCGTGGGCACGCGGGGGCCGTGTCGGACGAGATCGCTCCCCGGTCCCGGGCTGGCCGGGACAGAGGTTTCCGCGGCCGGCAGGTTCACGCCCAAGCCAAACGGATCAGGCAAGGGGCGGCGTTCCTGGATAGCTTTGGCAGTCGCATAGGCGTCCCAGACCATGTAGCAGTAGAAGAACGCCACAAGAACGCCAAAGAACTCCGTGTGTTCGGACAGAGCTATCAGACCCGCGAAGACCAAGACATGGATCAGGCCTTTGACTACCTGGCCGTTGTAGATGGCGCCCACGCCGGGGATAAACCCGAGAAACGTAGCTGCGACAGGATTCGACCCGCCGGTCGGCGCTCCGGCCGCAACCACGGCCGCCGGCGCGGCTACCGCAGCCGCCCCGGGAGGCAGCGTACCCTCCACGCGCGCCGCCAGGCAGTCTTCGCAGTAGATCACCCCGCGCACATCGCGCTTGCACTGATCGCAGAGCGCCTTGCCGCAGGTGCGGCAGTAGACGGTCGCGGGGACTTCGTTATGGATGGCGCAGTTCATGCGTCTCTCCTGTTAGATATGGGATTCGCGGGATGATCCAGCGAGCTGCCCGCCAGCACCACCGGCTCGTCGCGGCGGCTGTAGCGATCCTCCTGCTGGTCGGGATTTCCGCTGGTGTTGTCGTCCCGGTACTTGCGGTCTTTAGGCTTCTCCGGTTCCTGCTTGCGCTGTTCCTGCTGGTCTTCCTCCCGGGTGGCGTTGCGGATCTCGCGCACGCGCGACTCGATCTCGTACACAAGCCGTATGTTCTCGTAATACTTCACCGCCCGGGCGGTGGTCTCATTGTAGCTGCGCGTCAGGTTTTCCTGGATCGCGCTGGGACGCAGGTCAGCCGACCGCAGGCTGGAGAGGTGCAAACCCGCGGCGTTCAGCAGCACCGTAACCGAGAAGAAAGCCATCCCCAGGGAGAGAGCGAAGCGCGGCTGCCGTACGGCGGAGAACGCCGGCCGCGTCCACTCGCGCAGACGGTCCCGCCACCGACTGGTGGGGCCGGCCTGGCGAAGGGGCGCACCGGCTGCGGCGCCGCTGGTGGCGACCAGGATGTTATGCACCAGGTTGCGCGGAGGCTCTACTTCGGGCAGCGACTTCAACCAGCTCATACCAGCCTGGGCAGCCGCCAGCATGGGCCCGCAATCCGCGCAGATCTCTGCATGGGCCCGGAAACCGGCCAGAACCGGCTTACTGAGGGCGCCATCCAGAGCCTCGGAAAGCAGGGCCTCAAACTGCGCGCAATCCATTCCTCCTTGGTGTTCGCCGTACATTAGCTCACCTGCCTGTAGGTACGAGAAAGGTGCCGCGCAAGTTCCGCGCGTCCCCGGTTAATTCTTGACTTTACAGTGCCTTCCGGGACCCTGAGGACATGGGCGATTTCCCGGTATTCCAGGTCCTGCAAGTCGCGCAGAATCACCGCCTCCCGCAGATCGGGGGAGAGCTTCTGCAAGGCCTGGTGGACGGTCCGCTGCGTCTCCTGGGTATGGACGCCCGCGTCCGGGCTGGGACCCAGATCGGGAAGCTGCTCGCCCAGAGTGAGGGCGTCCTGATCGCCGGAGGGGGCCGATTCCAGCGAGTCGGTCACGCGGTCGTGTTTGCTGCGCCGGAAGTGGTCCACCAGCAGGTTGCGGGCGATGGTGGTGACCCAGGTAATCAAGGCGCCTTTGGAACCATCGTAGCTTTTCAGCGTGCGGTACATCTTGATGAAGACCTCCTGGGTGAGGTCCTCAGCGTCCTCCGCCGAGCCCGCGAAGCGGTAGCTGACGTTGTAGATGCGGCGATGGTACAGGCGCACGATCTCCTCCCAAGCCGCGGCATCGCCGCCCAGGCAGCGTTCTACCAGTGCAGCCGCGGCTTGGGTGTCTTCCAACCGGCACTCCTTCGAACCCCGGCTCGCAACGTCTGTGGATCGGTACGGATAAAAGCCGGCAGAAGTTCAATGGATTCTAGGGGAAAGCCCCGGCGGAATTGTAGCAGGAAGGGTGCAGCCGACAGGAGGCCGGGAGCAGGGAGCAGCCGGGTGGAAGCCCCCGCCTTTCAGGCGGGGGAACATTCGCAACAATCTTCCTGGCTTTAGCCCTGGGCTGCATAGAACCGAGATCCCTCGCGGCGCGCTCCCGCGCATTCCCACCCCAGCAAACCAAAAGCGGGTTTGTTGGGGACCCCGGCTTCGCTTAGTCGCGCTGGCTCGGGATGACAATTCTCAATTTGGGCTACCTCTTCCCACCGCCTGAAGGCGGGGGCTCTCACCAGGAATCTGCCAGATTGAGTCCTGGCCTGTCAGCTTAGGCGCGCGACACGCCGGTCAATTCTGCGTTGCGGTCAACTCTTCGAGGCTTAATTCCTTTGCCGACGCCGTTTCCCTCCGCAACTCTCAGATCGTAGTCATTCTGAAGATTGAGCCAGAACTGCGCGGGCAAGCCAAAATACTTTCCCAGCCGGATCGCGGTGTCAGCACTGATGGCCCGCTCGCCGCGCACGATCTCATAAATGCCGGGAAAGTTCAGTGCTTTCGCCAATTCATAACCGCTTACCCCCATAGGCCCCATGAACTCTGTCTTGAGAATCTCTCCAGGATGGACGGCGAAAACCTTGCGGGTCTTGGTCATACGGCACTCCATGTTCCTAGTGGTAATCCACGATCTCGACGTCAAAAGCATTCCCATCCCGCCACACGAAACACACACGGTATTGATCGTTGATTCGAATGCTGTGCTGTCCAGAGCGGTCACCCCGAATGCCTCCAGATGATGTCCCGGTGGCACCCTCAAGTTATCGAGCTCGACGGCTGCATTCAGGATGGCAAGTTTCTTGAAAGCTCTTCGGTGCAGATTGGCGGGCAAGTGACGGCTCTTGCCCGACCGCCAGAGCCTTTCCGTCTCCCTGTCCCGGAAACTCGCCAGCACAGTCGTATACTAACGTAACGCGATACTACCGTCAAGCGTTAGCATTGGCCTCGGTCTTGTACTTTGAAGCCTGAAGTTGGCAACTACGGCAAGAACTTCGCCAGCCCCGGCAGCGCTTTGCCGATGTCGTTGTAGATCACGACCACGGCGAACAGGATGAGAAAGACGAAGGCCGCCTGGTAGATGCGCTCTTTGATCTTCATGCTGATGTCGCGGCGCATCACGCTCTCGATGGCCAGCAGCAGGATCACGCCGCCGTCCATGATGGGAATGGGGAACAAGTTGAAGATGCCCAGGTTGAGGCTGATGGCGGCCATCAGCGCCAGCAGCGGCATCCAGCCCTGGCGGGCGGCTTCGCCGGAAGCGCGCGCGATGCCGATGGGCCCGTCGATCTGCTTCATCGAGACCTTGCGGGCGGCCAGTTGCCGCACCAGCTCCAGAATCAGCACCGAGTAGCGCTTGTTGACCTCGATGGACTTGGAAACCGCGTCCACGAAGCCCAGCTTGTCCACGTGCACCGGGTTGGAGATGAATCCCAAGCGCCATTGTTCGGCGCCATGCGCGTTGTGCGAGAGGACCGGGGTCACGTTGAAGTGCAGCTCCTGGCCGTTGCGCACCACGGCGACGTCGAGCAGCTTGCCCGGGTTCTGCTGCAGGTAGTTGATCAGCGCGCGCATGGAGCGCATGGCCACGCCGTTCACCGCTACGACTTCGTCGCCAACCTTCATACCGGCCTGGGCTGCCGGCATATCGGGCTCAAGCTGGGTAACGATATTGGGCTCCTGGGGTATCCAGCCGCCCAGCGCACCATACTCTTCCTGTCCCTGTTTATCGGGAACGATGGTCTTGTCCAGGATCTGCCCGCCGCGCTGGATGGCCACCTCGAGCGGCTGTCCCGGATTGAGCATGACCTTGGCTTCCACATCCTCCCAGGTCGGAGATTGGGTGTTGCCGATGCGCACAATGCGGTCGCCGGACTCGAATCCCGCTTTGGCCGCCGCCGAGTTCTCCAGCACGAAGCCGATCACCGCAGGCTGGTCGAGAAAGTAGGGGTGCTCGTAACGCACCATGAAGACGCCGGTGAGCAGCGCGATGGCCAACAGGATGTTCATCGCCGGACCCGCGATGGCGATGACGAACCGCTGCCAGCGCGGATGGGAGAGGAACTCCCCAGGGTCGCCGGTGCGCGTCTCCATCGGGTTCTCGCCCGACATTTTGACGTAGCCGCCCAGCGGCAGCGCGCTGATGCGGTAATCGGTGTCGCCCTTGCGCCATCCCAGCAGGCGCTTGCCGAAGCCGATGGAGAATACCTCCACCCGGACCCCGAAGTACTTGGCGGCAATGAAGTGGCCCAGCTCGTGGATCAGGATGAGGATTCCGAGCACCAGGGCCACGGACCAGAGGATCGTGAAAGCGTTGTACATGAGGAGAATTATCCCGTCTCTATTTTGCTACAACGGGACGGCCTGTGCCTGCCTTTCTGGATTTCAACTGCTCGACCTGTTCCCTTGCCCGTTGCCGGGCTTCGGCGTCCATTGTCAGCACGTGCTTAATAGATTCCGGAGGCCGGACGCCAGTTGCTTTAAGTACGCCGCGGATCACCCGGGGGATTTCGTCAAATCCAATGGATCCTGCGAGGAACGCGGCCACCGCCACCTCGTCGGCGGCATTCAGGGCCACGGTCCTGGCGCCTCCAGCTTCCGCGGCCTCATAGGCCAGGGCCAGACAGGGAAACTTTTGCATGTCAGGCGGGCGGAAATCCAGATGACGTAAGTCACTGACCGAGTAACGCAGGTCGGACGGGATGCGCTCCGGCCAGGTCAGGGCATAGAGGATGGGCAGGCGCATGTCGGTGACCGAGAGCTGGGCCAGGATGCTGCCATCCACGAACTCCACCAGCGAGTGGATGGTGGACTGAGGGTGCACCATCACCTTCACCCGGCTGGGCGGCAGGCCGAACAAACGGCAGGCCTCGATCACCTCGAAGCCCTTGTTCATCAGCGTGGCCGAATCGATGGTGATGCGCCGCCCCATCTTCCAGGTGGGATGGTTTAGCGCTTCCTCCACCGTGACGCGCGAGAACTGGGAGGCAGGAGTGTCGAGAAACGGACCGCCCGAGGCCGTCAGCCACACCGACTGGACCTCTTCGAGGCGGCCGCCGCGCAGGCACTGGTGGACGGCGTTGTGCTCGCTGTCGATGGGCAGGAGCGGCTTGCCGTGCTTCTTGGCTTCCGCGGTGATCAGCTCGCCCGCCGCGACCAGGCATTCCTTGTTTGCCAGCCCCACGCTCTTGCCCGCGCGCACCGCTTCGTAGGTGGCCTCGAGTCCGGCAACGCCCACGATGGCGCTGACCACGAAGTCAACGTCAGGATGGGTGGCAACGCGTATCGCACCATCGGAACCGTGTACGACTTCGATGTCCGCGATGCCGGCGGTCTTCAGCCTTCTCCGCAGTCTCTCAGCGCCCTCGGCGTTGCTCATGGAAAAGACGCGCGGCCGCCAGCGCTTGGCCTGCTCGAAAGCCGCTTCCAGGTTGCCCCCTGCGGCGAGGGAGACGACGAAGAACCGCTCCGGGTGGGCTTCTACGACGCTCAAGGTGCTGCGCCCGATCGAGCCAGTGGACCCCAGGATGGCAATGCGCTTCATGAAGACGATTACGGGCTGTGGACCGCAGCGAGGATCAGCGCATAGTACCACAGCACCGGAGCCGCGAAGAGCAGCGCGTCGATGCGGTCGAGCATGCCTCCGTGGCCGGGCAGGAGCGAGCCGGAATCCTTCACCCCGGCCCCGCGCTTCAGCATGGACTCGATCAGGTCGCCGAGTTGCGCCGCCACGTTCAGCGCCGCCGACAGCAGGATGTACACCCACAGCGGATGCGGAGATGGATACGGTCCAACGCTCATGATGCTCTCTTGTTGTGCCGCCAGCAGATTCGTGTTCCGCAGGAATCCCACGATCGCATTTCCGTTGGCGAGGATGACAGTTCCCAGCGCGGTGGCGCCGGCGAGCGAAGCTACCGTGCCCTCCCAGCTCTTGTTGGGACTGATCCTGGGAGCGAGTTTGTGCTTGCCCACGGACCGGCCCGCCAGGAAAGCCAGAATGTCGCCGGCCCACACCACGACCAGCAGGTAGAACACATAGAACGCTCCCGCCGCGCGGGCGCGCACGTTGATGAGCAGCGTAAAAGGCAGGCTGATGTAAACCAGCGCCAGAGCCGACGCCGCGGCGCCGGGCAGCGAGGAGCGCAGGTCGGCGCGCTTCATCATGGCCACCAGGAACGCCAGCGCGGCCAGCAGCACCGAATCTCTCGCGATCGAGGTCACGCCGATCGCGGCCAGCAGGTACGGGTGCTCGCGCGGGCTGATGCCCCGCAGCAGCACCTGCGATGAGAGCCGGCTCATCTGCCATTCAATGACAAATCCTGCAACCGCGCTGGCGAACAGAATCGTGGTGAACAGGTAGGTCAACGCCCGGCTGGGCTTGATCTCATAGGCTTCGGCCAGGCCCAGGTACTCGTGGGTGGTGAACAGCGCGATCACGCCAACCACCGACGCAAACAGCCACAGCGGCGCCCGGAAGACGATAAGCAATACGATGGGGATGAGGACGACCGCGGTCGCGACGCGCTTCATGGGATGAGAGATTCTCGCCCATGCGCCCGTCGCCCGTCCATGTGATTCTTTCGCCGGTGGTTCGTATCAGGCAACGGGCTTGGTGAGCCGGGTTCGTGTCAGGGCACGGCTTCCAGCCGTGCCGCAAAACTCCTTAAGAAATGTCATCCTGAGCGACCGAGGGTCCCGGGCGTTTTCTCCGGCCCGGGAAACGGTCGCGAAGGATCTTGGTTTTTTCATTCCCGCCTAAGCGCAGGGGCTAAAAGCCCGCTGTTTTTGGGCTACGTATCGGCACGGCTGGAAGCCGTGCCCTGATGCAAACCTAACGAAAACCTACGGGTGCGCGCCGTTGCCGTCGCCCAGGCCGCCGTAGCGGCGTTCGCGGGTCTGGTATTCCGCGATGGCTTCCAGCAGATGGCGTCCGCGGAACTCCGGCCAGTGGGTGGGCGTAACGTAGATCTCAGCATAGGCTACCTGCCACAGCAGGAAGTTGGAAAGCCGCATTTCGCCCGAGGTGCGGATTACCAGGTCGGGATCGGGCAGGTGGCGCGTGTAGAGATGCTGGTCGATGAGTTCCTCATCGATCTTCAGGTGGCGCAATCCGCCGTTATTGGCGGCGGCGTTCACGATGGCGGTGAAGGCGTCCACCAGTTCCATGCGCGCGCCGTAATTCAGGGCCAGCGTCAGCACCATGCCGGTGTTTTTGGCGGTGGCTTCTTGCGCCCACGCCATCCGCTCCTGCACCGCTTCCGGCAGCTCGTGGCGACGTCCGATATATTCCAGGCGGATGTTGTTCTTGTTGAGCGTGGGGACTTCGGCCTTCAGGTAGCGCCGCAACAGGCGCATGAGGAAGGCCACTTCGGTCGCCGGGCGCTTCTTCCAGTTCTCCGAGGAAAAGGCATACAGGGTGAGCGCGGGCAGGTGGATGCGGGCGGCGGTCTCGACGGTGGAGCGCACCGACGCTACGCCAGCGCGGTGGCCGGCGATGCGCGGCAGGTGGCGCTGCCGGGCCCAGCGCCCGTTGCCGTCCATGATGATCGCGATGTGTCGCGGGAGCTGCTGGGGATCGAGCCTGGAGTAAACGTCGGACTCTTTGCCGTCCAATCCTGCCGGGATGGATATATGCAAGGCTACCTCGGAAATCTATAAGTAGCATAGCGCCGGTCGCTGCGCAATGAAAGTGACGGAGGTACGTCCGGTATCCATGTGGGAATCTCATCCGCGGTGGCGCGGGTGCTACAATTTCGGCGAAATCAGCAGATCTATCAGCCAGCGAACGGCTGGGATGCATCCAACCAGATTCACGTGGCAATGTCTATAAACGCGCCGGGCTCACGTTGGCGCACCGCGCTGGCGTTTTTCTGCGCCAGCGTGCTGCTGCTCGCCGGGTGTGTGCAGGCGGCGCACTTCTGCGCTCCAGCGGTTGGGACTCCATCCCAGCCCGGTTTCAGCAATGTTGACCGAAGTTCGCCCCGGGTTCCCTGTCTGCTGTGCATCGGCCTGCACGCGCCCTCCCTGGCAGCGCCGGCGGTCTCCGTGCTTCCCGCCAACGCCCCTTCCGCTGCCATCGTCATCCTGCAGCCGGTGCGCAGAAGCGGCATCCAGAGTTTTGCCTTGTACATTCGCCCGCCTCCCGCGGCCTGATCCCCCTGCGCCTTCCCATCGGCTCCCTTTCAGGCTCGGACCCCGGCCCTCGCAAGCGTCGCGGCCCCGAGATAACCCGTGCAGAGGTCTGTGATGAAAAAACTGAGTGTTCTTGTATGCCTGCTGTTGGGATGGGCGCTGCCCGGCTGGACGCAGCAGCCCGGCAATGCCTCCACACCGGCGCCATGCTGTGACGCCCTCGAGCAGCAGTTCAAGGCCATGGAGGAGCGCATGATCCTGCTGGAAGGGCAAGTGCGCCTGCTGAAGGAGCAACTGGCGCAGGCGCAGGCCACGGGTGCGGCGCCCGGGGCAGCAGCGGCAGCCAGCGCGGCTACGCCAGCGGCTGCCGCCAGCCCGGCCATCGCCAGCGGCGAAGGCGGGACGCAGTCATCGGGCTATGGCGGCGCCGCTGCCGCCAAGGCGCTGAATCCGGACATCAGCGCTATCGGCGATTTCATCTCTGACGCCGGGCATTATCCGACGCCGCCGGGCAGCGTCAGCCGCCAGGCCGGATTCCAGTCGCTGAACATGCATGAGTCCGAACTCGGATTCCAGGCCATCATCGATCCCTATGCCCGCGGCGACTTCTTCATCTCCTTCGGCGAACAAGGGGTTGAGGTAGAAGAGGGCTACGTCACCTTCACCGCGCTCCCCGGCGGCTTCGTGGCACGCGTGGGCAAGATGCGGGCGGCGTTCGGCAAGGTCAACACCATGCACAATCACGTGCTGCCCTGGGCGGACCGCCCCCTGGTCAACGAAAACCTGGTGGGCGGCGAGGACGGCATCGACGACGCCGGCTTCTCTATTCAGCGCATCCTGCCCGCGCCCAAGGGCATCTTCCTCGAAGCCACCGGCCAGGTCTTCCGCGGCGACAGCGGCACGCAGACGTTCTTCGTGCCGGTGACGCCTGCCAACCCAACCGGCACCATCCAGCAGACCCTGTTCACCGCCACCGGCAAGAGTGACGTGAGCACGGTCGCGCACTTGCGCGGATACCGGGACATCACCGAATCCACCAATCTCGATCTCGGGCTCTCCTATGCACGCGGGCACAACGAGCTGGGCAGCGGATCTCTGACCCAGCTCTACGGCATGGATGCGACCCTGCGCTGGAAGCCGCTGCGCCGCTCCATCTATCACTCGTTCATCGGCCGCACGGAGGCCATCTGGAGCCAGCGCCAGCAGCCGCTCAGCCTGCTCGGCGAGCAGCGGAGCTTCGGCATGTATGCCTCCGGCGACTACCAGCTCGGGCGGCGGTGGTTCGTCGGCGGACGCTATGATTACGCGCAGCGCGCCCGCGACGACCGGCAGTTGGACCGCGGCACCGCTGCCGTCCTCACCTACTGGCCCAGCGAGTTCAGCCAGATCCGCGGAGAGTACCGCTTCACGCGCTACGCCGAAGGCTTCAACGCCAACGAGCTGCTGATGCAGGTGCAGTTCTCGCTGGGAGCGCACGGCGCGCATCCGTTCTAGAAAGTTAAGGAGATTGATCCATGCCATTACGAATTCATTCACGCGGGCTGCTGGCACTGGCTGCGCTCATCATCGCGGCTTGCGCATTTCCGCCGGCATCCGAGGCCAAGAAGCTGAATGTCGTCACCTCCACCACCGACATGGCGGCGCTGGCGCAGGAAGTCGGCGGCGACAAGATCACGGTCGAAGCCATCGCCAGGGGTTACCAGGACCCGCACTTCGTCGAAGCCAAGCCCAGCTTCCTGCTCAAGCTGAAAAACGCGGACATGCTGATCTCGGTCGGGCTGCAACTGGAGATCGGATGGCTGCCGCCGCTGGTCACCCAGAGCGGCAATCCGCGCATCCAGGTCGGCGCACCCGGTTTTCTGGATGCCTCGCAGTTCGCCGAGATTCTCGACCTTCCCACCGGGCAAGTCACGCGCGCCATGGGCGACGTCCACCCGCTGGGCAACCCGCACTACTGGCTTGATCCCGACAACGGCCGCCGCGTCGCCCGCGGCATCGCCCAGAAGCTAGGCGAGATGGACACGGCCGACAGCCAGTATTTCCAGGAACGCTTCCAGGATTTCGACCGCCGCCTCACCGCCGCTGAGAAGAACTGGGACGCGCAGATGGCGCCCTACAAGGGACGCAAGGTCGTCACCTATCACACTTCGTGGTCGAATTTCGCGAAGCATTTCGGCCTGCAGGTGGTCGGTTACATCGAACCGCGGCCTGGCATCCCGCCCACCCCGGCGCACACCATCGAAATCATCCAACTGATCAAGCGCGACAACGTCAAGGTGGTGGTGGTCGAGCCCTACTTCGACCTCAAGACGCCGAACAGCATCGGCAGCGCCACCGGCGCCAAGGTCATCGTGTTGTTGCCCTCGGTAGGCGGAGAAAAAGAGGTGACGGACTACTTCAAGCTTTTCGACTACGATATCAACCTGCTGATCCAGGCTTTCAAGGCAACGCAATGATTAGGAGAGATGTCCGCCCGCGCATCTGAGAGAAACTGAACTATGGAAATCCTGCAATTCCTCATCCTGCCGTTTCTGGCCAGCCTGATCCTGACTGGCATCCACGCCTACCTGGGCGTGCACGTAGTCGAGCGCGGCGTGATCTTCGTGGACCTGGCGCTGGCGCAGATCGCCGCCCTGGGCGCTACCGTCGCCATCCTGGCCGGCATGGACCCGCACGGCGGCGCCGCGTACTGGATCAGCCTGGGATTCACCTTCCTGGGCGCGTTCCTGTTCGCGCTGGCGCGCATGCGCAAGGCCCACATCCCGCTGGAAGCCTTCATCGGCATCACCTACGCCGTGGCCTCGGCCGGCGCCATCCTGGCCATGAGCAAGGCCACCGGCGAGACCGAGCACCTCAAGGACATGCTGGTGGGCAACATCCTGGCGGTCTCGCGCCACGACGTCATCAAGACCGCCATTCTCTACGGCGTGATTGGCGCGTTCCACTACATCTTCCGGCGCAAGTTCCTGCTGATCTCCATCAACCCGCAGCAAGCCGAAGTCGAGGGCCTGAGCATCCGCTGGTGGGACTTCCTGTTTTACGCGTCGTTCGGATTCGTGGTGACCTCGTCGGTGGCCATCGCGGGGGTGCTGCTGGTGTTTTGCTACCTGATCGTACCCTCGGTGGGAGCGATGCTGTTCGCCGACAAGATCGGCACGCGGCTGGCCATCGGCTGGACCATGGGCACCCTAGTCTCGGCATTGGGCGTGTATCTATCTGTGGTGATCGACCTGCCCACCGGCGCCACCATCGTGTGCACCTTCGGCGGCGTGCTGCTGGTGATGTTCCTCATCCACCTGGTGGTCCACCATCGCAGGAACACCGCTCGGCTCGCGGAGAAATAAAAAATGGCCGGGGCAATGGCCCCGGCCGGGGGAGGGTGGAAGCCGGATTTCGGCCCGGAGCCCGAGCCGGCGCGCGCAGGGTGCTTGCGATCAGTCCCTAGGCGTGCCGGCGCGGACGTAAAGTCAGATCGCGCACCTGGCCCAGAATGCTGGCCTTCTGCAGCGCGTCGAGTGTCGAGAGGAAAGGCACCAATTGCGCCACGAAATCGTCCTGCATCAGCTCGTGGATCTCGTCCTGACGGGCGCGATCGCCGCCGCTGAGCAGGTCGGGCACGGTGACTTCCAGCGCGCGCGCCAGCCGCGCCAGCGAGGAGAGCGTGGGCGTGGCCTTCTCGTTCTCGATCTTGGAGACGTAGGTGCGCGGCACCTGCATGCGCAGCGCCAGTTGCCGCTGGCTCAAGCCGCCACGCTGGCGCAGCGTGCGGATGGCGGATGCGATCTGCAGATGGGCACGGCCGTTGGCGTTCGCCGGCTCGGCCGCGGGCGCTGCCGCCGCCAGGATCATGGGCGGTTCCTCGGCGTCCAGCGAGGTACGGCATTTTCTGCAAAGACTGTTGGTGGTCCGGAATTGAACCAGGTGACAGCGGTCGCACCGCACTACTTCTCGTGAATCAACCGGGGCAAGCGTCGTTGCCATCAATGGTGCGCGAGATGCCAGAGCGGGCACTTCGCCTTGCAAGAGCCCAACAACCTGCGCCCTCCATGGGTCAACTGCTAAGTGACCCAAAATAGGTGCAGAACCTGATGCGTACTCTGGGGGATAACAGCTGTGGAAGTCAAGGGAATTATTGTTAAAAACAAGCATAAATCGCCACTGATGCCGTAAGTCATCCGGAGAAAACAGGAAGAAGACAGGGGAAGCCTCCATGAACGACCGCACTGCCGCGTGGAGTTTGCTAACCGAGTTCACCGCGTCGGAGAATCTGCGCAAGCACGCGCTCGCCGTCGAAGCCTGCATGCGCGCCTACGCCCGCAAGTTCGCCGAGGACCAGGACACCTGGGGCGTCACCGGGCTGATCCACGACTTTGATTACGAAAAATATCCGACGCCGGAGGAGCATCCCTTCGTGGGCAACAAGATCCTGGAAGAACGCGGCTGGCCCGAGCCCATCCGGCGGGCCATCCTCTCGCACGCGCAGTACTCGGGCGTCGCGCGCGTGAGCAACATGGAGAAAACCCTGTTCGCCTGCGACGAACTGGCCGGGCTGATCACCGCCACCGCGCTAGTGAAGCCGGGCAAGTCGCTGGCCGAGGTGGACGCGAAGTCAGTCCGAAAGAAGATGAAGGACAAAGCCTTCGCCCGCAGCGTTAGCCGCGAAGATATCATCCAAGGCGCGCAGGAGTTGGGTGTGGACCTGGATGAGCACATCGCCTTCTGTATCGAGGCGATGAAGGGGATCGCGGCGGAACTGGGGCTGGCGGGAAGCAGCTCTTAGCTGTTGGCTGTTAGCTCTTGGCCCACCCTGATTTTGGTAGTAAGTGAGGGTGTCATTCTTCCGCGGAGCGAAGCGAAGCGAAGCGGGAGAATCTGAGAATACAGCTTGCGCAACCAGGGCGGGCGGGTTTGGCGTTATCGCCAGATCCTCCGCGCGCCTTCGGCTCGCGAAGGATGACACCTTGCGCGGGATGGGATGGGGCCGCAAGGGCGACACCACCTTGAAGCACCGTTCTAGCGCAGCACCACTGCCAGCCCACCCGCCGCGACCAACTCCGCCACACGTGCGAAATCCGGCGCCAGCACGCGGTCCTGCTCCATCGACGCACACACTGAACGAACCGCCGCGACCGCTTTCTGGCCGCGGGCGCTGGTCATGAGCGGCGCCAGGAAATCGAGCGCCTGCGCGGCGGCGATGGCTTCGATGGCCAGCACGTAGCGCGCGTTGGTGAGGATGCGCTTGAGCTTGAGCGCGCCCGTCATCCCCATGGAGACGTAGTCTTCCTTGTTGCCCGAGGTTGTGATCGAATCCACCGACGCGGGGTGCGCCAGCACCTTGTTCTCGCTGGCCAGCGCCGCTGCCGTCACCTGGGCCATCATGAAGCCGGAATGCAGGCCGGCGCCGGGCGCGAGGAAGGGCGGCAGTCCTTCGTTCAGCGTGGGATTCACCAGCCGCTCGATGCGCCGCTCGGAAATGCCGGCCAGCGACGCGAGCGCGATCCCCAGAAAATCCAGCGCGAAGGCCACCGGCTCGCCGTGGAAGTTGCCGCCGGAGAGGATGTCGCCGCCGCCATTTTTCGCGGGGAAGACCAGCGGGTTGTCCACCGCCGAGTTCATCTCGGTATCGAAGACGCGGCGGCAGTGGGCGAGCGTGTCGCGCACGGCGCCGTGTACCTGCGGCATGCAGCGCAGCGAGTAGGCGTCCTGGACGCGCGTGCAGGCGCGGTGCGATTCGCGGATCTGGCTGCCCGCGAGCATGCGCGTGAGGTTCTCCGCGGTGTACGCCTGCCCGGCGTGCGGGCGGACTCTCTGGATGCGCGGATCGAAGGCCACGTCGGTGCCCTGCAGAGCGTCGAGGGTGAGCGCTCCCACCACGTCGGCGGTATCGGCCAGGGTCTCGGCGGCGAGCAGCGCCAGCGTCCCCACTGCCAGCATGGCCTGGGTGCCGTTGATGAGCGAGACGGCCTCCTTGGCTTCGAGCACCAGCGGCTCAATGCCGGCGCGCCGCAAGGCTTCGGCGCCGGAGACGCGCGCGCCTTCGAGCACAGCTTCGCCTTCGCCGATCGCCACCAGGCCCAGGTGCGCCAGGGGCGCCAGGTCGCCGCTCGCGCCCACGCTGCCCTGCGACGGGACCAGAGGATGAACGCCGCGGTTGAGCATCTCGCAGAGCGTATCGATCACCACCGGACGCACGCCGGAGAAGCCCTTGGCCAGGGAGTTGGCGCGCAGCAGCATGATGGCGCGGGCCTCGAGTTCGCTGAGCGGCTCGCCCACGCCGGCCGCGTGCGAGCGCATCAGGTTGATCTGCAACTCGCGGATATTTTCTGTGGGAATGCGCACGGTGGCCAGTTTGCCGACGCCGGTGTTGACGGCGTAGGCCACGCGCTCCTGGGCGAGCTGATCTTCGACCACGGCCCGGGCACGCTCCACCGCGTGCCGAGCGTCGGCGGCCAGCAGCACCGGACGGCGGTCGTACACGGCCTCTCTCAGGTCCTCGAGGGTGAGGTCGTTGCCGTTGATGTGGAGGGCTTGCATGGTTATCGTCGACTGTCATTCTTCCGCCGAGCGAAGCGAGGGCGGGAGAATCTGAAAACACAGTTTACGCAACCGGTACCAGCGGTACAGGCGCAGTCGCCAGATCCTCCGCTCGCCTTCGGCTCGCGAAGGATGACACCGTGAAGGGAATAATACCCTTGGCGTCTCGGCGGTTAACCACCTCTCAGAGCTTCGGCGAACGCCTCCCGATACTTTCCCGGCAGCTCGCGGCGCTGCAACTGGGCGTCGGTTACGATGTGCGTGGTCTCGCCCTCGGCCAGCAGCGTCATCTCCGGCTCGCGCAGGATCTCGTAGCCGAAGTGGATCAGCGAGGCGCGCAGGTTCTTGAAGAAGGTGCGCACCAGGATCTGGTCGTCGTAACGCGCCGGGGCTTTGTAGCGGCAGCGGGCATCCACCACGGCAATATAGCAGCCGTCGTCGCGCTCCATGTCGCGGTAGGTGAAGCCGAGCTGGCGCAGGAACTCGACCCGTCCCACCTCGAACCAGATGAAATAGTTGCTGTGATAGACCACGCCCATCTGGTCAGTCTCGACGTAGCGCACGCGCAGCCGCGTCTCGTTCACCAGGCAACGACGCGCTGGTTGGGGAGCGGACATTTACTTGCCGCTCCAGCGCGGCTTGCGCTTCTCGATAAAAGCGGTGATGCCCTCGCGGAAGTCGTCGGTAGTGCGGATGCGCGCGTTTTCCTCGACCGCGAGCTCGATGCGGCGGTCGAGCACATCTTTGGCGAAGGCGGAGAGCAGGCGCTTGGTGGCGCGCAGCGACGCGGGGCTCGACTGCATGAGCGTCCCGGCCAGCTCGCGCGCCCATTCCATGAGCTGCTCGCCGGAGATAACATCGGTGACGATGCCCAGGTGCTTAGCTTCTTCGGCGGAGAAGATGCGCCCGGTCATCAGCAGGTCGCGGGCGCGCTTTTCGCCGACCTGCTGAATGAGAAACGTGGAGACGATGGCCGGCAGAAAGCCGATCTTCACCTCGGTGTAGCCGAACTTGGCCTCGTCGGACGCCACGGTGAAGTCGCAGAGCGTGGCGATGCCGCAGCCGCCGCCCATGGCCGCTCCGTTCACCGCCGCGATGGTGGGCTTGGGGAACTCGTAGATGGTGCGGAAGAGCCGAGCCATGGTCTGCGAATCGCCGAGATTCTGCGAGTGCGAGCGCGTGGTGATGGCGCGCAGGTTGTCGAGGTCCATGCCGGAGCAGAACGCCATGCCTGCGCCGGTGATGATGAGCACCTGCGCGTCGGAGCGCTCGACCGCTGCGAGCGCGAGAAACATTTCGTCGATCAGCTCATAGCTGATGGCGTTGCGCTTCTCCGGGCGGTTGAAGGCCAGCGTGGCGATGCGGTCGGATTCGGTGAGGAGGATGGTGTTGAGATACATAGTACCAAGTACTCAGTAGCAAGTACCAAGTGCAGCATAGCAAAGTGCCAGCGCCGCGTGTTCCGACACTTGGTACTTGGTACTAGGTACTTGGTACTGATTACTGCTTCACCGGCGCGGCGTGCTTGTCGGCGATGTCGGCGTTCATCTTGAGCACCGAGTCGAGCGGCTTGCGGATGGGCAGCGCGGCTTCGCGGCTGGACAGCGCCTCCAGCACGATCTCCGTCGGGATATTGCCGACCAGCAGATCCTGCGCGAAGGGACATCCCCCCAATCCGCCGAGGGCGGCATCGAAGCGGCGGCAGCCCGCATCGTAGGCTGCCAGGATCTTCTCCGCAGCATCGTCGCGCCGGCTGTGGAGGTGCACACCCACCTCCACCCCGGAGAACTGCGGGATCACTGCCGAAACCAGGTCGTCGATACGGTCGGCATCGGCCAACCCCACGGTATCGGCCAGCGAAATGGTTTCGATGCCCATGTCGGTGAGCAGGCGGACGGCCTCGACCACCTCGCCCGAGTTCCAGGGCTCGCCGTACGGGTTGCCAAAGGCCATGGAGATGTAAGCGACCACGCCCATGCCCACGCTGTCGGCATCCTGCTTGATCTTCTCCAGCACTTCGATGGATTCTTCCAGCGTCTGGTGCACGTTGTTCTTGAGGAAAGTCTCCGAGACCGAGTAGGGATAGCCGACCACGGTGACCGTCTCGCTGTTGATGGCGCGCTCCATGCCGCGCTCGTTGGCCACGATGCCGAGAATCTCCACGTCGTCGGGAGGATCGAGTTCGCGCAGCACCTCTTCGGAGTCGGCCATCTGCGGCACCGCTTTGGGCGAGACGAAAGAGACGGCATCCAGGTGCTTGAAGCCGGCGCCGATCAGCGCGCGCAGGTAAGCCACCTTCACCGCGGTGGGGATCACGCCCGCCAGGCCTTGCCAGGCGTCGCGCGGACACTCGATCAGTTTCACTCTCTCAATCATGTGAACTCAAAACGACACTTGCAATTGGGTCATTGAGCCATTGTGCCATTGAGTCATTGAAAACCGCCGGATACTGCTCGGCTAATGGCTCGATGACTCAATGAACCAATGACTCAATTTCCCGTGCCTCCGTGGTGGATGTCCTCATTCATGTTTGCAGCACTCCGACCTTGAACTCCGGCACGTCCGGGTTGAGCGCTGCCGCTTCCAGGGCGCGCACGATGGCGTCGCGCGTTTCCATGGGATCGATGATGCGGTCGATCCACAGCCGGGCGGCGCCGTAACGCGGGTCCTGCTGCGCGTCGTACGTCTGCTTCACCGATTCGTACAGCTCTTTCTTCTCCTCCTCGCTCAGCTTCTTGCCGCCACGCTCGAGTTGCTTGATCTTGATTTCGACCAGGGTGCCGGCGGCCGAGTCACCGCTCATGACGGCATAGCGTGCGCTCGGCCAGGCGAACAGGAAGCGCGGATCGTAGGCCTTGCCGCACATGGCGTAGTGTCCGGCGCCGAAGGAGCCGCCGATGATGATGGCGATCTTCGGCACCACTGAGTTCGACACGGCATTCACCATCTTGGCGCCCGCCTTGATGATGCCGCTCCACTCGGCGTCGCGGCCGACCATGAAGCCGTTGACGTCGTGCAGGAAGATCAGCGGCACCAGGTTCTGGTTGCAGTCCATGATGAAGCGCGCGGCCTTCTCCGCCGATTCGGTGTAGATCACGCCGCCGAACTCCACCCGCTTCTGGCCGTGGTCGTCGAGCACGGTGACGGGCTTCTTCTGGTTGGCGACGATGCCCACGGCGAAGCCGCCGATGCGGGCGAAACCGCAGAGCAGCGTTCCGCCGTACTCGGGCTTGTACTCGTCGAAGCGGCCGCCGTCCAGGAGGCGCGCCAAGACGTCCTTCATGTCGTAGGGCCTCGCGGGATCGGCCTCGAAGATGCCGTAGAGTTCCTCCGCGGAATAGAGCGGCGGCTCGGGCTGCTTGCGGTCCCACACCGACTGGCGGCGGTAGCCCATCTTCTCCACCAGCGAGCGGATGCGCGCGATGCAGGCTTCGTCGCTGGGCTCGCGGTAGTCGATGGTGCCGGAGATCTGCGCGTGCATGGCGGCGCCGCCCAGCGTTTCCGCGTCCACCTTCTGCCCGATCGCGGCCTGCACCAGCGCCGGCCCGGCGAGGAAGAGGCCGCTGCCGTCGGTCATCAGGATGTGGTCGCACATCACCGGCAAGTATCCGCCGCCGGCCACGCACATGCCCATGATGGCGGCGATCTGCGGGATGCCCTGAGCCGACATCACGGCGTTATTGCGGAAGACGCGGCCGAAATCGTCGGTGTCGGGAAACACGTCCTCCTGCAAGGGCAGAAAGACGCCGGCGGAGTCCACCAGGTAGATGGTGGGGATGCGGTTCTCGAGGGCGATGTTCTGGGCGCGGATCACCTTCTTCGCGGTCATGGGAAAGAAGGCGCCGGCCTTGACGGTGGCGTCGTTGGCGATGATCATCAGCAGCCGGCTGTGAATGCGTCCCAGACCGGTGATCACGCCCGCCGCCGGCGCGCCGCCCCACTCTTCATACATGCCGTGCGCCGCGAACAGGCCAAGCTCGAACAGTTCGCTGCCGGGATCGAGCAGCAGCGCGATGCGCTGGCGCGCGGTCAGGCGTTTCTTCTTGTGCTGGGCCTCGATGGCTTTCGCCCCGCCGCCCTCGCGGATCTTCTCTTCGTCGTTGCGGAAGCTGGCCACCAACTCGGCCATGGCGCGCATGTTTTTTTCGTAGCGCGCCGAGGTCGCGTCCACGGTGGATTTCAGGAGGTTCGATGGCAGCTCGGCCGAGGCGTGCTTGGAATGGTCCGTCATCGGGGGCGCGTGGGCAAACGGTAACGGTACAACAGCGGCGCGAGCGGGCGCAAACCGCGCGTGGACTACGCGACCTGTCCGATGGCGGCGGCGACCGGATCGTCAACTACGGCGTCGACCAGTCCGTAGAGCAACGCGTGGCTGGCATGCACCTTCTCGGCGGCGATGAACATCTCGGTGGCGCGCGCCCGCCCCACCAGGCGCGCCAGCCGCTGCGTGCCTCCCCAGCCGGTCATCAGGCCGAGCGCGGCGCCGCGATGGCCGAAGATGGCGTGCGGTGAGGCGATGCGGCGATCACACGCCAGCACCAGGTCGAGGCCGCCTCCCATGCAGTAACCGTTCACCGCCGCGATGACCGGCGCGGGAAACTCGTCGACGGCATCGGTCATCATCTGCCCGGCTTTCGAAAAGATGAACGCCTCCGGACCGCTGAGGGCTAGGATCTCGTTGAGGTCGGCTCCGGCGGAAAAGAACTTCTGGTTGCCGGTGATGATGAGCGGGCGCGGGTCGAGGGCCAGTTCGCGGACGGCGTTGGCGAGAGAGGTGATGCAGGCGCGGGTGAGGCGGTTGGTGCCGTCCTGCGACGTAAGGCGCAGGACGGTGGCGCCGCCTGTGTGCTCGATTTGGAAGTATTCAGACACGAGAGAAGCACTCAGCAATTAGCACTCAGCACTCAGTCCAGGAACCGCCTGGCCGGCAAATGTCGCAGCCAGTCCGGATGCTGCTTCATTCGATCCACCTCTCCAGCCCCATCCCGTCCTCCGTCAGCTCGAAGTTGCGGATGCGGATGCCGCTGCCGATGATCCTGCCGGTCGCAAGATCGCGCGTCACGCGAGTTATCCACTGGTACCCAATATCGCACTTGTTCGCTGTGTACCAGGTCTGCGGCAGCACCGTCACCTCTCCCGCCCTGGGATGGAGCACGAGGATAGCGCAGGCAGCGTCGTCGTTGCTGGTTGCCGGGTAGGGGCCGACCAACAGCAACTCGTCGATATCGCGAAATTCCGGCGGAACTTCGACCGCATGCTTGCCGGCGGCGAGGCGAGAACTGATCTCCATCTCGGCCAGGGGCGCGGTCGCGGAATAGATGCGGTCTTGCGAGCGCTTGAACCAGCCGGCGACATCGCTCAAGGGGAACGCTGCCAACTGGTCGGGATCGAAGCACATCAGCCGCAGGTAGCCGGGCTCGGGACACCATATCCCCAGCCGCGACTCGGGCACGACGAACGGGCTGCAATACGTATTCAGTGCCAGCAGCGCTCCGTTCGGCTCCTGGCGGCGATGCAACGTAACCAGGTTCTCGATCTCAGCTTCGCTGTGGCAGCTCCAGGTGTAGCGCTGGCCGGAAGCGCCGGTGATTTCAGGGAAGGTCTGCCAGTACCACGGGGCCGGGCCGATGGTCTGCTCGATGAGTTGCTGTTGCCGGATGGCGTCCTCAGACGGCGGCCACGCCGCGCGGCTTCACGTTCTTGCGAATGAACTCCACGATGTCGTTCATGGGCGTGCCCGGCAGGAAGATGCCGGCGACTCCAGCCTGCTTGAGGCCGGGGATGTCCTGGTCGGGAATGATGCCGCCGATGACCACCAGCACGTCTTCCATCTTGTTCTGGCGGAGCAGGTCCATGACCCGCGGCATGATGGCGTTGTGCGCGCCGGAGAGAATGGAGAGGCCGATCACGTTCACGTCTTCCTGCAACGCGGCGCTGACCACCATTTCCGGAGTCTGGCGCAGGCCGGTATAGATGACCTCCATGCCGGCATCGCGCAGGGCGCGCGCGATCACCTTGGCGCCGCGGTCGTGGCCATCCAAGCCGGGCTTGGCGACAAGAACACGGATCTTTCTCTCAGCAGGCATTTGGCGTGAAATGCAACTGTGTAGGATACAACATGCATTTGTGATTTGCGATTGGTGATTTGTGATTGGGGCGCACCGCCGCTGATCGCAAAATCAGAAATCACAAATCACACATCAGACGACCGTCTCCGCTCCTCCACAAATACCAGCACGCCACCGAGCAGTAGGGATGCCAGGCGCGGGCGAGCTTCACGATCTGCTTGTGATCGGGGAGCTTGCGTTTGCGGTAATGCTTCATGATAGCGGCGCGGACGCCGTAATCGGCGGTGGGCAGGATGTTGGGGCGGCGCAGCGCGAACATCAGGAACATCTGTGCCGACCACTCGCCGATGCCCTTTACGCGCGTGAGGTGCTCGATGACGTCTTCATCGGACATCGTGGGCAGGAGCGCAAAGTCGATCTCGCCCGAGCGCGTGCGCTCCGCCAGGTCGCGGATGTAGGAGAGCTTCTGCCGCGAGAGACCGGCGGCGCGCATCTGCTCGGGCGTGAGCGCCAGGATCGTCTCAGGCGTGAGTGTGCCGCCGGCGGCCGCGACCAACCGGTCGAAGATGGTCTTCGCAGCTTTGCCATTCAGTTGCTGGAAGGCAATGGAGCGCACCATCGTCTCAAACGTCGGCTCGCGAAAGGTCAGGCGGTAAGGCCCGACGCGCTCAATGATGGCGGCCAGCACAGGATCGGACTTTTTCAGGTGGCGGACGGCATGTCGCATTGCCCGATTGGATTCACCACGGAGGTACGGAGACACAGAGAAAATCGGGTGATCGGGAGATCGGATCATCGGGTGAACAGCCCAGGGGTGCAAATCACCCGATGACCCGATCTCCCGATGACCCGATTACGTGACGCTGACTTCCGTGTAGATCCCGTACACCTGCTTCAGCGCTTCGCAGATCTCGCCCACGGTGGCGTAGGCGCGGACGGCATCCACGATAAAGGGCATGGTGTTGGCGTCGGAGATCTTGCCATCGGCGCGGACTTGCGGGTCCTGGGCCGCGGCCTTCTTCAGCGCTTCGAGGCGGCGCTGGACTTCTTCGTTCGAGCGCCGCGCGCGCAGCTTCTTCAGCTTCTCCTCCTGCTGGCGGGCGACGGTCTCATCGATGTAGAGGATCTGCGGCGTCTTTTCCTCGATGACGAAATCATTCACGCCGACGGTGATCTTTTCTTTCGCCTCGGCCGCGCGCTGGTACTGGTACGACGCCTCGGCGATCTCCTTCTGCGGATAGCCGCGCTCGATGGCCTTGACCATGCCCCCCATGGCGTCGAGCTTCTCGAAGTAATCGAAAGCGCCCTTTTCCATGTCGAGGGTCATGCGCTCGACGAAGTAGGAGCCGCCCAGCGGGTCGATGGTCTGCGCCACGCCCGATTCGTAGGCGATGATCTGCTGCGTGCGCAGCGCGATGCGCGCGGCGTCGGCGGTCGGGAGCGCGAGCGCTTCGTCGTAGGCATCGGTGTGCAGGGATTGCGTGCCACCGAGTACGGCGGCCATCGCTTGCAGCGCTACGCGGGCGATGTTGTTCATCGGCTGCTGCGCCGGCAGCGAGACGCCCGCGGTCTGGGTATGGAAGCGCAGCAGCCAGGTGCGTTCTTTCTGCGCGTGGAAGCGGTCTTTGGCCAGCCGATACCAGATCTTGCGCGCGGCGCGGTATTTTGCGATTTCCTCGAAGAAATCATTGTGCGCGTTGAAGAAGAAGCTGAGGCGCGGACCGAATTCGTCGAACTTAAGGCCCCGACGCAGCGCCCACTCCACGTACTCGACGCCGTCGTAGATGGTGAACGCCAGCTCCTGCAGCGCGGTCGAGCCGGCCTCGCGGATGTGGTAGCCGCTGATCGAGATGGTGTTGAAGCGCGGCGTGAACAGCGAGCCGAACTCGAAGGTATCCACCACCAGCCGCATGGAGGGCGCCGGCGGATAGATGTATTCCTTCTGCGCGATGTATTCCTTGAGGATGTCGTTCTGGATGGTGCCCGAGATTTTCTTCCAGTCGGCGCCCTGCTTTTCCGCCACCACCAGGTACATCGCCCACAGCACCGAGGCGGGCGAGTTAATGGTCATCGACACCGTGGTCTTCTCCAGATCGATGCCGCCGAAGAGGATCTCCATGTCCTCGAGCGAGTCGATGGCCACGCCGCACTTGCCGACTTCGCCCTCGCTGGCGGCGTGGTCGGAGTCGTAGCCCATCAGGGTCGGCAGATCGAACGCCACCGAGAGTCCGCCGCTGCCGGACGCCAGCAAGTACTTGTAGCGGAGGTTGGTCTCTTCCGGCGAGGCGAAGCCGGAGAACTGGCGCATGGTAAAGAGCTTGCCGCGGTAACCGGTGGCGTGAATGCCGCGCGTGTAGGGCGCTTGGCCGGGATAGCCCAGGTAGCGCGCGTACTCCCAGTCCTCGGGCAGATCGGCCTGCGTGTAAAGCCGCCTGATGGGCTCGCCGGAGATGGTGGTGTAGCGTGCGTGCCCCTGCTCGTCGAGGTTCACGCCCGTGGGTTTCCCGATCGGCCGCTCGGGATTCTTCTCCAGCGTGGGCAACAGCGTCTCTTCCGCCCACTGTTTTTCGGAGGCCGAGGGGTGCCGTCCTTCGAACACTTCCTGGATGGGACTTTCAGCGAGGTTGGGCTTGTGGGGCTTGTCTTTGGGCGTCATGACGGAGGCCAGCTACCTTGCAATCATAGAGGATGCAGAAAACCGGGGCAAGAACACAAAGGTGTGACCGCCGACACTGCGTCCGGTGCTACCGGGTTTCACGCTGGCGGGCCCGCGCCAGCTCCCACGCCTTGGCGTACTTCCAGCTCACGTAGGCAGAATGGTAGAGGTGCAGCAGCAGGCCCTCGCGGCCGTCCAGCAGCCCAAGGCGAAAGAAGTAGTTGTAGAGGAAGGTCGCCAGGGGATTGATGACGATGTTCAGCAGGCTGAAGCCGCCTCTGCCTTCGGCGACGGCGATCTCCGCCCCCAGCGACGAATAGCGGTTCATGTGCTGGATGTAGCCCTCCAGCGTGGGATAGGCGTTGTGTACCAGGGCGTGGCTGAGCGTGGCGGTGGGGCCGTCCACTCGAACGACCTCGTGCACCGGGCGCTCTCCGAAACGGCCCAGGCCACGGCGGAACAGCCGCAGCTTGCGGTCGGGAAAGAAACCGCCGTGGCGGATCCAGCGGCCGAGGAAATAATTCTTACGCGGGATGTAATAGCCATTCACCGGCGGGTTGTGGTCGAGGACGTGGCGGATCTCGGCCATCAGCTCGGGCTCGACCGACTCGTCGGCATCGAGCGACAGCACCCAGTCGCCACTGGCCTTGTCGATTGCGGAATTCTTCTGGGCTGCGTAGCCCTTCCATTTCTCTGTGAAAGTCCTGGCGCCGAGAGCGCGTGCGATCTCCAGGGTGCGGTCGGTCGAGCCGCAATCCAGGACGATGTGCTCATCCGCCAGCCGCACGCTCTCCAGCACGCGGCCGATATTGGCTTCTTCGTTATAGGTGATGACCACGACGGACAGGGTCACGGCGAAAGGATAGCATTCGGATTAGTACCAAGTGGCAAGTACCAAGTACCAAGTTGGGAGTACCGAGTAGCACACAGCGACTTGCCTTACTCGGTACTCGGTACTTGGTACTTACTTCGGCGGCTGCATTGAAGGGGGCTGGTTCTGTTCCTGCCGCTGCTGGATGCCGGGCACGCTGGGGATGCGCGTGACCTTGCCGCTTTCGGCGTCGGCGATGTCGATGCCGTTGTGGGTGAGCGTCAGCCCCATGACCCGGTCCAGCTCGACCCTGGACTTTTCATAGGCGGCCATGCCGATGACCACATTGGCTTCCGCCTGCGCCAGGTCGCGCTGGGCTTGCAGCACCAGAGTATTGGTGGAAGCGCCGAGCGCGTATTTCTTCTGCTCGGCATTCAGCGATTCGGAGGCGAGCTGGCGCGCGCTGCTGGCCGCGTCCACCCGGGCGCGGTTCTGCTGCACCGAAAACTGCGCGTTGCGCACCTGGATGGCGATCTGGTTCTGGAGCTGCTGCAGCCGCGTCTGTGCCTGGCGATATTCCAGCTCGGAGCGCACCTGGTCGGCCTGCGCCGCGCGGTTGCGGATGGGGATGGTCACATTCAACCCGACAGCGTAGTCGGGAGCCTTGTAGGTGAACAGGTCCGAGAATGAGTCGCCGAAGCCGGTGGGCGTTACCGTCGGGAAGGGGCCGGGGCCGCAGAGTTGTTGGCCGGTCGTCCCCGTGCAGAAGAGGGGGTTGCCGTTGCCAGCCAGGCTGCTCGAGCCGTACCAGGCGATCAGATCCACGGTGGGCAGCAGCTCATTGCGGGTCGCACGCTTGGTGATGTCGCGGTTGGTCAAGTCAATGCGGGATTGCGCCAGGTCCGGACTGTGTTGCAGGGCGTCGCTGATCAGGTCCTGGATGGGCACCACCGGCTCCTGCCTGGGCAGTTCCATGGTGCTGGTGGGAATGACGGGAGCGGCGGCCAGTTGCGCGTCGGTCATGTTGCGGGTAAGGGCGTTCTTCATCAGCAACTGCTGCAGTTGCAGGTTGGTCTGGGAAACGATCAGGTCCTGCTGTCCGGAAGCCACGGCGGATTCGGCGCGCGTGACCTCGATGGGCGCCAGCGTGCCGATTTCCACCTGCTTCTTGTTGTCGGAAAGGGTCTTCTGCGCCAGCCCCAGCGAGCGCTCCTTCACCCGCACGTCGTCATAGGCGCTCACCAGGTCCCAATAGATGTTCTCGATCTGCGCCACGGTGTTGATCGCCTGCGCGCGGAAGGCCACGTCGGAAATCTCGCGGTTGTTCCTGGCGATGGTAATGAAACGCCGGTTGGCGTTGATGCTCAGCCCTTGCAGCAGGTGCTGAGTGAAGGTAATGCGCATGCCGTTGTTCAGAACCGGACTGAGTTGGGTGAATATGTCATTGGTGGTCTGCCGCTGATTGGTGAAGCCGACGGAAAAGGAGGTACCTGTGGCGAAGGCTTGCGTCCATCCGAAGTTGGCGGTCGCCGTGTTCAAGCCCAGCGTCGGCCCACCAGAGGCGAAGATGCTGGACTCGGGCTGCAAGAGGTGCTCGATGCTTAAATTCGCGGTCAGGATGGGGTCGTAGGAGCCGATGGGCGGACCGGCGCCCAGGGTCGAGGTCACCAGTCCGGAAGCGCCGGTGCCGGCGCCGCCGGTGGCCGCGGTAGTGCCGCCCGCGCCCGCCCCGGTCGAGGTGGCGCCAACTCCGCCCGCGCCAATGGTGCCCACGCCGCCGCCGGGCGTTCCCTGCACCAATCCCGTGTTCACGCCGCGCGTGGAGGCGCCCGACTTGGCGCGCAGGATGTCGGTGTCGGCGATGGGCAGGTTGTAACGCGCGATGGCCAGGTCGAGGTTGTTCTCCAGCGCCAGCGCGATGGCGTCATCCAGCGACAGGTAGATTTTCCCCTCCTTGATCAACTGGTCGATGCGCGCGCTGTTGGCGAGGTTGGGCTCAGGCACATACCGCGGCATGTACGGACCCACCACGTTGGGGAACTGCGAAACCGACTTGGAATAATCGGTGGCCTGGGCGAGCGCCGGCGGGCAAAGGACCGCCATCAGCACGCCCGCGGTGATCAACCACGCCGGGAGTAACAGGACTCGGGAAAAGCGCATTCGGTTATCTCCGGAAAACAATCAGTTCCAACCTCAATACAGACTGCGAGCCACAAGAATCGTCACCCGCTGATACGCAAGGAAGTCACGGATGGTTTCATTTTTCTGCCGCGCGGCGCGTCCGTCGTCGCCGCGCATGTCACTCGCGGGAAGTGGGATAGTATAAACCACCGGTCGGTGGCTTAACCTATTGCAGGGATTGAGTCTGGGCAGGTGTCGCAGGTGCGCCTGTGCCGTAAGTGTGCCGTAACTGCTGGCGCTCGCGATTTTGCGTCTCCATCTTGCGCCGTGCATCTTCGATCAAGTCGCGACCCTTGATGTTGTAGCGGTCGAAGATTGCACGCGAGTTGTGGCCGCTGATTTCCATGGCTACTTTGTCGGGGATACCGGCGAGCACCATGTTGCGGACACCCGTCCTGCGCAAATCATGGAACAGCAACCCAGGGACGCCTACCGCTGCGGTTACTTTTTCCCAGGTTTTTGCGAAGTCGCGCACGGGCTCACTGCCGTTGCCATTCCGAGTAAACACATAATCGGTTGGCTGCTTGCCCGCACAGCACGCCTTCAGTAACGATTCCA
>Ga0181530_10000167_pt1 | contig 80563 bp, 74 predicted proteins | sample PEATcosm2014_Bin_42_FD_119769 | JGI IMG/M metagenome (GOLD analysis project Ga0181530, IMG submission 119769) | Peatland microbial communities from MTU Mesocosm Facility, Houghton, MI, USA - PEATcosm2014_Bin10_60_metaG | ecosystem: Environmental > Terrestrial > Soil > Wetlands > Peat | place...
GGCGTGTAGCGGACGACCAGATCGAACTGCCGGTCGCCCTCCAGAACCTCAGTTGCTACAGCCCCACCCATGGCGGCTTGAACGACCGAATTCACATCCCCCGAATTGAGGCCGTAGCGCGCGGCCTTCTCCCGATCCACTTTGATGTTCAGGTTTGGCTGGCCGAGGACCGGGAAGATGCCGAGATCGGCAACGCCGCGAACCTGGCTCATCTGGTCGCGAACCTGATCGGCCAGTTTCGTCAGCTCTTCCAGGTTGGGACCGACGATCTTGACCGAGTTGACGCCTTTGACGCCCGATATTCCTTCTTCGATGTTGTCCTCAATGTATTGGGAGAAATTGAAGATGACTCCCGGCAACTCGTTCTCAAACTCCCGTTGAATTTGCTCGGTCAGCTTGTCCTTGGTCAGACCCTTGGGCCATTCGTCAAAGGATTTGAGCGGGGCGAATAACTCGACGTTCGAAAATGGCGCGGCATCGCTGCCGTCGTCGGGCCGCCCATGCTGCGAAACCACGGTAAGAACTTCAGGGTGCCGCAGGAGGATCTCGCGCATTTTTCGCGCGGCCGCCTCGCCGTCTTGGAGCGAGAGCGTGATGGGCATGGAGGCTCGAATCCAGAAGTTGCCTTCCTCCAGGTGCGGAAGAAACTCACTGCCCAGCCGCGGCGCGATAAAGAAGAAAGTTCCCAGGGACAAGGCCAGTTCCATTCCGACCACCAGGAAGCGGTTTTTCAGCGTAAAACGGAGGGCCGGGTTGTACAGACGGTGCAGCACGCGGACAACGATTGTCTCCGTCTCCTTCACGCGCTGAGGGATCAACATCGAGGCGATGACAGGTGTGACCGTGAAGGTCGCGATCAGCGCCCCAGCCAGCGCATACCCGTAGGTGCGCGCCATCGGGCCGAAGATCTGTCCTTCGACTCCCTGCATGGTAAAGAGAGGCACGAAACCGGCCACCGTGATCAGCGCCGAGAATAGGACTGCCTTGTCCACCTGGAGCGCGCTGATCAGAATCAACCGCAAGCGATCCGTCCAGCGGAAGGCCGGCCCCGCCTCCGCGTGCTCGATGGTCGTCGGGTCGGGACCCCAGTAGCCCCGCGCGAGACGCTGCAACAGACCCTGTCTGTCTTCGGGGTCTCGCTGAAAATTCCGGAAGACATTCTCGACCAGGATCACCGCGGAATCGACAATGATGCCGAAATCGACTGCGCCGACGGAAAGCAGGTTCGCGCTTTCCCCCGTAATCACCAGGAGGATGGTGGCGAAGAACAGCGCGAAGGGAATGTTCAGCCCGACGATGACCGCGCTGCGAAGGTTGCCCAGGAAGATCCATTGGATCAGGAAAACCAGCATGCATCCGAAGATCAGGTTGTGCAGAACGGTATGCGTGGTGAGGGCGATCAGGGACGACCGGTCGTAGAACGGAACAACCCGGACTCCCCGCGGCAGGCTCCCATCGTGATTCAGTGTGTCGATCGCCTCCTTGACCTTGGGAATCATGTCGGCGGTCTTTTCCGTTCGTCTTTGCACCACGATGGCCCCGACGACATCGTCCTGCCGGTCGCGGCCCAGAATGCCAAGCCTTGGCCGGTAGCCCACCGAAACCGTTCCGACATCCTTCATCAGAATCGGAACACCGTTCTCCTGGCTCAGAACCACAGCCTCGATGTCGTTAACCCTGTAACCTTCGGTCAAATCGTCGCTGCCGCCATCGTCAATCAGGCCGACTCCGCGAATATTGATGGATTGCTGGCCTATGCGGATTTCGCGGCCGCCCACGTTGATGTTGGCGTTTCCGAGTGCGGTCAGAATCTGGGGCACGGTAACGCTGTAGGCTTCCAGTTTGTGAGGGTCCACCTCGACCTCAAACTCCTTGGTGGGGCCTCCCCAACTGTTGACGGCTGCGATGCCGGGGATGGTCAACAGCCTGCGCGCGACGATCCAATCCTGAACGGTACGCAGATTGGTGATTCCAAAATGCGGCGGGCCGACGACCTGATAGCGGTAGATTTCCCCAGTCGAACTGTTGGCTTGGATAGTGGGCACCAAATTGCCCGGCAGGTTGACATTCTGCGTCATTGCCACCGACGCCTGGCTGTAGGCGAAGAAATAATCCACGCCATACTTGAAGCTGACGCGGACAAACGACAGGCCGTAGAACGAAGTCGAACGGATAACCTCAATGCCGGGAGTGGAGTAAAGGCCGATCTCCATGGGCCGCGTGTAATAGCGCTCCATCTCCTCGGCGGATAGGCCCGGTGCCTGCGCGGTGATTTCCAGAATCACCGGGGTCGGGTTCGGATAGGCCTCGATGTTGAGCAACTTGAAGGCAACGAACCCAGCGACGGCAAACAGCAGCAACCCCGACACCACAATCGCCCGCCGGCTCAAGCAAAATGCAAGAAGAGACTTGAACATGGCTGGGTCCTAGTCGGTCGGTGGCGCTGACAACATGCTGCTGAGAAACACCGCGCCATCCGATACGACCAACTCCCCACGCCGCAGACCGCTGAGGATCTGAACGCGATCGTCTCGTCGCAGGCCCGTTTTGATAGTTCTTTGCTCAAAATGGCGGCGGTCGGTTGTCACCCAAGCGGTCATCGTGCCATCGGGTTCGCGCACCACGCCGTTGGCCGGTACCGCGATCCCCGCTGTCGGACCTTCAACACGAATTACGAAATTCGCGAGCATGCCCGGACGCAGCTCATCCTTGGGGTCCTCGATTTCCGAACGGATCGTGCCTCGGTGGGTATTCGGATCGACCATCGGGTAGATTTTCGACACCTTGGCTCGAAAGACGCGGTTGGGATAGGCCATAACCTTGACTTGAACCGGCTCTCCCAAATGGAGCAGCGCGATGTCGCTCTCGATGACATTAGCCAGCATCCACTTGATCGTCATATTCGAAACTGTGTATGGCGCCGGCGGGTTCCCCGGCTGCACCATCAGCCCCGGCGGTGCGTTGTACGATGTGATCTGGCCGGAAATGGGACTATGAACGACAAGCGCAGGGTCAATCTTGCGGGACGCGATCATTTGGTCGATTTCCGCGTCGGTCTTGCCAAAGACGCGCACGGCGTCTCGCGCGGCTTTGAGAGCTCCGTCGGCAGTCTGTTGATCCGAGGTCGCCTGCTCCAATTCTCGCAGCGCAATTCCGGGAAGGCCCTTGACGCGCTCCAGTTCCTTGTTAGTCAATTCGAAAGTCGCCGCCGCGCCGATGAGCGTTGATTCCGCCTGGATGAGGTCGGGGCTCTTGATCGTATAGAGCGGCTGGTCCCTCTCAACTTCAGCGCCGAATTCCACAAAAGCCTTGATAATGGTTCCTTGATAAGCCGGAAAGACTTGAACCGATTGCTCATCTGCGAAGCTGATGTTGCCAACCGTCTCCCTCTCAACCGGGAACTCATAGGTCCCCACCGGCTCGATCTTGATTGAGTTCAGTTGGCTCGGGGACAAATCCACGGCAGGGGTAGCTGCTTTGGAGTTTGCGGCAGGCGCATTGGATGTCTTGCCCGATTGCTGGGGCGTATTCCCGTCTGCGGCTTGCCCACGGCTGTGGCAGGACCCCAGAAGGGCCGCGGCGACAACAATTGTTACGGCAGCCCAGCACACGACAACAACTCGTTTGCTGATGTGAATCGAATGCTTCTTCATTTCCCTTCTTTGGCCCCCAAGCGTTCGCCAATTACCAGAGCTTCGCTCGTTCTTACACTCTAGCGCGGAGGAAACTGGACAACCACGAATCTTACGCTCGGGCCGGAAGGTCTTTTGATTATTCGCATGATCGACCTGGAGTTCACGTCTGCGGCGTTTAATCTTTGCACCGACGTGGTGATCTTTTGGCTAGATCTCTGGCGTCATTGAGGCAGTCGCCATAATATTGACTAAGTGGGCCGAGGCGGAGGCCGAGCGCAAAGCTGGTGATCTCCCAAACGAGGATGTTCGAAAGTCGCGGACACAACGTGGCTAGAGCAGCAGCACCGAACTAAACCATGCACGATCAAACAAATGAGAATCGAGTTCGCTTAGTCGTACTCGATAACCACGGTCTGTTCCGGGCCAGCCTTGCGAGGCTCCTGGCGTCTGTGAGTGGCTTCGAAGTTGTCGGTGAGTGCGGTACCTCCGCTGAAGCGTTGGAGATGCTCAACGGTTCTCCCGTCGATGTCGTACTGTTGGATTTCGATTTCGGGGCGGAACACGCGAACGATCTCATATCAGCAGCCCGCAAAGCTGGCTATCGGGGCCGGTTCTTGATTGTCGCCGGAACGACCGACGCGGAGCGTTCAGCCAATGCCTTGAGGTTCGGCGCTTCGGGTGTTTTCCTGAAATCGGAGGTTCCGGAACGACTAGTACAGGCGATCAGGGTCATTGCGAGTGGGGCAGTTTGGATCGATCAGAAGATTATCCAACTCCTGGCCGATCAGTGCCTCAACCAGCCTCGACGTGGAGATCAGGAGTCCGGCAGCGCACTGGAAATCCGCGAGCAAAGGGCGCTCCTGGGCATCCTTGGCGGTCTCACGAATAGGGACATCGCCGAAGGCATGGGCGTCTCGGAGAGTTCCGTTAAGAACATATTGCAGGGTCTGTTCACCAGGACGGGTGTCAGAAAACGAAGCCAACTTGTCCGGCTGGCCCTCGAAGGTTCGCTCGGAAACGTGCATCAACTGGTGCAGCAGCAGGGAAAGAAGAACGACGATGGAACGCAAGCCCCAAGTCCGGCAGAGTCTCACGATGCGGCTCCGCCACCACCGGCGGGGAAGCAATCGCTCGGTTAATCGTCCGATTGGCCCGTTGGAGATCCTGTTCGGGAAAACGGGAGTCCGCACCCCAAGCCAGCTTGTTCGGGTTGCGCTCGAACACTACCGAATCCCCTCGGTATGATGTGAGAAGGAGTGAAGACAAATATATGACGAATCGTATCGGAAGTTCCGGCAGGCGGGATTTCTTGCGCATGATGGGCCTGGGGGCCACCGCCCTCGCGCTCTCCAACACCGGCTTGGGCGCTGCTACCGCCGCCAAGCCTTTGCGCGGGCTTTTTCCGATTGGATTCACGCCCTTCACCCCGGACGACAAGATTGACCTCGACGGCCTTGCCGCTCAAGTCAAGTTCTGCAATCGCGGGAGCGTGCATGGCCTCATGTGGCCCCAGAATGCCAGTGGTTGGAACACCATGTCCGAAAAGGAAAGGCTGGATGGCGCTGAGGCGATCCTCTCTTCCGGTAAAGGCGGGAAGACGGCGATTGTAATCGGCGTCCAAGGCACGGATCTCGACACCGTTACCCGATACGCCCAGCACGCTGAGGAACGGGGAGCGGACGCGATCGTATCGCTTCCTCCGACGGGTGTGAGCGACGAAAAGGCAATCCTTGCCTACTATCAAAAGGTCGGAAGTATCACAAGCCTTCCTTACTTTGCGCAGGCCGTCGGGAACATTAGCGTGGACTTGCTGGTTGAAATGTTCAAGACGATCCCCACTTTTCGTTATGTCAAGGACGAAGCGGGCAACCCCCTCGAACGCGTCGCGGAACTGCGCGAGAGGACCGGCGATCAATTGAAGGTATTCTCCGGAGGCGGTGCCAGCACGATGATCCTGGAAATGGAGCGGGGATTCTCCGGCGCCTGCCCGTACGTCGATCTGGCTGACGTTTTTGCGTCTGCCTTCGACTTGTGGCACGAGGGGAAGAAGCGGGAGGCGTTCGACATGTTCGGAAGGATCCAGGCGTTCGCCAGTATCACGCCCGTCAGCTCGGTAGACATCATGATCGCCCGGGGAGTGTTCAAGCCGGGGACCAAGCTCCATACCGCGGCGCCGGCGGCCGCGGCGGCTGGAGGACGCGGTGGTGGTGCTGGTGGCGCCAGGCCGCGCGGGATACAGTTGTCAATCGAGGAAATCCGCAAGGAGCTCGATGCGTATCTGAAGCCCTACCTGAAAGCTTGACAGCATCAAGCTTGCTGCACGTGCCTGGCGGTAGTTCGATGCGCCCTCGCCGAGGACCGCAACGAGTGCCGGGCCTATCGGAGCTGTCTACGCATTGAAATCAGTCCAACTACGGGGCTGCTACCTGGCCAGCACCACGCCGGGCGGGGACGTGGACGCCCGGGCAACTACCGCCAGGGCGGCCAGGTAGAACAGGCCGCCGATGATCAACGTCTGGATCAGGCCAAGATAGATGGAGCACACCAGCGCCCCCACCGAACCGAGCACGCTGGCAGCGGCATTCAGAGACCAGGCCCAGCGCACCGAAGGCGCGTGCCACTCCTCCAGCCGTCCGAGCCCGGTGGGAAATTGCATGCCCATCACCAGGCCCAGAGGCGCGATCAGCAACACGGCGATGGCCACTTTCAACGGGATGGGGAGCCACACCAGCGCGCCCAGCAACCAGGAAGCGACCAGCGCCAGCAGCGCCGCCAGCAATGCCACCGTGCCGAGCGTTTTGATGAGGCGGCCTTCGTCCTTCCCCAGCACGCGCCGGCTCAACGCGCTTCCCACCCCGCTCGCAACCAGCATGGAGAAGATCACCACCGTCAAGGCATAGGTGGGATGGCCCAAGAAGAGCACGAATTTCTGGATCAGCCCCACTTCGATCAGGATGTAGCCGGCGCCGATAAACAGGAAGTACAGCAGAAATCCGAGCACGCCGCGCTGGCGCGGGAGGCGCGTGCCCAAGACCAGCGGCGGCAGCACCAGGATCAGCAGCGTGGCCACCAGGCTCACGCCCATCAGGCCGAACAGCAGCGGCACGGCTTTGTTGACCTTGTAGTCGGCGGTGTCGTGAGAGGCGGTACGCACGAAGGTCCACAAATCGCGCGGCTGCACCGAGTAGAAAAAGAACGGGCGGTTGTCGCTGACGGGGGTGATGTCGAAGGTGTAGTTCCGCTCGTAGTCGTCGGGATTGGGACTGTGGAGCAGATCGTAGAACTGATTCCGGACGTCGCGGCCGGGAAGGTAGAGGGCTTCCATGCCGGCGGCCGATAACAACGCGCGCGCGCGCCCGATATCGGCCTCGCTGAAGGGCTTTCGGGAAATCAGCACCGTGTCGCGCGCGCCCCAGCCGGCGGTGGAACCTTCGCGGCCAATTATGAAATGACGCCACGCAGCGGCTTCACCCAGTTGGCGGAGCGCTTCCATACCCAGCGAGACCAGGCGCAGAGATTCGCGCGGCGGCTCGAGGCCCCAGCGGGTCACGGCCACCATGCCATCGGCGGTGAGGCGCGAGAGGTAATCGCGAAAGGCGTCGGTGGTATAGAGATTGTTCTCGGAAAGCGCGAAGGCTCCGGCCGCGGTGGCCGCCCAGGTATCCACCAGGGTGGCCTGTAAGACCTGGTACTTATCGGTGGTGCGGCGCACGAAGCTGCGGCCATCCTCGACGAAAATGTGGACATCGGGGCGAAGGTAGAGACCGCGGCTGAGCGCGGGGAAGCGCTGGCGCATGATGGTGGTGGCAATGATGGGATTGATCTCGACTCCGGTGATGTCGTGGCTGCCGGAAGCGAGAGCGCGCGCCACGTCCCAGCCGCCGCCCGGCCCAATGATGAGAGCCTTGGCGCCCGGCCGGACGGCATAGGGAAGGCTGGGGCCTTGCTCGAGCAGGTCGCGGCGATCGCGCGGGGTGAGGTGGTCGAAATCGAAATCGGCGATGGCGGTGGACGCGTCGGCATCGATGTAGATAGTGTCCCGGCCTTCATCGGCGTTGTGGATAATGGCCACGCGCGAGAAGTTGTTCCACTTGACAAACCATTCGTGGGCCAGCGTCTGACCCTTGGCGTGGCTGATGTCAATCACCGGGTGGTGCTGGTTGTAAGCCAGAAAGGCCACCAGCACCAGGGCCAGCACCACCGAGCCGCCGCGACCGGTCACCGACCCGGCCATACTGTACCAGATGGCCGCCGCAGTGGCAAAGGTGATGGCTGCGCAGACCACCGTGCTGGGACCGCCGAACTGGTTGAGCAGGGGAACCAGCAACAGGCACCCGCCGGCGGCACCGAGAAGGTCGCAAAAGTAAACACGGTTGACGCGCTCGATGGTCTCCGAGATGGCCAGCGAAAGAATCGTCCCGGAGAAGAAGAACGGCAGCGCGGTGGTGAAGTAAATGAGGGCCAGGTCCCAGTTCGAGGGGTCGTTCTTCTGGGCCAGTATCACCCCCAGCGCCAGAAACACGAAGAAGCTGTTGATGGCGCTCAGAAGGCCCAGACGAGCGAACAGAGGAGCCTTCCAGCCGGCTACGACGTAAGAGAAGACGCCGCCCGCACCCAGGCCGAACAGCGCGATGGAGATGGCCAGGAAAGCAAAATGATAGTAGAAGACCACCGAGACGATGCGCGTGAGCGAGAGCTCCAGCAGCAGAGTGGCCATGGTGGTAAGGCCTACGCACAAGTAGACCTGGGACCAGGGCGTGGGCGGCGTTTTTACCGGGCGGGAGGAGTCAGGCATGCCTGGCCCCTACTGAACGGCGATCTGGACGGTGTTGCTGAGGCTGTCGGGGAACAACAGGGCCACGTCGACCGTGCCGCTGGGAACACCCGCCGGTATCGTCACGTTGACTTGGTACAGGCCCACGGAGCCCGGGCTCAGACCAGCGTAAGAAGGCGTGGCCGCGAAGGTTCCAAAGATGCCGCTGCCGAATTCGACTATGGGCGCAAGGCAGGGTGGCGACGCGGGACAGGTGGTGAGGCGCGCCAGCGGTTCCGCCCCTGGCGCCGGCACGTTGGTGCCGACCGCCGGATTCGTGGGTCCCAAGCCAATCGCGTAAATCGTCAGGACGTCGCCCACTTGGGCCGGATGCGATGTTGCGCCGGGCCCAAAGTACCCCACCGGCGCTGGATAGCTCAGGTCTTCGGCGTTCTGAATCGCTCCGAAACTGGTGCCGCCGGCCAGCAGCAGCCGCGGCGCCCGGCCGGCGACCTGCACCGACACGGTATTGCCGGAGATCCCGTCGCGCTGGACTTGAACCAGCGCCGTTCCCACGGGAGTCTCCAGGGGGACCTGGAACGCAATCTGGTAGTAGCTTGTAAAGTACAGCGGTGCGGCACTTCCATTCACCAGCACCGAGGAGGAGGAACCGGAAGCGGTGATGTCGGTGTCCAGGGGCACGCTGGGGCTGAAAGCGATGGGGCTGGCAAACCAGAACTGCTCGCCAAACACGTCTACGATGTCGCCGGGCGCCACGGCGTCTCCGCTGCCGAAGATGGCGTTGTCCACGACTCCCATATAGTTGGCAAGCGGCGCGCCCTTGGCGACCACCTGAAAACTGACGGGGACGCCGACCGTGCCATTGACGGCGTTGGAGGCGATGGAAACCGAGCCGGTATAAAAGCCCGGCGCCAGTGTGCCGGGATCGAGGGTGATAGCGGCCCATCCGCCGGAATTGGCCGAGGCCGTCAGCCATGTGCCGCCATCGGTGGTGGTGGAGCTCACCGCTCCAATCGTAAGGCTTCTCTGCCCCGGGTTGTTGAGCGAAATCTGCATGGCGAGCGGCGCGGCGCCTTGGGCGAGCCGCTCCGTAACCTGGCTGGGAGACGCCTGGGCAATCGGCTGGGTGGTGAGGTGCATGGTGACGGGAATGGTCTGGTTATCGGGCGCGAAGCTCGAGCCGCTGGTAACCAGCGATCCATTGTAGGTGCCCTGCGCCATGCTGGCGGGCGGCGCCACGTGTACGTTGTACGGATAGGTGAACCGGAAACTGCCAGCGCCATTCACGGTCAGGCTGAGCCAGCGGTTGCCATCCTGAGTGGTTGCGACCCCTGCCAACGGGCTATTGGTGGAGAACGAAACATCGCTGGTTGAGCCGGGCGCCACATACACACTCAACGCGCCGATGCGCACGGTCACGGTGATGGTCTGCGGAGCGTCGACGACGTCGGCGGCGCAGTTCACGGTTACGCTGGCGGTGTACGTGCCGGCCGCCAAGGTGGATGTGTTTAGCGCCAACTGGAGAGGAATGCACGTGGAGCTGGCGGTTGTCGTGGTGCAGGCGCGGGAAGGCGCGAAGGATGTAGCAATCCATGAAACGGACGACGCGGGATTGCTCAGCGAGAGCGAGCCATCCCCGGCGTTGTAAGCTTCCACGATCTGGGTGCCTCCGTTGGCGCCAACGGGCAGGGGGACGGGGACCACGGCGCTGTTCACAAGGCGCAGCATCGGCGCGGCGTGGAGGAGCGTGGCGAAGCCGAGAGGGACCAACGCGGCGCGCAGGAAACGCCGCACCATCAGACCCACTCCAGGGCACCTTTCTTGTAAGCCCAGATGTAACCGACAATCAGGATGGCCAGGAAGACGGCGACTTCCGCCACTCCAAACCAACCCAGGGTGCGATACCGAACCGCCCAGGGGAACAGAAAGATGGTTTCGACGTCGAAGATTACAAACAGGATGGCAATGAGGTAGAAGCGCACGGTGTAGCGCCCGCGCGAGTCCGAAGCGGCTTTGATGCCGCACTCGTATGCCTCGAGTTTGATGCGGGACGGGGCCGAAGGGCGTATGAGCATGGCCGCCACAATCAGCACCACGGGGAAGAGAATCGCAATGACCAGAAAGATTAAGATGGGGACATAACCGCTCGGCATGCGACCACTATAACATGCTGATACGGCTCCCCAACGCGCGTGGAAGCCGCGGCCAGCGGGTTCAGCGTGGCCGCCGCGTTTGCCGGCGGATGCTCACCATGGGGCCCGACTCCGGGATTGATTCCGAGAGACAATGGGATGGCCGATGCCTTCCGATCCGCGCCTGATTTACTCCCGGCTTCTCGACGAGCGCCGCGCCGACATCGCCGCGCGCGAGCGGCGCCACCGGATTCTCGGATATAGCCGGTTGGCGGCCGTCACGGGCGCGGCGGCAGTGGTGTGGCTGGCGCTGGCGGGCGAACTCTCGATCGTCTGGGTGGCCGTCCCGATAGCCGTATTTGCGGTGCTGGTGGTGATTCATGACCGGCTTCTGCGGGTGTTGGAGCGGCGGCGGCGCGCGCAACGGTTCTTTGAAAGAGCGCTGGCGCGGTTGGATGGCAAATGGGCTGGAAGCGGGGAGCCGGGCGACCGGTACCTGGATGCGGCGCATCCTTACGCGCGGGACCTGGACCTGTTTGGGCCGGGATCGCTGTTCGAGCTTCTATGCACGGCGCGGACGCACATTGGCGAGGATACGCTGGCGCGGTGGCTGCTGGCCCCAGCCAGCCCGGAAACCGTGCGCGCGCGGCAGGAGGCCCTCGACGAACTGCGCCCGCGCGTGGATTTGCGCGAGGACTTGGCGGTGGTGGCGGAAGAGTCCCGGACGGGAGTGGACCCGGTGTCGCTGGCGGCCTGGGGCGAACCGCCGGGGTTGCTGGAGCGAGGCCGGTTGCATGCCGCAGTGCGGGCGCTCACGGTGCTGGGGATGGTGGGGGCCTCGGCGCTCATCGCGTACGTCTTGAGCCTCATGGGAGCGGTGGGGATCTCGGAGACGGCGTCCATTCTGCTGCGCGATATCTTCCTGGCGGCACTGGCGGTCAACGCCACATTTCTATATCGCACGCACCAGCGGATCGAAGCCGTGGTGACGGCGGCGGAAGAGGCCGCGCACGAGCTGAAACTGCTCTCGGAGGTGCTGCTGCGGCTGGAACGCGAAAGTTTCCAATCGCCGCTACTGGCCGCGCTGCGGGCCTCGCTCGATACGGAGGGCGCGCCGCCTTCGAAGCGAATTGGCCGGCTCAACCGGCTGATGGAGCTGATGGATTCCCGCGATCACCTGCTGGTGCGGCTGGCGGAACCGTTTGTGCTGTGGACCACGCACCTGGCCTTCCACGTGGAGGCGTGGCGGCGGCACTCGGGGCCGGTGGTCCGCAGATGGCTCACGGCCACCGGCGAGATGGAGGCGCTGTGCTCGCTGGCGAGCCATGCCTTTGAGCATCCGGACGACCCGTTCCCGGAGTTCACCGCAGAGGAGGCGTTACTGGAAGCGGAGGCGATTGGCCATCCGCTAATCGAGGAAAGCCGCCTGGTGCGCAACGACGTGCGCATCGGCGGGGCGGGGTGCCCTTTGGGCCCGGCTGGGCCGCGGGTGCTGGTGGTGAGCGGCTCGAATATGTCGGGCAAGAGCACGCTGCTGCGTACCCTGGGAGTGAATGCGGTGCTGGCCCAGGCAGGCGCGCCGGTGCGGGCCAGGCGGCTGCGGATGTCGCCGCTGGCGGTGGGCGCGTCCATCCGGGTGACGGATTCGTTGCAGGGCGGCGTATCTCGGTTTTACGTGGAGATCCTGCGGCTGCGGCAGATATTGGATGCCACTGCGCGTCCGGGCCCAGAGGGCGCCCCGGTGCTGTTTCTGATCGACGAATTCCTGCACGGCACGAACTCGCACGACCGGCGCATCGGCGCGGAGGCGGTGGTGCGCGGGCTGGTGGAGCGGGGCGCCATCGGGCTCGTCACCACGCACGACCTGGCGCTGGCGGATATCGCCGGCGTGCTCGGGGAGCGGGCCGCCAACGTGCATTTCGAAGACCACATCGAAGGCGGGCGGATGGTGTTCGATTACGCGATGCGGCCGGGGGTGGTGCGGAAAAGCAATGCCATCGAGTTGATGCGCTCCGTGGGGCTGGAGATATGACGGCCGAAACCATTCGGGAGCTGGCGCGCGAATGTGGATTTGAGCTGGCCGGAGTGGCTGCCGCCAACCCCCTGCCAGAGCGCGCCTGGTATCGCGAGTGGGTGGCCTCGGGTTTTGCCGGCGAGATGCGATATCTGACCGGCCGGGGCGCGGCGGCGCGCGACGATCCGCGGAACCTGCTGGCTCCGGCGCGGTCGGTGGTTTCGGTGGGCAAGCTGTATAACACGCCGTGGCCGTACTCCACGCAATTCGACGCCGGCGGGCGGGCGTGGATCTCGCGCTACGCCTGGGGCGAGGATTACCACGGCGTGGTGCGCCGGGGCCTCGCGCGGCTCGACGCCATGCTGCGGGAACGCGCGGGCACGGAATTCGAGTCGAGGATTTGCGTCGATACGGCGCCGCTGCTGGAACGCTCCTATGCGCGGATGGCGGGTCTGGGCTGGATCGGGAAAAATACCTGCCTGATCAACCAGGCGGGCGGCTCGTGGTTCTTTCTGGGAGAGCTGCTGGTATCGCTGGCCATTGACGTGGGCCCGGAAAATGCTCCGCCACCAGACCGGTGCGGGACGTGCAGGAGGTGCATCGACGCCTGCCCCACCGCGGCCCTTGTGCCGGCCGGGCCGGGGTTTACGGTGGATTCCCGGTTGTGTATTTCGTACCTTACCATCGAGCTGCGCGGCGCAGTGGCGGTGGAGCGGCGGGCGGGCACGGGCGGGCACGTTTTCGGGTGCGACATCTGCCAGGACGTTTGCCCGTGGAACCGGCGCGCCGCGGTGACGGGCGACCCGGCGTTTGAGCCGCGGCACTTTGCACCGCCGCTCGAAGAATTGGCCGGCGTGACCGGGGACGAGTTCCGCTCGATCTACGGCGGCACGCCGGTCATGCGCGCCAGATACGCGGGCTTCTTGCGCAACGTAGCAGTTGCCATGGGCAACCGGAAGTTGGAGAAGTTCCGCGCGCCGCTGGAGAAACTGGCGGCCTCCCAGGACGCGGTGGTGGCGGAACATGCGCGTTGGGGTCTCAAACAATTACGATAGAAGTTGTGAGACTCCTACTGCTGGCCCTGATCGCACTGGCGCCGCGGCTGGTGGCGCAGGAGACCGTGGTGGCGGAGGGCTTCGACCACTTCTACAATTTGGAATTCGACCAGGCCATCGCGGATTTCGAAAAAGCCATCACGCAGAATCCCAATTCGCCGGACCTGTATAACCACCTGGCGGAGAGCATCGTGTTTCGCGAAATGTATCGCGACGGAGCGCTCGAAAGCGAGCTGGTGTCGGGCACGAATTCCTTTCTGCGGCGGCCGAAGCTGAACCCGGCGCCGGAAACCGAGAAACGGTTTCTGGATGAGATCGGCAAAGCCATGGCGCTGTCGGAGGCGCGCCTGGCGAAAAACCCCAACGACACCGGCACCCTGTACGCGCTGGGCATCTCCTACGGGCTGCGCTCGAATTATTACTGGGTGGTGAAAAAGGCGTGGCACGATTCGCTCAAGGACGCCACCGCCGCGCGGCGCCTGCACAATCGCGTCACCGAACTGGAGCCCAACAACGTGGACGCGCGGCTGGTCGAGGGCTTGGACGATTACATCGTGGGCAGCCTGCCGTGGGGATGGCGGATGCTGGGGTTCCTGGTGGGCATCCACGGCGATCGGGAAAAAGGCATTCGCACGGTCCAGGAGGTTGCCCGGAATGGCACGCTCGACCGCGTCGAGGCCGAGGTTTTTCTAGGCGCGCTGTACCGGAGGGAAAACCAACCGCGCCAGGCCATCCCGCTGGTGACGGACCTGATCCAGAGATTCCCGCGAAATTTTATATTGCGGCTGGAGCTGTCACAGATGTACAGCATGGCGGGCGATAAGACTCACGCGCTGGAGGCCGCGGAAGAAATGGCCCAATTGAAGGCTCATCATGCCCCGGGCTACGACCGCGTGCCGTGGGAAAAGATCTACTTCCAGGAGGGCACCATCGAGTTCTGGTACAACGACCTGGACCATGCTTTGGAGAATATGAAGAAAGTGGCCGCCGCTTCCGCATCCGAAGAGGTGGACCTCAACACGGGCGTGTCCGCGTACCTGCGAATGGGCCAGATTTACGACATGACCCACCGGCGCGCGGAGGCTCTGGAAGCATACAGGAAGGCCATTCGGTACGCCCCCCAGGCGGAAGCCGCCCAGGAGTCGAGGAAGTACCTCTCGACGCCCTACCGCCGGATGTAGCGGCGCGGCGCCGGAATGCCCGGATCAATCCGGGTCGATGGTCACCTTGACGGGCTGCTCGATATACTTGGCATCCTTGCCGGCGGTCAGGATCATGAGCGCCAAACGGCCGGCGGCGGCCTTGGCGGGGATCTTGAACTTAATGGAGGTGTCGGTCTGTTCGGTGACCTCAACGATGAGATCGTTCTTGCCGTCGGTGAGGTACACCTTGGACACCAGGTCTTTCTGCAGGTTCTCACCAGTGATGGCAATCACATCGCCCTTCTTCCCGTTGGGGGGATCGACGGATACCATCCGAGGCATTGCCTGTTGAGCGTAGGCTGCGAAGCTGGCGGCCACGAGTAGCGGAACTACAAAAGACAGTTTCATCTCAATATCCGGTCCTCTGACATCAATGCTATGTCCATTGAGGCGGAAATTCAAGCGCCGGAGTGGGGGCGGGATGGGGAAAAGTCCGGGGAAGGAAGCGGGACGTGCTAAAATGCTTCTCAGGAGCGCGTTTGCGATGCCGACGCCGGTCCACCTATTTTGATCCAACATCATCAAAATAGGGGGTTCGACTCGATCATTACGCGCTGGTGTGCAAGCTCCTGGTCCGTTACGGACAAGGGAGAAGCCTAAAGGCGCTCGGCGGACGCCCACCCCGTTTACAAACGTGGGTCAATAACGGGGCCGGCACGGCCCAGCGGCGCGCTCCGCGACGCTCCATCCAGAACATACTATCGTTGGATAGCCTTCCGCTATTCGCCAAGGCCGGTATGGGTGATCGGAGGAATACTGCACTCGGTTAGCGTTGGCGTGATATCGAATGGCAAATTACGCCCATGACAGTACTAACTTTCCGGTTAACCCTTGCGCAACACCGGGTCATAGGGTTTAATTGGCCAGGAGGCCGAAATGGCGCAGTGGCTGCATGATTTCTGGCTGGATGAGCAAGGGCAAGACCTGATCGAGTACTCCCTTGTGATCACGTTCATTCTGCTTACGTGCGCCGCGTTCGTTTACAGTGGCACACCCATCGTGAACAGCCTCTGGATCAAGGCGAACACCCAGTTGGTCTCCGCCAACTCAGTGGCCAGCGGCAATTGACCGCGAAACATCCCTTCCACTTGGCCGCGCCTCAAAGCAGGCTAGAATAGTAGCGCATACCCAAAACATGAAGACCCTGGCAATGATTCTCCTGCCCATGCTATGCGCGGCCGCGGGCGCGCCAGCAGGGACGGATGCGCTGCTGGATGCGGCGCGCGCGGCGCCGGCGGAGTTTGCCGCCGATACCATGATCCGGATCGCGGCTCTCGACCAACTGGAAAAGGCGCGTCGAATCGAGCTGCTCGAGCAGGCGTTCCAGAAGGCCTCCGGCGCCCAGCAGCCTTACAAACGCCACGCCACCTTCGGGCGGCTGAACAGCTCATCCGTTTTTTTGAACCGGGCCTACGGGCTGGATCTGGATGCCATGTCGCTGCGCTTGCGGGCCATCGAGGCGCTGCTGCCACTGGATGCCCAAAAGGCCCGGGATCTGTTCCTCCAGACGCCGCCTCCCAAAACTCCGCCGCTGAAGTGCGACGACTTTCTGGTTTACGACGTGGGAAGGTTCTACGACACGCTGGGCAGCATTGCGCGCCAGTCGTACACGGCCCAGGAAACTCAGGCAGGCGAACCATTCCGGCTGCTTGAACGGTTCGCCGGCGCCATCAAGTCCCCCGTCGAGGTGGGGCCGGTGGCGCGGATGCTGGCGGCGGCGAGCGTGAAGGACGCCGATTTCCGGGCCCTCGTGAACTCGTTCGCGCAGGCAGTGGGCAAGATTTCGGGCGACGACCGCTCCTTTGCCGGTTCGATAACGGCGGGCCAGCAGATCCTGGCGCTGGTGGAGGAGTTGAAGCGGCGCCAGTTGTCGCCGCTGCCGCTGCTGGAGGCCTACCGCCTCTACCTGGTGATCAACCTCTCCGCGCCGCGGTGCGCCGACGACGATTCCATGCAGGGCAGCGCATTATCTTTCGGCCTCTTCACGGGGCAGACTATCGATCAGGAGGCCCAGGACGCTGTCGCGTTCTTCAATCAACGGCTCCGCATGGCGCCGCTACAACCGATTCAGGAGGAGGAAGCCACGCCTTCCCGGTTGGAAGGGGTGGCCACCGGTCTGCGCTCGTGCGAGGACGCCGAATGCCACGCCATCGCGGAACAATACCGGGGGCTGGTATTCGACGAAAACGGCTCCCCTTACCCGGCCGGCCAGCAGTACACGCCGGCATGGCGCGGAAAGCTGCGGGAGTTTCTCGCAGCCTTGGCAAAGTGGCAGGAGAGCGCCCCCGGCGAGCGTCCCACCACCGAGGAGCACTTCCGCATCAAATCCACGGCTTACGGCGAGCTGCTGGGGCTGGCCTCCAATGGCCCGGATCGCGAGCTGGTGCTGCGCGCCATGCTCGACTACCTGAAGCAGAACCGGTTTCAACAGGAGAACCGGATGGAGTGGTTCCTGCCGGTGAGCGCGCTCATCGGGCGAGTAGCGCTGGACCCGCAGGCGCTGGGACGCCTTGGGGAGGAACTGCGCAAGGTGGATGACCCGATCATGGCGCTCTACGCGAGCCTGGAAGCGGTGGCGCCGCGCACACCCGAGCAGATAGTGCCGCTGCTGCTATAGCACGTCGGCGAAACCGCGCTTCATGTGGCGGAAGAAAAGTCCTCCGGCGATGAACAGGGCGATGCCGTAAGCCGTCGCGATGGCGAGATCTTCCAAATCGGGGATGCCGGAGCTGAGCAGAATCGTGCGGTAGGCGCGAACCACATAGTACAAAGGGTTGGCCACCAGCAGAAAGCGCGCCCATGGCGGAAACTGCTTTTCGGTAATAAAAATGGGAGTCAGCCAGAACCAAAAAATCAGGACTACGCTTATCACTTGCGCGGTATCCCGAAGAAACACGTGGAGACTGGCGACGATCCATCCGAAGCCGACGGCGAGCAGTCCGAGGACTACGAAATAGATCGGCAGCAGGATGAGAAAGACGCTGATCTGGTTGATCCAAACCGCGGTAGCGGCGATCATCAGGACCAGCGCCAGCAAGTGACTGACCAGGGTGGAAAGAAAAACCGAGACCACAATCATCTCGGAGGGAAAGACGGTTTTGGTGATGAGGCTGGCAGAATCCAGCAGGCTTGAGGCGGAGCGCTGCACGGTCTCGCTGAAGAGCAGCCAGGGAAGCATGCCGGCGAAGATGAACAAGGGGTAGTTGCGAACACCGGGAGGCGGCGGCACTCGCATGCAGACCTGGAACACGAACATCCAACTGATGAGCAACGCGAGGGGATGGATGAGGCCCCAGATCCACCCTATGGCGGAACCCACGAAGCGCTGCTCGAAATCGCGGCGCACGAGTTGGAAGAGCAGGCTGCGCCGCTCGACCAGATTGCGCAAAAAAAACGCACCGGGAATTCGCCTGGGCACAATAAAATTGAACAATACCAATTTTTTCAATAACTTGCAACGGAAAATAAGGTGTTGACACCGGTATGTCCGAATTGCTACAGTTTGAGATTCGCCAATTCGATAGTTCAAATAGCCCCACCGGGTCTCGGAAGCGGAAGTTCGTTCCGAATCTCAACTGATCCGGCCGGAGAAGACTATGAAGCAACAGTATTTTATTGTGGTGGTGGCGCATTCGCTGCGTGGCAGGCTGCGTCGCATCCACATCCCGCACCAGGCAGTTTACGCCATCCTGGCATTGGCCCTCCTAGGATGTTTCTCGGTCTTCGGTTTCGTCGCCAGTTATGCCCGCATGGCGTGGAAAGTGGCCAACTACAATGCGCTGGCGCGAGAGGCGGATGGCCTTCGCGTGCGCTACCAGAGTTTGCAGAAGGTGGTCAGCCAGACCAACGAACAGCTCGCCAGCCTGCAGCTTTACGCCAAGGAGGTTTCCGTGGCTTACGGCATCAAGCAGAAGCTGGAAGGGCCGGCGGATATATCGGCGGAAGGCAAGCTGGTGCCGACGTTCGCGGAAAGCATGCAGGATTACGACTTTCTGCGCACCACCAACCTGCTGGCGCTGCCCAGCCGCAAGTCCGGCCGGCTGCGGCCACCGGGCGCACAGCCGAGCATGTGGCCGGTGCAGGGCCTGATTACGGGGCCGTACGGCAAGCGGTCGGACCCGTTCTCTGAAGAAGGAGCGTTCCACAAGGGAGTGGACATCAGCGTTCCCAGCGGCACCGCGGTGCACGTAACCGCGGACGGCATGGTGATTCAGGCCGAGTTTGTGACGGGCGGTTACGGCCGGCTGGTGGTGGTGGACCACGGCGGCGGCATCCAGACTTACTACGCGCACCTCTCGCGCATCTACGTGCATGCCGGACAGGAAGTGCGGCGGGGCGACCTGGTGGGCGCGGCGGGGAGCACGGGGCGCGTCACGGCGCCGCACCTGCATTACGAAGTCCGCGTGGGCGGCACTCCCATGAATCCGCGCCGGTATCTATCGACCGCCGCAATATACCAGCAGACTCCGCGGAAAGATTTTCCGTTCTAGGGTGAAGCGCCTCCGGTTGCGGTACCCTGTACGTAATCATGCGAGTTTTCATTGCGGCAGTGCTGTGGGCGGGGTGCGCGTGCGGTCCGGCTTCGCAGGCGGGCGGGATTCCCGAGTATGGCTATGAAGTGGTGCACACGTATCCTCACGATCCAGGGGCCTTCACGCAGGGCCTGTTCTACCTGAACGGATTTCTGTACGAGGGCACGGGTCTGCCCGGCGAGTCGTCGATTCGCAAGGTGCGCCTCGAAACCGGCGAGGTGCTCCAGAAGCGCGATGTCCCCGACCCGTACTTCGGCGAAGGCATCATCGCCTGGAAAGACCGGCTGCTGGAATTGACCTGGCAAGCGCAGGCGGGCTTCATCTACGACCTTGGCAGCTTCGCGCCGCGGGGAGAGTTCAAGTATCCCGGCGAGGGGTGGGGGCTGACCGAGGACGGCAAGCGGATCATCATGAGCGATGGCACGCCGGAACTGCGGTTCTGGAACCCGGAGACGCTGAAGGAACTGGGCCGCATTACGGTGACCGACGAGGGGCGTCCCGTGAGAGATCTGAACGAGCTGGAGTGGGTGAAGGGCGAGATCTACGCCAACATCTGGCAGACGGACCGGATCGCGCGTATCGACCCCGCCACGGGCAAAGTGACCGGATGGATCAGCCTGGCGGGACTGGCTCTGCCCGACGGACGCTTCGTGGAAGGCCAGGGCGACGTGCTCAACGGAATCGCCTACGACGCCAAGCGAGACCGGTTGTTCATCACCGGAAAAAAGTGGCCCAAACTATTTGAGATCAAGCTGGTGAAGAAGACGGGCGTGCAGTAAGCATCCAGCCATCACGCGAGATCCGGAATTAGAAAGCGGGCGGGTGTGCCGGCGCTTTGCGCCACGGCTTCGGCGGCCAGGTAGCCGCTGCGGACGGCGCCTTCCATGGTGGCGGGCCAGCCGGTGCGGGTCCAATCGCCGGCCAGAAAGACGTTGGGAGGCCCGGATTGAGCGGCGGGCCGAAGGGATTCGGTTCCCGGGGCCGCGGAGAACGTGGCGCGCTGCTCCTTGACCACGTGGGCCTTCACCAGGTTGGCCTCGTGGACGCGTGGAAAGTAGAGGCGCAGGTCGCCGATGGCGATATCCACGATCTCGTTGCGCGGAACGTTGGTCAGTTCGCGCGAGGCGCTGACCACCAGTTGCAGGTAACGGCCGCGATCCTTATTGAACATCCACTGCATGGTGCGGCCGAGCAGAGTGGCATGGGGCAGCGTGGTGACCTCGCGGTCGAACCACAGGTGCACGCCGGTGATGGGCGAGTGGTCGAACGCGGGGGCCGGCAGCCCGACGGCTTCAAGACGCTCGAAAGGCAGGGCGCAGATGTAGTGATCGGCGGCGTGGCGCTCACCGGCCACCGTGAAGCCGGAGCCATCGATGCGCTCGACGGGGGAGCGCAGGTGAAAGCGCACGTTGGGCAGGCACTGCCAGGCGCCGGCGGCATAGAGTTGGGCGAGGGGAACGCTGGGAATTCCCAGCTCGTAGGAATCGGCGCGCGCCAGAAATCCCAACCAGAAAACCTGGAAGCCGTGCACGGCAGCCATGCGGTCGAGGTCCTCATTGACGGCGCTGACCAGGACCTGGCGCCAGAAACGGTCGATGGCGCGCGGCGTCTGGCGTTGCTGGAGGAGCCAATCCAACATGCTGATGCGGTCGAGATCCTTGCGGCGGGTATGCTCGCGGCGGATGGCGAAGAGAGCGCGCGCGATGGCGAACTTGTCGGCGCGGCCGAGGCAGCGCATCCGCAGAAACGAGCCGGTGAAGTGAAAGGGCGCAGGCAGGCGGCCGCGGCGCAGGACCGAGAGGCGGCCTCCGGGTTCCAGAAAGTAGACCTCACGATAGAAGCGGATGCGGTCGCGGACGCCCAGGCGCTGGTAGAAATCCAGTAGGTTGACGCAGCAGCGCAGCAGGAGGTGCTGACAGTTATCGATGGTCTCGGCGGAATCCTCGTTCGCGCCGGGAATCGGGTAAGACGTGGCGCGTCCGCCCAGGAAGGGGCGCGCTTCGAAAAGGTCCACGTCGAAACCAGCGCCGCCCAAAGCGGCTGCCGCGGAAAGGCCGGCGAGGCCGCCACCGGCTATCAGAACCGAGGGCATCAGCAGCCAGTATTACATGCCGGGGAAAATGCGGAAACGCCGGGCCGGTGCATCGGCTCGGATTAGAATAGTGGTGGGAGCCTGCCCTGCTGCCGGTGGTGACGAAAACGATGCCCGCAACGAGTCGGTTCGCAATCCTGATTCTGTTGTTCTTTCCGGCCTCCTCACTCACCGGGCAGATCGTCTTCAGCCGGCGCGTTTACAAAGAGCGGGGCCCAAGTTATCAGCAGATTTGGATTTGGAATCCGTCAAGCGGTGTACTGAAAGCTCTGACTCACTCACCCCGTAACCATTTTTTTCCGGCCTGCACGGGCGGCAAGATCACCTTTGTCTCATCCCAGGAAGAGTGGGACGACAACTCGAAATTGTGGATCTTCGATCCGGCGAGCGGGGAGGAGCGCGAAATCGGCCCGCCGCCCATGCCGCCCGGCCACGAACCATCGCCGAAGAATGGGTGCTCTATATTCGCGAAAGCCGGGAGCCTCGAAGCTTGCAGTAAGGACGAGGACTTGTCCGTGTCGCGGGCAGGCAAGGTGATCGGTCACTTTGACATGCGGACGAACGAGTGTCCGATCGACGACCGCGGGACGATTGCGAAGTGCGACACACCGATTTTGTCCCTTGAATGGTCTCCAGACGCGAAATGGCTGCTGGTGGGGGGAGTGATTGATTTACACGAGGCCGACTACAGCGTGGTCGAAGCTGCCACGATGAAGCGCACTAAGGTTGCGATCGCGAGCCAACATGACATTTTGTGGCTGCCCGGAAGTGACGAGCTTCTCTACACGACACCCGAAGATCTCGCGCCATTGCCCGGCGCCCGCCGCGAGCGCAATGTCCGGGTCCAGCACCTTGTCTTATTCGACCCAGCAACCGGAAAAAGCACGGCAATTACCTCAGGCATCTCCGATAACTTTGACGTGTCGTTGTGCAGCCCCTGACCTGCCGAATCGCCGCTAAAGCAAGGCGCCCGGTATCGCCCGCCCCTGCTGCCGGGCCAGCGGCTCTTCGGCTCAAAAAATGCCGCTTTCCGTAAGCGTGCTTACGGTCCTTGATGGCGAAGTCCTTTGTTTCCACCGTCCGCCAATCGAAAACCGAAAGCCTCTTTACGGCTTGGCCTCGTTTCGTCACGACCGGGCTGACCGGAGACGGGCAGCGTACTTGCAGGCGGTGAGTGAGCCAACCGGTTAGGCACTGGCAGCCACTGGCAGCCGGGCACGACCACCGGCGCTGGACTTCGTGATAAAATTCAAGAGTCCCCTCCTACTCGATCTCAGAGACACGGGTAACTAAACACATTTATGCAGCCACAGGAACCTAAGAGAGTACTAGCAGTAGTCAGCGATCTGTTCTTCTCGGTGAAGCTGGCGGATGCGGCCAAGCGCGCGGGGCTGGCGCTGGAATTCGTCAAAGAGTCCAAAGAAGTCCTGGCCAAGGCGAAGCAGCGGCCGTCGCTCATCATTTTCGACCTGAACTTCGAGGCGGCTCAGCCGCTGAAGGTGATTTCGAGGCTCAAGGGAGATGCGGAAACCAAGGGGATCAGCTTGCTCGGGTACCTGTCCCACGTGCAGGGAGAACTGAAACAGCAAGCCCATGAGGCGGGATGCAACATGGTGCTGGCGCGATCGCAGTTCTCGCAGAACATGCCCCAGATTTTCAGGCGGCACGCAGCGTGAAGCGGGCCAGGGCCTCGACCTTGCCACGGGCGGCGCCGGAGTCGATGGATACAGCGGCCACGGCGATCCCTTCCAGGAACGTGGACACGCGTCCGGCGGCCACCAGGGCGGCGGCGGCATTGGCCAGGACGATGTCGCGGTGAGGGCCGCGCTCACCGGATAGAACGGCATGGGCGATGGCCGCATTGCGCGCCTGGCCGCCGCCCTTCAGATCCTCGGGGACGGCCGTGGGGAGCGCGAAATCCGCCGGCTCGAGCGTGCGGCGCTCCACCTGGCCATGGCGGATCTCGAATACCAGCGTGGGGCCGGTAGTGGTGATTTCATCCAGACCGTCGGAGCCGTGAACCACGAAACCGCGCGTCAGTCCCAAAGCGGCCAAGGCTCCGGCGATCAGCTCGGCGGCCTTGGGCGACGGCGCGCCGGCCAACTGGGCGGTGGCGCCGGCGGGATTGGTGAGAGGGCCGAGCAGGTTGAAAACGGTGCGCATCTTGAGGTCCACGCGCACGGGCTGGGCGTGCTTCATGGCGGTGTGGACGGCGGGGGCGAAGAGAAAACCGATGCCGATCTCGCGAATGGCGCGAGCGGCTTCGCGGGGCGAAAAGGCGATGCCGATACCCAAAGATTCCAGCAGATCGGCGCTGCCGCAGTGACTCGAAATGGACCGGTTGCCGTGCTTGGCCACGCGCACGCCGGCGCCGGCAACCACAAACGCGGCGATGGTGGAGATGTTGAATGTGCCGGCACAGTCGCCGCCCGTGCCGCAAGTATCGAGCAGGGGCTCGTCGCCGAGCTGGTGATCGATGGGCTCGGCCATCTGGCGCATGGCGCGCGCGAAGCCGACCAGCTCGTCCACGGTCTCGCCCTTCATGCGCAAGGCGATCAGGAAGGCCGCGATCTGGGGGTGGCTGGCCTGGCCGTTCAGGATGGTCTGCATGGCCGCCAGCGCATCCTCGGGTGACAGGTCCTGGCGATCGGCGACGCGCTCAAGGTACGGCAGAAGGGACATGATACTATGTTGAGTGGTTTGGCTTTCTCGCCATACTAACACAAGCGGACTTCCATGAAAATTCATGAGTATCAGGCCAAGGCCATCCTGGCCCAATACAACATGCCCGTGCCGCGCGGCGACGTGGCGTATACGGCCGAAGAGGCGGAAACGGCGGCCAAGCACATCGGCGGCAGCGTGGTGGTGAAGGCCCAGATCCACGCCGGCGGACGGGGCAAGGGCGGTGGGGTCAAAGTGGCCAAGAACTCCACCGAGGCCGCGGAATTCGCGCGCCAGATGATCGGCATGCGGCTGGTGACGCGCCAGACGGGGCCGGAAGGGCGCATCGTGCAACGGCTGCTGGTGGAAGAGACGCTGCCCATCGAGCGCGAGCTGTACCTGGGGATCGTGCTCGACCGCGTGCAGGGCAAGCCCGTATTCATGGCTTCTGCTGCGGGCGGCATGGAGATCGAAGACGTAGCCGCCAGGACGCCGGAGCTGATTTTGAAAGAGACGTTACATGCCAGCGCGGGCCTGGCGCCCTACCAGGCGCGCAAGCTGGCGTTCGGAATGGGGATTCCCGCAGCCAGCGCGAACGCCGCCGGGACGGCCATGATGGCGCTGGCAAGAGCCTACCTGGCGATGGATGCATCGCTGGCCGAAATCAATCCGTTTATTCTCACCACGGACGGCAAAGTGTACGCGCTGGACGCCAAGATCAACTTCGACGACAATGCGCTCTACCGGCACAAGGAACTGTTCGACCTGCGCGACCTGAACGAGGAAGACCCGCTGGAAGTGGAGGCCTCGCGGTTCGGGCTGAACTACATCAAGCTGGACGGCACGGTGGGCTGCATGGTGAACGGCGCGGGGCTGGCAATGTCCACCATGGACATCATCAAGCACGCGGGCGGAGAGCCGGCCAACTTCCTCGACGTGGGCGGCGGGGCCAGCGCGGAGCAGGTCAAGAATGCGTTCCGCATCCTGCTCACGGACAAGAACGTGAAGGCGGTGCTGATCAATATTTTCGGCGGCATACTGCGGTGCGACACGCTGGCCACGGGGGTGGTGGCGGCGGCCCGCGATCTGCACGTGGAGGTGCCCATCGTTGTGCGCATGGAAGGCACCAACGTGGACATGGGCCGGCAGATCCTGATGGAATCGGGGCTGAACTTTACGGTGGGGCTGGATATGCGCGACGCGGCGCAAAAAGTGGTCAGGCTGGCGGCGTAAAATGAGCGTACTGGTAGACCGGAATACTCGACTGATCGTGCAAGGATTCACGGGCAAGGAAGGCACTTTCCACACCCAGCAAGCCGTGGCTTACGGCACCAACGTGGTGGGCGGCGTGACGCCCGGCAAAGGCGGCACCGAGCACCTGGATCTGCCGGTTTTCGACACCGTGGCGCAGGCGGTAAAAGACACCGGCGCCAACGCGTCGGTGATTTTCGTGCCGCCGCCGTTTGCCGCGGATGCCATCATGGAAGCCGCCGACGCGGGCCTGCCGCTGGTGGTATGCATCACGGAAGGGATTCCCACGCTGGACATGGTGAAGGTGTGGCAGTTCCTGCAGGGCCGGCGGACGCGGCTGATCGGGCCCAACTGCCCCGGCATCATTTCACCCGGCAAGTGCAAGATCGGGATCATGCCGGGACACATCCACAAAGAGGGAAACGTGGGCGTGGTATCGCGCTCGGGCACGCTGACCTACGAGGCGGTGGGGCAGTTGACCAAGCTGGGGATCGGGCAATCGACGTGCATCGGGATCGGCGGCGATCCGATCATCGGGACAAATTTCGTGGACGCGTTGAAGCTGTTCAACGAAGACCCGGAGACCGAGGCCATCGTCATGATCGGGGAGATCGGCGGCAACGCCGAGGAGACCGCGGCGGCTTACGTGAAGGCCAACGTGCGCAAGCCGGTGATCGGGTTCGTGGCGGGCCAGACGGCGCCGCCGGGACGGCGCATGGGGCACGCCGGCGCCATCATCGCGGGCGGCTCGGGCAAAGCGTCGGATAAGATCAAAGCCATGCAGGAGGCGGGCATTACGGTGTGCTCCACGCCGGCCGAAATCGGAGAGAAGGTTCAGAGCCGCTTATGAGCCTGGAACGCACGTTGTCGATCATCAAGCCCGACGCGGTGGCCGCGAGCCACGCGGGCGAGATCCTCGCCGCGATTGAGAAGGCCGGCTTCCGGATTTTGTCGCTGCGCATGACGCGCCTCACCGAACCGCAGGCCAAGGGATTCTATGCGGTGCATGGCGAGAAGCCGTTCTTCGGCGGGCTGGTGAAGTTCATGACCGAAGGGCCGATCATCGTGATGGCGCTGGAGCGGGAGGACGCCATCCGGAAGTGGCGCGAGGTAATGGGCGCCACCAACCCCGCCAACGCGGTGGAGGGGACCATCCGCAAGCGGTTCGGCGAGAGCATCGAGCGCAACTGCGTGCACGGCTCGGACGCGGCGGAAACCGCGGAAACCGAACTGCGGTTCTTCTTCAGCTCGGCGGATCTGTTGTAGCGTCCCGCTACGACGCGAGCTCTCCCACTTTTTGCAGCTCCAGCACGAGGTCGCCTTCGGCATCCACGAAGAAGGCTGGAGCGAAACGATGGCCCCACACGATCTCGTCGTGCCGGTAGGAGTGGCGCGCGAGCACGGTCTGGCTAAACGTGTCGTCGTACCCTTTGATGAGGATCAACACCTCCGCCTGAAGCCGTTCCAGATCCTGGGCGGACTTGCCCCAAAAGGGGCTTTCGGCGTCGATGGGGTGCACGATGGTCCAGGTGAGAGGGAGGAACAGGACCTGCTCGCGCTCCAGCCGCAACATGTGATAGCTGCGGCGTGGCTGGCCGTTGTCCGTCTCGACGGTCATGAGCAGCAGGCGAGTTTCCAGCTCCATCAGCGAGTTGGCGCGGCGGTTGACCACGCGGAATTGAAGGCTGGTGCCGTCCTGGTAGGGGGCAACCACCATGCTCTCGCTGAACCCGATTCTGGCGGAGGGCCGCGAGACACGGCCGAACAGCAGGCCGGTAGCCACGGCGAAACCCAGGACTCCCAGCAAGGCTTCGAGGGATGCCACCACGTTGGCAGCCGTGCCTTTGGGCGAGATATTGCCGTACCCGACTGTGCTGAGCGTGTGCGAGCTGAAGAAGAAGGCGTTCAGGAAACGCCCCCACCCGGTGGGCGCATCGGCGCCCAGGAGTTGACCCGGTCCCAACGAATAGTACGCCACGGCGAATAGCGTGTTGATCACCAGGTAGCCCACGAACAGCGCCAGCAGGAAGCCCGGCCAACCCATGTTGATCAAATGCAGGTAGGGATGAAAGTCGCGCCACGAGGCGCCGCGGCGGTGCACGTTGAAGCTGCCATCCTTATTGATGGCTCGGCGCAAGGGGGCCGTGAACTGCTGAGTCAGGCCGGGATCGAAAGTGGGTTTCCGCATATGGATGAGATAGCGGGGGACGGGAGAGAGATGCAGGGATCAAGCTTGTGGAAACGCGGCGCCGCGGCGGAAAGCTGCCGAGAATCGGCGACCTGCAAGCGGGGCTGGTTCTTGCGCACTGGTGGTTGCATAGCAGGCTGAGAATGAGTTCAGCTCGGGCTCCGAACGTCTCCGCAACCTCACGCCGCCAACCCGGAAGATCCTGGCACGTGAAAGCCACGCTTCGCTGCCGCGAAATTTCAGGGGCTTGCGCCACTGCCGGGGAATCAATCCGAACAGTATCAGGGCCAGCCCTAATAATGTCAAGGTCTCAAATGGCGCCTCGACCTGGTAGGGAGATCCTATCTGCGCCGGCCTCAGCACGGAGTTGTAATCAGCCACGCCGCCCAGCACGCCCGGCGCCATAGGTAAGCCGGCGTAATCGTCTAAAGGTTGTACCCAAGCTTCGATGGTGAATGGGGCGTTCCATTCCGCGACTCCTAATGTCGAGGTCTCTTCATCTACTTCATCAGGCGCATTTGCCGATGAATCGATAGCGAGGGGGGACCCAGTCGCTTCGCCAAGCAGGTAATACGCCAGCGGAGGATCGTTTAGAGCCGTGGATCGATAAACGGTACTGGCAGCGAGTTCCGTAACTGCGAAACCTGCCGTAACTGTGAACAGGATAGGGATCGCATTCCTCATTTTCCCCTGAATTCCCGTTCGATCAAGAACCGGTCAGCACTCATAATCTGGGTAGTAGACCGCCAGTGTTCTATTTCTCACCGGATAAATATCGAAACTGCGGGGATAGGGAAGGCCCCTGTGTGGTGACCCGATCGTCTGCGCCACCAAACCTCCTGTGATAAACTCGGTGTTCCGCATCTGAAACTTCGGAGAATGGAGAGGCTTGTCGCTTGAAACTCGCTCCGGTTGACTACACCATTCTGGCCGTCTATTTTGCCTTTGTCTTAGGCATCGGATGGATACTTCGGAAGAAAATATCCACCAGCGGCGATTTTCTTCTTTCCGGGCGGTCGGTTCCGGTGTGGATCACCAGCCTGGCGTTCATTGCGGCCAATCTGGGCGCGCAGGAACTGGTCGGCATGTCCGCCTCGGGGGCCAAGTATGGCATCATGACCGCCCACTTCTATTGGATCGGGGCAATTCCGGCCATCCTGTTCGTGGGAATTTTCATGATGCCGTTCTACTACGGCAGCAAAGCCCGCTCCGTTCCCGAGTATCTGAAGATGCGCTACGACGAAAAGACGCGCACGTACAACGCGTTCTCCTTCGCCGTCATGACGATCTTTTCCTCGGGAATCTCCATGTATGCGTTGGGCAAGCTGCTGCAATTGGTCCTGGGGTGGGACTTCAATATGTCGGTGCTGGTCTCGGCCGCCATCGTTTTGGTCTACACCTTCCTCGGCGGGCTCACCAGCGCGATATACAACGAGGTCATCCAATTTCTGCTGATCGTAGCCGGTTTCTCTCCATTGGCTATTCTAGCGGTCGCCAAGGCGGGAGGCTGGCAGGGCATCGAGGCGCGCCTGAGCGCCATGACGCTTCCCGGCGGCATGTCCGGGAGGGTCATGACGCATGCCTGGACTTACATGGGAAGCTCGCACTCCAATCCCATGGGCGTGGAGCTTTTCGGAATGGTGGCGGGGCTCGGGTTCGTGCTCTCGTTCGGTTACTGGTGCACGAACTACCTGGTGCTGCAGCGCGCCATGGCGGCCGATTCCATGAATTCGGCGCGCCGCACGCCGCTAATCGGGGCCTTCCCCAAGATGTTTGTCCCGTTCATCGTCATCGTCCCCGGCATTGCCGCCGTAGCGCTGGCCAGGATGGGCGTCGGCTACAGCATCCCGCTTGACGCCAATGGTGCGCCCAACTACAACCTGGTCATTACTACGCTGATGGCCAAGTTCTATCCGGCGGGTATGCTGGGAGTGGGATTGACGGGCCTGATGGCGTCGTTCATGTCGGGCATGGCGGGGAACGTCACCGCGTTCAACACGGTCTGGACTTACGACATTTATCAGAACTACATCCGGAAGAACGCGCCCGACCGGCACTATCTCAACGTGGGACGCGCCACCACGATTGTCGGCGTAGTGCTTTCGATCGGCGCAGCCTACATCGCCACGCGCTACGACAACATCATGGACCTGCTGCAGTTGGTCTTCGGGTTTGTGAACGCGCCGCTGTTCGCCACCTTCCTGCTGGGCATGTTCTGGAAGCGCGGCACGGGCCACGCGGCGTTCTCCGGGCTGGTCACCGGCACGGTGGCGGCTTCGCTGACCTGGTGCCTGACTGTGGCCGAGGGCAAGGGCGGCATCCTGGGCCAGGTTTACACTTTCCCCTCCGCCATGGCCCAAAGTTTTTGGATCGCCCTGATGGCCTTCACCAGTTGCCTGCTGGTGACGCTTTTCGTCAGCCTGGCGACCAAGCCGCGCCCGGAGAAGGAACTCGAGGGACTAGTCTATGGCTTGACCAAGATCCCCGAGGACCGCGGCAGTTGGTATCAGCGGCCGGCTCCGCTGGCTGCGGCCGTAATTGCGATCCTGTTGGTATTGAATATCTGGTTTGCCTGACATGCTAGACTTAAGAGTGCCTTCGGGCTGGTTCTTCACTTTGCTCGGTCTCATCCTGCTGGGGATGGGCATCTTCGCGCCCGACACGCGCGCCGCATTGACGGATGCCAACGTCAACCTGTACAGCGGGCTCTCCATGCTGGTGTTCGGCCTGATCATGCTGTTGCTGGCATGGCGGGCGTCGCGGAGAGCCTCTTGAAAGGGGAATTCCGGAAGCTGTACGGTTCGGCGGAAGGAGTGCGCGTTTTTCGCGCGCCGGGCCGCGTCAACCTGATCGGCGAGCACACCGATTACAGCTTGGGGTTCGTGCTGCCGGTGGCGCTGGACCTGGCGACGTATGTTGCCACGGCGCCATCCGGGGTGCCCTCTGGGCCCGGCAAGCTGCGCATTTATTCCGAATTCCGCAAGGAGATGCGCGAGTGGAACGCGGCCGAGATCGGCGCGCTCACCCCGGCGCGGCATTGGACCGATTACCCCATCGGCGTGGCGCAGGAACTGCTTCGAGCGGGCTTCGCGATCGAGCCCGCCAACCTGCTGATCCGCAGCACCGTGCCGGAAGGGTCCGGGCTGAGCTCCTCGGCGGCGCTCGAAGTCTCGGCCGCGCTCGCCTTTTTGGCCGGCCGCGCGCTCGATCCGCTGTCGCTCGCCCGCCTCTGCCAGCGCGCGGAGCGGAACTTCGTGGGCATGCCCTGCGGCATCATGGACCAGTACATTTCGGTCTTCGGCCGCGAGCACTCGGCCGTGGAAATCGATTGCCGCAGCCTGGGCCACCGCTTTGTCGAGCTTCCGGCGGGCATTACTTTCGTGGCCGTGAACACCATGGTGAAGCACGCGCTGGCCGGTTCGGCTTACAAAGAGCGCGTGGCGGAGTGCGCCGCCGCGGTGGCGGGCATCCGAGAGAGGTTTCCGGAGGTCGAGAGCCTGCGCGACGTGTCGCCCGAACAGCTCGAATCGGTGGCGCCTTCACTGCCCCCGGTGGTGGCCCGCCGCGCCTGCCACGTGGTGACGGAAGACGCGCGCGTGGGCCGTTTCGTCGAAGCCAGCGCGCGCGGCGATGTGGCGCTGATGGGCAAGCTGCTGGTGGAATCGCACCGCAGCCTGCAACACGATTACGAAGTGAGCTGCGCCGAGCTGGATTTCCTGGTGGACACGGCGCTGGGCATCGATGGCGTTCTCGGATCGCGCATGACCGGCGGCGGCTTCGGCGGCTGCACCGTGACCATGCTTCGCCCCGATGCGGTCGGGCGCTTTGGCGAGGAGATGGCGCGCGCCTACCAGCGGCAGTTCCAGACGACGCCGCAAGTCTACGCGTGCCAGCCCTCGGCCGGCGCCGGCGAAGTGAAGGACAGCTAAGAATTCTGAGAGGATTCCGGCCGCCATCCGACTACATAGCAAATACATGAGAATGTCCTCCAAGGCGGGGCGAGCCCTTCTCCTTTGCTCCGCCCTGAAGGACGAAATGCCACCACTGTAGTTGGCCGCGGCTCCCGCGCTACACTCGTTTCAGATGACGCGCTGGATCAACGCCGCTAATCTGCTCACCTTGCTTCGACTGGTCCTGGTTCCCTTCGTCGTCCTTGCCATTCTCGACGGCCGGCACATCCTGGCGCTGGCGTTATTTGCCGGGGCAGCCCTCACTGACATCCTGGACGGCGCCGTGGCCCGCCGCTTTGGCCTGGCCACGCCAACGGGCGCCTGGCTCGACCCGGTTGCGGACAAGTGCCTCCTGAGCGGAGCCTTTCTGGCGCTGGCCGGCGCCGGCACGGTGCCATGGTGGTTGGTGGCGATTATCTTCGGCCGCGATTTCTACATCCTGGCAGGGGCTGCAACTGTGATGTTGCTCACACCCGTCAGAAAATTTCCTCCCAGTATTTGGGGAAAGATATCCACCTTGGTCCAGGGTGTCACGGCAGCGGCGTGGATGGCCGGAAACGTGGGCGACGCGCGGGTAATCGTTTGGCCCTGCGCGGCTTTCACCATCTGGAGCGGAATCCACTACACCTGGCGCACGCTCGAAGTTGTCCGCCCGCATTGACGAGGTGTGCGCGCGGGAGTAGTCTAAGTAGGGGACGGGGTTTTCGATGACTCGCTACTTGTCGGCGCGACATTATCTGTGGCTGGGAACGACCGCCGTCGTGCTGGCCGTATTCTCCGGATGGGTCGGATGGCAATCGCCGCTGGCGTTCATACCCACGGCCCTGTTCCTGCTGACCGCGGCGTTCCTGTTCGCGATGGCATCCCGCCCCGCGGTCGAGATTCACGAAGGCTACCTCTCGATCGGCAGGCGCACGATCCGCTGGACGGATATCCGGCGGCTAGACCGAACCGGTTGGATTTCGCCGCTGATTGTCCGGATCACGCTGTTCGACGATTCGCGCCTGATGCTGGTGTATCCCGGCGATCTGGATTCCTGCGTCAGCCTGCTGCGGCATCTGCGGCGCCTCTCGCGCGATGCCCTCATCGACGGCATTCCATACCGCCAGTATTGGGGCGAAGTGCTGGCCGCCAGCGCGGAGCGCAAACCGGTGGCGCCGCCCCGCTATCGCATCCTCAAGCCCGAGGACGAGGCGGAGGTCGAGCGCCTTTACCAGCGCCTGAAAACCGTCGGTCATCTGGATCAGAAAAAGAACTCCACGGACGAGAAATAGTTCGTGGCCCGCCCTCGATTCTTCCGCCTCAAGCTATCGGCTGCGTGCCTGGTTCTGGCAGTCGCGGCCATCCTCAGCCGTGCGCTGTGGCTCCCGGTGCTGGGTTACGCGCTGGTGCACGACGACGGCCCGGCCAAGGCCGACATCGCGGTAGTGCTGGCCGGCGACTACGCGGGACATCGCATCGAGAAGGCCATCGAACTGATCCGCGAGGGTTATGTTCCCGCTGCGCTGATCAGCGGTCCCGGAGGTTTCTACGGCTTGCACGAGTGCGATTACGCAATCGCGTATGCGGTTCGCAAGGGCCTCCCGGCCCAATGGTTCATTGCGTTGCCGCATTCGGCGCTCAACACCCGGGACGAAGCCTTCGTCGTGCTTGGCGAGTTGCGGCGCCGCAACGTGCGGAGCTTCCTGCTGGTCACCAGCGACTACCACACCGCCCGCTCGCGGCGCATTTTCCTGGCCGCCGAGCGCGCCATGGGAGGCGGTCCCACCATGCGCACGGTGGCAGCCCCCGACCAGTTTTTCCGGCCGGATTCCTGGTGGCGCAACCGCGAAGGGCAGAAGACCGCCTTTTTCGAGTGGTGCAAGACTGTCGCCTCCGCTCTAGGCATTTGACCGTCGGGAGTCGCCGTCCACCGCGTCCGGAAGCATCTCGGGCGCTGTCGCTTATTGACCCCGACCGCCTGGAGGCGGCGGCATTCCAGGCATTCCGCCCCTGCCAGCGGGACGGGCAGGAGGCACGTAGTCCAAGAGCTCATCGACCGGCTTTTTCGCGGCCCACGCGATGCCGCGGAGCAGCGTCCGCTCAATTTCGTAATCCGTGAAATTGGCGTAAGTGTGGCCCTGCATCCAGACGAAGGCTCGAGCCGGCTGACCACCGGGGACGCTGCGTTCCCACGTCCACATCTGCGGCACGACTTCGCCCCTGTGGTCGTTAGGAGCGCCGCGACCTGGCAAGATCGCCGTGGTGGCCAGCACGTGGATGGGGGGATTTTGCGCAAACGTCAGCAGGTAGAAGGCTTCATCGTTAATCGTCATCTCGGACATGTCCTTCATAATGGGATTGGCCTTGTCCACGATGGTGTAGTGAATTGCCCCCGCACTGTAGTTCACCACGCCATGCTTCTTTCCGCCACCCACCAGCGAGGCAAAATAGGCCGGATCCGGACCGCACAAGGAGTCATGAAGATCAACAAAGCCGCCGCCACGTTTGACGTACGCATCGAGCGTGGCCTTCTGGCTATCGCTCAAGTAGCCTGCGTCGCCTTTGTAAATCACGACCACGTCGGTATGTTGCAGGTCGGCACTGCTGGGAACGTGCAAAGCGCCATCGACAACGGCCCCATGCTCCGTCAGAAGCTTGCTCCAGTCGGCAAGAAACTGGGGGTAGTCATGCTGACCAAGGCCATGGGACTTGAGACCCGCCCAGATAAATATATGCATGCCATTGGGGTTCTGGCCCTGTGGCAGAGGAGCGCCCTCAGGTCCCGTGGCGCCGCCGGGCTGCGCCCAGGCATATGGCCCTATCAGGAACAACAGAACCAAAGCGCCGAGTACCAGGCGCAGGATCCACACCTTTAGAAGTCTACGGGCTGTCCCACCCGTCGAAGTTGAAAGCCCAGGCTCGGTTCCCGTCCTGGTGCAATTCCGTCTGTTTGTCACAGGTAACCACCTTAGTCTTTGCGTTGATAATTGGTACAGTCCTTTATTGACCCGGACCGCCTGGAGGCGGAGGCATTCCAGGCATTCCGCCCCTGCCAGCGGGACGGGCAGGAGGCACGTAGTCCACGAGCTCATCGACCGGCTTTTTCCCGGCCCACGCGATGCCACGGAGCAAGGTCCGCTCAATTTCGTAATTCGTGAAATTGGCGTAGGTGTGGCCCTGCATCCACACGAACGCCCGAGCCGGCTGACCACCGGGGACGGTGCGTTCCCAGGTCCACATCTGCGGCGCGACTTCGCCCTTGTGGTCGCCCGCGCTGCGAGTTGGCGGGATTACCACGTTTGCCAGCACGTGGATGGGGGGATTCTGCGCCCACGTCATCAGGAAGAAGGCTTCATCATAAATCGTGATGTCGGACATGTCCTTCATAATGGGGTTGGACTTGTCCACGATGTCGTAGTGGATGGGCGCATCCAAGGTGTAGTTCACCACACCATGCCTCTTTCCGCCACCCACCAGCGAGGCAAAATAGGCCGGATCGGGACCGCACAAGGAATCGTGAAGCTCAACAAAGCCGCCGCCACGTTTGACGTACGCGTTGAGGGTGGCCTTTTCGCTATCGCTCAAGTACCCGGCGTCGCCTTTGTAAATCACGACGACGTCGGTATGTTCTAGGTCGGCGCTGCTGGGGGTATGTAAAGCGCCATCGACGACGGCCCCATGCTCCGTCAGAAGCTTGCTCCAGTCGGCAAGAAACTGCGGGTAGTCATGCTGACCAAGGCCATGGGACTTGAGACCCGCCCAGATAAATATATGCATGCCATTGGGGTTCTGGCCCTGTGGCAGAGGAGTGGCCTCAGGTCCCGCGCCCCTTCCAGGCTGTGCCCAGGCATATGGCCCTACCAGGAACAACAGAACTAAAGCGCCGAGTACCAGGCGCAGGATCCACACCTTTAGAAGTTTACGGGCTGTCCCGCCCGTCGAAGTTGAAAGCCCAGGCTCGGTCCCCGTCCTGGCGCAGTTTCGTCTGTTTGTCACAAGTCACCACCTCATCTTTGAGAGAGGGATATGGTAGCGCGGCCCGTGTGGGTTGTCAAACGGCCCGCCCGTCACAAGCACGCTGCGGCGGTGGCTCCAGCGGCCGATCCCGGTTACTATAGGGAAGGTCACACCCGCGGAGGACTCCGAAAGGCGCGACCGATGTGCAGAAAAGGAGAAGATTATGACCGATAATTCGGTATCTCGTCGATTGTTCCTGTCAGCCGTAGCGGCAGCTCCGGCGGCACCCGCCCTGCTTGCCGCGGACACCTCGGACAGAATTGCGATATTCGATCCGCCACCCCAGCGGGTCCGAATCGTGACGGCAGCGGCCTCATACGTAGTCCCGCCCCCCACGTACACGGCGGCGGAGATCAAACAAATCCAGTCCCAGGGGAAGGACGTTCAGATCACGGTGCCGGCCAACGCCGGCGAATTGAACAAACTGCTGCCGGAGGCCGACGTCATTTTCGGCGCGATCAGCGCGGAGATGCTGGCGAAGGCCAAGAACCTGCGGTGGCTGCAGGCTGTCGAAGGAGGTGTTGACTCAGTGCTGTTTCCGGAGCTGATCAAGAGCGATGTTGTGGTGACCAACGGGGCCCGGGTATTCGCTCCGCCCATCTCGGAAACAGTCATGGGGATGATATTGAGCCTGACGCGCGGGTTCAATAAATACTACATTCCGCAGTTCGAGAAGCGGACGTGGAATGCCGAGCGGAACCTGGTAGAGATCGATGGCATGACCATGGGGATCGTGGGCTTGGGCGGCCTGGGGTCGGCCACGGCTGTGCGCGCACACTATGGTTTCAATATGCGGATTCTGGCCACGGATGCGAAACCCATGGCCAAACCGATCTTCGTGGATACGCTGCGCGAGCCGGGGTGGCTGATGGAGATGATCCCGCAGGCGGACGTAGTGGTATGCTCGGCGCCCTACACCAAGGAAACCGGGAAGATGTTCAATGAGAAAGTGTTCCGGGCGATGAAGAAGACCGCGTACTTCATCAACATCTCGCGGGGAGAGACGGTGGAAGAAACGGCGCTGGTGCAGGCACTGAAGGAAGGCTGGATTGCCGGCGCGGGGCTGGACGTAGTGTACCCCGAGCCGTATCCAACCACAGGCGCGTACTGGGATTGCCCGAACCTGATCATGACTTGCCACACCTCGGGATACGCGCCATTACGCCAGAGCCGTCTGGTGGGGCTGCTGGCCGAAAACGTCCGGCGTTACTCGAGCGGCTTGCCGCTCATGAACGTGGTGGACAAACAGCGCGGTTACTGATCCACTTGGGCGAGGAATCGGACAATCGGACCGGTTGCCCTACCCGGCATGCCCGCAAGCTGGTACACTAGGTCGGATACGCAGGAGCAACATCACTACATCCTTGCGTAACGAAAGGTGGATTATGCAGATTCGATTTTACGTCGTTGTTTTGGCGCTAGTGTTGATGTTCGTATCGCCGCTGGCACAGCCTCCCGCAGTGGGGCAAGCGCGAGGGGGGGCGGCCGCACCGGCGATCCGGCCCGATCGGACCCCGGCGTCAGTGGCGGAAGAGCTCGCAGCGAAGTTCCAGACCGGTCCGCAGTTGCCGTACCACCTGGTGGCCAACTGGCCGGACCTGCCGAAGGGCTACAACTTCGGCGAGTGCTCCGGGGTGGATGTGGACAAGCAGGACAACGTGTGGATCGCCAACCGCGGGGCTTGGCCCATCATGGAATTCGACAAGACCGGCAAGTTCATTCAATCGTGGAGCGACGACACGGTTCGCATGACGCCATCCGCCAACCATGGCACCGGCTCCCACGGAATTCGCGTGGACCCGGATGGCAACATCTGGCTGATAGACGTCGACGGCCACCTGCTCCACAAGTTCAACCAGCAGGGGCGGCGCCTGATGGTGATAGGCAATCGTCAGGGCGGCCCTAGCAACAACGACAGCCAAGTCGGTTTCAACCGGCCGACCAACCTCTGGTTTCTGCCCAACCGTGATTTCTACGTCACGGACGGTTACGGCAACTCGCGCGTAATCGAGTTCAACAAAGATGGCCAGTACATTCGGCACTGGGGAACCCCGGGTAATGGGGATGGCCAGTTCACCCTGCCGCACTCCGTAACGATCGACTCCAAGGGGATCGTGTACATCGCCGACCGGGCCAACTCGCGGATGCAGGTGTTCGACGCGGAGGGCAAGTTCATCGCCAAGTGGACCGACATCGGCCAGCCCTGGGGGGTCTATTACGTCGCCAAGGAAAACGCGATCTATATGTGCGACGGTTTGTACAACCGCATTTCGAAGCTGAGCCTGGAGGGCAAGGTGCTAGGGGTGATGAGCTCCTTTGGCAAGTCGCCGGGCAAGCTTGATTTTGCACACGAAATCGCCGTGGATTCGGAAGGCAGCATCTACGTAGCTGAGATTAAGAACCTGCGCGTGCAAAAGTGGGTGCGCAACGCGCCAGCCGCCAGCAAGAAGAAGTGAGGACGGCGCGCGCATCAATCGCAACGAATGGCGCGCTGGTTCAATGGCGGGAGTATCTGCATGGTCGAGCGCCGCGACGCAGTCGCGCCCTGGCTCCGTTTCCCGAACGTAAGCTGAGCTGGTTCGCCTGAGGCGATAGGGCCAGGCGCTCGACAGGGTGCTCCGGGAATTGTTATTTTGGGAAGTCGCGGAGACCGCGACCGATGTAAACAGAAGGAGACGATTATGACCGATAATTCGGTATCGCGAAGATTGTTTATGGCAGCCGCGGCTGCGGCTCCGATGGCGCCCGCTATGATTGCAGCGGACACCTCAGACAGAATCAGAATATTCGACCCGCCACCGGCAAGGATACGGATCTTGTGTACACGTGTCGGACCCACACCGGGCTTCACGCCGGCGGAACTTGAACAGCTCAAGGCCGGGGGCAAGGGCAACGTTGAAATCTTCACGCCCACCAGCCAGGACGAAATGAACAAGCTGCTGCCCGAGTGCGACGTGGTTTTCGGCCAGCTCAACGCTACCACGCTGGCCAAGGCCAAGAACTTGCAGTGGGTGCAGAACCTGGAAGCCGGGCTGGAGAGGGAGATGTTTCCAGAGCTGGTGGCCCATCCTTGCGCCATGACAAACATGGCACGGATGTACGCGCCGGCGCTCGGGGAGACATGCTTTGCGATGTTGTTGTCCCTGACCCGCGGGCTCCAGAAGTACTACTTTCCGCAATTCCAGAGGAAGGAGTGGAAGCCCGCGCGGGATCTGGTGGAGATGGGGGGCAAGACCATGGGCGTGGTGGCCATGGGCGGCCTGGGGCAAGCCATGGCGAAGATCGCACACTATGGCTTAGACATGAAGGTGCTGGCCGTGGATATTAAACCTATGGCCAAACCGGTGTTCGTCGACACGCTGCGCGAGCCCGAGTGGCTGCTGGAGATGACGCCCCAGGTGGACGTGCTGGTCTGCTGCTGCCCCAGCACACCGGTGAGCCGGGGGATGATCAGCGATAAGGTGTTCCGGGCCATGAAGAAGACGGCGTACTTCATCAACATGTCGCGGGGACCGCTGATGGACGAGAATGCGCTGGCGGCCGCCCTGAAGGAAGGCCGGATCGCGGGCGCCGGATCGGACCCAGGGCCGACCGAGCCGTATCCAGCCACTGGCGTTCTGTGGGGATGCCCGAACATGATCTTCACTCAACACAGCGGTGGATACTCGCCCGAACGCCAGATCCGTCACATGGGGCTGCTGGCGGACAACGTGCGCCGTTACGCGCACGGCTTGCCGCTGATGAACGTGGTAGACAAGGCGCGCGGTTACTGATCCGCGCCCGGATCGTCACTCTTCCAGGGCTCGGCCGCCGCTCCTCTGAAGGCCGACGCGGGGAGCTGTGGAAGAGTGTCGAAACTGGATCCATGTGCCACGCGCGGGCCGGCCGCAGAGGCTCAATCGACTCGGCCTTCCGGTTGCTGGGACGGTGCTCTTCCCGTACACCGGCGGTTGGGCCTGCGGCAAAGGCTTCGTGCTAGACTGCAACTTCAGGAGAATCCGATTATGTCAGACGAATCTTCCGGTATTTCGCGCAGAAAAATGCTTACTACCGCAACCTCGGCAACCTCGGCAATCGCCGCGGGAAGCCTAATCACCCATGCTGACCTCGAGTCTATTTCGGGGCAGATGAACACGAATTCGAAGCCGTCGGCGCTGCGAATCACAGATATGCGGGGGGTCATTGCCTCGCCGCTTTATGAAAGGGATCTCCGGTACCTCTTCCGGCTGGAGACGAACCAGGGCATTTACGGGTGGGGCGATGTGCGTGCGCAGGCAAGCATGACCTACGCGTTGGAGCTGAAAAGGCTAATCGTGGGAATGAACCCCTGCGATGTCGCCTCCATCTTGTCCAGGATCAAGCAGCACGGGGGAAATGGGGTCACGGGCGGCGGCGTCTCGGCAGTGGAGATGGCCTGTTGGGACTTGGCGGGCAAAGCCTGGGGGGTTCCGGTCTGGCAGATGCTGGGGGGCAAGTTCCGCGACCGGGTTCTCCTCTATGCCGACACAACGTCGTCGATAAAGGCCGATGAAATGGCCAATCACCTCCTCGAGCGCATCCCCGAGACGCCTTCGTCCGGCGGGTTCAAGTTCCTCAAAATGGACCTGAACTTTGGGTCCATCGCCGGCGCGGAGAACGTGATCCGGCCGCCGGCTTCGCCTGCCGCCGCTCAGGCTGCGGCCGGTCGGGGCGGTAGGGGTGGTCAGGGGATGGAAGGTCAGGGAGGTAGGGGAGGTGAGGGAGGCAGAGGCGGTGAGGGCGGCAGGGGTGGTCCGGGAGGCATGGGGATGGGCGGAATGGGGATGGGAGGTTATGGGAGCACCTATTTCAACGGCGGTCAAATCACCGAGAAGGGTCTGCAGAACATCGCTGATTTTTGCGCCGCGGTTCGCCAGAAGGTGGGGTATAATATCCCCCTCGCCTGTGACCACGTAGGCAACTTCAACGTCGAGACCCTCATCCAGTGCTGCAAGGTTACGGAGAAATACAAGTTGGCTTGGGTGGAGGATCCCGTACCGTGGCAACACACCGATGACCTCGTTCGGATCAAGAACTCCTGCAACCAGCCGATATGCACGGGCGAGGACGTCTACCTCGCCACTGGATTCAAGGATCTCTTCGAGAAGAGAGCGGTATCCATCATTCACCCGGACGTGGCGGAATGCGGCGGCATCCTCGAGGCCAAGAAGATCTCCGATCTTGCCACTCAATACAGCATCGCAACGGCGTTCCACAACCACAACAACCCCACGTGTTGCTTCGCCTCGGTGCATGCGGCCGCGGCTTGCGAGCAGTTCATGGCTCTCGAGATACACGACTGCGACCACATCGACGAGTTCTTTTCCGTGGTGACTGGCTGGCAGAAACCGGTTATCGTCAACGGCTTCATGACGGTGCCGGATACTCCGGGCATGGGCCACGATTACGACCTGGAAGGTCTCAAGAAGTGGCTGAAGCGGCCGGGCTTCTTCGAGCCGACCACGGAGTGGGACCACATGTCTGCGGGCATGATGTAGCGGGCCTCCATGGTCCCCAGAGCGATCTTCAGCACAATCGCGTGGTCGCAGGGTTTTTCGGCGGGCATAGAGACTCTCAGGCCGGATTCATCCTGCGACCATCGCAATTTCCCCTTGAACCCCAGCAGTTCCACGTTGGCGATCTTGCCCGGCGACGCCAGAGACTTAATGACGGCCTCCCGTTCCGGCCAGCCCATCACGAAGGCATAGAGCGTGTTGCCCTTGGCGGTGAAACGGACATCCAGCGCTGTGAACGGCTTGCCGCTGTCGCGAGCGCCGGCTGAGCGCGTAGCGCCGGGAGACGAATCGGAGATGGGAGGAAGCGGCTTATAGACGCTGGTATCTCTCACGGTTCCCTCCACGCTGGGGCCTTCGCCGCAGACCTTCCAGGCGCGCGTGCCATAAATGCCTTCGCCGTTGACGGACATCCAATCCGTGATGGCGGAGAGGATCGACATCTCTCTCGAATCCAGCGTTCCGTCCGATTTCAGAGGAAAGTTCAACAGAAGGGTCCCGTTCCGGCTGACTACGTTGACCAGCATGTCGATACACTGCTTGGGCGTCTTGTACGTGATGTCCCGGTCGTAGTGCCAACCGCCGATGCAGGTGTCCGTCTGGAAGGAGTTGGGCCAGATGCCCTGGGCAATTCCGCGCTCGAAATCCAGAACGCAAGTTCCCCGCTGGCAGTCTTCTATGCCCTTGCTGGTGTATACGGCTTCCACCTGGCCGCCGTGCCAGCGGGCGCTCTGGTTGTAAAGATGTGCCACAAGGCTTAGCCCGTAGCGTTCGAAGCGAATCACGCCATCGTGGTACATGAGATCCGGCTGGAGTTGGTCGATGAGGTCCTGAAGCCGGAGTAAGTACTGCCGCTTCCACGACTCCGGCACCTGACTCACGTCCCCAGGCTGCGCTGCCGGCTGGTGCTTCTCATGATACAGGTCCACGTACCGGGGGTCGTTGCCGTCGTACGGCACCCCCGCATATGGGCCGGTCTTGTCGGCGCCGAAGCAGGTGGCCATCCATTCGTAGCTGGCGTGCAGGTGCTGGCTGACGCCGAAACGCAGGCCTTGCTTCAATGCCGCGTCTCTGAACATCTGGGCGATGTTCTTCCTGGGCCCGGTGGCCACGGCATTCCAACGCGGTTGATGCTTCGAATTCCACAAGTCGAAATTATCGTGATGCACGCCCATGCTGACGAAGAACTTCGCCCCGGCCTTTTTGTAGAGCCCCAACAGATAGTTGGGGTCGAAGCTCTCGGCCTTCCAGGTAGGTATCACATCCTTATAACCGACCTTCGACGGGTGGCCGTAGGTCTTGACGTGATAGTTGTACTGGCGGTGCCCCTGTATGTACATCTGCCGCGCGTACCAGTCGCCCATCTCGGGCGCCGACTGCGGTCCCCAGTGCGCCCAGATGCCGAACTTGGCATCGCGATACCAGTCGGGGATCTCGTACTTCATCAAGGACTGACGCGTAGCCTGGAAAGGTCCCGGCGCTATGGGGATCTCCGGTTGTTGCGGTTGTGGGGTGGCCAACGCGGGGATGGCTCCTCCCAGGAGCCCTACAGCGGTACGTCTGGTCATACTAACAGAGTAGCGCGCGGTAAGCTGGAAGGAGACCCATGAAGTACATCGACGAGTATCGCGACGCGAAGATTGCCCGCGCACCGGGACCGCCCACGCGCACGGGCCGGGCCGTGCGTGGTATTGTGAGGTTCCTTATCTACAATAATTTCTATGGATTACACGGCATAAAGGACGTCATGTTGTAGTAACCGGCGCAACATGCTACATTGGCGCTCCTGTACTCGGCAATTGACACGCTCGCGTTTTTGGGTGCCCCTGCTGGAACCAAGGTGACGCGAACTATTTGGGGGTGAGTCCTTGGAGGCCGACGAGAAACAGGACAGCGTTTCGGAGTTTGGCCCGGCGTCGCCGGAGAAGCTCGCAGTCCTACTGTCCCACAAGACGATCATCATTCGTGCGAGAGATGGCCGTTTCGACTGGCATGCTTCTTCCGGCCACTCCTACAAACCGAGCCCTTCTGACCTCGTGATACCTATCCGCGAGGACGATTTGCACGACTATGTAGATACTTACGGCGACGATGACCTGGATTGGTTCATGGTGGCCGGCTATTCGCGTCGTTACAAACGGGACGGCCGTTGGGCAAGCTGGAGTATGACCGCGGTATATCCCAAAGCGCTCTCTTCGACGACCTCCGTTCTTGACAAGAGTGCCGTGAGGCCAAACGGCAAGGACAAGATGATCGATGACGACCTTTAGTTTTGTTCGGCTTCAATCGGGCCGCCGCCTCCGGCAAACCTCCTTTTTTCCGGCGGCGGGATGACCTAAAATAGAGGAAACGGGGTTTGCGTGGGAAATCCTGCTGCTGAAAAGAACACGTTCGCCGCGTTCCTGAACGCGGCCCCGGCATTCGCGGGCGACAAGATCACGAACTGGAGCCAACCGAAGCAAGACCCGCCAGACGTGCTGTGCACCACGGAAGCGGGCCTACAGGTCGGCCTTGAGTTGACGGGATGGCTCGACAACGGGCAGATAACGGACGCGAAGGCAATAGAGGCGATTGAACAGTCAATCCGAAAGGCCCTTCGTCCCGAGCCGCCGAATCACACGGAGCATATACACTACGCTTGGCTGCGGACGCTGCCGAGGGCGCGTATCAAGCCAACAGACGAAGGCGCGGGTGGAACGGGGAAGAGGAATGGCAGTGGCCGCAGCGCTGCTGCTGGACGGATTTCAGCCGTTACCCGACGCTGGCGAAATACCTGTTCCAGGTGAGATTCTTTGCGCGCTCCGCGCGCGGACCGTCGTCAGCAAAGGGAGGTCAAGGTTGGCTCACGTTTCCATGCGGGAGTCGGTCGTATTCGGAGCAGTCGATGGTGGAAGCGCTGCGCGCCCGTCTCCGTGACAAATCCAGAAATATGCCGCGCGGCCGGACGGCCTGAGCGAATTCCACCTGCTGGTGCACTATGACTTGGCCTTGGGATATAACAGCCCTGTGGAGACGCTTGATTTCAAATTCGCGGACGCGGCACGTGCCGGGACCAAATTCATCGGCGACGATCCTGGTGCGTTCGATCGGATATTTCTCTTTGTGCCGCACAATGATGAGCCGCAAAAGGTGTTTCAGCTTTATCCGCCTGTTGCAACCACCGGAGGCTAAAACCTGTACCCCGGGCGAGGCCGCTCGCTGCAGGCTGTTCGGCCCCTGCACTGGCCCAGCCGACGCAATTGTGTCTTGAGGCCCGGTAAGCCTCTGTCCTCGAAGATGTGCGAACGCCGTTAAGCGGCTTCCCGGATCCCGACGGCCAGGCGTTTGCCGAGCACACGGAATGCCGCTTCAAGCTGATCGAGCCGGGAGGCGTGGAGCAGGCCGAGCAAGCGGTCCACCTGGGGGAGATGCCAGTTCAGGCGCGTGCGAGTTCGGCTTTTCCTACGCGATTGGCGCGCATGGTGGTATACAGCGCCAGTTTCGCTTCGGTCAAGGCAGGCAGGATTACGGCTTTACCCCGCGGCTTCACTGGCGAAGGTTTGGGAATGTCGCGGCGATCCTCAATGTACATGCTCAGGGCGCTTTCCAGTGCGTCCACGGCCTGCATGAGCGCTTCGTCGGCATCCTCGCCAAAGGTATTGGCTTCGGGAACGTCGGGGAATTCGACCCGCACGGTTCCGTTGGTATCGCGTTCCAGGGTGACCGGGTATCGCAACATGGTGCCTCCTCGCCATTCACCAGGCCATGGTCTTCAATCCCGGCACCTGCGCGAAATGCGCGTCCCTGGTTGCCAATGGCAAGTCATGCTGCCTCGCCACCGCCGCAATCCAGAGATCGTTGTCCGGAATGGGTTTACCCAGCCCTGCGAGTTCGGCTTTTACCTGGCCGTACATTTCGGTGGTGTCCTGGTCGGGGAACAAAACCACGGCGTATGTCAGAAGGTCGTGGATGTATGCGAGCTGTTCCTGCCGCCGCTGTGCCCTTTGCGCGCCAAAATAAAGTTCGCCAAGCACTACCCAGAGCAAGTACATGGGGGTGACTCCGGCGAAGTGTGGATGTATAACCTGGTCACCGCGAAAGTACGCGACCACGACGTTGGTGTCCACCAGGACACTACCAGCCACGTTCATTGATTTGTTCGCAGCCTTCCTCGATGACCCTTTCCATTTCGTCGGCTTCTTCCGGCGAGAGGCATCCGAACGTGCGGGCGAGAGCCGCTTCCCGCTCTACCTCGCTGATCGGTTTGAGCCGCCGGATGAAATCGGCGGCCATTTCCAGCCTGTCCGGCGGCAAAGCCTTCAGATCCTCGAAGATGTTATCGAGAGGGCTCACAACTCTTACGGTACACCGGCCCGATCGCCCTCGCAAGCAACCGCGGGAACCGCATGAGCGGCAACTCTCACCGTCGTGCGCCTCGTTTCCAGAGTACTGCGCGGTAAGCTGGAAGAAGGCCCATGAAGTACATCGACGAGTACCGGGATGCCAAGATTGCGCGCGCCCTGCTTGCCGGCCTCGAACGGAAAACGACGCGGCCGTGGGTCCTCATGGAGATCTGCGGCGGGCAGACCCACACCCTGATGCGATACGGGATCGACACCTTGATCCCGCCCCAGATCGAGCTGGTGCACGGCCCCGGCTGCCCGGTTTGCGTGACGCCGCTCGAAGTGGTGGACAAGGCCATTCAAATCGCCTCGCAACCGGAGGTGATCTTCGTTTCCTACGGCGACATGCTGCGCGTGCCCGGCTCGGCTACCGACCTGCTGCGTGTCAAAGCCTCGGGCGGCGACGTGCGCATCGCCTATTCGCCCATGGAGGCCGTCAAAATCGCGCGCGCCAACCCGGAGCGGCGCGTGGTGTTTTTCGGAATCGGTTTCGAGACCACGGCCCCGGCCAACGCCATGGCGGTTTTGCAGGCCAAACGGGAGGGGCTGCGGAACTTCTCTATGCTGGTCTCCCACGTTCTGGTGCCGCCCGCCATAAGCCTGCTGCTCGAATCCCCCGCTAATCGCGTCCAGGGATTCATTGCGCCGGGCCACGTGTGCACGGTGATGGGCTATTGGGAATACGAGGTGCTCAGCAAGCAATACCGGGTTCCTATTGTGGTGGGCGGATTTGAGCCGGTGGATTTGATCGAGGCCATCGGGATGCTGGTGACGCAATTGGAGGAAGGCCGCGCGGAGACTGAAAATCAGTATGTCCGCGCGGTGAGCCGGGAAGGCAACCGCGCCGCGCAGAAGGTTTTGCGGGAGGTATTCGAGGTGACGGACCGCAAGTGGCGCGGCATCGGGATGATTCCGCAGAGCGGATTCCGCCTGCGTGCCGAGTTCGCCGAACACGACGCCGAGAGAATCTTCGGCCTGGCGGACACGGTGGTGGAAGAGCCGGCCGAGTGCATCAGCGCGCAAGTGCTGCAAGGCCTGAAGAAGCCCGTGGATTGCCCCGCCTTCGGCGTCCGCTGCACGCCCGAGCACCCGATGGGAGCGCCCATGGTTTCGGCGGAAGGCGCCTGCGCCGCGTATTATCAATACCGGCGCGATAGCGTGAAATCGTCATGATGTGCCCTGTGCCACTGGTCACCACGGACAAAGTTCTGCTCGGCCACGGAAGCGGCGGCAAACTGAGCGCCGAGCTGATCGAGAGCATTTTCCTTCCCGCGTTTCGGAACCCCGTGCTCGAGCGGCTGGACGACCAGGGCGTGGTCAGCATAGGCGGCGCGAAGCTGGCCGTCACCACCGACTCGTTCGTGGTCAAGCCGCTGTTTTTCCGTGGCGGCGATATAGGCTCGCTGGCAGTCCACGGCACGGTCAACGATTTGGCCATGGGCGGAGCGCAGCCGCTCTTCCTGACGGTGGCGTTCATTCTGGAGGAAGGGTTGCCCATGGACACGCTGCGCCGCGTGGTGGATTCGCTGGCGGGGGCGGCGCGCGCGGCCGGCGTCCAGATCATCACCGGCGACACCAAGGTGGTGGAAAAGGGCAGCGGCGACGGCATCTTCATCAACACCACGGGCATTGGCCTGGTGCCCGAGGGCGTTGAGCTATCCGCCAGCGCCGCGCGGCCCGGCGATTGCGTGATTCTGAGCGGACCGATCGGCGAACACGGCATGGCCATTCTTTCGGAGCGCGAAGGCCTGGAGTTTGAAACCGAGCTGGAGAGCGACTCGGCGGCGCTCGACACGCTGGTGGCCGCCATGCTCGCGACCGACCGCCGGATTCACACGCTGCGCGACCCCACACGGGGCGGCGTCTCGAGCTCATTGAACGAAATCGCCAGGCAGTCCGGCGTGGGAATTGAGATCGAGGAGAGCGCCATCCCTGTTCGCGAAGCGGTGCGCGGCGCCTGCGAGCTGCTCGGCCTGGACCCGCTCTATGTGGCCAACGAAGGCAAGCTGATCGCCATGGTGGACGCCGCCGCCGCCGGCGCGGTGCTGGCCGCCATGCGGAGCCATCCGCTTGGGCGAGATGGGTGCGTGATCGGCAGCGTCACGGCCGCGCACCCGGGCATGGTGACCATGCGCACGCTGCTCGGCCCCAGCCGCATTGTGGACATGCTGGCGGGCGACCAGTTACCGCGGATTTGCTAACGCAGCGCCGCCAGCTCTTCCAGCCGCAACCGGCCGGTATAGATCGCCATCCCTAACGCCACGTGGATGTCCATCGCCAGCAGGGCGCGCACTTCGTCCATGGTGGTGATTCCGCCGGCCGCGGTCAACTCCAGAGTGGTCGCCGCGCGCAGCCGGTGAAACCAATCAAGGTCCGTGCCTTGCATCATTCCTTCTTTGTCCACATAGGTGCAGAGAAAGCCGGAACAATAAGGTTCGAGCGAGCGCAACACCTCCTCCGCCGTGAACTCCGTGGCTTCGCGCCATCCCTTCACCACGATGCGCCCGTTTTTCGAATCCACGGCGATGATGAGGCGCTCGCGGCCCACCGCATCCCGCAGCGCCGCCAAGAACGGCTCATGGACGCCGGTCCTGGTAAACGCGGATGTTCCCACGATCACTCTGTGCGCGCCCTGCTCGATCAACGCTTGCGCGCGCTCGACGGTGCGCACGCCGCCGCCTACGCGCGTGATGGCTTTCGATGCCAGCATCCGAACTATACCGTCGTTCGAGCCGCGGCCCATGGCGGCGTCGAGATCGATCACCTGGATCTGGGGAAAGGCCGAAAACTTCCGCAGCATCTCGTCCGGGGGGCCACCCTCGAGGGCCTTCTCGCGCCCCTGGACCAACTGCACTACTTTGCCATCCATCAGGTCGATGCAGGGGAGAATCATGCCGGCGGCCTCACGGGGATGCCGCGTCTGTCCAACTCTTCCTTCAACTGGTTCACGGTGTAAGTCCCGTAGTGGAAGATGGAAGCCGCCAGCGCCGCGTCGGCGCAGCCGTCCGTCAGGACGCGGACGAAATGCTCCGGCTTCCCCGCCCCGCCGCTGGCAATGATGGGAATGTGCGTGGCCCGCGACACCGTTCGGGTGAGCGCGCAATCGAAGCCGTCCTGCACGCCGTCGGTATCCATGGAGGTGAGCAGGATCTCGCCGGCGCCGAGCGACTCGCCGCGTGCCGCCCACTCGACCGCGTCGATGCCTTCATCGTCGCGGCCGCCGCGCGTGTAGACGTGCCACTTCCCCGCCCCGTGCCGCCGCGCGTCGATGGCCAGCACCACCGCCTGCGCGCCGAATTCCCGGCTCAGCTCAGTAATCAGCTCCGGCCGGCGCACCGCCGCGGTATTCACCGATACCTTGTCCGCGCCCGACATCAGGATGCGCCGCGCGTCCGCAACCGCGCGGATGCCGCCGCCCACCGCCAGTGGAATAAAGACCTTTCGAGCCGTCCGCGCCACTACATCCGCCATGATTTCGCGCGCATCGCTGGAGGCCGTGATGTCGAGGAACACCAACTCATCCGCGCCGTCGCGGTTGTAGCGGTCGGCCAACTCGACGGGATCGCCCGCGTCGCGCAGATTGACGAAGTGGACGCCCTTGACGACGCGCCCGGCGGTAACGTCCAAACAGGGGATGATGCGCTTGGCTAACACGGTAGCTCCACGAAGTTCCGCACAATCTTCAAACCCACCGGCCCGGACTTCTCCGGATGAAATTGCACGCCGAACACGTTGCCGGCCTCGAGCGCCGCGGTGTACGGCACCTCGTAGGTGCACGCCGCCGCGGCACGGGCGTTCTCCGGCACATAATAGCTGTGCGCGAAATACACGAACGGGCGCGAATCCAGGCCGCGCAGCAATCGCGAGTCGCGGCGCACTTCCAACTCATTCCAACCCATGTGCGGAACGCGCGCGCCCAGTGGGAACCGCTGCACCACACCTTCGTAAAGACCCAAGCCACGGGCCTCCGGGGCCTCCTCACTGGCTTCGAACAGAGCCTGCAACCCGAGGCAGATGCCCAGGAACGGCACGCCCGCGCCGATGCGCTCGAGAAACGTCTGCCGCACGGCCAGCGCATCGAGGGCGCGCATCATCTGCCCGTAATGGCCCACTCCGGGCAGAATGATCTTGGACGCCACGCGCAAACCTTCGGAATCCCGGACCAGGGTATACTCCGAGCCAAGCTCGCCGAGGGTATTTTCGACCGAACGCAAGTTGCCCGCGCCATAATCGAAAACGGCAATCATAGAAGCCCCTTGGTGGAGGGAAGCTGGCCCTTCAGGCGCGCGTCCTTGGAGCAGGCATACTTCATGGCCCGCGCGAAACACTTGAAAACAGCTTCGATCTTGTGGTGGCTGGAACGCCCGTAAAGCACCCTGGCGTGCAGATTCGCGCCGGCGTGGTTTACAAAACCGCTGAAGAAATCCTCCACCAACTCGGTTTGCAGATCGCCCACCAGGCGCACCTTCACCAGGTCCCGGTAGACCAGCGCCGGCCGGCCGCCCAAGTCCAGCGCTACCACCGCCAGCGTCTCGTCCATGGGCATCACGAAGTAGCCCGCGCGGTTGATGCCCTTGCGGTCTCCCAGGGCCTTCGAGAACAACTGACCGAGCACGATGCCCACGTCTTCCACGGTGTGGTGCTGATCCACGTCCAGATCGCCATCGGCGCGCAGCTTCAGGTCGAAGCCGCCGTGCCTGGCGAACAACTCCAGCATGTGGTCGAAGAAGCGGATGCCGGTGGAGATTTCATACTTGCCGCGGCCTTCGATCTTGAGCGCGCCGGAAATCCGCGTCTCCCTGGTATCGCGCCGAACGGTAGCGCTCCTCATGACGAGAACACCTCTTCCAGGTAATTGATGTCGTCCACAATGGCGAACGCGCCCTCCGCCTGAAACAGAAACACCAGGTCGAGATAGCGTGGATTCGACGGCGCCGCGACGCCGATGAACGGGACCCCCGCCGCCCGTGCGCAGCGCGCGTCATCCGGCGTGTCGCCGATGTAGTACAGCTTCGAGCCGGCGCCAGCGTTGCGGATTTCGACGAGGCCATCGGGCGCTGGTTTGTGATTCGACACTTCGTACATACCCATGATCGGATCGAACACCAGCCGCGGCGCAAAGCGATTCAAGGTCAGCTCGACCTCCGCCTTCGGACGGCCGGTGAAGATGGCGAAACGGAATCGCTGGTTGAGTTTCTCCAGCACGCCGGGGCGCGCAACCCATCGCTCCCGCAGGATCAGCCCGTCCGCGCCATTGCCGAGAAAGAGTTTCTGGAAATGCTCCACCACGTCGTCGAAGGGCACGCTCACGCCGGCGCTGGCGATGATGTGGTGGGAGAGCTTCCAGTCGTCGTTAAAGCCGCCGCGGTTCTTGTAATCCTGAATCTGCTCGGGGGTGATCTCGACACCGGTAAAGTGCACCACTGTGCGCGCGATGGTCTCGCGGTAGGATTCGGTGACGTCCACCAGCACTCCGTCCATATCGAAAACCAAGAGCGGCTGGCTCATTTGTTCCAGACCTCGTTCAGCGCCGCCAGCATACGGCGCGTCTGGGCGCGCGTTCCCACCGTGATGCGCACGCATCCGGGCGCTTCATAGCTGCGATCGCGCACCAGGATTCCCTCGCCGCGCAGGGCGTCGCGCACCTCGATGGCGCGCTTACCGAATTGTCCCAGCACGAAATTCGCGGAGCTGGGCACGTAGCGTATGCCCAGCTTCTCGAGGCCGAGACACAGCAACTCGCGCGCCGCCAGGACCTCGGCAACGTAGTTTTGAACGGACGCCGTATCCTCGACCGCCGCCTGCGCCGCCTCGACGGCGAGGGAATTCACACTGTAAGGGGATTGCGCCTTGCGCAGAAACGCGATGTTGGCGGAATGCGAAAACAGGCAGCCGAGCCGCATCGCCGCCATGCCGAACACTTTCGAAAACGTGCGGCACACAAACAGGTGCGGCACGCGCTCGATTTCGGTGAGCGCGGTGACGCCCGAGAACTCGTAGTAAGCCTCATCCACCATGACGACGGCCTTTCGCGCGCGGTGCAGGATGCGCTCGATCGCCAGCAGGGAGACGCCCGTGCCGGTGGGATTGTTGGGATTGGCCAAAAGGATGGCGCGAGTGCGCGGCGTGATGGCATCCAGCACCTGCTGGAGCGGAAACTCCATGTCCGGCGGCTGGTACGCAATCTCCGCGATGGCCGCGCCGGCCACCTGTGCATAGAAACGGTACATGGCGTAGGAAGGCTTGAGCAGCAGCACTTCCTGCCCGTCATCGACGTAAGTGTTGACGAGCACCTGGATGGCTTCGTCGGTGCCGTTGGTGAAGATGAATTGCTCCGGCTTCACGCGGAAGTAAGCTGCGATGGCCGCTTTCGCCTCACCATATTCCGGGTAGACCGCCAATCGGCCAGCGTCGAGCCGCTCTTTCAACGCTTTGACGACGTGGGGCGAACAGCCCACGGTGTTCTCATTGAAATCGAGCCGCAGCTTGTCCGCGCGCCCGGCGGTGGGGGGAGAATACGGGGCCATGGAGAGGACCGCGGACCGGGGCTTGATGGCGCCTTTGGGGAGCTTGGGAGGCCTGTTCATTTGATGCGCACCTCCACCGAGCGGGCGTGCGCCTCCAGGCCTTCGGCCCGCGCCAGCGTGGTGATGACCGGCGCCAAACGCTGGAGCGCAGCAGCGCTCAACTGCTGCACCGAAATCACCTTGAGATAATCCGTCACCGCCAGGCCGCCGCGCTGGCGCGCCGCTCCACTGGTGGGCAGCACGTGATTGGGTCCCGAAGCATAATCTCCGGCCGCCTCGGGACTGAACGGCCCCACGAACACGCTTCCGGCGTGCTTCACCTGGGCGAGCAGGCGGTCGTCTGGAATGCTGAGGTGCTCGGGCGCGAACTGGTTGGCAATCGCCATTGCCCGCTCGAGCGAGGGCACTCGAATCACCGCCGAATTCCTGGCAATGGACTCGGCCGCCACGTCCGGCGCGGGCAGCAGCGCAAGCTGGCGCTCCACCTCCCTGGCCACGGCCGCAGCCAGCCGTTTCGAGGTGGTCAGCAAAATCGCCGAGGCATCCACATCGTGCTCGGCTTGCGCCAGCAGGTCCGCCGCCAGACGCCGCGGATCCCCTTCGGCCGCAATGATCAGGATCTCCGTCGGACCAGCGATGAAATCGATGCCCACCTCGCCCGCCAGCAGCTTCTTGGCAGCCGCCACGTAGATGTTGCCGGGTCCCACGATGCGGTCCGCCCGCGGGACCGTTTTGGTGCCGAACGCGAAGGCCGCAATGGCCTGCGCCCCGCCCATTTGAAAAACCTGGCGAACGCCCAGCAGCGACGCCGTGCCGAAGACTTCCGTCACCGGCTGGGGAGACGCCGCGCAGATGTTGGGCACGCCCGCCACCTGCGCCGGAATCACGGTCATCATGAGGGTGGAGAACAGCGGGTAACGGCCCGAGGGAATGTAGGCCGCCACGGTATCAAGCGGGCGCACGATCTGTCCCAGCCGCAGCCCGGGCTCGATTTCGCGCGACCATTCGCGCGGCAGTTGGCGCCGGGCATAGGCGCGAATGTTGGCCGCGGCGGTCTCCACCGCGCGGCAAAACCCTGGCGCCAGCTTCCGGCGCGCGGCGCGCAATTCCGCTTCGGGCACGCGTACCGATTTCCGCCGTAGCCCGTCGAACCGGCGCGCATATTCGAGCAACGCCCGGTCGCCGCGCTTGCGGACGGCTTCCAGAATCGGGCGCACCACGGCTTCCGCTTCGATCAACCGCGCTCCACGGCGCGCCAGCAAACCGCCGATATCTTTACTCTCGAGAATTCGAATCACAGCACAATCTTGTTCAGCGGGTACTCGACAATTCCCTCGCCGCCCGCCTGCTTCAGCCTCGGAATGATGGTGCGCACCGTGGACTCGTCCAGAATGGTATTGACGGCCAGCCACTCCTGGTCGCTCAGGTGCGAAATGGTGGGCCGCTTCAGCGCCGGCAACACGGCCAGAACCGCCTCCAGGTTGTCCTGGTGCACGTTGAGCATCAGGCCCACCTTGCCCAGCGCGTTGATGGCGCCTTCGAGCAGCATCTTCATGTCTTCGAGCTTGCGCCGCTTCCACTCCTCCAGCCACGATTGCCGGTTGGCGATCAACTGGGTGTTGGATTCGAGCACGGTGTCGATGATCTTGAGGTTGTTGGCGCGCAGCGACGAGCCGGTCTCGGTAACCTCGACGATGGCATCGGCCAGCACGGGCGGCTTAACTTCGGTGGCGCCCCAACTGAACTCCACCTTGGCGGCAACCCCGTGACCAGCCAAGTAGCGCCTGGTGGTGGCCACCAGTTCCGTGGCAATAATCTTCCCCTCAAGGTCTTTCACGGAGCGAAAGCTGGATGACTCGGGGACGGCCAGCACCCAGCGCACCTTGCCGAAGCTCTGCTTGGCGTAGATCAGGTCCGCCACGGCCACCACGTCGGCCTCGTTCTCGATGACCCAGTCACGCCCGGTGAGGCCCGCGTCGAGGATGCCATCCTCGACGTAGCGCGCCATTTCCTGGGCGCGGATCAACATGCACTCGATATCGGGATCGTCGATGCCCGGGAAATACGACCGGCTGCTGGTGGTGATGGCAAAGCCCGCGCGGCGGAACAGGTCGATGGTGGCGTTTTCGAGGCTCCCCTTGGGTATCCCCAGCTTGAGTTTCATGACTTGCCTCCGTAGACCGCATGAGGGTCGTAGGTGCGCTCCTCGGCGACCTTCCACTCGCCATTTTCGAGGCGCCGGAAGAAGCAGCTACGATAACCTTCGTGGCACACCCCAGGACCGAGGGCCTCGACCTTCACCAGCACGGCATCGCCGTCGCAATCGGCCGAGATTTCTTTCACCATCAGCCGGTGGCCGGAGCTTTCGCCCTTGAGCCACAGCTTGCGCCGCGAACGGCTATAGAAAGTGGCGAAGCCGGTCTCCACCGTTTTGCCGAAGGCTTCTTCGTTCATGTAGCCCACCATCAAGACGCGCCCGGTCGAGTGGTCTTGAACAACCGCGGTGATGAGGCCGTCCGATTTTTGAAAATCCAGGTTCATGTCGCTGCAATAAAAAAGCCCGCCGGGCCCAGTGGGCAACCCGCGGCGGGCGTCCTTTCCAATTCGATTTCAAGCGAAATCAGAACACCACCCGTCGCATACAGGCATGATGGTGATGATGATGCCGGGCAACGGTGGCTGCTCTCATAAACTGCCAATATAGCACATACTGGAGAGGATGCGCGTGGTGATCGATGCCGTGCCTCTGCTCATCCGGAGCGCCGGGGTCAAGAACTACCTGTATCACTGGATCGAGCATCTGCGCCGCGCCGCCGGAGGGGATACCGCTATCGCCACCTTCCCCGCCCTGAGCGGCTTCGGCCCGCTCAAGCACAATTGCTCGATCGCCGGCGGGTGGCGCACCAGGACGGGATTGGCCGCGCTGGCTTTGGCCAACTACACTCCGCTACCAGTGCTCGACTGGCTCGCCGCCGACGCCGATGTCTTCCATGCCTCAGGCCTGACCCGTCATCCGCCGCGCCGCGCCCGCCTCACGGCGACCATTCACGATATGACGTGCTGGCTCATGCCAGAACTGCATCCCGCCGCCAACCTCCGCGCCGACCGCAATTTTGAAAAAACCCTGCTGCGCGCCGATGGCCTCATCGCGGTCTCCGAGAGCACCAAAAGCGATGCAGTCCGCGTTCTGGGGCTTCGGCCGGAGAAGATCACGGTGATTCACTCGGGCATCGCCGCGCCGTTCTTCGATGTGAGTGTTGAAGCCATCGACGCGGTGCGCGCCCGGTACAGCCTCAACCGTCCTTTCGTCCTCTTCATCGGCACCATCGAGCCGCGCAAGAACATCGACATGCTGGTGTACGCCTTCAAAGCTCTGCCGGCATCGGTGCGCCAGGAATTCGAGCTGGTGGTGGCCGGACCGATGGGCTGGGCGTCCGCGGATACCGCCGCGCGAGTGCGCAGCGTACGCTACCTGGGTTACATCCCGGAGCCGGACATCGCGCCGCTCACCGCCGCCGCCACGGTCTTTGCGTATCCCTCGCTCTACGAAGGTTTCGGATTCCCGGTGGCGCAGGCCATGGCGGCGGGGACGCCCGTGATCACCTCGAACGTCTCGTCGCTGCCGGAAATCACCGGCGACGCAGCATTACTCATCGATCCCCAAAGTCTCAGCGAACTGCGCGACGCCCTCAGCCGGCTGCTGCTTTCGCCCACTCTGCGCGCGGAACTGGCCGCCCGGGGGCGCTCGCGTGCCCGCGCTTTTCGCTGGGAGGCATGCGCCGCGCGGTCCTTGGCGTTTTTCCAGGAGGTTGTCCGAGGGTGAACCGGGGGCCGGGTGCCTGCCAGGGCTAACGCGAAGCCAGTCCGCCAGCCAAGGCCCTCTACATCAGTTGGTACGGCTTGCACTCAACCTGAACCTGCCGAGTGGCCAGTCGATCTGCTGTTTCCATCGGGTCCGAGAGCTCCTGTCCTGGCGCCGTCTGCAAAGTCGCCGCATGATCCACGGCGTTAGCGATCAGTACCGCTGCCGCGACACCTAGTTTTTCTCCTTGATCCCATTCGCCGGTCGTGTGGTGAAGCGCCACGGCCTCGACCACGCCAGAGGAAAGGCCCCAGAGCGACAGCAGGTACATGCCTATCTCGGCATGATCTGCTCCGAACAGTTGGTGCTCCATATCGGGCAGCGGCACATCCGCGGAGCGTGCCCGTTCGATACATTGGTTGTATTGCGCGGCGTCGTGACCCATCAGCATGAGTTTGCCGACGTCATGCAAAAGTCCGCCCAAAAACGCTTCCTCCACTTGGGGTTGTGGCAGCGCTTGCGATACCGCAATCCTCCGGGCCAGTTGCGCGGTCCGAAGGCTGTGAGACTGCAGATCGTCAATTGAGGGCCGAAATGGCCCGTCGGCACGAAACTGGGAGAAAACCGCGATGGACAAGGCGAGCGAGCGCAGCGTATCCGTGCCCAGATACACGGCGGCTTCGCTCGGATTGGCCAAGCGGCGCCGGAGGCCGAAGAGCGGCGAGTTCACCAACTGGATGATCTTTGCGCTCATGGCCGGGTCTTTTGCGATGATGTCGCCTATCTTGCGCGCTGGAGCGTCTTTGTCGTTGATGGCTTCCATCAGGGCGTAGTAGAGAACTGGCACGCTGGGCAGCGATTTGATCCGCGAAACGAAAGTCTGGAGACCTGGATTGGACAGCATCGTACGCAGCACCAGAACCCGATCGATCACATTCTTCAGAACCTCCGCATTGCACGGCTTGGAGATGAACTGGTGCGCCAGGGCGGCCGACTGTAGCGCGATTTCCTTCTCGCACGACCCGGAGAGCACGATGCGTGTCATCTGCGGATAAAGGCGGATCACCTCAGCGAGCAGGTCGGCTCCGCTCATGTCGGGCATCCGCATGTCCGTCACGATGACGTCGAATGGCTCGGCGGCTAAACGCGCGAGAGCCTCCGTACTACTCAACACAAAGTCCATCCGCCACTCATGGCGAAGAACATAGAGCGTGCGCCGGAGGCCGTCGAGGACCTTCGGCTCGTCGTCAACGAAAAGGACTCTCTTAAGCGGGTTCACCTGGTCCTCCAAGAGGCATGCGGATAATGAAGGTCGTGCCGACGCCGACCTCTGTTTCAAACGTGATCTGACCGCCATGTTTGTTCACCACGACGTCATGGGCGATGGCCAGCCCCTGACCGGTGCCTTTCCCGACATCCTTGGTAGTGAAAAACGGGTCGAAGATCCTATGGCGAATCGGCACCGGTATACCAGAGCCTGTGTCCCGAACCAGGATCTTCACCCAGTTGCCGTCGCGAAGTGTACGTACAGCAATGGCGCCCTTTCCCTCTCGCCTCTGCGCGAGCACCTCGGCTATGGCATGAGATGCGTTGACGATCAAATTGAGAATCACCTGACCGAACTCATCAGGCAGGCAGGGAACTGCGGGAATGCTGTGGTCGAAATCCGCAGTGAGGTCCGCGACGTACTTCCACTCGTTGCGGGACACCGTGATTACGTTTTCGATTACCCGGTTGAGGTCCACCACGACCTTCTCGGCGGACGCGGGGTGCGAAAACTCTCGCATTGCCCGTACGATCTTGGCGACATGTTCCACGCCTTCCAGAACTTGCACAATCGCTTTGGGCATCTCGCCAACGAGGTAAGGCAGGTCGGCGGCAGCGGCGGCCTGGCGAAGGCGTTGCAGGTCCTCATCCGTGGGAGCGGCCTCGGTGGATGCCAGCAACTGGCATGATTGAAGCACTCCGCTGAGTTCCTCGAGAGAGCTTTCGAGGAACCTTACGTTATCCCCGATGTACTGAATCGGCGTGTTGATTTCGTGCGCGATTCCGGCCGCAAGCTGGCCGATGGATTCCAGCTTCTGAGCCTGGACGAGTTGCTGCTGCGCCAGCCTGAGCGCGTCGTCCGCCCGCTTGCGCTCGGTGATGTCCAGATAGGTTCCGAGTACACCGCTGATCTGCCCTTGGGAATTGCGCAGGGGCATCTTGCTCGCCAGAAGCGTTCTGGTGTTTCCCTCAGCGGTCGTCTGGCGTTCTTCGACGAGAAGCCTGGGGCAGCCGCTCTCGATGATCTGGCGGTCATCAGCGCGATACAGGTCCGCCTGCGCACGCCACCCCATCTGGTAATCGTCTTTCCCGATGACGTCCTTCGGATCGGCATATCCCGCATCGCGCGCGAAGGCCGCGTTACAACCCAGGAAAACGAGATTCTCGTCCTTCCAGAACACCCTTACATTGACAATCTCCACGATGGAATCGTGCATCTGCCGTGATGCACGTAACGCCTCCTCCGCCCGCTTGCGCTCGGTAACATCCCGGGCGATTCGGCACACAGCGATTGGCTGCTCATCGTCATCCCGCACCAGAAAGGTCCGCAGCTCCACAGGTACGATGGTCCCGTCTTTGCGCCGATACTCCTTTTCGTATACGTCTGAGTACCCACGCGGCAAGACTTGAGTGTGCACAATCTCAGCTTCCATCGCGTGCCATTTGGCAGGCGTGAGATCCACGTAGGTACTGGATCGGAGTTCCTCTTCCGTGTAGCCGAGCAGTTCCATGTAGGCACCGTTGAACTCCAGGAAGCGCCCACTCAGGTCAGTGGTCGCGAAGGCGTCCCGCACGCTCTGGTACAGGCGGCGATATTTCATCTCGCTCTTGCGGAGCGCCTCGTGCGCCCCCTTGCGCTCGGTGATGTCGCGGATGACCGCCAAGGCCCCCTTGAACTCGCCCTCCCCGCTCGGACTGGCTGTCACCAGAATCTGCCGCGTGGCCCCGTCGGGCCGCACAATCTCCAGCTCGTAGCTGCTCTTCAGGCCGCTACGTCTCTTTGCAGTCTCCTCCAGGACACGGCGGAATTCCTCGGGCCTGAGGAATTCCTTCAGGCTTCTCCCCACCAGACCATTCGCAGGGACGCCGAAGATGGCCTCGGCGGCTGGATTCGCAAACTGGAAGCGTTCCGCGGCATCCACGAAGGTGATTCCCTCACCCGCGTGGGTCACAATCTCGCGGAAGCGTTCCTCACTCCGGTGCAAGGCTTGCTCGGCGGCGGCTCGTTTGACCACCAGAGCCACCGTGCTCCCGACTCCGTCCAGCATGGCGTCTTCATCGGCCAGGATCGGATGTTTAGCGAACAAGGCCAGAACGCCCAGGGTTTCTTCCCCCGGCGTTCGCAACTGGTATCCCGCGAACGACACCAGCCCCAGCTCGCGGGCCCAGGCATGATTGTGAACATTAGGATCGCTCTGGACGTCGTTGCTGACGAACCTGGGTTCCTGGTCCGATGCGACGCGTCCGATCTTGTAACACCCGAATGGAACACGCCGGTGCCCTGGGCCGTCGATGTGGGTGTAGCGGCCGGAACTCGCCAGCAAATGCAAACACCGGTCACGGTGCTGGCAGATGTGCAGCCCCTCGTGCACCTCGGCATGCGGACAGCCTCCATCACATAAATCTCCGGGCCGGATCAGCCAGATGCGACAGAAATCGGCGTCGAATAGGCGGACGATGGCGTCGGCCACCTTCCGGAGTTTGTCCTCCAGCGGAGCCTGGGCCAGGAGCGAGTGCTGAAGCTGGCTGACGCCCCGCTGCCGCACGAGCGTCTTCTCGATGCGCGCCTCCGCCCGCTTGCGCTCGGTGATGTCCTCTTTGACCCCCACGTAGTGCGTGATGACGCCGGCCTGGTTGCGTATTGGACTGATAGAGGAGGCCTCCCAGTACAGCTCGCCGTCCTTTCTCCTGTTGTGGAACTCCCCGCGCCACCCGCCATTTTGGATCTGCGTCCACATCACTTTATAATGCTCGCGGCCCATCTCGCCGGACTTGAGGATGCGCGGATTCTTGCCGATGGCTTCCTCCACGGTGTAGCCGCTCGTCTGCGCAAATGCAGGGTTCGCGTATTCGATATTCGCATCTGCATTCGTGATGACCACGGTCACGGGACTCTGTTCCACGGCTTGGGCGAGGATCCTTTGCGATTCCTCGTTTTGCCGGATCAGCGTGACGTCCTTGGCGAGTACGAGTGATCGAATGGGCTCCCCTTTTTCCGCTCGCAGGCGCCTTGCGCGCACGCTCCAGATGGCAACCGTGCCATCCGCGTCGATCAGCCGGAACTCCTCCTCGAACGGCTCGTGGCTCTCTGTATGGCGCCGCGCGGCCGCTACCACTCGCCCCTGGTCCGCCGGATGGATGCATTTCCTGACCTCGCTGATGCTTGCGGGGAGGACCCGCTTCGCGCTTGTGGATTGCCAGAAGAACTCCAGGGCCCCGGTGACAAGATCCCATTCGAAGATCAGATCGCTGACGCTCTCCGCGGCTATCCGGAATCGCTCCTCGGACTTTTCGAATGCCGCTTCGGCCCGTCTCTGATCCGTGATGTCCAGCAGAGCCGTGCGAATACCGGAGATGTTTCCTACGCGGTCTCGAACCAGGCTTTCGTGCAGGGAGAATGTGCGCATGCGTCCGTCGTGGCCCTGCAGTTTCACCTCAAAGCCCTGCCTCGGTTCCCCGCCGGCGAGTTTATCCATCACCCGAAGCCGGCTGGCCTCGCGGTCCTGCGGAGGCAGCAGGTCCCAAACCGGCCTGCCGATCAGATCCTCGATGCGCAGGCCTAGGAGGTTAGATTCAGCTTGATTCACGTAACAAATGCGACCCTTGCCGTCCAGTTCGTGGTAGGCAATCCGTGCTTCTTCAAACAGGGCGCGGTAATGATCTGGATGATCCAGGTCCGCGACGCAGTCGATTTCATGCCAAGGAGTTAAGTTCCGTGCGGACATACTTCTCACTCTTTCGATAGACATCTAGTCCCTCAAGGACTTCACGACCTGGTCGGCGATGGGCCGGAAGAGGTGTTGGTCGGCGTTCAGCGGGATGTACTCTTCGGACGTCTCGCCGAGACCGGTTCGTTGCGGGAGCCTGTCCTTCAGCTTGTCCAGGGCAGCAAGCAGGTCGGGGTGGTATTCGCGTTCGGCGCGGCGCATGGCGGCGAGCGCCTCACCGGCAGACCTACCGGCTCCGGTCAGCCGGTCGAACTCGAGCGCTGCGCGTAACATCTGGGCGCCCATGGCGATGAGGTGGGCTTTGGGGCCGGAGTGAGAGCAGCTTTGCCAGTTTTGATACTGCCGCTCAACCATTTGGGCCACGGCCTCCAGCCGCGGAACCCGGCACAGGAGGTTTCGGCCGACGGAGGCCTGCGCCAGGAGGTGTCTCCGGTCGGCCCCGTCGAGTTCTTCGCCGGCATAGTACCTCTTGAGGACTCCGGGATCCACCGAGATGCATCCGATCTGGGAAAGCATGGCCGCAGCCTCGAATTCCCACGAATCCGGCAGATTCAGTTCGGCGGCCAGCACATGCACATGCTGCCGGATGCGGGAAGCCCGCCCAAAGGCCGCAGGTCGAATGGCGCTGAGGATTTCGACGAGTATGGCCACGGTCCCCGTGAGCGTCTCTTGCAGGATTTCCTTCTCCGCCACTTGCAGTCGATGTTGCTCCAGAGCCGCGTCCAGAGTCTTGCGGAGGATCACCTGCGGACACGGCTTGGTGAGAAACCGGAAGATGTTCCCTTCGTTAACAGCGGCAATGGCGGCATCGAGGTCGGCCTGCCCGGTAAGCAGGATTCGGACGGTATCGGGGGAAAGTCGCTTCACGTTGGCGAGCAGCTCCACACCGTTCATGCCGGGCATCCGGAGATCGGAAACGACAACCGCGAACATGTTCTGGCGGATGGCGTCGAGGGCATCCTGCGCCCCGGCCGAAGTCTCGATCCGGTAGGTTCGATACAAGTTGCGCTGCAATGCGCTGACAACAGATTCATCGTCGTCCACGAGCAGGATAGTGTCGCTCATGAGCCTCCTTAAACAGCAGGCGTTTTATATGATATATATATTTTGAAAGAATTCAGTAAGAAAACAAGGCTAACATTGGATAGTTCGACTCATAAGCCTGCCGCCGAAAGCAAGGTTAACCTTGGATAATTCGACCTACAAGCCTGCCGCCGTCAGGCATTGCGTCACGAGCGTTCACGGTGAGGTTCACGATCACCTTATGAATTTGTTCGGGGTCTGCCATGACCTTCTCTAGGAAGCAGTCCTCAAGTCTCATGCGCAGTGGCGGAGCCTTCCAAGGGACCCAACTCCACGGTTACCCTCAGCGGTTCCGCAATCCCTTGGCACGCCGCGAAGGCCTTCAAGCGGGCTACCAGGGAGGGGGTTGCCTGGTTGCCCCTGGCGACCAGGAACAGCCCGGTCTTGGTCAGGACGTCCTGGTCGAGGGTCATACCGGGGTTCAGCTCGCCGATACGCACCAGCCTAACTGAGTGTCCGAATTCCGATTGAGCCATCTTCTCCAGCGCAGCGAGCATGCCAGGATCATGCACGCGTCTGGCCTTCAAAGCAGCAATGCACTCTGGAAACGGCCGCCCCTTTACTCGAAGATCGTCGAACTCCGCTGCGATTCGCAGGGCGAGCGCCCCCAGCATGATAGGATCGGAACCATCCACGGATTGAGACCAAGCCGCGTGACGATGGGTGGCCACCATTTCGGCGATCAATTCAAAGCGGGGAATATTGACCAGCAGATCGCGCCCCACGGCGGGGTAGGACTGGAAGGCGTGGCGCTCCGTATCCGATAGCGGTTCGCCGGCGATGGCCCGATCCAGCACCTCCGTCGGAAGAGTAATACACCCGATTTGCGAGAGCATCGCGGCCACTTCGAATTGCCACGAGTCCTTCCACCCGAGTTGGCGAACCAACCGCTGAACCAGCCTTCGGATGCGAAGCGATCTGCTGAAGATGGCAGGGTGGGCCAGGCTGAGAATCTCGCTGACCAGTTCGATACTGCCGCAGACTGTCCTTTCCAGAAGGTCGCGTTCCAGAGTTTGCAGCCGGAATTGCTCGACGCAGGATTCCAATGCCGTCGCCAGCGTTTCCGGCGGGCAGGGTTTCGTGAGAAAACGGAAGACACTTCCCTCATTGACGGCGGCCATGGCCGTGTGGAAATCCCCGTAGCCCGTGAGCATGACCCTCACCGAACTAGGCACGGTCGCCTTGACACGGGACAAGAACTCGATTCCGTCCATCGAAGGCATCCGTAAGTCCGACACCACCACGGCAAAGCCGGCGTCTTCGCCAATGACCCGAAGCCCTTCCATGGGGCCTACTGCGGTGGTCAGGTCAAAGCGCTTGCGCAGATGACGTTCGAGCGCGCTGAGCACGTTGGCTTCATCATCGACGCAGAGAATCTTCCGATTCATCGCATTCAAAGTTCTCACCCGTCGGGCCTGGGACTGGCAAAGGGCAGCCCCGCGCCTGCCAATGGCCAACATGGACCACTAGCTGGTGTGGCGCGACCCATAATGTCATATCGGCCGCTAATGGTCAGTTTTCGAGGAACAGTTGGGTGCGGCGCGCGGTACAATGTTCGAGAGTTCCGGCACTGTCAACTACGACCTCGGCTGAAAGAGCAGCACTTCCGGATGAATGCTCCAGTACGCATCCTTGCAACTCGAAGAGCGCACGCTGTACCCGCTCCAGATCGCGTTCACGGTCTGTGGAATTGCGGGTACGTCGTCGGGCAGGTGCTCCGAGGCGATGGCCATTCTCGGATGGTACCTTCGAATGGTCTCCGCCCCACCCCGCAGCGCCTCCTTTTCCGCCCCCTCGATATCCATCTTGACGAAGTCCACGCGCGGAAGCGCCAATTCGACCGCCAGAATGTCGATGGTCGTGAGGGGCACTTTCACCTTGTTCTTCTGGTCTCGTCCCAGCACGAAGCTGTCGCCGGTGGTGTTGCCGTCGCCGCCTTCCGCCAGTTCCAGCACGTCCGGATGGCTCCAGACGCCTTTCGGCACCACGATCACGCGCCCCGCGGCGATTTCCTTTTCGAAATTGCGCCGCAAGCACACCACGGTGTTGGGCGCAGGCTCGATGGAAACCACGAGCCCCGCGCCGCGGTTTAGCGCCATGCGCGTGAAGACGCCCACGTTGGCGCCGCAATCCAGCACAACGTCTCCGCCTTTCACAGAGACCTCATCGCCGGCATAGATCTCCATCTTCTCCTCGCCGAGCGTGAACTTGAGAAACCGGTCGTGGGGCACGGTCCAATACCGTCCCATGGGGGTCTCGACAAGTTCGAAGCCCTGGGGGTCGGTCTGGACCACTTTGCTGGCGGCGCCGATGTCCTCACCGGCCCGCGCCATGTTTAGCAGCAGGGCATGGCTGTTGACGGCATCGCGGAACGAGCATCCCTGGCAGCGGCCGGCCGCCCAAACGATGGCGAGACGGGCCGGCGGCCATACTGCCAACCCTAAGGCCATGATCGAAAACACCAACAGAAGCGTCTTCAGGATCCTATGAACAGTGCGCATGAGCACCTCGCGCGTCGCGCAAAGCCAGATTCTATGCCGACTCTTCCGCGGAGAACATACTCCCAATGGTAGACCTGCTTGAATTGAGAAGGGAGCGCGGCGTCGGGCTGGAGCTCCAGGTGCGGACGGCCGAACCGGTTCCGCTACGGGGGTACTCCGCGGATTCAGGCCGCGCCACCGCGGAGCTAACGCGCGCGGCGAAGTAAGCGGCGCTTCTGAAGCTGGGCGTTCATGTGACCGAGCGATGCGAATTGGCCCACGAACTCGGCGGAGCGGACTGGCGCCCGCACGTTGCGCCGCGGATCGAAATCCCGCCGGCGGAATAAGTCCGACACCGAGATGACGGCCGTGCCCATGGGGCGGTACTCGTAAGTCCCCTGCGCCCAGGCGAGCTCATCGTCAACCCAGAGGTAGAAGCCCATCGCGCTCATGTTACAACAAGTCGCACCAACGGCCGAAGACGATGCTCGACAAGGCCGCCAGCCGCGCGGAGTTTCGTCGCGAATCGATGGGTGTATCCAACTCGCGGACATCGCCGCAGTTGGCATCCTGAGCGCACCAGTCGGCGATCATCCCGGGCGTCACTTCGAGGTGAAACTGAAGTCCGTACACGCGGGCGCCGGCGCGGAATGCCTGGTTGCGGCACGCCTCGGACCAGGCCAGCCACTCCGCGCCCGGCGGCAGGTCGAATGTTTCGCCGTGCCAGTGGAAGACGGTTTCGGCCGGGCCAAGTCCAGCGAATAGCGCGTCGCGGGCGGCCGCCTCGGTGAGGTGGATATCGAACCAGCCGATTTCTTTCACCGCGTTCCGGTACACCTTCGCGCCGAGAGCCTTGGCGATCAACTGCGCACCCAGGCACACGCCCAGCACGGGCTGGCGGCGCTCTACGGCCCGGGCAATCAGTTGCAGCTCCTGGCGCAGCCAAGGCAGATCGTCGTTGGCGGACATGGGGCCGCCCATGAAGATCAGGCCGGCGGCCTGGGTGATATCGGGAACCGGCACGCCAGGACGGTACAAGTCGGCGCATTCGATGGAGATGCCACGCTCGTCGAGCGAGGCGCGGATCAGGCCGAGGTCTTCGAAGGGGACATGACGAAAGGCGAACACGCGCTGGAGGGACGAGCCAGGCATGTCCGGCTCCTACTTTTGCGCCACCTGGAAATGGCTGAGGCCGTCGGAGTAGCGTGTCACGCCGTGGTAGAGTGCTTCGGCCAGTTTCTGGCGGTAATCCGGCTTCTTCAGAAGGGCCTCCTCGCGCGGGTTGCTGAGGAATCCGATCTCCGCCAGCACGGAGGGCATGCTGGCACCGATCAGCACCACAAAGGGAGCCTTCCTGACGCCCCGGTTCTTTTCCCCCGGGACGTTGCGCCCCGAAAACGCATAGAGCGCCGCCTGAACGCGACCGGCAAACTCCCTGGATTCCTCCGCTTTGTCGTGCAGCGTGATCTTCTGGATGATGTCCTGCAACTCGAAGATGGATTGTTCCGAGCTGGCGTTTTCGCGCGAGGCCACGTCCAGGGCTTCCTTCGAGTCCGTGAAATTCAAATAGTAGGTCTCCACTCCGGCGATGCGCGGGTAGGACGAAGAGTTGGCGTGAATGGAAAGGAACAGGTCGGCCTTCTTGTCGTTGGCCAGGGCGGTCCGTTGCTTGAGCGGGACGAAGGTGTCGTCGCTGCGAGTGTAAATGACTTCCGCACCCATGCGTTCCTCGACGAGCTTGCCCAGTCGCAAGGCGACATCCAGGACCAAGTCCTTTTCCAGCAAACCCTTGGGTCCTTGCGTACCCTGGTCCTGGCCACCGTGCCCGGCGTCGATGACGATGCGCTCCACCTTGAGCCCCAGCGCGCGCGTGAGCGAGTTCTTCCCCGTGCTGGTATGCTTAGCCGCCTTGGGAATCTCGACTGGTCCAACCGGAGGAGCAGGGGACGTCGGCGCCGGTGGCGTATCGGACGCTTCGGCGACATCGGTCTTGGTGGCCACCCCCGCCTTCACGGGCGCCGGCGGCTCTACCTTGAGCGCCGGCGATTCTACCTTCGGCAGGGACGATTCTACCTTTGGCGTCGGCAGTTCCACCTTTGGCAGGGATGGTTCCACCTTGGGCACTGGCGGTTCCACCTTGGGCGGGGACGGCTTGACCGCCGCCGGAAGGGGAGGCGCTGTTGGAGGAAGAATCACTGGGCCAGCGGGCGCCGCGCCTCGCAATTCGACGATGAGCCGGTAAGGATTGGCGAGCTGCGAAGTGGTGGCTTCCACATCGCCGCTCAGCTCGAGCACCACGCGAGTGATGCCCGGCACTGTCTCCGCGGCGCGAATGCGCTTGACCAGCTTGTCGTTGAGATCCTCGGAATAGAAACGCCGCGAATCCAGGCGCGGGCGTGCATCCAGGATGTCGTAGTAGATTCTCTCGGGATTGTGGAGGCGGTCGCTGCGGAATCGAAAATCGCCGGAAACCTCGATGGCCACCCGCGTCACGCTGGCGAGGGACCAGTGGCGAACGGCCGTCACCGAATGCAGCGCCGAGCGCTCGGTCTGCGCAACCAGCAAGGAAACCGAAACCGCCAGCGCCGCAATCAGCTTCATACGGGGGTCATTGGGTGGAAACGTAGCGCACGCTGCCGTCGGCCTCCACAACTTCCTGAATGTGGCTCGGACCAGCGGGAGCGGGCTTGGTCTCCGCTTGGGGCCGGGTCTGCCCGGCCGTTACATCCTTTTGTTTAGCAGCCTCGACCTTCTGGGCCTCTTGCAGTTGCCGAGCCACCAGGATCAAATAATTTTGCGTCTCGGGGAACGGCGGCACACCGCCATACGTGGTCACCGCCGCCTCGCCGGCATTGTATGCCGCCAGCGCCAGCGCGTAATTCCCTCCAAACAGATCCAGCAGGTACTTCAAGTATTTCGAGCCGCCCTGAATGTTCTGGGCCGGGTTGAATACATTGGAAACGCCGAAACGGCGGGCCGTGGAGGGAATGAGCTGCATCAGCCCCTCGGCGCCTTTAGGTGAAACTGCCAACGGATTGTAATTGCTCTCCACTTTGATGACGGAATGAATCAACTGCGGCGGGAGCGAGACCTGCGCGGCAATCTGCTCGACGGCCTCATCGATGGCAGTGGCGGGAGGCGCTTTGGTCCCGGTGGCCACGACCAGCGGCAAAAACGCGCGCGGCGCGGCGGGGGCCTCAGCGACCCTCCGCTCGACTGCGGGTTTGGAAGTCACAATCACGCTTCTCACCAGTCTCCCGGTGCGCAGGTCCGGACGTATCACGGTAGTGATGCGCTGTGTCACGACGCTTTCCATATCCTCGGGTTCGGCAGCCCACAACGCAACGGAGGCCAGCCCGGCGGCCCACGCTAGATTAAAACATAATCTTATCAAAATGTTTTACTCCCCAGTATAAACGAAACGCGCAGTTTTTTCCATAGGCTGAAGCGATATTATGCACTTCCCAGCCCGGACCTATGAAACCCAATGTTATCATTTCCCTGTGAGCCATGCGGGGTATGTGCTGACAGGGGGCCGCAGTTCCCGGATGGGCTGCGACAAGGCCCTGCTGCCATTTCGCGGGGGCGCGCTTGTGGAATCCGTGGCGCGCGCCGTCGAGTTGGCCGCCGGCAGCGCCGTGCTGGTGGGCAATCCGCGGCTTTACGAACATCTTGGCTACCGGGCTATTCCCGACCTTTACCCGGGAGCAGGCCCGCTGGGCGGAATCCTGACCGCATTGCACGACACTTCCGCGGACTGGAACCTGGTGACGGCCTGCGACATGCCTGGACTGTCGGCGGAGTTCCTGAGGCTGCTTATAGACGCCGCCGCCGGGCGCCCGGCCGATGCGCTGGTCCCCGCCGGACCATCCGGCCACCCCGAGCCGCTGTGTGCGGTGTATCACCGCCGTTCGCGCCAGGCGCTGGAAGGCGCCTTGGGGCGCGGCGTCCGCTCCGTGAGAGCGGCCCTCGAAGGCCTCCGCGCCGCCGTCGTCTCCGTACCGGAAGTCACGCCTTTTCAAAATGTTAACACCCCCAAGGACTGGGCCGCCTATGCCGCAAAGTGACCCTTATCCGCACTACATCGAATTCCAGCATGTCTATAAGACGTTCGACAAGCCCGTCCTGGTCGATGTCAGTTTCGACATAAATCCGGGCGAGACGGTGGCCATTATTGGCCGCAGCGGCGTCGGCAAGTCGGTGACGCTGTCTCACATCATGGGCTTTTTGAAGCCCGACAGCGGCCGGGTGATCGTGGCGCACGAGGACATCACGGACTTCTCGGAGGGAGAGCTTCGCCGCATCCGCAAGAAGGTGACCATGGCATTCCAGTCGGGGGCCCTGTTCGATTCGCTGACGGTCGGCGAAAACGTGCTGTTTTCGCTGGAGCTGCGCGAGGACTACGACGAGCAGAACAAGGAAGACGTGGTGGACGGGCTGCTTCACATGGTGGACATCGACGAGTTCAAGGACGCCTACCCGGCCGATCTCTCCACCGGCTACAAGCGCGCCGTAGCCATCGCCCGCGCCCTGGCCGCCCAGCCGCAGTGCGTGCTTTACGACGAGCCCACGACCATGGTGGACCCCATCATGTCCGACCGCCTGAGCGACCTGATGCTGCGCCTCAAGAAGCAGTTGAAGCTGACCTCGGTGGTGGTGACGCACGATCTGGACCTAATGTACAAAGTGGCCGACCGCGTGGTGTTTCTTTACGACGGCGGGGTGATCTACTGCGGACCCACGGGCGAACTGGAGAAGTCGGAGCATCCTCATATCCGCGAGTTTCTGGAGATGGACCGGGTGGAAAGGGTGTGAGGGCAGGGGTCGCGGTGCGGAAGCGTCTCAAACCGCTACGGCGCGCTACGCTGTAGCGGTTTCTCCTTTTGTGAGCGACTCATTCACCCTGATCGCGCCGGGCGTCAGTAGCCGCGGCCGCCGGCCGGCTGAGGCGCGGGCAGTTCCTTGCGCGGGAGCTTGTCGGGGCGCGTGGCGGCGTTGTACACGAAGGCCGCCTCGATGACCGCCATCTGCTCCATGTCGGCCTGCTGGATGCGGTCGTACACATCCATGTTCGAGTGGTGGGTGCGGGTCTCGTAGTCCATGGGGTCCTGGATGAACTGGAAGCCCGGTAACCCCACGGCGTCGAACGACTGGTGGTCGGTGCCGCCGGTGTTGCGAATCGTGACCACGCCCTCGGTCATGTCCTTGAGCGCCGCGAACCAGGCTTCGAAGATAGGCCGCATTATCTCGTTGCCTTGCAGGTAGACGCCGCGGATACGGCCGGTGCCGTTATCGATGTTGAAATAGCCGGAGAAGTGGTCGTGCTCGGCCGTGGGCTTCATCACCGTGGGATCGGCGAAGTGCTCCTTCACATAAGCGCGCGAACCCAGCAGCCCCTGTTCTTCACCGCTCCAGAGGGCCATGCGGACGGTGCGGTCCATCTTGAGATTGAGGCTCTTGAGGATGCGCATCACCTCCATGGAAACCGCGCTGCCGGCTCCATTGTCGGTGGCGCCGGTGCCGTAGTGCCAGGAATCGAAGTGCCCGCCGACCATCACCAGCTCGTCCTTCTTGGCGTTGCCGGGGATTTCGGCAATCACGTTGAAGGAATCGGTGTTGGGGTCGAACTCGTTTTTGATGTCGAACTGGAGCTTCACCGGGACGTTGTGCTCCAGGAGCCGCGCGATGCGGTTATAGTGTTCCGCCGTGAGGGACACTTGGGGCTGGCTGGACTCGAGAGTATCGAGAGGGACGCGGATGCTTGCGCCATTGGGGTTGCGGGTCGAGGTCTGCGCGCCACCACCGAACAGCGTGCCGCTTTCGCCCCTAGCCGTGGCGGTGAGGGTCAACAGGACCCCCTCATCCTTCAGATAGGTGCGCAAACGGTTCTGGAAGGCCTGCCGCTCTTCCAGGGTCATCTGCGGCTGGCCGGCCATCGCGCCGGCGCGCCCGCCACGGCCGCCGCGCCCGCCGCCGGTGGGAATGATCTCGGGTACCAGTTCCGCCAGCTCGGCCTCGGTGTAGCGGTGAGCTAATGGGGTGGTGGGAAAAGCCAGCTCGAGCGGCGGAGAAGTCAGGACGATCTTACCTTGCAACTTCCCATGGAATCTGTCCATGTCCGCAGGGGTCTGGATCTGGGCCAGGATGGCTTCGCCCGTCACCGCGCCCTTCGTTCCGCCGGTCCAGGCCACCGGCACGCCGATCAACGCCTGATAGGTAGGCTCGACCATGCTTGCGGCGAAGTACGTGCACTGCCAACCCGGCATGTCCGAGGACCACTTCTCCAACTGGACGTTGCTCAGGCCCCACTCCTTGAGCTGGCCGACGGCCCATTGGCCTGCCGCGCGGAATTGCGGGGAATTCGTCAGGCGAGGGCCATAGCGATCAGTCAGGTTATACATGATGTCCATGATCCTGGAAGGCCCGCGTCCACCACCACCGCCGAACCCGCCGCCGCCACCGAGCTCGGCGACCTTGATCTTGTGGATCACGTCTAAATCCACCCGCTCCTGCGCTATGGCAAGCAGCGGAACGAGCAGAAGAAGCACAACAATGAGGATGGTTTTTCGAGACATACGCGTTGTTGTCGAGCATATCAGATAATCCGGGCGGATGGTTGACAATCCCTCGCCGGAAGCGAGTTCAGCGCGCTATGCTATTTGGCTGGAAGCCCTGTGGGCTTGCCGGGCCGCTATTACAGGAGAAGAACACAATGGTATCCAGATTTCCAGCCCGCTCGATTGCACTGTTTTCGATGCTCTGGCCAGTGGCAGCCTTCGCCGCGGTCACCCCTTACCCTCCCTACCCGGGCGCAAAGCCGAGCCCGGCTTATCGGGTGACCGTGGACGGGCAGCCGGTCTTTGTGCATCGTTTTCTGACCTACGATCAGTTCCAGTGGATGGACTATGCCAGTTTCTCCATGACCGGAAAGGTCCGGGTCACGGTGACCAATCTCGTCGGCGAGATGAATGTGCTCACCTGCGACATTAGGCCGCTGGCTTACGGCATCAGGCCGCAGATCAGCGGGAATACGGTCAGCTTCGAACTCGATCGGCCACGTTATCTCCTCGTGTTCCCCAACGAAATGGGGGCCTTCGGCGCCGCCGGGTTGATGCTGTTTGCCGAACCGCCTGAGACGAATCCTCCCAAACTCGGCGATCCGAACGTGGTCAACATCCTGGACTACAAAGTTGACAACACGGGTAAGACCGTGGAGACTGCGAAGATCAATCGGGCCATCAGCGACGTCTCCGCCAAGCCTGGGGGCGGTGTGCTCTATTTTCCCACGGGCGGGGTCTACATGACGGGCACATTGTTGATGAAGAGCAACGTCAAGCTTTACGTAAACGCGGGAACCCTGATTAAGGGGACCGGCAAGTTGGCGGATTACACGTCGGCGCCAGCGCCTCCCGGGACGCCAGCCGCAGCCAGGCCGCTTCGAGCCCAGGTTATCTTCGACCATGTCGAGAATGCCGGCCTGATGGGACGAGGCGCCATCGACATGGATGGCTACCCCAAATTGTGGTATGACTTCGCACCTGACATGTCGGACGGACGCGCCAGAGACGCCGATGGGCTGGTGAACGACCCTCATGGGACTGGCGCCAGAGGTTATGTAATCAACAACAGCCGCAATATTACCTTTCAGGATCTGTTGCTACTCCGATCCGCCGAATGGACGGTGCACGTGATAGACAGCGAAAACTTCACCACCAGGAACATCAAGATCGTGAACCGCAAGCGGCAGCACCATGACGATATCTATGATTTGACCGGCAGCAGCAAACACATCTTGATCGAAGACGGGTTCGCTATGGGCATGGACGATACCTGGGCCCTCTACGGAAGCCGGACCACCGCCACCGGCCTGGAGGATATCGTGGTGAAGGGATTTGTGAATTACACCTACGATACCGGTGTGGGCACCGGGTATGGCGGTGGCGCTTCGGTCAGGCACATGCGTTTCGAAGACGTGCACTTCGTCAGCAACACGGTTGATTACGCCATCTGGTTTCAACTTACGCCCCGGTATTGGACGGGACGGGCGTATCCCGAGGGCCGCGGAATCGCCAAACCTTATCCGAGTGACGATATACGGTTTGTCAACTGCACGTTCGAAAAGGATGGCGGGTATATCTGGATCGACGCCGGGGATTCGCCCTTGACAAACTTTGTCTTTGAGAACTGCACTTTCTATCAGGCGACACGGCCCAGCCTGCTGGCGGGGAAGAACGTCGGTCCGATCTTATTCAAGAACGTCAAGATCGACGGAGTGGTGGTCCGCAATGCCGATCAATTGAAGCGGGCTGGCTTCGAAGTTCTCGTCCCCGTCAAGTTCGAGCCGTGAGCCGTCATACTCCGGCGCGCCGGAGACAGTACGGCATGAAGGCCATTGACTCGGCGAAAGTGTCTTGAAACGCGGGATCGGCCGCCAGCTCCACATGCCTGGTCAGGGCGCACAAACGCGCCAGCAGGGCCTGGCGATGCGTGGGGGTCAGGAGCAACATGCGGACGCCCCGAAGCGCGCTGTTGCCAACCGGCTGGATGGCGACATCCTGAGGGAGCAGTCCGATGGCGCTGGCGGCCGCTTCCTTGATGTAATTGCCGAAAGCGCCCGCCAGCCAAAGGGACCGGAGCGGCTCGCCGGCGCTTTGCCGGTGCAGGATCTTCAAGCCGGCGGCCATGGCGCCCTTGGCGAGCTGGAGTTCCCGGATGTCGCCCTGCGTAAGCGAGACGCTTTCGGTAAGGCTCAGAGTCTTGGCGCCGCCAGCGAGGCGGCCACTGGGAAGGATTTGGGCGAGTCTAAGGGCGCAGGCAGCGGCGTCCACCAGGCCGCTGCCGCAAATGCCGCGCGCCGCCTGGCCACCGATAACATGGCATTCGTACGCGCCATGGTGGACGCGCACCGCATCGATGGCGCCGGCTCTGGCGGTCATCCCCACGCTGATCCGCCCACCTTCGAAGGCCGGCCCCGCGGCCGTGGAAGCGCAAAGGATTCCCCGGCGGCTGCCCAGCACAATTTCGCCATTGGTGCCGATATCGAACAACGCGTGACTATCAGACTGCTCGGCGAGGTGCGTGGCCACCATGCCGGCCAGCAGGTCGCTGCCCACGAAGCCGCCGAGACAGGGCAGGAATCGCACGCCGCTTCGGACTTCGACCGCGGTGCGCGGGCGCGCCCAGCCGATCTCCCGGGCGCTGAAGCGGCGTTCGCCCAGCTCGGCGGAGAGGAACGGCACCGCCGCCAGCGGCTCGACGCTAAGGCCGCAAAAGAGGTGGTGCATGGCGGTGTTGCCGGCTATCAGGACCTCCTCCAGGGCGCGGTCGCGGGCCAGCCGCGCCAGCATCTGCCCGAGAGTCCGTCTGATCATGGCGGTCAATTCGCCGGGATGCCGCAGATCATATTGAATGCGGCTCATGACGTCGGCGCCATGCCGCGCCTGGGGGTTGAGCGCCGTCTCGACCGCCAGCACCTCGGCCGTCGAAAGATCCACCATCTGCGCCACCAGCGTGGTGGTGCCCAGGTCGATGGCCGCGCCGAAACCAGGACGCGGCTCGAGCGGTGTGCTTTGCTCATCCATGAGCACCGGCAGCGACCACTGTTCCACTTCCACCACGACGCTCTCGCGCGACTCGGCGCAGCAGGCCAGGCGCCAGCCTTGGGCGAGCTCCGCCTCGGACAAGGCTTGTCGCATGGCTGCCGTGATGGGGATGTGGCCGGAAAGGACGCGGATCTTGCACCCGCCGCAGGCGCTCTCCCCGCCGCAAGGGAACTCGACGCCCAGTGCGAATAGGCGGTCGGCCACGCTTCGTTCCGGCCCGGGATAGATCTCGAAACGCAAGTGGCTACCCGATCTTCTTAGCGGCCAGCGCCAGGATGAATTCGGGAGTGGTGCCGCAGCAGCCGCCAATGAACGCGGCGCCGGCCTCGATCAGCGCCGGCAGGTATGAGGCGAAGACGCCTGCCGGCGTGCTGTAAACCACCGAGCCATCCTTCATCTCCGGCAGACCGGCGTTGGCCTTGATCCAGACGGGCAAGGAACAGGCCGCCTTGAGCCTTTGACATACCGGCACGAAACGCTCAATACCCGCGCCGCAGTTGGCGCCGACGGCATCGGCGCCGGCGGATTCCATGGCGCGCGCGGCCGCCTCGGGGGTGACGCCCATCATGGTCCGGTCCTTGTTCTTCCCGCTGTCGAAAGCGAAAGAAACGATGATCGGAAGGCCGGTGGATTTGGCCGCGCTCAGGGCGAGCGCGGCCTCTTCGAGGTCGCTCATGGTTTCGACCAGCAGCGCATCCGCACCGGCTGCCGCCAGCGCAACGGCCTGCGCGGCGAACGCTCCGGCAACTTCCTCCCGGGAAACCTCGGCGTTAATGAGAAGCTTGCCTGTAGGCCCGATGGAGGCGAACACCAGGGCCTTGCCGGCCGCCGCACGTTTGGAGATTTCCACTCCCGCGCGGTTAATGGCCGTAAGCTGGCCGGCCAATCCCGCCTCCTCGAGTGTGATCCCGTTCGAACGGAACGTGTTGGTCAGAATCACCTGGCTTCCGGCTTCCACGTAGGCGCGGGCCACCGATTCCACGCGCTCGGGACGCTCCAGGTTCCAGGCGTCGGGCAAAGTGCCCGGCGACAACCCGAGGGCCAGCAATTGGGTGCCCCACGCTCCGTCGGCGATCAGTGGACCCTCGGACAACCACTTCTGGAATTGGCTCATATTCCCGTTGTACCGCACAGCGCCAACCCACGATGGCTGTTAGAATTGTCTCCACATCATGACTACCGACAAGAAGGGCCTTTTCGTGCGCGATGACGGGATGAATCTGATGTACACGTTCATCCTGGTCAGCTCGTTGTTTCTCCTTTGGGGAGTCTGCAACGGAATGATCGACGTGATGGACAAACACTTCCAGGAGGAGTTGAGCCTGACCAAATCGCAATCCGCCTGGGTGCAGTTCGCGCACTACCTGGGCTACTTCCTGATGTCAGTACCCGCGGGGTGGCTGGCGAGCAAGCTGGGGTACAAATTCGGAATCATAGCCGGTCTCCTGATCGTAGCGCTGGGCGGATTCTGGTTCATTCCGGCCACCCACATAAATGACCTGGTGCATGTAGGACGCGTATCGCCCAACCTCGCGTTTGTCGCGTTTCTGGTAGGCGTTTGTGTCATCGCCACCGGCCTCACGTTTCTGGAAACCATCGCCAATCCTTATACGACTGTGCTGGGCGATGCGCGCTTTGCCGCCACGCGCATCAACCTGGCCCAATCCTGCAACGGCGTCGGCTGGATTCTGGGTCCGATCATCGGCAGCGTGTATTTCTATTCCAAAGACACGCTGGGCCACAGCACGGGCAGCCAGACGCTGTACATTCCCTACGTGGCAATCGCGGTGGTGGTCATCGTTCTGGCCGCGATTTTCTCCCTTGCCAAGGTTCCCGACATCAAGACCGAAGACGATTATCATCTGGATGACTCCGCACCGGGAGCTTCGCATTCCATCTGGAAGCACCCCCACTTTGTGATGGCGGTCGGGGCCCAGTTCTTCTACGTCGCCGCGCAAGCCGGCATTTTCAGCTTCTTCATTAACTACATGACCGCCGAAGTTCCCGCCATCCCCGCCGGGTGGGAGTCGGCAATGACTAAGTTGTCGGTTCATTCCGGCTTCTTACACGACTGGCTTTCCGGTTGGTTCGAAGCTAATCAATACGGCATTCTCGCCATGAGCAACAAAGGCGCTTCCAACCTGGCGTCCCTAGGTCTTATGTGTTTCCTGGTAGGGCGTTTCACCGGGGCTGGATTGCTGAGGAAGTTCGCCGCCCACAAGATCCTCGGTCTTTATGGTCTGCTGAATGTTGTGGTTACGTTTCTGGTTTTCTGCAAGCTGGGCTGGCTGTCGGTGGCTTGTGTGTTCCTGAGTTACTTCTTCATGTCCATCATGTTCCCGACTATCTTCGCGCTGGGGATTTTCGGCCTGGGCGCGCGGGCAAAGAAGGCGTCCGCTTACATCGTCATGGCCATCATGGGCGGCGCCATTTTACCCAAACTCATGGGCTACGTGGCCGACAAATTCGACATGTCCCGCGGTTTCATCGTGCCGATGTTCTGCTTCGCTTTCGTAGCGCTCTATGGCTTCAACTGGCCCAAGTTCGCGAAGGCGGAGTCATTGCACGCAGTGAGGGCCTGAAGAGACCGGCGTCACTCCTTCGTCACGCCTTGCTCGGCACCGTTGGCCGGCACGTGAGCAGCAGGCGCATCCGGGTAATGTTGGACCATTGGACTAGCCGGGGTCCCGTCAACGGGGTACGGGTGGTCGCACTTCCAGTAGCTCGACAGGCGCAGAGCGGCGAGTTCCTCCTCCTTGATCGAGTAAACGTATTCGTGATGGGGAAAGCGTCGGTCGCGAACGTCCTTGACGTATTCTCGGATGGCCATCTCGGCCAAGACCAGCAGACCGTCGCGGCGCTCGGACCTTCCCAGTTGTTTCAAGTCCGGCACGCTTTCAATGAACTCGGTAAATTGCCGCGTGACGCTGGGAATGTAGCATTTTGCGAACCAGGGGCGGAAAGGCTCGTAGAATCCCATCAGATCGTGCATGATCACCAGTTGGCCGTCGACCTTGCCGCCAGCGCCAATTCCATAGATGGGCACGTGCAACTGCCGCGCGACTTGTGCCGCGGGTTCCTCCGGCATGGCCTCGAGCAGGATAGCGAAGACACCGGCCTGCTGCAATTCGAAGGCGTCCTCCATGGTCCTGTCGAAACTCTCACGGGTCTTGCCCTGGACGCGATAGCCGCCGAAAGATGCGGTGCTCTGCGGCGTCAAGCCCAAGTGACCCATCACCAATATGCCGGCATCGGCCATGGCCCGGATTTTCCCGGCCACGCGCCGCCCTCCCTCGCATTTCACCGCGTCACATCCGGCTTCCTTTATAAAGCGCAGGGCGTTCAGCACGGCATCCCGCTCACAGGCTTCGTAGGAGCCCTGCGGCATATCGCCGATGAGAAAAGTGCCTGGGGCCCCACGATGGGCGGCTTTAGCAAGCACGATCATTTCGTCCATGGTCACCGGGTTGGTGGTTTGGTATCCCAGTTGGACCATGGCTCCGGAATCGCCCACCAAGATCAAATCGACGCCGGCCCGCTCGGCCGCAAGGGCAAAAGGGACGTCGTAAGCAGTCACCCACGCCGCCGGGGCGTGCTGCGCCTTCATGCCCATCAGATTCGCTAATGTTTTTTTCGTTGGTTTAGACATATCACCTTAGGCAAAAGGAAAATTTGCATTTGATCAATTGGGAGCTGCTCGAAGAATTATTTTGGCCGGGGATTTCCATTTTGGACTCCCAGCTCCTATTCAGTATACACGGAGCCGCGTCCTCGCGTGCCGAGCCGTGGAGGGCGCGCTCCGTCAGCGAGTATTGAGCGGGGCGATGACGGGGAAAGGCGCGAAGCGGGGGTCGCGCCTTCAACTTGGGAAGGGCTTCAAGGGCGGGTTGTCCGGCTTTATGCGCAAAATGCGCCGCGGGAGGAAACGCGGCGCATCGCACACTCCGTTTGGCGCTGGAAGCGGCAGGTACAGAGTCGTGCTGGGTGACGTCAGAAGTTCGTCCGAGTGGCCGAACTTTAGCCCCGGACAATGCGCTTTCGCGCCACGAACGCTAGTCCGAGCAGGGCAGTGCCGAACAGGATCAGGCTCGAGGGTTCGGGCACAGCCGGCGTGATCGTAACGTAGCCGTTGCCGCTATTGGCGCCCGCCTGCAGCGTGGTGCCCGTAAACGAAGGGTCGAGGTACGATCCGCCGCCGCCGCCGCCGTAATCGATGCCGTCACCGCCGCCGCCGCCCGAATAGCCGCCGCCGCCGCCGCCGCCTTGCCAGCCGCCGCCGCCGCCGCCGCCGAAGCCGCCATTGGCGCACTGGCCGCCGTAGCCACCGCCTTCGCCAGCCGCGAAAGTCGGCGGGCCAAAGCCGCCGTTGCCCGAACCTCCTTCGCCGTAGACTGAACATGAACCCGCGCCGAGGCCATTGCCGCCATCGCTTAACCAGCCGGCGCCACCACCGCCGTTAAAGGCCCCACCGTCACCAGTACCGCCGCCGCCGCCGGAGCCGGCGATACCACCAGCGCCGCCGCCAGGGCCGAAACCGTTCTGGGCGGCCGTGCCGGTTTGACCGCTGCCTCCATTCGTGGCGTAATAGCCGCTACCGCCGCCGCCGCCGGCGACGACGAGGGGATTGGTCGCGCCCAAGACGAAGACGAAACTGCCGCCGCCGCCGCCGCCGCCCCAGAACCCGTCGAAATCGCCGGTCAAGCCCACACCGCCCACTGCGATCCCCAACTGCGTGCCGGCGGTGAGCGAAATATCGCCGCCGACCACGGCGCCCCAGCCGCCGGTAGCACCAGCCTCGCCCCAGCCGCCCTGCGCGCCGGCTGCGGTTATGCCATAGATTCCCGTCACGAGGACGGTATAGTCGACAACGGCCCCGCTGTAGCCGAACATATCCGCCCTTGCACTAGATCCTGCAAAGAAAAACACTCCAAGTGCAGCCAGAAACACTGAACCCCTCTTCATAGGTCAACCCTCCTAAGCCGGCTTTCGGGGCATTCTGAGTGCCAAAATTTTCAACAGGTTAAAAAGTTGCCTTCTTTCTCGACACTGCTATTGCAAACAATACACTTATCCACAATGCCATCCATTCCCGGTCCGGGCGCCAAGCGGTTTGGGAAATCAATGAAAGTACCAAAATTTAGGAATAGTCCCGGTTTTTGGGTTGCGCGGGCCCCTATTCCTCTTTTTCTTCTTCCGGTTCGCGGCCTTCCTGCCGGGCCTTGAGCCGCTCCTCGCGGCGCTTGGCGCGGTCGGCGGCGCGCTTGACCAGCTCGGAACCCACCAGCTCGATCATGGCCTGCTCCGCGCCGTCGCCTTTGCGCGGGCCCAGACGCGTGATACGGGTGTAGCCGCCGCTGCGCTGGCCGAAGCGGGTGCCCAAAGTATCGAACAGCTTCTTCACCGAGGCCGGCGTGCGCAGCACCGCCGCGGCTTGCCGGCGCGTATGCAAGGTGTCCCGCTTCGCCAGCGTGATCATCTTCTCCACCAGCGGGCGCACCGCCTTGGCCTTGGGAACCGTGGTGATCATGCGCTCCTGCAAGATCACGCTGGTGGCGAGATTGCGCAGCAGCGAATCGCGCGCGCCCGTGTCCCGCTTGAGTTTGAATCCGGCAACCTTGTGTCTCATGAGCTATTCCCCGATCGGCTCCTGCGGGCCATCCTCCTCGAGAGGGACCTCCATTCCGACGTTGGACTGCGGCGGCGGAGCCACCAGGCGGCCATGCTGATCGATGCGCATTCCCAGGGACAGACCCATGTTCGCCAGAATCTCCTTGATTTCGTTGAGCGACTTGCGGCCGAAATTCTTGGTGCGCAGCATTTCGGCTTCGGTCTTCTGCACCAGCTCGCCGATGGTTTGGATATTGGCGTTCTTGAGGCAGTTGTACGAGCGAACGCTCAGCTCCAGCTCTTCCACCGAGCGGTTGAGGACCTCGCTCATCTTGTCCAGGCCGCGCTCGGAAATCTCTTCGGCCTGCTCCGGCACTTCCTCGAAGTTGATGAAGATCGACATGTGATCCTTCAACAGTTTCGCGGCGTAGCCGATGGCGTCCTGCGGGGAAACGGCTCCGTTGGTCCAGACTTCCAGCGTGAGCTTGTCGTAGTCCGTCATCTGGCCGAGGCGCGCGGCCTCCACCTGGAAATTCACCTTCCGCACGGGCGAGTGGACCGAATCGATGGGAATGTAGCCGAGCGCCAGATCGTCGTCGAAGTTCTTATCCGCGCTGACGTAGCCGCGGCCGCCTCTCAGCCGCATCTCGATATGCAGCTTGCCGCCCTCGCTGACGGTGGCGACGTGCACGTCGCGGTCCAGCACTTCGACGTCGGCGTCGGTCTGGATCTGGCCGCTGCGCACGTCGCCGGGGCTTTCCACGTCGAGGCGCACGGTCTTGATGCCCTCGCCCATGATCTTGAACGGAATCTGCTTCAGGTTCAGGATGATGTCGGTGGCGTCCTCCACCACGCCCGGAATCGGGCTGAATTCGTGCTCGACGCCCTCGATGCGGACGGCGGTGATGGCGGCGCCTTCAATCGAGCTCAGCAGCACGCGGCGCAGGCTGTTGCCGATGGTGGTGCCGAACCCGCGCTGGAAAGGCTGCGCCGTAAACATGCCATACCGGTCCGTAAGGCTCTCGGTATTGGCGACCAATCGTTTGGGTTTCTGGAAGCCCTTGAACATA
>Ga0181530_10000168_pt1 | contig 80170 bp, 57 predicted proteins | sample PEATcosm2014_Bin_42_FD_119769 | JGI IMG/M metagenome (GOLD analysis project Ga0181530, IMG submission 119769) | Peatland microbial communities from MTU Mesocosm Facility, Houghton, MI, USA - PEATcosm2014_Bin10_60_metaG | ecosystem: Environmental > Terrestrial > Soil > Wetlands > Peat | place...
TCCCTTCTTCGGCACCATGTGTTTTGTCCTCCTTTAAAACCAATCACTTACAGATTCCAAAACTCAAGTGGCGCTAAATCAGCGTTTCGGCAACACCTTTCCCCGACCCTTCGGATGTTTATCAACTCGTAATTTCCGGATCGCCAGCAATCCAGGACCCGATCCTTGGATTGCGTCCCCCAGCACTCGATGCGTGCCTCGGCGATTTACCGGAAGAGAGAAGCGCCCCAGGCCAGAAGTTCCTCGGTGCGTCTATCATTCATTCTCTAAGTATTTCTCTTCTCGGCGCGGAATCCGAGCGTTTCATGCTTCGGGTTTCCTTGAAATTCTGCGCCGCGATTGAGAGGCATCGGCGACTGGTTGCGGGGGAGCGCTCAAGACCTCCGGTCAGAGTTTAAACATCAATGGGAGCAGATATGCGTAGATGGTCTTCAGTGCCGGCGGCGATGTTGGCATTGCTGCTGACTGCAGCGGTAGAACCCCCAGTGGGGCCGTCGACCGCACAGGAATCTTCCACACGCCTGGTGGAGCAGGCACCGATAAAAATCAGCGAGGTGGCGCGCGGCGTGTTCCTGGTTGACTTTGGGCGCGTGGCATTCGGAAATCTGTCGCTCTTTCCCAAAGCTTCGGCCGGAGATTTAAATACGGCCGCAAACAACGAAGTGACCGTGCGGTTCGGCGAAGCTTTGAAAAACGGTCGCGTGGATACGCGGCCTCCCGGATCCGTGCGATACGCCGAGGTAAAGGTGAGGCTGAACGGATCGGCGCCAATACGTGTCGCTCCGCAGGCAGACGCGCGCAACACCAAACCTCCTGCGGTGTTGACCCCTCCAGATTGGGGAGTCTTGCTGCCCTTTCGCTGGGTCGAGATTGAGGGATGGCCAGGCGAGCTGCACGCGGATGAGATTCGGCGGCACGCAGCGTTCGACAGCACATGGAACGACGAAGCCGCTGCCTTCCACTCTTCGGACGAAAACCTGAGCCGGATTTGGGATCTGTGTCACTACTCGATCAAGGCAACGACGTTTGCCGGCATCTTTGTGGATGGGGATCGGGAGCGCCTGGCCTACGAGGCGGACGCCTATCTGGCACAGTTGAGCTACTACACCGGAGATGCCGATCCGCGAATGCCCCGGGCGACTTTTGATCGGCTCATGGAGTTCCCGACCTGGCCGACGGAGTGGGCGCCACATATGGTGTTCATTGCTTACGCTGATTGGATGCAGACCGGAGACACGACCTGGCTGGCGGCCCATTACGAGGGACTGAAGACCAAGCTGCTGGATGAGCGTGCGGGACCCGACGGGCTGGTTACGAGTACGCCGGAGCAGATCAATCGCGGAGACCTTGTGGACTGGCCACCCCAGGAGCGTGACCAGTACGTCTTTACCAGCGTAAACACGGTGGTCAATGCCTTCCATTTGCGTGCTCTTACGGAGATGAGCGAATTGGCCCAGGCGCTGGGCAAGACGGCGGAGGCAGCGCAGTTTCGAGAGCGCGAAAGATCAGCCCAAACAGCGTTCCAGGAGAAGCTCTTTGATCCGGCGCGCGGACTTTATCGCGACGGCGTAGGAACCGATCATGCCTCGGAGCACGCGAATCTATTCCCCCTGGCTTTCGGCCTGGTGCCTGCCGGCAGCAGGCCGCGATTGGCGCAATGGCTCATCGGACGCGGGATGGCGGTTTCTGTTTATGCCGCGCAGTATCTGTTAGAGGGCCTGTTTGAGAACGACGACGACGCAGCCGCGCTCGCCCTGATCACTGCAGCGGGAGATCGCAGCTGGAGGCACATGGTCGACAGCGGCACGACGATCACGTGGGAAGCATGGGATCAAAAGTACAAGCCGAATCAGGACTGGAACCATGCATGGGGCGCGGCTCCGGCGAACCTTCTGCCGCGCTTCGTGCTGGGCGTGCGCGTGCTGACGCCGGGGTGGGGCCGTGCTTTGATCCAGCCGCATCCAGGGGCGCTGTCCAGCGTTGAAGGCCACGTACCCACTCCGCGCGGCGAAATCTCGGTGTCCTGGAGACAAGAAAAAAACTTTACGATGACTCTGGATTTGCCGTCAGGCGTGACGGCGAAGGTCGAGCTGCCCGCATTCCCGGGTTCGCGCGGAGTTTGGATCGGGAACAAGCATGTGCAGGCGCATCGCGATGGGCAGTGGTGGAAACTGGAGAACGATGTGTCTGGAGCGATCAGCATCGAGGAGAGATGACCCAGTTCCGAAGAGATCTTAAACAAGATGCAATACTCTGAAAGAAGATAGGTCCTACACCTTGGCCGATAAAATCAGCGTGGCGCAGAAACAACTCTCCCAGCGGCGATTCTACTTTCGCTACTTCCGCGAGGACAAGAAGTCGCAGAAATGGGGGATGTATGTCACCACCTGCGGCAAGTCGATCATCTTACCTGAGGATGGCGTCTACCCACCTCGACAGCACCCGCCTCACTATCACTTTGACTGGGAACATGGCAGAGAATTGAACGAATACCAGCTTGTCTATATACCGGAAGGATCTGGATTTTTCGAGACAAAGAAGCAAAAGGTACAAATTCGCGGCGATAACTTGATCCTGCTGCGGCCCGGACTTTGGCATCGATACAGGCCATACCCAGAGACCGGATGGCGTGAATATTGGGTTGGATTCGCCGGCCCCTCGTACAAAATGATCTTTGATGCTCATCTTCTCCCTGAAAAGAACGTCTTTCGCGTGCGAGATCCATCAGGGATGCATAAGACTTTCGAAAACCTGATTGCATGCGCGCAAGAGAATGGGCCCGCGCTTCAACAAACCATGACCGCGCACACGTGTCTTCTGCTTGCTCGCCTCTATTCCTCGACCCTGGCGCACCCGCCTGCCGCAAGTCAAGCGTCAAAGATGGTGCAACACGCTCGGGAGATGATGCTGGCCACTGAGACGCGCGATTTATCGCTCGACGAAATGGCGCGGCAACTCGGAACCAGTTACTCAAATTTCCGAAGCACATTTCGCGAGCACACCGGCGTTGGTCCTCACCAGTATCGGTTGCACCTGAAGTTGAGCCAGGCGCGCGAACTTCTCCTGAATACAGAGTTGTCGATAAAAGAAATTGCGTTCCAGAGCGGATTCGAAGGAGAACAGTATTTCTGCCGCTTCTTCAAGAAATCAATGGGCAAAACTCCGAGCAGTTATCGAAAGCGATAACAACCACTAACTGCCTCCTCATCTCGGCAGTAATGCGGCAAGTCGCATTAGCACACTTGTACGCATTCAACGCTAAGTAAAGAAGCCAGTTTCTTGAGCTTTGCAGATTGATGGCCAATGCCAATGGCACAGTGGTGCGCAGGTCCCTGCGAACTCCACCTTTCAATAAAGTCGCGAGCGCCAATGGGAAAACGATAACGGCTATTGGTGTTGCCAATTTCAAGAATCGGACCAGGCACCGACTCGGCCTCGGCAACCACAAGTCTTAATTTGCCATCGCCGATTTCGGCCACGGCCAGCAGCGTGACCGGGCCGTGCTTCACGCTCATCTCAATCGATAAGCCCTTGCCGTTCTTGCCATGGTAGTTTTTTAGTGGACGCAGCTTCGGCTTTCCTTCCGCGATTGCCATATGTCCCGGACCGTCGTGTCCCATCAAGACGATGTTATCGTTGAAATCATTCGCGTAAAACTCCGTAAAGGAGCCGCCCACGCCGAGTAAGTCCAGGATCTTCATCGCTTGCGCATTCTTGATTTCCAATTCTCCGGCAACCGGGACATTGCGGGCGGTGAGCATGCTTGTTCCCACGATGATTGAACTCATCGTGTCTTCGTTCTCGCCGATGCCCGATCCTTTGTAGTAGTAAGCGAGGCAGCCGAGACCATATCGGTCAACAAGTCCGTCCAGCGCGACAGAAGTACGCGCGGCGCGTTCCAGCTCATCTGGCTTACAGGTGGGCTGGACATCGAACATTTCACGAATCTCGTTAACGCGCTCACGAACTTCGTTTGTGCTTACTCCCCGGCATAACCCCGAGAGTTCATCAACCTCAAGCATTTCAATATGCGTTCCAAAAACGGCCGCTTGCAGGGTCAGGTCGGTGTAGATGTCGAGCATCCCGGGATAATAATGACCCATGATGCCAAGGTGGTTGTGCTCCATGGCGTGCGCGACACGTGAGGCTTCCAGCCATTCTGCAACTTCGCGCCAGGGCTGCTCATCGCCGAGCACTCCTGTAACCAGCTGAAACTGGATTCCGCACCGACGGAAGACATTGGCGATCTCTGGAACCGAACAGGATTGGCAATGAGCCAGCCATTCGCCGGTCATCGCGATGCGATCACCCATGCTGTTGAAGCGAGCATAGTCAATGGCTGCCTCAGGAGCGAAATTGAGCAGAACGACCGGCGTCTTTGAGCGGCGCACAACAGGCAACACAGTTGACGAAACAGCGTACGTTGAGACGTGCAGAAAAAGCAAATCTACATCTTGCTGCCTGAAGAAGTGACCCGTGGCAATTGCCTTGCCGAGAGAATCGACCAGACCAGCATTCACAACCTCGGTTCCCAACTCTTCAAGTTTGCGGCAAATGGTGTTGTTGTTGCTTTCCAATCGTTCACGCAAGCCGGGAAATTGATCCCAGTACGCTTCCAACCCGATGCTGAACAGGCCTATTTTGTGTTTTTGATTTACGGCACCGAACGCCTTTAAGTCGATCACAATGACTGACACTATATACTTCTGCCGCGCCTGCCGGAATGGAATCCATGACCTAAGTATTGGACAAAATGACTTATTGCCGGGCTTACTGCCAGCTGTCGAATTCGCGTGCCGGGGTGATGGCAACGCGCTAAAAATGAAGGCTTTAATCATCGCCAAAGGCTGTAAATGCCATGGTAAGAGTCGCTTATCGTACCGGTGCCCACTGATGACGCCGAGTCATTTTGTGCACATGTTCCATCATTTTTGATATTCCCAATCGACAAATTGCGGGCGTAGAGTTGATCGTCATACAGGACAAGCCTGTGTAGCGAGGTTGCAAACCCGGCATATACTGCCGCGATGGCCGCGCCACGGATCACATACGTGCCGATGCCATGGTGGTATGATCCTCGGGATTAGTTGCCGCAGTGACAATCCAATGTCACCGTGAGACCACAATCGCGCAGACGGAAACCCGAATTTTCCGCAACTCAACTTGAAAGGACAGTGATGAACACAATGAATAGAAAAGGAAACGCGAGCAGTAATAAGGTCCATGGGCACGCACCCTGGATCGTTGCGTTGGCCATTTTGGCCATGCTTTGCGCGGCGACGTACAGCCATGCGCAGGCAAAGTATCTGGGCGCAATTAGTGGTGTGGTTAGCGATTCAACCGGCGCGACAATTCCCGGCGCCGACATTTCTGCCAGGGACACTACCACGCAGTATGTTTCCAAGGTAGTGTCAGACGCGACAGGCGCGTACACGATTCCGTTTATCACGCCTGATACCTATGAAGTGACCGTTTCCGCGAAGGGATTTGGCTCACAAACCAAAACAGACGTGGTTGTAACAGCAGGCGGCACGGCCGACGTGCCCTTTACGCTTATCGTTGGCACGGCGAGCGCAACCATGCTGGTAACTGCGGACGCAGTTCAGTTGGATACCGACTCAGGCCAGGTGGCAACGACGATCAGTACGCAACAGGTTGTCGATACCCCACTGATCGGGCACAACCCGTTCATCTTCACAGTGCTCGGAGCCGGCGTCTATTCCGGCAATTACATGCAGAACAAGTCGAGCTCGGTGAACAACCAGTTCAGCGGTACCGCGGTGCAGCTCAGCATCAACGGCATCAGCAACCACGTCCGGTTGACTCTTGACGGCATTCCGGACGATCCCGCGGAGCGGTTCTCCGGCACAAACTATCTTGGCTTTGTCCCATCCATGGAAGCGGTTCAGGAAGTCAAGGTGCAAAACACCTTGTTCGATGCGCAAGTTGGACACGGAGCCGGAATTGAGAACACGGTGTTGCGCGCCGGCACAAATCAGTATCACGGCGCCGCATATTACGTTTTCCAGAACACCTACATGGATGCGAACACCTCGGAGCGCGTTCCAACGCAAAACGCAGCTACGGGCGCAACCCCAAGAACCAACGACCAGACCAGCCAGCCGGGATTTGTCATCGATGGCCCGGCCTCCATTCCACATATCTACAACGCGCACGACCGCACCTATTTCATGGTCGCTTACGAGCGCGTGCAGGCCAAGCTGCCGATCACGTCGGTTGCTACGGTCAACGGAATCGTTGCGACCCCAGCCATGCGCAAGGGAGACTTCTCCGGACTTTGCTCGAATTTTGTAAGTGGCGTCTGTGCACCCGGAGCCGGGCAGCAGCTCTACGATCCGACGCAGCCCGTGGCCTCAAACGGGACCCGCGTTCCTTTCTTGAACAATCAAATTCCGTCGTCCTACTTTACGGGCACGGTTGGCGCAGCATTGATGGCATTGTTCCCACAGCCGAATGTCACGCCGACAACATCGTCGCCGAGTAACTACATTCCATCGAGCGGTTTTACCTACGACGAGAAGTACTTTTCCATCGTGGGCAGGGTCGACCATTCCTTCTCGAACGTCAACAAAATGAATGCGTCCTTCTTCAGGGCAATTCTGAATCAACTGGTGCCCAACGACATGTTCCCGACACCGATCGGCCAGACGGGCATGGACTATACCGTTTACCGCAACAACGTGGGCGGCCATCTTCAGGATATCTGGATGGTGTCACCGACACTCGCTGTTGAGACGCACATCGGTTTGATCTATCACCCCTTTGGCCTGGTTTACAAAGGCCTCACGTACAACGTGAGTTCCCTTGGCATCAACCCCGACGGCGTCGCCTTTCAATCCTTTCCAGGGATAACCATTAGCGATCCGCTTGGCACCAGCACCAATCCCTTTCTGGGGCTTGCGAACGGAGCCGGCGGTCAGGTGAGCACGTTTGCGCTGATCTCTCCGGGCGCTGTGCTTTCGAAGGTTCACGGCAAGCACAATCTGCGCATCGGTTTTGACAGCAACTTTGACCGGTACGACGTGCAAAACCCGCAAAGCGGCTACACGGCCTTTACCTTCAATCGCCAGTTCACGCAGCAGAACTCAATCCAGGGCGGCTGCCCGACCGGCGAAATCTGCTCAGTGAACGGCGACTCCAATTCGGGCTACGGGCTGGCTTCCATGCTTCTCGGCATTCCTTCGAGCGGAGGCTATGGCAACAACATTGCTTACGCGCTACAAGACATTTACTACGGCGGCTTCGTGCAGGATGACTGGAGCATTTCGCGAAAGCTCACGCTGAATATGGGATTCCGCTGGGACTTTGAATCGCCCTTTACCGAGCGCTACAACCGCCTGGTCAGCAGCTTCTGCACAACCTGTGTCAATCCCTTGCAAGCCGAAGTTTCCGGTCTTCCGTTGCTTGGCGGCCTGCAATATGCAACCTACGGAAATCGCACTCCGTATCCCAAGAACTACAGCAACTGGCAGCCCAGATTCGGCGGAGCCTACCAATTAACCAGGAATATGGTGCTGCGCGGCGGATTCGGCATTGTCTATCTGAATACGCTGGAGAGCCCCATCAGCACAGGTTTCAGCGCCTCCACCGGCTATGTTGCTACCACGGACAATATCCATCCTGCGAACAATCTCTCCAATCCTTTCCCATCGGGCGTGGTTACGCCCACGGGTAATTCGCTGGGACTGGCAACCGCGTTGGGACAGAACGTCTCTTTCAACGATCCCAGCCACGTTCAACCCCGGGATATCGAGTGGTCGGTGAGTACCGAGTATCAATTCCCGTGGAACGTGCTGCTGTCAGTGGCCTACGTGGGTCAGAAGGAATCCCGCGAGGAAGTGAACAAGAATATTGACGGTCTCCCCATCCAGTATTACAACAACCTCTCGCAGGCTGCTTATCTGAATAATCCGGTCGCGAATCCAATGTATGGGGCGTCCATGATTCCGGCGTCGGCTTCCTACATCACCAAATCGACAATTCCTCAATCGGTCCTACTCGATCCGTATCCTCAATTCATGACCTCGCAGACATCAACGGGAGTTAGTGACAATTACGCGTCTGTGGGCAGCCAACTCTACAATTCGCTGCAGATTTCCGCTTCGAAGCGCATGACCCATGGCTTGAGCCTCCAGGGGAACGTTACCTGGGACAAGTTGATGGATCAGAACACCTACCTGAACGCGGGCCAGGACACGTTCAACCAATTGTTCCGCAATGAAGATAACACCCCTACGTGGGTCGAGAACTTCATCGCCACTTACCAGATACCAACGCTCCTTCATTCCTATGTGGGAAAGACGATGGTCGGCAACTGGAAGCTCAACACCGTTCTGCGCGAAACCAACGGTACTCTGGTTTCTACTCCGGGCGGCTACACGCAGATCGCAAATCCTCACCTCTCGAATCGCAGCTATGGTCAGTACTTCAATACTTGCTACCAGACCGTTAGTGTAAATGCCACGACTTTTGTGCCAACCTGGACCAACAAAGTGGGCACGGGTGCTTGCGCCAGTTCGTCGTCGACTCCGGCGTTCCAGCAGAACCCTTCTGGATTCTGGCTGGCGACGATCGGACCTTACATGGAGAGCGTCCGCTTCCACGTCCATCCGCTTCTCGATACCTCGCTGTTCAAGTTATTCCAACTTCACGAGAATTACACCTTTGAAATCCGCGGCGAGATCTATAACATCGCCAACACGCCGAACTTCAGCAACCCGAGCAACAGCATTGGCGGCACTTCGTTCGGGTCTGTGGGTGCGACGCAGGCAAACGATCCCAGGATCCTCCAGCTTACTGGTCGCTTTAACTTCTAGGAGCAATATATAGAAGTGGCTCGTAACCTCCTTCCGTGACCCACCCAGGCAATGGTGGGTCACGGATTTTATTGCGCTCTTTCTAGCTTCTAAAGGATTGACCGGCGGCAGTAGTGGTGCGTCGAGTTGTTTTTACTCAATTGTTCTTATTCACAACCATTCTTCGAAAGGAAATTGACGCATGGACAGGCGAAAGTTTTTGGAACGGGTGGTTGCAGCAGCATCAGTGACAGCGGCCTCGCCGCTGATCAGCGGAGCCGTCCGGGGCATTGGGCTTGAAGAGGGCAGCCACGGCGAGTTGCCGGCGGGTCCCGCAAACCCAAAACGGCCGGCCGTTGCGCGAATCACTGAGGCTGAGCTACCGAAAGGCTTTGTCCATCCGCCTGAATCGGCTGCGCCATGGGTTTATTGGGTGTGGCTTAATTACGACTCCACGCCCGCCGCGATGACCTACGACCTGGAGCAGATGAAGGCCAAAGGAATTGCGGGCTTCATTCTTTACGATTGCGGGGCGGGCAATCTATCACCTACCGTGCCCAGAATGATTCTGGCCGACAAGGATCACAAATTTGAATACGAGTTCGTAAAGGAGGGTGAATACACCGGCTGTTACAACACGCCGATTCCGTTCCCGCCGCTGCAAGCCTGGACGCCGCTATGGCGCGAGCACATTCGCTATGTTGCAAAGGAAGCGGCGCGACTGAATCTGAAGTTCTGCCTTGCCATGGGCCTGGCTGGGACGTCGGGGCGGATTTCCGACGAATATGGAAACCAAGAGTTGTCCTGGAGCGAGACGACCGTCGACGGAAGTGCGGCGTTCAATGGGGTCCTGCCGCTGCCAACCGCTCATACCTTGAGAAGAGGAAACAACTGGTTCGCAAATGCGCAGGCCGCTGGACAGCGGTCTTTCCACGATGTGGCCGTGCTGGCGGTTCCGGATCGTGCGGGTTTCTCGGCGGACGAGGTCGTCGACCTCACTTCGAAGATGGATGCCGACGGGCATATTGTTTGGAATCCACCCGCTGGAAAATGGAGGATCCTGAGATTTGCGCAGATTCCAACCGACGCCCGGGATAGTTTCGGATTCTTCTCCGATGCCATGAGCAGCGAAGCTACCGACCAGGTTTGGTCAGTCACCATGGGGCCATTACTCAAGGAGATGCTGCCTGAAGAGCGCAAGGGATTAATCGGTGTAGAGGACGATAGTTGGGAGGGAGGGGAATTCACTTGGACGAAGAAATTCCCTGAAGAATTCAAGCAGCGTCGCGGTTACGATCTGATTCCTTACCTGCCTGCGCTTGCGGGAGCGGAAATGTCCGATGCGGCGACCCGGGAACGGATTCGGCGCGATCATCAGTTGACTACCAGCGATCTGATGGCTGACTGCCATTACGGCCATCTCGAAAAACTCTGCAAAGAGAATGGTCTGATCTTTTTCTCTGAAGCAGCCGGGCCCAATCTGCACACCGCCGACTTGCTTCAGAACCTCAGCCGGGTTGACATGCCAATGGCCGAGTTTTGGGTGCCGAGTTATCATCGCCCCGCGCCCAAAAACCGGTTTTGGGCGCGTAATGGCGCTTGTGCCAGCCACATCTATGGAATGCCGGTGAATATGGACGAGGCATTCACCAGCATCGGGCCGGAATGGGAAGAATCGCTTTTCGATCTGAAGCCGGTGGCGGACCGCGCATTCTGCGATGGCGTCAATCGCATCTGCGTTCACAATTTCAGCCATTCGCCATCCCTGACCGCCAAGCCCGGATACGTTTATTTTGCGGGTACGCATTACAACGCGCGAACGACCTGGTGGGACCAGTCGCCGGCATTCAACACCTACCTCGCGCGATGCTGCTATCTGTTGCAGCAAGGGAAGTTTGTCGCGGACGCGATCTTCTATGCCGGTGACAACCTCGATGATGGCGAACCGATGCAGGTGATTCATCCGACACTGGGCGAAGGGTATGACTACGATTGTTCGAATACCGATGTCTTGCTGAATAGGATGAGCGTCAAAGATGGCCGCATTGTTTTACCGGACGGAATGAGTTACAGGGTACTGGTGTTGCCGGACAGCCGACCGATGGCCCTCGACGCGCTCCTAAAGGTGGCAGATTTGATTAAAGCCGGCGCCACAGTCGTCGGGCCACAACCGACGGGACTCGCAGGGCTTCCAATTCATCCAGACGAAGAAAAGAAATTCGACGATTTGGTCGCGCAATTGTGGGGTGGGGACGGGGGCAGTGCAGCCACGATCAAGCGACCAATCGGCGCTGGTTGGCTGGCGTCAGGACAATCTGCCCGGCAGACACTATTGGAATCAGGGGAACTGCCGGATTTTGAACATGACGGCCTTAGTGATGATGGCGCGATTTACTGGATCCATCGAAAGACGGAGGCCATCGACATCTACTTCGTAACGAGTCATTGGCAACTTCCGGAAAAACTGCAGTGCACATTCCGCGTATCCGGCAAACAGCCGGAGATATGGGATCCGGTGACGGGCACGATGCGCGATGCCACGGCCTTTCGCGAGGAAGGTGGCCGCACGATTGTTCCTTTGGAGTTCGGCCCGTGCGGCTCGACGTTTGTCATTTTTCGCAAACGCATCGACGCACATTCGGCCGGAAAGGCTGAGACGAATTATCCATTGACTGATGAAGTGTTGCAGACTCTTTCCGGACCTTGGGAGGTGAGGTTCGACCCGAAGTGGGGCGGGCCGGAGAAGGTAGTCTTCGACCAACTTCTCGATTGGTCAATACGGCCCGAATTTGGCATCAAGCATTATTCAGGTACCGCTCTTTATCGAAAGAGGTTTGACCTGACGGCCGCTCACGCGAAAAGCGCACGGGTGCTTCTCGACCTGGGTGAATTGCACGAAGTGGCCGCGGTGCGTCTCAACGGTGTGGATCTTGGAGTTGCCTGGACCAAGCCCGCACGCGTGGAATTGACGGGCGTCTTGAAGACGACTGGCAACGATCTCGAGATCACTGTGGTTAATCTCTGGCCTAACCGTTTGATTGGAGACGAAGGCTTGCCAAAAGAGTCGCGGCTGACCGAGACCAATATCCACAAGTTCAATTCAACTACGCCCTTGCTGCCGTCTGGACTGATCGGTCCGGTCAGAATCCTGTCAGTGAAAAAGCCAACATAGTCTCAGGCCCCGAACGGTAGAGGCACTAAAGTAGGGAACATGCCAACGCGAAGGGATTTTCTCAAGACAGGCGTCGGTGCGGTAGCCTGTTCCGCTCTTCTGCGGGCAAAGCCTGCCTCAGGAGCCCGCGAGTACCACGTTGCTCCAGATGGCAATGACCATCACGAGGGGACGCTTTCTCGCCCACTGAAGACCATTGCAGCTGCAGCGGCAGTTGCAATGCCCGGCGACGTCGTTAGCGTTCATACAGGAATCTACCGCGAGCGCGTAACGCCTCCGCGCGGCGGCGCTTCCGACACAAATCGCATTGTTTATCAGGCTGCACCCGGCGAGCGCGTGGAGATCAGCGGAGCGGAAGTGATCAAGGGCTGGAAGCCCACTAAAGGCGATGTGTGGGCCGTTACCCTTCCCAACAGCTTCTTCGGCAACTTCAACCCGTACAGCGATGTGATTCACGGCGATTGGTTCAATCCCAAGGGGCGCGTGCATCATACCGGCGCGGTCTATCTCGATGGCGAATGGCTCGCTGAGGCTGGGAAACGCGATGAGGTTCTAGAGGACAGCGCCACAGCGGCGCTCTGGTTCGCCCAGGTGGACGCTGACACGACGACGATCTGGGCACAGTTCAGGGGAGCCGACCCAAACATGCGCATGGTTGAAATCAACGTGCGCCAGACGGTGTTTTATCCAGAGAAGACCGGCATTGATTTCATCACCGTCCGGGGTTTTGTTCTATGCAAGGCGGCAACTCCATGGGCGCCGCCAACCGCGGAACAGATCGGCCTGATCGGCACGCACTGGAGCAAGGGCTGGATCATAGAGAAAAATGTGATCCGTCATTCCATCTGTTCCGGCGTTGCGCTCGGGAAATACGGCGACGCGTGGGACAACACCTCGGCCAACACCGCTGAGGGCTATGTCAAGACGATTGAACGCGCTCTCGAATCCGGCTGGTCGCGGGAGCGGATTGGCCACCACATTGTGCGCAACAATACCATCTCCCACTGCGAACAGGCGGGGATCGTGGGCAGCCTTGGGCCGGTCTTCAGCGTGGTGACGGGGAACACTATTCACGACATTCACGTGCGGCAGCTCTTCACCGGCGCTGAAATGGCCGCAATCAAATTTCATGCCGCGATCGATGTGGAAATCAGCCACAACCATATCTACGGAAACATTCGTGGCTTGTGGCTGGATTGGATGGCGCAGGGTACGCGCGTGACCGGGAATGTCTTCCACGACAACCAGAGCGACGATCTATTTGTTGAGGTCGATCATGGTCCGTTTCTGGTAGACAATAATATCTTTCTTTCCCAGGCCTCGCTGCGCGTAAATTCGCAGGGCGGAGCCTTCGCGCATAACCTGCTTTGCGGAGGCGTGAAGGTTACGCAGTACGACCGTCGCATGACGCCATTTATGAAGCCTCACCTGACCGAGGTGGCAGGCTATCACGACAATCCGAGCGGCGATATGCGCTTCTTCAACAACATCTTTGCGCAGGATGGCGACCTGTCCGCATTCAATCAGGCACAACTTCCCATGAAACTCGCGGGCAATGTGTTTTTGAAAGGAGCAACCCCATGCGCGCAGGAAGCCGTGCCGTTACTCAAACCGGACTTCGATCCGCAAATCAAGTTGGTTGGGAACGGCGCCGCACCCCATCTCGAAATCAGTCTCGATCGCGCCTGGGCAATCGAGCAGCGGCGTATCGCCGTGACTTCCGGTTCGCTTGGGCTCCCGCTTATATCCCGGCTGCCGTATGAACGCGCCGACGGTACGCCCATTCGCATCGAAGAGGACCTTTCCGGCGGCCGGCGCGACCTCGAAAATCCTTTTCCCGGCCCGATTGAATGCGCAAAGAACGGCAGGCAGTCCGTAATCATTTCGAGAACCTTGGAAGACGAACAGATCCGGTTCGTGTTTCCCGGCAGACCTCATTAGCCAACTACGGAGTGGCCTCGTCGATCACGGCGGATGCAAAATGAAATGAAACTCTCGTGGCCGACGGAACGATTCGCGGCGGCAAGGATCGTCGAAATCATCGCACCGCACGTTCCTCGGTTTGGTCGAGTGCTGCATGGTTGTGTTGTTTGAACCAGCCCAGCATATCGGTTGCGAAGGAATGGTTCGGATCCGCTTCAAGGACTTGTTGGAGAAGACGGACGGATGTCTCGATGTCGCCCGACCCGTTGCTTGCCAACGCACTGAGCAACAGCGATTCAATATGGTTCCGTTTACGCAAGTCATCGTCGAAGAGCAGCAAGTTGGGCAGCGAAGTGGCAAAATAATCGATCTCCGGATCCGTCTCCATCCGCTTGGCAGCAAGCTCCGCCAGTTCGCGCAGGATCGCGCGCGAGGCGTCCTCATTGCCCAGCTCGCGCAGCGCGAGCGCCTGAAAATAACTGTGTATTCCCGGGCATGCGAGCGGCGCCGCGGCTGCATTGAAGTACCGTTGCGCAAGCTCCGCATCGCCCAGCTTGCGCGCCGCCAATCCTGAGAAGTAATCCAGATCGCGCTCCAGCGTGAGCAGATGCTTGCCCTCGCCTAAATTGTGTGGATAATGGCGCGCGGCCTCGAAGTGTTCCAGCGCCGCGCGCGCGTTGCCGGCGTGCAGCGCCTCGCGTCCTAGCTCCCGATGGGCACGAACATACTGAGCTGAGACCAGGCCCTCACCGCCTTCCCAGGGGCAAAACTGCCGGGCGTTCAACAACTCCAGCGCCGCTTGCCACTGGCCGCACTGATTCAGCAGCGTGATGTACTCCACCATGAGATCGTCTCGGCGCTCGACCAATGACCAATGCTCGCGCAATGTGCGCAGGCGCTCTTGCGGAGAAGCCGAGCCTGCCCGCTTCTTCAATTGATCCCACTCGTACAGAACGCGCGCGTCCTGGGGTTCGGCCTGGAAAGCGCGCGCGTACATGCGCTCCGCTGCCTCGGCGTTGTGCAGAATATTGAACTCCGCGATGCCCAGGTTCCGGAAGGGAATCGAGAATTTGCTGTCCAGTTCCACCGAGTTGCGCCAGCAGCGGATGGCTTCCTCGTAGCGGCGCTTATCGTAATAGAGGTTGCCGATATAATAAGATGCTCGCGCGCTCGCGGGACGGCGGCGCAAACAATCTTCGAGCACAATCATCTCCTCAATGCGGGCAGGGAAACAGTAACGCGGCGAGGCCATCTCTGCCGCATCAAGAAACTGCGAAGCTTCCTTTTCCTTGCCAAGCAATGCGGCCAGCCACGCCAGCGTGTACCTCAGCATCGGGTATTTGAATCCCGCTTCGCTGCTGCAAGCTTGCAACAAGAAGAAAGCGTCTTCGCGCAGGCCCGACCAAGCCAGGTCGTAGCCCACGTCAAGCAAAGTCTGAACGTCTCCCTCGAGCGCGTCGAGATAGGCGCGGAGCGCCTTGCTGTCGCGGTCGAGCAACACGCGTTCGGCCATCATGCGGAAATCGAGTGGGTCCAGCGCCAGGGAGTCCTCAACCAGGGTGCTCGCTTCATCGGTGCGGCCCAGCAGGCGCAGGAGCGCCGCTTTGAGCGCGCGCGCCTTCAGATTGTTTCCATTGGCATCGAGACTCAGTCCTACTTGTCCCAGCGCCACAGGCAGTGCGCCTCGTTCCAAGCTGATTGACGCCAGGGCATAATAACCCGCGGCCTGCCACGCCTGGTTCCAAACCGACTTGTAAAACGCATCGTAAGCCGCGGCGCTGTTCGATCGGTACATGCGCGCCAGCCCCAGGTTGTAGAACGGCTCGCCGTCATACGGATTGCGGTTGCGCAGCGTGAGGCGTTCGACCGCCCGCTCAAAATGCGCCTCCGCCTCGGCAAACATTCCTCTGCGGAAAAATAGCAGCCCCATGGCATTATTGATTCGGGCATCGCCGGGGTCCCGGCTGAGTCCTTCTGCCCAGTACACCTCCGGAGAGCGCGTGGCATGACGGTACTGCTCCAGATGCAGGCCGGTCAGGTAGAGTTCGTCGCTACTGCGAATTTCTGCTGGCGGGGGCGGCTCCGTGGCCACGGCTGGGGGCTCGGCGTCGCGCAACTCTTCCGGCTGATACGCAATCAGTTCCTGATCAGCGGCGTCCAGCACAGAGAGCCGGTATTCGCCGGGAGCTCCGCCGCAGCCTGCCACGGTGCGAACAAATGGGTCGCCGGGAGTGAGCTCCATGCGCTGCTCAAACACCGCATCTTCGTTGCGGGTTAGTTTTACGCGGACCGTTCTTCCCGAGGTAACGCAAACTCCCACGCGCGCTTCACCCGCCTCGAATTCAAGGTTGATGGCAGCCTCAGTGTTGGCGTTCTTAGCGGGCCCAATCTTCTGGATGGGGTACCAGTATTGACTGAAGGTTTTGGTTTCGAAGGGCTGCATCCAGGAAAAATCGGGTTGATTGTCGGTAAAGACGCCGGTCATCAGCTCCAGGTAGGGGCCGTCCTCGTCAGTAAGATTGCGATCCCACGCGTAGCCGAACTCGGCATTGCCCCATGTCCACAGCTTCTTGCCCGGCGAGAGATGGCGATTGCAGGTCTGCACCAGGCCCGCCTGGCGAGCGTGATCGTAGCCTCCCAGAAAGTCATACTTCGACTCGGTAACCATATACGAGGTTGGAACCGGAATGTTTTTGTACCAGGAAATATCCGTGCCCGGGCTGTAATCCACGCCGTAATAAACGCCGCGCGCCAGCGGAAAAGAGGAGACGGCGCGGCGCGCATGATCGGCAACGAAGTGGACATCGGGCGGGAAAAATGCCTGATAACGGTCATGCGCGTGCACAGCGACGTTGGCCCACCACAGAAACGTCTGCGGCAGCGGAGTGCGATTGTAGAGCCTGACCTTGGCTTCCACCACGGCCTTGCCCGGCGAAAGGCTGATGCCGACCATGCCCTTCATGCGGCTCATGGGGTCGTGCTCGCTGAGCCAGATGGTGGCGCTGCCGTCGTCGCCACGCTCGATGGACGCATGCACCGGCATGAACGTGGACGGCCGATGGTGTTGCGGCCAGTTGAACTCCACGCCTCCTGAAATCCAAGGACCCAGCAACCCCACCAGCGCCGGTTTGATGACATGTTGCCGGTAAAAGAAATCGTATTGATTGGTTTTATCCAACCCCGCATGAATGCGCCCGCCAATCTCCGGCAGAATCATCAATTGAATGAATTCGTTCTCCAGCAGGATCGCGCGGTAGCTTGCGTCGGACTTCTGCAGCGAAACGTGGTCCGTGAATGGGTTCGGGTAAACCTTTCCGCTGCTTCCCTGGTAGACCCGCTTTTCCAGAAACATCGGATTGGGATCGGCGGCAGGCGTCGGGTACGTGGGAAAAACTACTTGTTGCTCGCGGCACTGTACAGGCTCGGATTCACGCGCGTTGCTCAAAACAAAAAACCTCATCGCAGGGGTCAGACGCTACCCAAGCAGGATACATCTGGTGCCGCGAGGAGTCAGATGGACCGATGATTCGTTAACGCACACGAAACACCTGGGGCCGGCGCGACTGCCGGTCCCGGCCGCAAAGTTGTGTGCTCTTTCACGAGAAAGTTAACCTGCCCGTTGCTGGTTAGCGGTGCCCGCGTCCGCCGCCGGCGTGGCCGCCCCCGGAGAATCCGGGAGTGTGTTCGCGGCCTCCATCATGGTCGGCGGTGCCCGTGTGGCCGGCTCCATCGCGCGCTTCATTGGCGTGGAAACCATTGAAGGGATGCTCACCACGTTCGGGCAAGGGTCCGTGATAACCGTTACGCGGATCGTAGCGATTGTCTACATGGCCATAGAAACCGTGAGGTCCGTGGAACCAGGGTCCGGCGCCGATAAACACGCCGTTCAAGAACCAATCCGGCCCGTAGTAGCCGTAGGGCGCACAATCATATGGCGCGTAGTCGAAATAGCCGTAGGGACAGTAGGGCTCGGGGCCAATGTTGACGCCGATGCCGACACCGATCTGGGCGGGCGAGTGGGCGCAGCTTGTACCGAAGAGGCACAGCAAACTGAGTAAACCAAGAGACTTGATTAGACGCATCTTTTACCTCCGCGCTTTGGACGTGCACTGATGAATAGATGCAGGTTCTGAGGCAAAGGCGGCGTGGGGAGACAAATTTTAGCGATGCTATCCTACCCATTTCCGCCAAAGACGCGGAAATGGATGGGACACAGGTGCGGCGTTTTGTTGCCGAATCGATAAAGGCGGGTGAATAGCCGAAATCAGGTGCGCGGCGCGCAGGTGGATTCGCGCAACACAAAGCGCGTCTTGTACTCGAAGTTGGTTTTCTTGGGTGTGTGCTGGATCTCTTCGAGAAGGGCGCGGAAGGCCAGGCCGGCAAGCTCGCGAGGAGAAAACTCGATGGAGGTGAGCGGAGGCTGCGTGTACTGGCAGATGGTGAGGTCGTCGAAACCAATGAGCGCGATGTCTTTTCCGGCATGAAGGCCACGCGCCGCCAGGGTCTTCAAGGCGCCGACGGCGGCGACGTCGTTACAGCACAAAACGGCAGTGGGCGGCTTGGGAAGGCTGAGCAAAAAGCCCATGCCATGCGCGCCGCCGTTCCAGGTGTGATCGCACTCGGCCACCAGATCCTTATCGAAGGCGTAGCCGGAGGCTTTCATGGCCTTGCGCAACGCTTCGAAGCGGGTGCGCATGCTGCTCCAGCTCAAACGCCCACTGAGGTAACCGATCCGCTGATGTCCGAAGTCGACCAGGTGCTTGATGGCGTCTTTGAAACCGGGGAGATAGTTGATGCGCACATTGCGTACTCCGCGCAGATCGTGATCGGCGCCCGCGTAGACCACGGGCACGTCGATGTGCGTGTTCGCCAGTTGTTCTTCCATGCCGAAGGTGAGGGCGGCGATGCCTTCCACCTGGCGTTCCTGCATGCGCTCAGCGCATACGGCGATGTGGTCGGGACGGGTTTCAGTATCGGCAAAGCTGACGAGAACTTCGTAGCCCTGCTCGACCGCGGCGCGTTCAAAGTAGAGCATGACCTCAGAGAAAAAGGGATTGCCGCCGCTCAACTCGGAGACGATGAGACCGACGGTGTGACTGCGGCCGCGGGCCAGGGCGCGCGCCTGGAAATTGGGCCGATAGCCCACTTCCTGAATGATGGCCTGGACGCGGCGCACCAGTTTGGGATCGACAGATTCAACCTGATTGATGACGCGGGAAACGGTGGAATGAGAAACACGAGCCCGCTTGGCAATCTCCCTGATATTCATGCACTTTCCTCACATCGAACTGCCGCCGGAGAGGCATTTTAGAAACCGGTCACTCGCACGGTCCGCGATTCGACTCCGAGTATATCAGCAGATCGCGGGCGGGTCAGTGCTGGAGAGGTTTTGGGCTGGAATGTCAATGATTGTCGGGCTGGCCGCCGTTGCCGGACGGTCGGCGCGGGCGAAACTTGAGCACATAGAAGCTGCCGATAAGCAGAAGGAGAATGCCGCCCCAGAGCCCGGGATGATACTGCGCGAGAATCGCTTTCGAGGGCTGCGACCAGTCGACGATGGAGGTGATGAGGATGATGATTCCGTACATGGTCAGCAGCAAGCCGATGAAAAACCAAACGGGCAACATGTGGTGACGTTCGCGCATGATCATGCTCCTTTGTCTTGCGTACTGGAAAGTTATTTTGCCGCCGCGGCCGTGGCAGGGCCAATTGAGGTTGTGAAGCTCACCCACCATGAATCGCCGCTCTGGGCGATTTTGAATTCTGACGGTCTTGCATCCGATGGGTGCTTGCCGTTGACGAGCACATCGGCGGCCGCGGGTTGTTTTTCAAATGGGCCGAGACGCATGGAAACCGGGCCCAGTGGACGGTCGGCTTCGATCTCCAACGTCATGCGATCACCGGCGCGGCGCAGGTCGAAGCGCAGCATTGCGGTCTCTCTGTTTCCATTTTGCTCCACGAGCGCGGGATATTTTGAGACGGCGATTTCGCTCCAACCGTAGGGCAGGCGCGGCATGATGCGCAGACGCTGCGGCTGGTTGTCGTCCACGCCGATGAGCAGGCGGAAGATTTTGACGATCTCCGCTTCCTGCACGCCGTTGCCCTGATCGCCGGTGCGGAAAACATAGCGGCCGTCGGGCGTGACCTGCACGCCTTCAGGCACGACGAAGGAGCGAATTTCGGCGTCGTAGGTTTCGCGGGCGGTCCAGTCTAGCATGGACTTCAAGTCTTTCATGCGGTCGAGAAGCAAGGCCGCCTGCGTGACGAAGCCCTGACCGTAACCCATGGCCCATCCGTAAAAACCGAAGGGGCGATAGGTGTCGATCAAGCGCTGATAGGCAGCTTCATTCACAGGACGCCACGCCGGATCGTCATCCTGCGGAGCGAAGCCGCGGTAATCTGCGAGGAAGATGAGCGGGCCGAGCACGGTGCTTTGATTGGGCCAGCCGGCGTAATCGAGTGTCCACACGTGGCCATATTTGGGATCGGTGATGACATAGTTGGCGGGAATCGCCTGGCGCATTTTTGCGGCGCGATCACGCCACAATGCTGCCGATTGCGTTTCGCCGATGGAGTCGGCCATCTGCGCCAGGGCTTCAAGAGCGGTCATGCAGACGGCATCGGGATAGACGGAGTAGCCTTTGCCCGCGGCGGATTCGCCCGTGGTGTAGAGCACGCCATCCTTTGCTCCTGTCACATCTGCGTGATCGAATTGCCAGGGAATCCAATCGCCGGCGGCCTTCACGTCGGGCCAACGCGCGCGAAGCCAGGCGTCGCGATCGGGAACGCGCTGCCAGAGTTTGTAGATGAAGAGAGCAATCAGACCGTGGCCGTCATTCTCAAACGGCTGCGCGAAGTCCGGACGATTGATGACGCGGTTCCAGTGAGCAGGAAGCGAAACGCCCTTGTATTTGAGCGAGGGGTTCTCAGCCCAGGTGCGCGCGGAACGGAAAGCGAAGGCTGCGGTCGGAGTGGTCTTGCTTAGGAAGCCGAGCTCGGTGAGCTCCTGCATGGTGCGGCCAAGGTCGCGCGACCACGCATCGCCGTAATAAACGCCCACGTTTTTGCGGAAGGTGCCGAATTCACCTCCAGCCGACCGCGGATCGCCAGCCCAGGACAGGGCGTTGCGCGTGGACGTGTGATAGGTGCCATCGGCGTCGATCTTGTCGAGCATGTCCTGAACGTTCGCGTAAAACGCATTCTGCAACGCGATGGCGTAGTTATTGCCCTTGAATATGACACGCGGGCCGGAGTAACCGGCGGGGATTTCGGATGCGATGGGCGACTTGAAATCAGCGTCAGTGGAATAGAATGCGTCGCTGAGAGCGGTGAGACGCTTTTTGGAGCCAGCCTCGTCGGCGCCGGCAGGGCGCAGGGGTTTATCCGCAATGAATTTGCGGAATTCCGGAGTGAGATCTCCGGCGGCAATGGGCAGCGCTCCGGGAATTCTGGCGTCGGGCGCGATCTCCACTGTGATGCTAGCGACGGCCACGGAGCCATGCTTTTCCGGCGAGTTGGTGATTTCGATGCTTGCGAGCGGAGAGTTTTTCGGTGCAATGACGGCGACGTAGTTGCCATCGTCCACGGGCGCGGCGGGGTAGAGACGCATGGACTGCTGGAAGGCGCTGCGCAAACGCGCATCGGTAGGAAACGGCTCGCGCGTTTGATAAAACGGAAGGCCCCACCAGACACTTTCGCCGAGAATGAGCGGGTAATCCTCCGAAGAGCCGTCGGCGTAATGCAGGCGGATGGTGCCCAGGTTGTCGCCGACGATGTAGCGCGAAGCGTAGGTGAGGGGACTGGACCATGCAGAGGGCCGCTGGGTCTCAATCAGGCCGAGCAGAAAGATCTTTTTGACGGTGACGCCGACGCTGGCCTGAATGACGTCTTTGGTTGCGGGATGTGAAGGCGTCGAAAGAAAGGGAACGCCGTAGCGATAGAGCATTTGCCCGGTTGCGGCATCGTTCTGGGCAATGTGCAGAGCGAGGAAGCGATCGGGCGGGGGCGTGTTGTCGGGTGCGGCGAATCCGTGGACCGAGCCGGCAAGCAAGGCAATAAGCGCAGCGCTCAGCGCGCAAGTGGCAAGTGTTGTTCGATTTTGCATTGCGATTCCTACCAGAACATCCATTGCAGAATGCCAAAAAAGATGGCGACACCGGCCGCCCAGAAGAGTGGAGTCTTCCAGAAGGGCAGATGCTCGTTTTTAGGGAACATGGTGGCGCCCCACGTCAGTCCGGACAGTTGCTCTTCGGTTTTGGGCTTGGTGAACAGGCTGACGACAACAGTGACGACAACACAGATGAGCAGCGACCAAAGTGCGCGATAGACATTCTCGGCCATGTCTTTGGCGTCGGGTGAAAGCGCCACGTAGCGGATCCATGCGGGGTGGATTTTGACAGCGGTGTACATGGCCACGGAAGAGCCGGTGCCGGCGAGAAGGCCCCAGAATCCGCCTTTCGGGGTGGCGCGCTTCCAGACCATGCCAATGACCACGGTGCCGAAGAGCGGCGAGATGAAGAAGCCGACCAGTGCTTGCATATAGTCCATGATGCTTTTGAAATTCGTGACGAAGTAGGCGGTGCCGATGGAGAGAAAGACGCCGCCTAAAGTGCACCAGCGGCCAACGCGGACGTAATGCGCGTCGGACATTCCTTTCTTGATGTAGGGCTGGTAGATGTCGTAGGTCCACACGGTGGCGAAGGCGCTGACGTTGCCGGCCATGCCCGACATGAAGCCGGCGATGAGCGCGGTAATGCCGAGGCCGAGCAGTCCCGGCCCCGCGTAACGCGCCAGCATGAGAGGCAGCACTTCGTTGTAGCTGTGCAGGCCGGGCTGCATGGCGCTCTCCGGCACCAGCTTGAAGGGCAGAACGGCGAGCCCCAGCAGGCCGGGAAGAATCACGATCAGGGGCACCACCATTTTGAAATAGGAGGCGATGATGGGCGCCAGTTGCGCGGAGCGAAGGTCCTTGGCGGCCATGGCGCGCTGCACAACCAAGAAATCCGTTGTCCAGTATCCGCAGGCGATGGCGCCGCCGAGGCCGAAGACGATTCCCGTCCAGTGCACGCCCATGGGATTGCCGGAGAAGGTGCCGAGCGTGCTCCAGAGATGGACGTAATCGTTGGAGTGCACCTGCTGAAAGATGCGCGCTTTGAGGCCGCCCCAGCCACCGACTTCGATCATGCCGAGAATGGGGATGATGAGCGCGCCGAGCCAGATGAGAAAGAACTGCAGGACCTCATTGAAGATGGCGGAATATAAGCCGCCGAGAGCCACATAGACGGCGACGGTGAGCGAAGAAACCCAGATGCTGAAGTGAATGTTCCACCCTAGCACGACCTTCATGACGATGGCCATGGCGTACATATTGATGCCCGACATGAGGATGGTCATGAAGGCGAAAGAAATGCCGCTCAAGGCGCGCGCGGATTCGCCGTAGCGCAGTTGCAGATAGCCGGGAACCGAGTGGGTTTTGGAGAGGTAGTAGAAGGGCATCATCACCAGCCCGAGGAAGACCATAGACGGGAAGGCAGCGATCCAGTAGAAGTGCGCGGCGAGAATGCCGTACTGATAAGTGGACGCGGCCCAGCCCATGAGTTCGATGGCGCCGAGGTTGGCAGAGAGAAAGCTGAGGCCCGCGACCCACGCCGTCATTTCGCGGCCGGCCATGAAGAAATCGTTGGAGGTGTTCGCGTAGCGCCGCAGGTAGACGCCGATGCCCAGCACCATGACGAAATAAATGGCGATGATCAAGACATCGGAAGGGGCAAGCGAGACGAGCTTGCTTGGCGTTTGACCCAGAAGCGCGGCGGCGAGACTGCACGGAAAAACCATCGAACCTTCCTAGAGCGGCGAAAACTGAATGCTTCGCGGGGGATTGAAAACGGGGGGAACTTCTTATCGGACCAGTGTTACGTGACCTCGAAGATCTTCTCCATGCGCACCCATTTTTCGCCGGGCCGGGCAACGGGTAGAGGCTTCTGGAACTTCCACATGAGTTCTTCCCACTTTCGCATCTCCGGGCTCGTGCTGTCAGCAGCGGTTTTGGCGTCGAGGTCGAAGTCGTCGGTGGTCTCAAGGATCAAGACCAGCCGGTTGCCCGCGAGATAAATCTTCTGGCTCACGACACCTTTGGCCCGAATGCATTCGAGCACTTCGGGCCAGATGTTTTCCTGCCTGTGATAACGCTTGTATTCCTCAATCAGCTCAGGATTGTCGTGTAAATCGAGTGCAAAGCAGTAGGTCTTCATGCGTCGTGAACCATGAGTCGTGGATCGTGAGTCGTGAATCGCGAATCGTGAAAAAGTGAACGAGTGAAGTTAATCGGCTAGCACCAAGTCCTCGACTTCGCGAAAATAGCGGATGCTGGTCTCGACCAGGGCATCGAGCTTGGGCTTGTCAGGTTTGCCGTGCATCGCGGGATACGGGTCGCCGCCGGGGCCGAGAGGTTCGAAGGTGACGAAGCGGTCGCCCTGGTTGAAGCCAATCACGTAGAGGGCGCGGATGATGGTTGCCAGATCCATCGATCCTTCGCCCATGGCGCTGCGGTTGCTGTCGGCCATGTGCAGATTGACGAGCTGATCGCCGGCATCGAGGATGGCATCGCCGATGTGCCGCTCTTCCGACTGCATGTGGTAGACATCGCCGTTGATGTGACCTACGCCGGGATGATTGACCTGGGCCAGGTACCGCTTGGCATCGGAGATGGTATGCACCAGGCTCACCTCTGCGGAACGGATGGGCTCGATGGCGGCCTTGATGCCATGCTTTTGAAATAAGTCGCCGCGCATGGCAAGCGTTTCAGCGGAGCGCTCGAATTCGACGTCGTCGTAGGCCTTGGGCCGGCCGACAGCGCCGGGAACAACAAGCAGATAAGCGCCGCCCATGGCGCGCGTAAAAGGAACTTCGCGGTCGAGGTAATCCAGAGCGGCCTGACGGCATACGGCGCGATTGCACGCCAGATCGTTATCGGCGGAAAACATGCCGCACACGCCGGAGACCTTGAGGCCGTAGTCGCCGAGAATCGTCAGCGTTTCGTCCACCTGGTAGCCGAGGTCCGGGCCGTAGTGGTTGCCGTGCAGCTCTATATAAGGGACCTTGGCCTTCGCGAGCCGTGCTGCCGAGTCGGCCAGCGGTTCTCTACCGAATCCCCAGTTGCTCCATGAGAGTTTGAGCCGCGGCTTGAGCTGGTCAGGCTTCAGCTCGCGAAAGCGTTCCTGAATCTTGCCGTTGGTTTCTTCAAAATGCTGCTGACGCATGGTTCCGTTCTCCTCGAGAATGTGCGGGCCAGGAGGCCCGCACGGCAGCCGGTCCGGAGACCGGCGCTACAAGTTTTCCTAGAGCCGCGCATGGTCTCCCACGTTGGGCATCTTGGCGTGCACGTCGGGCCCGAAGTAACGCAGCGTCACCAGCGGGTCAGTCTTCGAGTGATTTTCGAAGGTCACTCCCGCGACCGCTGCTTCGTGCGAGATGAATACCTCGTCCTGCGTCATCTGTCCGAAACGGATGATCGACGGGCAATCCACATCGAGCTTGCCGATGCGGCCGTGGCCCTGGGTGACGATGACGCCGCTGGCGCCGGGGTCGTGGAGAGTGCAGTGCGCACCCGGCTCGACGGTCAGCTCGCGGGCGCTGAACTTCTGCTGGCCGGCGATCGTTCCGTATACGATCCAGCGATCGACATAGCCCTCGCTGGCGGTGTCGGCCAAGGGAATCGGCTCCAGGTAATGTTGGTTCTTGAAATCGTCAACGAGGTTGGCGGGATAATCGACCAGATCGGCCAGGAAATCGAAGTCCCAGTGCTTGTCTTCTGGAACGTCCTGGGTGAGCAGGCTGCGCGGCACCGGCCGCGCTTCGACCATGGACTGGAACATGGCCAGCACATCGCTGCCCCACTGCGGTTCATAGGTCAGCAGAGAACCGGGGGCGTGAAGGATGCGCGGCGGCACCAGCCAGCCCGTGCCCGGCTTGAGCCGGTAGGCCTTTGAGTAATCGAGAATTCCGTTGTCGCCGGTGTCCCATGCCTCAAGGCAGGCGCGGATGTGCTCGCGGGTTGTGCCCGGTTCGAGTCCGAAGTATGTATGAGGAAAATAGCCGAGGGTTGCGTTCTGCTGCGGAGGAAAATAGTAGCCTTCCGGCTTGCCTTGACGACCGACAAGTTTGGCCAGCTCGTCACTTTGGTGCAGATGGTGCATGATGGGGCCCATATTGTCGAAGAACTTGCTGTAGACGGGCCAGCGATGGTACTTCTCCCAAATCGCCTCGCCCACCAGCCGCTGTCCCTCGGATTCGACGGCTTCTTTCAGGGTGAAGCGGTCGCTATTCGAGACCACATAGCTCAGACCCTCGTCGGGGGTGCGGTTGTCATTCATGGCCGGGGTGGTAGAAGCGAACCAGCGCTCGTCGATGCCGCCGCGGTGTGCGCCGTAGGCGTACAGATCACGGGCATCGAGCTTGAGTCTGCGGCCGGGTTGCGTGTAGACCCGCGGTACCCATGTGGGGGCGAGCCTGAGAATGCCTTCGCCGGCTTCAAGAGCCAGCCGGGTCGAAGTGTTTACTGCCGTGGACGTGCTCATCTGTCTCTCCGTTTTGTTTGGATCCGGGTGCTTGATCGGCTAACCTGCAGGCGTCGAACGCGAAATCCGCCAGCAACCGGTCTCACAAACTCGTCGCAAAGACCTTACAACGGCGGCGCGGTCCCAGTCAAGCGATCGGGCGAGCCGTCGAGAGGATCCACGATCTGAGCGTGATTCCAGGCAGTTTACATGCAGTTATCAGATCCATGAAGCGATGGAGAGCGAGTGCAGGCTTCGTGGGAACCGATCACTTGGAGCGACGTTAGGGGCGGTGTTCTGCACGGCCCGGGGACGGATAGATTTCCATTCATTGCGCTATAAATACCGGTTTCCCGAGAATGACTCAAGTTGGGTTGGCGATTGGGTTCGCGCTGTCGCGCGCTGTTCCGCTCAAGGCGAGGAAAAGGAAGGGGCGTCGAGCAAATGAATCAATAGGATGCGGCGGGCGCGGCTGCGAGCGCGGCTTCTAACCGGCCAGGACGTGGCAGGCCGTCACGTCGAACTGGCTGGGAGAGCCAGCCATGGTGTACACGTGCAGCAGGATCTGAAAATGCTTGAGTGGGCCAGCGGGCGAGATGCCGCAGGTGCGAATTGCCGCGGCCAGCCGCGCGGGATCGGTGACGAGATTTCCCGCCGCCTGAGTGCCTTCGCGATTCAATCCGGCGAGGAGCAGAACCTGGCCGCTCTGATCGGGGTTGGCGACCAATGCGACCAGCGCGAAGGAATCTCCGGTCGCTCCGCCTCGCGCCGTGGGGACATAAGTTGCCTGTTCTTGGGCGGCGGGATGAACATTGCGAATGAGGCCGCCGCCGGGAACCGGTGCGCCCACGAAGCGGAAATCCAATTGGCTTTCGAAGATGGAAGACCATGGATTTGAGGCCGGACTCCCGAGAAAAATGAAGTTGTCGTCGCTCTTGAGGTCGGAAAACTGGAGATTGCGCGCGCCTTTGACGTTGATTTTGCGCGAATAGGTCTGCGCCAGTTGCCCAATTTCGGCGGTAATTTGCGCATCAATGTTGGACGCTTTGTCGCCCGACAAAAGCTCTGTGCAGAGATCCTTGAGTTCGGCGGAAAGCGTGGTGTGTTCGGGTAGGTAGTGGCGATTGGCGTAATCGGAGACGGAGATCGTGTTATGAGTAAGGACCTGAATTGCGAATATGTCGGGATCGCTGGTGATGACGTGCGTGGGATGGGCTGAACTGAAGAGCACCGACCAGGGCAGCAGCGATGGCGGCGCGGCTGCGGCGGTTGGGGCACGCCTTGCAAAGAAGGCCCACAGCGAGAGATTGACGACGAGCAACAAAGCTGCAATCGCAAGCCAATTGCGGGTCACACCGCGTCCGCGATCGAAATCGCGATCGGGAACGGCGGGATCCTGCGCCTTCCCATGCGGCGCGGGCGCTACGGCTGATGAGGATTCGGCATACTGCAGAGAGCCGGGAAACGCAGCCGGGGCTTCAATTTGCACCTTTTCATCGACGGGATCTGCCGGCTTTGCCGCTGGCTCGTAGCAGAAATCGGGGATATAGGTGCCGAGAGGAAGCGTGATGCGGAACTCCGAGTTGGAGCCGTATTTGCCGTAGTGTTGCAACAGGCGCTTGCGAACGTCGCTGGCGGTGACCCGAACAATGGCGTCTTCGCTGGTGTCATAGGAGGGGGGTCGGCCGAACAGCTCGATGCCGATCATGCGCTCTTTAAGTGATTCAAAGTGACCAGCCAGCGCCTGATCGATGATATACGTTAAGAACTGCGCGCTTCGGTGGCTCCCCTTGAAGGCTTCACCTTCCACGATCTCGCGGAGATGGGCATGCAATGCCGCGACGGAAGTCTCGGATTCCGCAATTTGCGCGATCGCTGCCCGTTCGCTGCTTGAGTTCATGGTCTCTGCTGTGCTTTCGCAATTCAAATTCTAGCACCGCTGGGAGGTGCTGAATCCGGTTCCTGCTAACACTAGTAGCTACCGTTAAGAATCCCGCATCCGGCTAACACGCTTATTGTCAATCTCGTAAGACAACGTTAGCCCGTTTCCTAACGTTGACGAATCTTATTGATTAAGAACTATGATTCAGTTCGACCCTGAGAGACCGTTCTCTCGAATGATCTGTTGAGAGAGCTTTCTATTGATCGCAATCAATGGGTGGCGGGAAAAAGAGGGCGAGCAGGCGGTCCTTTCAAGGCGAGGGTCATAGCAGGCACCGGGCGAATCCGGCGCCGCACCAGCTCCGGAAAACACCGTCATAACCAGAACTGCAACGCAACTTGAGATTAGGAGACAAGTGACATGAACAAACGCATGGAGACGAATCGTCGATCGGGACTGTGGCGCGGCTTACAGGTGCTCTGCCTGATTGGGCTTTTGGTCACGGTTTTCACGAGCAACAGAGCATCCGCCCAGGAAGCGGACCAGGGCGCCATTATCGGCGTGGTGACGGACTCGACCGGAGCGGTCATTCCGAACGCCGATGTAACGCTGACGGACGTCGATACCGGCCTGGTGCTGAAGAGCAAGTCCAACGCCAGCGGCAATTACTTTTTTGGGCCGATCAAGACCGGGAACTATACGGTCAGCGCGTCCGCGCCCAGCTTCGAAACCACGGTCGAGCAGAACATTGTGGTGCACGTGACGGACCGCCTGAACATTCCCCTGGCTCTCAAGCCGGGCAAAACATCGGAGACAGTGACGGTAACGTCTGTAGCGCCGCTGATGCAGACGCAGATGGCTGAAACGGCTGTCGATGTGGATTCAAAATTCCTCAACGATGCGCCTCTGGCGAACCGCAACTGGATTTTCATTGCCCAGGAAGCGCCGGGTTCGACGCCATTCGTGGGACGCGGCTCGGGCAACGGCGATTTTTCGTCCAACGGCCAGCATGAAGAGCAGAACAACTACATGCTCGACGGCGCCGACAACAATACCATGAACAGCGATTACATCAACGGCTCAACCTACAGCATCGCGCCTCCGCCGGATGCTATCGCCGAATTCAAGATGGAGACCAGCAACTACAGCGCGGAGATCGGTCGCGGCCACGGTGCGGTCATCAACGCCACCACCAAGTCCGGCACCAACGCAATTCACGGGGATCTCTGGGAGTACGTGAGAAATACGAAACTGGACGCCCTGGTTTGGACGCAGGCCCCGGGTTCGACCCCGGCGGTGTTCCACATGAACCAGTTCGGCGCTACCCTGGGCGGGCCGATCATCAAGAACAAATTGTTTTTCTTTGGCGACATCCAGGATGCGCGCTATGTGGTCGGAGCGAATCCGAACTTCTATGTCGTGCCTACGCCGCGCATGCGGCAGGGTGATTTCAGCGAACTTCTCAATCCGGCCAATACCCAGGGCTCCTGTCCGACAGTGCTGTATATACCCAACACCAACACCGGCACTTACAAGTGCAGCAGCAACGTAGTATCGGCGGGGCCGACCGGCTCGCTGCAGCAGTACGGGACTTCCCAGTATACGGAGGATGGTTATACGTTCGCAGCCGGCCAGAACGTCTTCAGCCCGGCCCAACTCGATAAGACGGCACTGGCACTCGCCCAGGCCTATCCGTGCCCCAATTACTCTCCCGCCGGCACAGCCAATTACGGAGTAAAGAATGGCGGATGGAGCACCACCCCGGGGCAAGTCGAAGCCGCAGGCGCGGGCTGCAACGCTTCGAGCGACACGGACACGGGCGAAACCGGCAATTACAACTACGCGGTGGACCTGAATGAGGACTCGGATCCGATCAATTGGGATGGAAAACTCGACTGGAACATCAGCTCCAAAGACCTGGCCACTTTCCGCGTCGACTACCAGCACATCATGAACGTCTTTGTCGCGCCCCTGGGCCCGATCCTTGACGGCACCGGCAGCAACCAGGGCCACACACAGAGCTATTTGAGTTCGAATTACATGTTCGGCGAGACGCACACCTTCTCGTCCACGCTGATCAACGAATTCCGATTCGCCTTCAACTGGGGCAACGACCAGAACCTGCAGTACAACGATAACGTCAACATCTCGGCTAACTACGGATTGAACGGCGTTCCGTTCAACGAGGGCCCCCAGAACGGCGGCCTGCCTGCGACATCCACCAGTTGGCTAGCCTTCGGAGCCCACGGCAACGATCCGGCTCATGAAGGCCAGAACAATTACCAGATTCTCGACAACGTGACGAAAATTATCGGCAACCAATCGCTGAAGATGGGCTTCCAAGCCATGCCGATGCGCTTCTACTCGACGGCGGCCGGGACCCCGCGCGGAGCCTATAGCTTCAGCGGCGCATTTACCCAAGTGTCGGGATTAGGCGGACCCTCCGGTTATGGCGGCGCGGACTTCCTTGCGCTCGCCACGGCGGGCACCTCAGGCGCGGCGGTAAACCCGAGCGGCCCGTTTACGTACATCAATCCGGGTACCGATAACATGGCCAGCGGCAGTATCAGCAGCTATGTGGTGAACCACTATGTCCACCAATATATTGGCGCCTTTATCCAGGACGACTGGAAGATGACGCAAAAGTTCACTCTGAACCTTGGGTTGCGCTACGAGTTCTTCACACCCAAATTAGAACAGTCCGACCAGTGGGCGAACTTTGTGCAGGAGACCGAATCGATCGGGCCCAACGGCGGGACCGGGACGGCGAAATTATTGATTCCGGCAAGCCAAATGGGCACCAAGCTCGACCCGAACCTCATCGCGATTTTGAACGCGGATAACGTGTCGGTGGTCTACGATAACAACCGGCACCTTGTGAGTTACCCGAAGGCCAACTGGTCGCCGCGCGTGGGCGGTGCCTACCAGATCAACGACAAGACGGTCATCCGCATGGGATTTGGCGTCTTCATGGGCGGCTTTGAGCCGGGCGGCGGCTCGGCCCTCACCCAGAACCCGCCTTACTACATGACCGCAAACCTGGCGAGCCTTCCGGGCCCCGTCGAGGGAGAGTACTACGAATCGCAAAATGCGTTCAACAACACGCTCGAGAATGGTTTCGGAGGTTTCCTGGCGGGGGGCGGCATCGAGCACTTCGCCACCTTCCCGAACATTCAGCAATCGGGGACGGGACCGAACCCGAGCATGCACATGCCGTATACCATGCAATACAATCTGAGCCTGGAACGCGCCTTCTTCGGAGGGACGACGGCAACGGTGAGCTACGTGGGCAGCGTGGGACGCCACCTGGTGACCCTGTACAACAACCCCGACCAACCGCTGGCGATTACGATTGGCGGCGAGTCGGGCAACGGGTTCACGCCCTTCCCGCACTTCGCCGGGTCCCAGTGGATGGGGTGGACGGGCCAAAGCTCGTACAACGCGCTGCAAGCAGTGGTGCAGAAGCACTATGGCCACGGCTTGAGCTTGCTGGGCTCCTATACCTGGGCGCATGCGTTCGATAACACGGTCGACCTGCTGGGCGGCGACTACGGCAGTTACAGGCAGTCTTACCTCATCCCCATCAACACAGAGTGGGGGCAGTCCGGCTACGACATACGCGAGCGTGCCGTGATCAATGTCGATTACGATTTGCCGTTCGGAGTTGGCCGGCAATTCGTCAACCATCCGGGCATCCTGGACCGCATCGTCGGTGGCTGGAAGACCGACATGGAGTGGTGGGGCCAGACCGGCCAGCCGTTTACGCCTACCATCACCAGAACCTCGGGCTGGGGGAACGCCAACGGTGGCGAGAATAACAACGCCATCAAGATCGCCAATCCGTTCTCAAACAACCTGCAGGCGCCGGCGAATGCCGCCGGACTGCTCACCAGCAGCGGCATGACCACAGGGGCAGCGTCGAATTCGGCTGCGAACGTTTGCGCGGCGCAGACCAGAACACGGCAGCGCTGGGTTAACCCTTGCGCCTATGATGACCCGCTTGCCGTCGGCAGCTCGAACAATGCGACCTCCGCCGGGTATCTGGCGCCCTACCAAACCGGCACGTTCAGCTATGCTTCAGGGCCGGTTGGCGCCGATAACTCGCTTTGCGACGGGTTGGGATGCACCACGACCTCCACCGGGGCGACTGCCGGAACTCCCGTTCCGTACGTCACCGGCTACGCGGCTGTTGCGCCTTTCTTCGGCGGCCCCAAGAACAGCATTTCCGGGCCGGGCAACTGGAAGCTGAACGCCTCGATGTTCAAGGATTTCAGAACATGGCATGAGCAGTACCTGGAGTTCCGTGCCGACGCCTTCAATATCCTCAACCACCCGAGTCTGGGCAATCCCAGCATGGGCACGGATATCGGCGCCAACGTGGTGCAGATTACCGGGACGGGGTCCAACCAGAACCTCACCATCGACGCACGCTTCTTCCAGTTGTCAGGGAAGTACGTGTTCTAGATTGAACCGCTGTTCTTGATTCAGTGCAGTATCTTGAGGCCGCTCGCAATTGGGCGGCCTCACTGCATGTGCGAGATAGACTAATGCTGCAGGAGACAGTGTGAATCGGCGTACGTTTAATCAGCTTGCCGGCATGGCCGGGCTTGGCGCTCTGGTGGGGCGCAATGCAGTTTCCGCAGCAGTTTCTTTTCAGACCGGGAATCAATCAGCACCACGCGGGCGAGGGTTGGGCGACCGCTATCTTGTGGGCGCGGCCTACTATCCGGAATGGTGGCCGTCGAGCGAGTGGGAGATCGATTTCCGCGAGATGCGGGAGCTCGGTATCAATGCGGTGCGTATGGGCGAATTCGCGTGGGCGCAGTTTGAGCCCGCGCCCGGAAAATTCGACTTCGACTGGATGGATCGCGCGCTTGCGATCGCCAGCCGCAACGGCATCGGGGCCGTGATGGGAACGCCGACGGCGTCCATTCCTCCGTGGCTTTACCAGCAGTACCCCGATGTCCTGAGCGGAAATGCGGAAGAGCCCTACACCTATGGCGGGCGCAAGGGATACAACACCAACAGCCCGCACTATCTTGAAGCCTGCGCCCGCGTCGTGACCGCGCTCGCCGATCACTATGGCAAGAACCCCACGGTGATCGGTTGGCAACTCGACAACGAACCTGGCAATCCCCAGCAGACGTTCGATGCGGTCTCTGAGCGCGCCTTTCAGCAATGGCTCAAGAATCGCTACGGCACTCTGGTTGAGTTGAACCGCGTGTATAACGGCGCCTTCTGGAGCAATGAATTCACCGATTGGTCGCAGATCCGCTTTCCGTCGAACTCCGCGGAAGGGGGTTGGCAGCCCGCAATCTCGCTCGACTATCGCAGATTCTTCTCGGAATCGTTCCTCAATCATCTTCGCAAGCAGGCGGAGATTCTTCATGCGAGAACGGAGGACCAATTCGTTCTCACCAACTGGTCGAGCCCGACTGGAGCGGTGGATGCGTATGCTGCGGCGGAATTTCTGGACGCGTCGGCGTGGGATAACTACGTGAGCGCGCCGGGCCTGAGCCGGTTCCAGCGGCAATACACTTCCGGTTACCTGAGCGATATCACGCGCTGTGCGGGCCCGCACCAGAGATTCATTTGCGCGGAGCAAAATGCCTACGTTCCGCCCAACGCGGATCCCGAGGGCTTGCGTCTGCAGGCCTATTGCGATCTGGCGCACGGCAGCCACGGGCAGCTTTACTTTGAATGGCGCCGGCCTGCCGCCGGCGGCGAAGAGCACCGGCCGTCGTTCATCAAGGGCTTCGATGGCGCAATCAATCCGGACAAGGACACGCTGGCTACGATTTGCAGGGAGATGGCCCGCATGGGCCCGAAGTTGGCAAACGCAACCACGCGCGCGAATGTTGCGCTGATCTACGACTACGTGAACGCGTGGGCCGAGGGCATAGGCGGCATCGGCGGAGACAGGATTCCGCGCTACGGCGAAATCCAGAGCTACTATACGGGGCTCAAATCTCTGCACTGCGATATCGACATCATCCCGGCCGACAGAGACCTTTCCGGATACAAAGTCGTGGTTGCGTCCAATCTCCGTTTGATTGACGACAGAACTGTGGACCGCCTGAAGGCTTTTGTGGCCGGCGGCGGAACGCTGGTGCTGAACTACCGGGCGGCCACGCAGAATATGGATAACAGCATGCGGCTCACGCTGGCGCCGGGGCCGTTCACCGATATTGCCGGAGTGAAATCGGAGGCGATTCTGGATTTAAGCGAATACAACGCGCAGAACGGGAATCTCGATGCGAATCTCCAGGCCGGCCTGGGAATCCGTTTTGCAGGAAGCGAGGCAATTTTCAGCCCGCGAAGTGCAATCGAATCTCTCACGCTGCGTGGAGCCGAAGTGATTGCGACGGTTCGCGGCGGTGGGCGCATGGAGGGCCAGCCGGCCATCACGCGCAACCGTCACGGCCGGGGCTGGGTGATTTATGTTGGTTGCGATTCCACCAGCGATGACTTCTACGAGGCTGTGGCAAACGTGGCCGGCGCCGCCAGTGGGCTCACGCCCCTGATTCAAGCGCCTGATGGAGTGGAAGTGACGAGCCGGCTGGACGGCGATACAACTTATTATTTTCTGCTTAACCTGACGGAGATTCCACAAGAGAAGATTGCGCTGCCAAAGCCCATGGACGATCTGATTCACGATCAACGTGATATCACGCAAGTTTCATTAGGGCCGCTGGAGGTTGCAGTTCTGGCGTCGTAGCAACCGCGCTTGGCCGCGGCGGCCTCATTGCATAGCGGCGGCGGCGATGAGCGCGTCAAGCGCGGAGGTTTGCCGCGTGGCATCGGCCGAATCGAACGGCCCCTGCCAGAGCGCTCCGAATTCGCAGTTCGGGCCCTGATCGCTGGCCACGATGCTTTTTGCGTTGGCATCGGCGAAGGCCTGGTAGCGGGGATCGGGATCGGCAACGTAGAGCGTCATTAGATTGCGCACGAAGACGCCTTTGAATTGGGGTGCGTCGCCGCCCGACATCGATCCCGGATCGGTGAGGATGCCGTTCTGAGTGAGATTGGCGATGGCCGCGTTGGCAATGGCTTCGGCTTGCGGCAACAAGGTAGGGTCGTTGTCGGCGTGGGAAAGCTCTGCGAGTCCGCCGAGAATCACTCCCTGGTTGTAGGACCACGTCGTGGCGCCATTATTGGTGCACGCATTCGGATTGGATGAATTCAAACCGTCGTTGATGAGATTCTGCGCGTTGATCATGCCGGAGTTCTTGAACCACGCCCACTCCTGCTGGGCCCAGTTCAGGTAAGATGCCGAAACGCTGCCCGACGTACGGTTGGCGAGTTTGGCCGCGATGGTGAGGAAGATCTCGTTGGGGATGGCGTTCTTGTAGGTGCGAGCGGTGCTCCACCAGACTCCGCCGCCGCAGGTCGAGTCCCAGCCCGCGGTGATGGCTGTGAAGATAGTCTCCGCCATGGAGAGGTACGCCGGATTGCCGGTTACGTCGTAGGCGTCAATCCAGGCCAGCGCCCACCAGCCATCGTCGTCGTAAAAGTTATCGACGAAGTTCGTGTGCGATGTCTGTGCCGCGGCGAAGGTCTTGGCAATGACGGAATAGTACGAAGTGTCGCCGCTGAGGCGCTCGTAGTTTGCCAGGACGGTGATGGAGTTGGCGGCGTTCCACCAGCCGGAGGGAGAAGCGTAGAGACCGGTGGCAGGCAGATACCACTGCTGCAAGGTCTGAATGCCGGAAGCTGCCTGCTGGGTGTAGCTTTGCGCCGGGGTAACGCTGGCTCCCGGATTGGCCCGCGGAAGGATGGTGCCGCCACAACCCGTGGGACCCAGCATGGCCGAGAGGCAGAATGCAACGACCGGAACTGTGCAGGAGCTTCTCATAGGATGGGCATGGCAAGGCCGGTCGGTAGCAAAATGCTGAGCGACATACTAGGGACTTCGCGTCTTAGCGCCGGCCATAGCCCGATTTGTGACCGGTCTCCGGAATCAGTTTGATTTTAATGCAAAGGGTCTCAAACCGCATGAACGGGTGCCGTGCAGCATATGTGGCCCGTAGACTGAGAAGAGAGGTTTCGCTCAAATGCAATGGCCGGCTCAATTTTTGCTCTCCGCGCTTTCGGCGGCGCAGTTTCCCAGGGCGGAAGCGCCGGAGATCGCGTTTTTGGGGCGATCAAACGTAGGAAAATCGAGCCTGCTGAACGCGCTGGTGGGCGAGAAGGCCGCGAAAGTCTCCTCCACGCCGGGGCGCACGCGCGCGATCAATTTTTTTCGGATCTCGGACGAGCGCGGCAAGCCGAGGATGATCTTTGCCGATCTGCCCGGCTACGGATACGCGAAGATTTCGAAATCCATCTCGGCGGAGTGGCCGACTTTTATCGAGCCCTATCTCGCGGAACGCGAGACATTGGTGTTGTGCATTTGCCTGGTGGACGGCAACGTGCCACCGCGCCCCAGCGATCGCCAGTTGCTGGATTGGCTGCGCGCCGCGGGCCGTGACTTTGTGGTGGTTGCCACCAAAATTGACCGGATGAGCGGCAACGAGCGCACGCGCAGCCTGGCGGCGCTGAAGCGAGCGCTCGATGTCGAGGAGCTTTTGCCGGTTTCGGCGAAGACGGGCTATGGGATCAAGGAACTGCGGGCGCGGATTGAAAAAGCAGGGACTGAGGGACTAAGGGACTGAGGGGCTGCGGGACCTCGGGGCTGGGGCAATTGAGCGCTTGTCGGTCAGGGTTTGTCGGGGTCGAACCGATGCTGATCGAACACGCCGCGGAAGTATGAGCAGACTTCGTAAGCGAAGGCAATTTCGCCGCGATCGACTCGCTCATTCAGCTTTTCAGCGAAGCGGGCGGCGAATTCACGATGCGTTGAAAGCAGGCGCAGATCCTGCGCCATGCGGCCGAGGTAACGCGGCGCGAGGCGCAGCCAGCGGCGGGCCTGCCAGTCGTTCGCATCGAGGCATTCGAGAGCGATGGCATCCAGCACTGCCAAATCCTTGCGACCTGTCGGGTCCGCGCGCCAGATGACGAGCGCCGGAATGCTGGTGAGATCGGCTTCGTCGTATTCGCCTTTCTGATGGACGTGCGCTTCATGGCGAGGCGCGGTCGGCACGTCGCGGCGCAGCAGGTCGGGCCGCACGCCGCGCTCGTTCATTTCGCGCTCCATGGCCGCAGGGGCCATCGCGACACAAACTGAGACCATTTCGCGCTTACGAAGTTGGTTCTTGAGGATGCGCAGGGCCTCGTCGAGCGAAGTGACGAGGAAATCTGCGACGGCTTCACGAATAGTCTGCTTTTGTGTGGCAAGGTCTGCCGATGCGACGAGCGTGGCTGCACCGGCGATGTTGGCCGCGACGACGAGCGCGCGGCCCGCGCCGTCCATCTCTCCGGCATAGAAGAGCCTGCCGCCGAGGCCCGATTCCGGATCGGCATACGGGGACGCGATCAGCTTTGCGTAGGCGTGCGCCACGCGCGTGACAAAATCGAGAACGTGTGGAGATGGAGGGGCGAGCGCCACGAGTCTATCTTATCGATCGAATCGGCTGCGGGGCGATGCTTGCGAAGGCCAGATTCCAGACCGCAAGAATTTGTGCCAGCGAAGATCGTGGTAGCCCACCCTTTCGCCCAAAAATCGGGCGCAAGGATGGGCTACGGAAGGCTTCTCTTTAAACGGTCAGTGTCCTAATTCTCCAGCTCGCGCCAGTTGAGCTTTCGGACGAAGAAAACGAATTCGCCGGGCTTGGCGGTGTAGTGGGTCTGGCTGCATTCGTTGAAAGCAACTAAGCCCGACTTGAGGATCTGGGCGATGGGATACCAGACGTCTCTTTCCTTGTCGGATTCCTTTGCGACTTCGCAGTTGATGTAGGTCTCCGTCGACATGTCGTAGGTGGCCTTGACTGCGATCTCCACGGCATCGGAAGGCAGCGTCACGATGACGGTTCCGTCGTCATTCATTTTTACCCATTCGTTATGCGCGGTGTCATGGTGGTCGATGCGCACCAGATAGTTCGAGGCTTTAACGGGCAGCCCGGTTTTGCCGTCGAGCAGACGGATCTGAAAGGTGTTTTCCGTCTGGGCGTGAAGGCCGGCGCAAAGAACGGCTGTACACAAGAGGCCGACGAGGGTGCGAATAAGTGGCATACGGGCCTTCCTCCGGCGGAAGGCAACAGCAAACTCCCGTTTGACTGCGATGGCCTGCCGCGACGGACGATCTTCGATCAGGACAGATTTCGAACGCGGCTGCAGCACTGCCTCGCGTAGGATCACAACGCTCTATTATGCATTTTCAATGGTTTCGGGGGGGCAAAAAAACGAAGGCTAGTTATTCCTAAAGTCACCAGGCAGAATAGGGCTGTCCGTCGCTGCCTGTTTCGGTAGAGCCGGAATGGATGTCGGTAATGCCGGGGTCGGTCTCATCGAGCGAGTACATGGCTTCGCTGGAATCCGTTACCCAGGTGTCTTTCTGGCGCGTCATGGGATCTTCGGGGATGGCTCGGATGTAGCCGTCCTGGACCAGGTCGTCGAGCGACTGCGGTCCCTTCTGCTTGTCCATGGTGTAGGTATCGATGGCGGTGCGCATGGTCTGCAGGTCTTCCTTGAGCGCGGCCTCGCGCGCGTGCTTGATGGCGCCCACGAAGCTGGGAATCGCCAGGGTGATGAGGATGCCGATAATGGCCATCACGATCATCAGCTCGATGAGGGTAAAGCCGGATTGTGTGCGATCCTTGCGCAAATCCTTTTCCTCAGCTGTTCTCACCATGTCGCATACTTGGTCCCGTCCAGCGCGGTCCCCTGCGACTTGGAGTGTACATCGAAGACACTTTGCCCGCCATACGAGTCGGAATCGGGGTCGTCCTGCATGGAGCGCAATCCCCACTCCGTCTGGCCCGTCATGGGATCCACGGGAATCTTGCGGAGAAACCTGAGCTTCTTGCCTTGCACATCCACGCCGTCTACGAGAGTTTGCAGGTCGGGCGGGTAATTCTGGCTTTCGATTTTGGTCTGGAATGCGCCCCTGTCGGCCGCGTCCTTGTACTTGTCGATGGCGTTACGCATCATCCACAGATCGGCGCGGAGCTCTCGCTCCTTTTGCCGCTTGACCTGGAAGCGCACCAGCGGCAAGGCAGCCGACATGAGAATGGTGAGGATGGCCGTGGTCACGATCAGCTCAGCCAGCGTAAGGCCGCGTTGGCTGCTGGGGATCGGGATGGAGCGTTGCAGACTCATGCGCGCAGTTCCCTACTTCACCACAATCGTGGCTTGCCCTGTCTCGACCGGTACTTGTTGCTGGGCGGCATTCACTACCGAGGCGCGCGTGATGCCGACGCCGCTCGCGCCCGAGGCCTTGGCCTGGAAAGTAAGCACGCACACCACGCCTGTGCCGGTGATGCCGCGCGTTCCCGGCGGCCGGGAGATGCTGACGACGAGAGTTCCCGGCGGATCCTCAACATGACTGAGGCCGGTTGGCTGGCCGTCGCGGCTGAGGATGTCTCCGGCCGCTACGCCGCTCAATTGCAGCTCGGCAGTGTCGTAGTGCAACTGCAAGGCAATGGAAGTAACATCCGTGGCCCCATTTAGTACGATCGGAACCTGGAAGGTGGTGCCTGCGGCCGTGGGTGTTGCGGGCACATTGAGAGCCAGACTGGCACCCACCGCGGGAGGCGAAGGTGCTGCGGCCGCCGGCGGAGCTGCAGTCGTCGGGGCCTGAGGCTGCGGCGCACCAGGTGGCTGGCTGACCGGCGGCTGGGGAACGGGCGGATTAGATTGCGGCACGGCCGTTTGCGCGGTGGCCGTGGGGCTGCCACTGGAGCGCATATCGGAGCGCAACTGCGCCAGCATCTGCGGCGCGGCCTCGATGGCGCTCTGCGCGGGAATCGATCCCGCGACCGGGTGCCCGGCCGGCATGGTTTGCGCCGTGGGCACCAGGGTGGGTGCCGCGCCATTTTCGCTGTCGGCATGGCGCAGCTCGATGGAAGACTGCCCCAGGCCGGTGTCGATGACGCGCAGATTGGCCTGATCCAGCTCTTGCGAACGCACGATGTGCGGCACCACCACGAAGACAATGTCGTCGTCCTGAATGATGCGATCCTTCGATCCAAAGATGTACTTGATGATGGGGATGGCGCTCAATCCGGGGATGCCCGTCCAGTTGCTCTGCTCCTGGTCATTCTGGATGCCGCCCAGGATGCTGGCCTCGCCCTCGCGGAGGCGGATGACCTGGTCGACCACGCGCTGGCTGATGATAGGCTCCGTGACGCCGCTGATGGTCTCGGTGCCGCTCTCCGCAGAGACCTCGATCTTGATCTTCAGGGTGACGTCGTGGTCGTAGTGGACGCTGGGCGTCATCTCGATGTTCACGCCCACGTCCTGGTACTGGAACTGCGTGTTGACCAGCGAACTGACCAGCGCCGTGGCTGCGCCGGTTTGATAGGAGCCGGTGGCGATGGGGATGCGCGAGCCGATCTTCATGGTGGCTTTTTGCGCGTCGGTAGCGCGGATGCGCGGGCTCTGCAGGACCTTGGTGTTGTTGTCAGTGAGCAACAGATTGAGCGTGGCCGACCCCACGGTGACCGCGAAGTCACTGGAGTTAAGATGGGCGAGGTTATATAACGTCAGGTTGCTCGTGCTGCCTGAAGTAGTGGAAGAAGTGGTGGAACTCGTGGAAGAGGAGCAGGTTCCGCTGGCGGAACAATTGGGCTGCAGGGTGACGCCGAAGCTGCTCGGCCAGGCGATGCCCAGCGTCCGCTCCCAGTTCTTGCTCACCTCGAGCACCGCGATGTCGACCACGACCTCGCCGCGGGGCTTGTCGAGGTCTTCGATGAGCTGCTGCGCCAGCAGAAGCTCGTCGGGCGTGCCGCGCATGACGATGGCGTTCTGGCTTTGCACCGGAAAGACCTTGGTAGCGGTCATCATATTGCGAATCGCGGTGGCGACGTCGTTGAGGTCGTTCTGCTGCCATGCGTTGGTCAGATAGAAGGTCTGCACGGCCTGCTCGTCCAGGTCGCGCCGCTTGGAGGGAGTGTTCTGGGCCACGAAGATGGTATTGCTGGTGACGGGTCGCCAGAAGGTATTCGACATCACGCTCACAATGCGCAGGGCATCGAGCAGCGAAACATTGTTCAGGTCCACGTCAATGCGGCTGGAGTGATAGTCGGGATCGAACATGACATTGATGCCGGCGGCCTTGCCCACGGTCTCATACACCACCTTTGAGTCCTGGGCCATATGCAGGGAGAGCGGCTCATTCGAGACCGGCTTGAGCTCCGGCGGAGACTCGATGGTCTGCAGTTGCTCGGCTTCCGCGGGAGGCTCGGGAAGTCCCACCTCGGGTACCGGCGCGCTTTCACCCTGCTTCTGGCGGATGTGGGCAATCTCCTGCTGCGCAGCCTCGTTGCCGGGGTCGATTTCGGCGGCGTGGAGAAACTCGCCCAGCGCGCCCTGGGTATCGCCGGCCTGCGCCAGCTTGCGGCCCTTGGTGACGTGCACTGAGGATGCCGTGACGCGCACGCGCGAAAGCGCAATCTTGAAGCGCGAATCTTTGGGATCCTTGTTGAACGCTCTCTGGAAGTCGTCGAAGGCCGTGTCGTAGTCTTCGCGGGCTTCGGCGGCCTGGCCCTGCTTGAAATCGGTGTTGGCTGACTCGCCGAAAGCCCTCGCGCACGGCAAGCCAAAGCCTGCTGCTGCGGCAAACAGGACCATGGCGAAGACGGTCTTCGATGTCATGATTCCGGCTACGGCCGGAGCGGGCGTGCAATTCATCCTATTCCCCGGCGTTTCTTCAGATTCACCCGCGCCACCCCGGGCGGCGTTTTCGAGCTTGGATTCGAGGTCTGCGGCGGGCGTTCTGATGAGATTTCTTATGCCTGCACTCGGTGAAAAACGCTGTTTCATTCTAACAAAGCTCTGCTGCTGTCCATCGAAATCTGCGCCGATGCTAGGATGAAGACTCAAGGACGCTCGCCTGTGCCCCGCCAAAGCAGCCACATTATCGCTCCCAAAGACGCGCAACCCGCGAAAAAGGCGGCCCAGCCGCGCGACCCCGTGGCCAGCGGCGAGCGCGACGCCGCGCACAATCGAGCCGCCAGCCATAACTACTTTCTCCTCGAGAAATTCGAAGCGGGCGTGGCGCTGCGGGGCACCGAGGTGAAGTCGATCCGCGAGGGCAAGGCCAACCTCAAGGACTCCTACGGACTCATCAAGGATGGCGAGGCGTTCCTGCTGAATCTGCATATAGGACCCTACTCCCACGGCAACATGGCCAACCACGACGAGACGCGTACCCGCAAACTCCTACTGCACCGCGAGGAAGTTCGCAAGCTACTCTCCAAGACGCAGATCAAGGGGCATACGCTCATCCCCACGCGGCTCTATTTCCGCAAGGGGCGGGTGAAGTGCGAGCTGGCGCTGGCCAAGGGCAAGCAGGACTGGGACAAGCGGGAGACGGAGCGGCGGCGGGAGGCCGACCGGGAGGCGCGGGCGGCGATCAAGGCGAATAAGCACCGGGGCGGGCGGTAAGGGTGCCTTTTCGCCGTCAGTTCGTGCTCTTCCCTTCAGGCACGAAGGGCTCACCGTTGGAATCGTCCGAATCGGGAAGGTTTTTCTTTTTCTTGAACCATGGTCCGATCACAAGCAAGGTGAAAAACGCCGCTAAAAGCGCGAAGTGGATCTTCCCCCTGGGGGTTCGGCGGTCCATCAGGGTCCATTGATTCGCCAATATCGCCGCGAGCATCACGAGACTTGCGGCACGTTCAAAAGCCTCGTTCCTTTGGTCGTTGACCAGGACGGCCACGGCGGCGAGAAACAATACCGTAAAACAGCAAAGCTGAGCCGTTGACCACTGCCCGTGAAACCAAACCACCATGACAACGACGAGGCCCAGCAGAATCGCAAGCGTAACGCGGAAGTGATTCTGCTTCTCCATCGCGTCTCCTACCTAGCCGCGCATCAGGCCAGGAGCCCAAAGCGGCTTTGCGAGCAATTATAGGCCGGCCGTCAGCGGATCACGTTGACTTCGATGCCGAGGCCGAGGTTCTTCCAGGCGGAGTCGGTGGTGTAGACGGCGGCCTTGCGCTGTATGGCAAGGGCCAGGCAGGCGCGGTCGCCGAGAGAGAGACCGTAGGGGCGGGTTACTCGCACCAGGCCCCCGGCAATTCGGGCCTGATCCTCGTCAAACGGGACCGAAGGGCAGCGGGCCTCGGCGATGTGCCACCAGGCAAGCGCCTCGTCGATTCCGGCGGAGACCAGCTTGGTTTGCACTTCCGCTTGATTCACCGCGCTGATGATGGCGCGCGACAGGCAGGAGACAACGGTATCCGCGCCCGGTTCGCCGCGAATCAGAGCCATCAGAGCGGATGCATCGAGGACGGCCCAGTCATCCAAGCCACTCCTCCATCTCGCGGCGTGCCTCTTCGCGGCGATCTGCTATCAATTCGTCAGAGAGTAGGCGATCACCGGGAATCAGTGTGCGCATGCTCTCCTGAATGCGCCGGATGCGCGCCATCTGGGATTCGACCTTCAGGACGTCTCCATCCAAGGTTAAGAACAAAGTGTCCCCCGGCTTGATCCCCATCTTTGACCGGATCTCTGCGGGAATGACGATGCGGCCGTTGTCATTAAGTTTCGATCTGACATTTCGTTCGATCGTGACAGTTTCGTTCAATGCGGTGGATGATGACATGTCTACAATATATGTCATCTACGAACAAAATGTCAATATCCATGGCTATGACATTTTGAATGATCTCTGAGCATTGCAGCCTACACGGTTGCCACCGGGCCTGCCTTCCATAAAGAATAGAGACATGAGGACTGAACTTTCCCTTGCTCCAATTTCCGACATTGCTACCGAACTGCTGGCCGTTCTGGCTGCCGACGCGCAAACCGACAAAGGCCTCAATACTGATATCGCCGCCAAACCACAGCCGGCGCTGTTAACCACGGACGATGCTGTCGAGGCAGCCGCGGCCGGGGTGCTCGGGACCGGCGAGTACAAAGCAGGCGCGAACGAGACCGTCCTGATCCACGCGCCGGCGGGACTCAAGGCCAAGCGGCTGCTGATCGTGGGGCTCGGCAAGCTGGCCAAGGTCACGGTGCAAGGCGTGCGCGAGGCCGCGGGAACGGCGGTGCGGTTTGCCAAGCCGCGGGGGATTCGGGAGCTGGCATTCGCATTACCTTCTTCCGAAGGGCTGTTCCATGCAATGGTGCCTCACGCAGTGGCGCGGGCGGCCGTCGAAGGTGCATTGGTGGGCGATTTCGATGCCGATACCTACCGCACAGAGCGCAAGGACCAGAGCGTTCAAACATTGATCGTCACCGCGGGATCCGATGCGGACCAGCCGTCGATCGAAGCCGGGGTTCGAGAGGGCGTGATCATCGGCGAGAGCCAGAACTTCGCGCGATCGCTGGTGAATGAGCCGGGCAACAAGCTGACGCCGACGATGCTGGGCGAGCGCGCGACACAGATGGCGCTGGAAGTTGGACTGGGATGGGAGGTCTACTCGACCGAGATGCTGCACCAGTTGAAAATGGGTGCATTCTGGAGCGTGGCGCAGGGATCGGCCGAGCCGCCGGCGCTGATCGTTCTGCGCTACGAGCCCGAAGGCGTGACGGACGGCCCAGTTCTCGGTCTGGTCGGCAAGGGCATTACGTTCGATACCGGCGGCATCTCCATCAAGCCTGCCGACAACATGGAGAAGATGAAGTACGACATGGCAGGCGGCGCGGCAATGCTGGGCGCCATGCGCGCCATCGCGCTGCTGAAGCCAAAGGTGCGCGTGATCGCGATCGTATGCGCGGCAGAAAACATGCCTTCGGGCACGGCGCAAAAACCCGGCGATGTGCAAACCGCCATGCCGCTCGCTGCAGACAAGCCGGGCAAGACCATCGAGATCATCAACACCGACGCCGAGGGGCGGCTGGTGCTGGCCGACGGACTGACTTACGCACGGCAGCTCGGAGCAACGCACCTGATCGACGCAGCCACACTCACCGGCGCCATTTCCGTCGCCCTGGGCAAAACCACCGGCGGCGTCTTCTCAAACGACGATGCTACGTATGCAAAATTCGCAGCTGCGCTGGCTTTTTCCGGGGAAAAATTCTGGCGCCTTCCGCTGGGCGAGGAGTACGCCGAACTGATCAAGTCTGATATCGGCGACATCAAGAACACGGGCGGTCGCTACGGCGGAGCCAGCATTGCGGCCGAGTTCCTGCACACGTTCGCAGAAGACACACCCTGGATTCATCTCGACATTGCGGGAGTGGCATGGGTTGAGGAGTCGCGGCCGTACGTTGCCAAAGGCCCCAGCGGCATCGCGGTGCGATCGATTCTTGAATGGGTGCGGAGTTACTAAGAGCTTATCTACATATAGGTAGCGCCGGCCTCCAGGTCGGCCGTCGCGTGAGTCTCCGGCCCGCGCGCGGATTTTGCCCGCGTACGTTTGGAGACCGGCGGTACTTTTCCGGCAAAATCACATTCATGCAGCTTCGGGGTTTCGACGCGAAGAGAGCCGACTCCGAGAACTAGATTCCTTTTCCACATTTGGATTCCCTCATTGTGCAAGCCCGCGATGAAGTTATGCTGCGTTGCGCCGATGCAGAAAGTGGGCGTCATTCGGTGCGCCCTCACGCCGGCATCGTTCGAGCAAGTCGCCGGGGGAATTTGCGTAGTGGAGAGGCTTCGATGACCGATCGCATGGAACTGCTCGAAACCGTCTTCGACAGCCTTCCAGAGGGCATGGGTCTCCTGGGCGAGGAAGACGAAGTAGTGTTCTGGAACCAGGCGGCGCAAGGCATCACCGGCTACCCTACCGTGGAATTGCTCGGACAGCAGCTTCCCGAGTGCCTGGAGCCGTTGCTTGCAGCAGGAAACAGCAGCGAGAAATTGCTCGCGCTGGTTGCCGAGTCGGAAGGGCGGCGGGCGTTGGCGCAGGCGCGGCATAAGTTGGGCCATGCAGTGCCTGTCATCGTGCGCATTCTGGATCTGTGCAATGGGCTGGGCGAACGCATCGGCACGGCTTTGCTGTTTCATCCCGCGGCGAGCCTCGATGCGTTGCCGCACGGCGGATCGAGCGCAAATCGAGGAATGGCAGAGAACCGCGCCGAACTGGAAGAGCGGCTGCAAACGGAGTTCGACGACTTCGCACGGGGCGGGTGTCCGCTTGGCGTTTTGTGGATCGGCGTCGATCAGGCGGAGGAGTTGCGCAAGACTCACGGGGCGGCGGCGTGCAACGCCATGCTGGAGAAGGTGCGCCACGCGATGGGGCAGGGCCTGCGCCCGGCTGAGGAAATGGGCCGATGGGGCGACGATGAATTCCTGATCGTGGCGCATGAGCGCAGTGCAGACATGCTGGCCGCGCACGCCCAGATGCTGGCCGGCCTGGCGCGCACGGCCGACTTTCGCTGGTGGGGCGATCGCGTCTCGATCACGGTGAGCATCGGCGCGGCGCAGGCCGGCAACGATGCCACAGAAACGTTGATCCAGTTGCTCAAGCGGGCCCGCGAAGCCATGAAAGCGAGCAGCCGCGAGGGTGGGAACCGTGTAACCGCGGCAGTTTCCAACAGCGCCGCATCCGCTGCGCAAGAGGGTTCGCCATGTTTGCCATCATAGGCATCTTCCTTGTTTTCGCCGCCATCATTGGGGGCTTCCTTATGGAGAAGGGGCAGATGGCCGTACTTTTGCAGCCGGCCGAGTTGCTGATCATCGCCGGAGCGGCCTCGGGAACGCTGCTGGTCGCCAATCCGATGCGCATTCTCAAAGCCATCGCCGCCGGCCTTGCCGGTACGCTCAAAGGCTCACCCTTCACAAAGGAGCGCTACCTGAACACGCTCAAGATGCTGTACCAATTCCTGAACAAAGTGCGCAAAGAGGGACTGCTGGCGGTGGAGATGGACGTGGAGAAGCCTGAGGAAAGCGCGATCTTCAAGAACTATCCCGAGTTTCTCAACGACCATCACGCGCGCGACTTTGTTTGCGATACGCTGCGCACGGCCATCACCGGCGGCGTGGAGCCGTTCGACATGGACCAGATGATGGAGCTGGACATGGAAGTGCACCATCACGAAGCGGCACAGCCGGTCGACTCGCTGACCACGGTGGCGGATTCGCTGCCCGGCCTGGGCATTGTGGCTGCGGTGCTGGGCGTGGTCATCACCATGGGGGCGCTGGGCGGACCGCCCGAAGAGATAGGCAAACACGTGGCCGCGGCGCTGGTGGGGACGTTTCTCGGCATTCTACTTTGCTACGGCGTGGTGGGACCGCTGGCCGCCAATATGGGCAAGTCAGCTGCCGAGCACAACGAGTATCTGCACGTGCTGCGGGTGCTTCTGCTGGCTTTTCTCAAAGGATCGGCGCCGATGATCGCCATCGAAATGGGACGCCGCGCGATTCCGGCGCACGCGCGGCCCGGGTTCGACGAGATGGAGAAGACCTGTAAGAACAAGATCGAGCCCGTGGAAGCGCCGGCAGCGGCGGCGTAAAGGGCACGGAGTAGCCGGTAGCGAATAGAGAAGCGAAGACGAGGGTCAAAAGATTCTATGGCGGCTAAAGGGCAACCGATCATCGTGATCAAGAAGACGGGCGGCCACGGAGGCCACCACGGCGGCGCATGGAAGGTGGCCTACGCCGACTTTGTTACGGCGATGATGGCGCTGTTCATCGTGCTCTGGCTGATGAGTCAGAGCGATGCGGTGAAAAAAGCCGTGGCCGGCTACTTTAACGACCCCAAAGGCACTGCCACGCTGCTGGGCACGACCCTGTCGGGCACGGGTAACGGCAGCACACCTGCGCCGGACCAGAACCAGAAGCAACTGCAGGATCTGAAAGAAAAACTGGAGCAGGAAATCCAGGCGCGCAAGGAACTGGAAAAACTGAAGAAGCAGATTGAGATCACGATTACATCGGAGGGCCTGCGCATCGAATTGATCGAGGACAAAAACGGCACGTTCTACCAAAGCGGCAGCGCGAAACTGAGTCCCAACGGCCAGGAACTGCTGGCATTGCTGGCCACGGAACTGAAGACGCTGCCGAACCAACTGCAGATCGAGGGCCACACCGACGCCTCGCAATACTCGAGTGACGCCGACTACAGCAACTGGGAGCTCTCGGCGGACCGCGCCAACTCCGCGCGCCGCCTGCTGCAGCAGGATGGAGTGCGCGCCGACCAGGTGACGCAGATACGCGGCTACGCTGACCAGTTGCTGCGCGTAAAAAGCAATCCGTACGACCCCTCCAACCGCCGCATCTCCATCCTGGTGAAGAACAACGACAATGCGCCGCCGCCGCAGTTCCAGCACGCGCGCGTGGTGAGTGGCGCTCCTGGCCCTGCACCTTCCGGGCCTGCGCCCGGCGCGCCGGCCAAACCAGCCGCGTCGTCGCCTGCACCGGCTTCCAACGCGAAGGACCAGCACCCGTCAATGCAGTCCAGGGCGAAGAAACCGTAGCCTCGGAACAATTCATGATGTGCGGGGGACGATGCTGCGCAGCGCCGCATAACGGTCTGAAGCCTGATATTTTGGGCGGTGCTACAATGGGTTGATTTCACATCCAGGATGCGGCGCGACGCCTGCAGAAGGAGGGGTCAGATGCCCAAAACGCGAAGAGAATTTCTGCGCTCCGGAGCCGGCCTGACGATGGGCGTGATGGGGATGGCGGTAGCAGCCCATTCCAGCGAACGGCCCACTGGCAAACTACCGCAACCAGCTCCTGCGGGGCAAGAGGCAACGACGCCAGCCGCCGCGGCGCCTGATGAGCGTCCAAACGTCCAGGTTCCGAAGATGAAATTCGGCGGCGTCGAAATCGGACGTCTTGTCCTCGGTTGCAACCCGATCAACGGCACCTCGCATTTCAACGCAACATACAACGGGCTGATGCGCGAGTGGTTCACCGGAGAACGCGCCTGCGCGACGATGCACCGCGCCGTTTCGTACGGAATCAACGCGTTCCAACACAGCAACGGTGGTCATTGCCCGCAGTACTGGAAGCAATTCCAGGCCGATGGCGGCCAAATGCACTTGATTGCGGGCGACCAGAGCCAGGATGACCCGGTGGCGGCGGTGAAAGACTTGAAGCCGCATGCGTTCCATCGCCAGGGCGAGGTGGTGGATGTTGCCTTCAGGACCGGCAAGATGGACGACGTGAGGGAGTGGTGCAAGCGCGTCCGCGACACGGGAACGATGGTGGGCGTGGCTACGCACAAGCCGGAGGTGATCGCACTCATCGAGGAGCAGGGCTGGGACATTGATTACTTTTGCGGCTGCGTTTACAACCGCACGCGGACTGAAGACGAGTGGAGAAAGGTTCTCAACGGCGAATTGATGGAGATGACCCGCGAAATCTATGTGCAAAGCGATCCGCCGCGCATGTACAAGGTCATGCGCCAGACTCCCAAACCGTGCTTCGCCTTCAAAATCCTGGCCGCCGGCCGGGTCGCGCCGGACCAGGTGGAACAGGCGTTTCGCAACGCGTTCTCCAGCATCAAGCCGATCGATGGCGTCTGGGTGGGCATGTTCCCGAAAGACAGCGATCAGATACGGCAGAACGCCGAAATCGTGCATCGCATCCTGACCGCGGTGTGACTGCGGGAAGGATCGCGAGAGATCGGTCTCTCAAAACAGGACGCGCCGCACCACCGTGGTGTAGTCTGGTCTGCGGATAAGGAAGCGTTTACCGGAGGGCAGGTTCCATGGCTATCGTCGCCGGCGTAGATTTCGGCACACTCAGCGTTCGCGTCACTCTCGTCGACAGCAAGACGGGGCCGATCGGCACTGGCTCGGCGTCCTATCCGCTCAATCGCCGCCGCGACGATCCCAACTACGCGACGCAATCGCACGCGGATCAGATGGCGGCACTCGCCGCAGCCACCAAGGACGCGTTGAAGGCCACGGGCGTGAACGGATCTGAAGTTGCGGCCATCGCGCTCGACACCACCGGCTCCAGCGTGATTCCGGTGGGCGAGGGATTGGAGCCGCTCGACGAGTACTACCTGTGGTGCGACCATCGCGCCTTTGCAGAGGCCGAGGAGATCACCCGCAAGGCGCACGAGTTGGGGTTTGAAGGCATTGCATGGTGCGGCGGCGTCTACTCGCACGAATGGGGCTTTGCCAAGCTGCTGCACTGGCTGCGCCACAACCCGGACAAGCGTGCATTTTTTGTCACCGCGCTGGAACACTGCGACATGGTTGCGGCCACGCTCTCGGGCGTAACCGAGGTGAGCGCGCTCAAGCGCAGCGTTTGCGCCATGGGCCACAAATGGATGTGGAATCCCAAGTGGGACGGCCTGCCGCCGGAGGAGTTTCTGGCCGCCGTCGACCCGCTGCTGGCCGGCGTGCGCGCCAAGATGGGCGGCGAATACCTGACCAGCGACAAAATCGCGGGGCATCTTTCGGAAAAGTGGGCCGCGGAACTCGGGCTTCGTGCCGGGATTCCCATCCCGGTTGGCGCCTTCGACGCGCACTGGGACGCCATTGGCTCCAACATCCGCGAAGGCGACGTGGTGAACGTGGTCGGCACCTCGACCTGCATCATCGCCATGGCGCCAAAGTCGGAACTGATTCCCGGCGTCTGCGGCGTGGTGCCGGGAAGCGTGCATCCGCATTACACGGGCATTGAAGCGGGACTGTCGGCGGTGGGCGATATCTTCGACGCGATTGCCAGGCGCACCAACACAACGGTCGCTGCACTTTCGGAGGGCCTGGATGCGTGGAAGGCCGGCCAGACCGGACTTCTGCGGCTGAGCTGGGATAACGGCGACCGCACGGTGCTGGTCAATCCCGAACTGGGTGGCGTGACGCTGGGCTGGAACCTGGTGCACACCGCGCAGGACGAACTCTTCGCCGCGATTGAGGGCACCGCATTCCACACGCGCATCATATTAGAGCGCATGGCCGAGCACGGCGTGCGCATCGATCGCATCATCAATGCGGGCGGCATTCCGCAGAAGAACGAAATTCTCAACCACGTTTATGCCAACGTGCTGAACAAGCCGGTGCTGGTGCCGGCGGGCATTCCCACCAGCCTCGGCTCCGGGATTTTTGCGCTGCTCGCCGCCGGAGTTTACAAGACGATCGAAGAGGCGCAAGATGCGGTCTGTCTGCCCTTCCGCACCGTGGAGCCGGACGCGAAGGCCGCCGCGGTGTACGAGCAGCTTTACCCGCTCTATCGCGATGTGTACTTTGCGCTGGGCAAACGCGATGCGGCTCCGGCCGCACTGGGCAACGTGCTGCCGGAGCTGAGGAAAATTGCTGCGCAGGTGCAGAAAGCGAGCTGACAAGGCGCGATTCGGTTTAGAATGCTGCGTGGCAGGAGAACGTCATGAAAGTTATGGGAATCTTTCTCCGTTTCGCCTTCGTTGCAACCACCTCCATGGCCATCCTACTGACGGTTTGCGGCGCGCCTGCCGCACCGGCGCAGGCTCCGGCTGCGATCAACGACCTGAATGGAACCTGGGTCAATGCCGATGCGCATACGAGCGGATTCATTCGCATCTTGATTGATGGAACCACGGTCCATCCCTACGGCAATTGCACGTCGAGGCCTTGCGATTGGGGCATCGTTGAGGGAAGGATCTACGGCGCCAGCGTTCGGTCACCGGCTCCGGTTGCAATGACGGCGACCGTTGATAACAACTTCGATGAAGTTGTTATCACGCTGTTGCTCGAGACGGACGGCAGGCTGCGCGTAGACAGCTTCACACACTTCACCGACGGAAGCCAACGGGCCGACTACCACAGTTCATGTTATTTGGTTCACGCCGACGTCCGGAACGGGACTGATCGCTGATCGTTGCTGTCGGTGCATCGGCTCCATGTCGAGGAAGGGTAGCGCCTGGCCTTCCTCCAGGATTCTGCGCCCCCCAGGACTGTTCGCACTGTCAAGTAGTGCAGAGGGCCAGTTGAAGCAGTGCGGTTGTAAGATTCGGTGCGATTGGAGAAAGCCATGAAAATCCCAGGAGCGTCTCTTCGTCTCGTCTTGATTGCAATTTCTTTCGCGGCCATTTTGCTCGTTTGTGGCGCTGTCGCAGGGGCGCAAGCTCCGGCTGCGACCAACGACATGAATGGAACCTGGTTCAACGTCGATGCAAACACTCGCGGACTGGTGCAGATTGAGATTCACGACAATAAAATCCATCCCTATGGCGCGTGTCATCCTGACCCGTGCGACTGGGGCACCCTGAAGGCCAAGAGCTTTGCCCAGACTGTCGATTCAGGTCTTGCCGTGGCCCTGCTCGCCAAGCAGAACACAAGCTTCAGCCACGTGGAGATTACCCTCTCGCTGGAGCATGATGGAAGGCTGCGTGCTGAGGTGTTCACGCACTTTACTGACAGCAGCGGGCGGGCCGACTACCGTACCGTTAATTACTTCACGCGCCGCAGGCCCGCATACGCTCCGTAAGGCCGAGCTCGTTGCCGCATCCGGGCGAGGCGGTGCGCCGCAGAGCCGCTGAGGAGTGGTGCGCGGCTCTCCGCTTGCTCATCTGCGCCAAGCGGTTTAGTGTGGTTTTCACAATCTAAATCGCCGGGTGCCCCGTGTCTTCTTCATTTCTGCGTTCTCATCTGCCTTGCCTGCTTGCCGCGCTGGTTGCATACGCAATGCCTGCCGCCGCGCCCGCGCAATCGTTGCCTGAAGCTCCGTATGCAGCACCGTCGGCCGAGCCGTGGAGCGCGCCGCACTTCTCCATCGATCCCAAGACGCTGTACCAGGCCGCATCCGCCGCGCCTGCGCCGGATGGCGTGAACGTGACAGAGCTCTGCGAGGATGAGCGCTATACCTTCGACGACGCCGGCCGGCAAGTGCACGTAGGGCACCTCATTTATAAGGTGCTCACGCAGAAGGGCGCCGAAGGCTGGGACTCGCTCTCCGTGGGCTGGGAACCCTGGCACGAAGCCCGGCCCGTCATCCGCGCGCGGGTTATCGCGCCCGACTTCACGGTGCATACACTCGATCCCAACACCATCACCGAAGCGCCGGCCCGCGGCGGCGACTACAAGATCTACAGCGACGGCAAGCGCCTGCGCGCGCCGCTTCCGGCCATTGCGCCCGGCGTAGTGGTGGAAGAGGAATACACCGAGACAGAAACGGAGCCGCTGTTTCGAGCGGGCCGCGTGGGGCGAGTTGTGCTGGGCCAGGAAGACGTGCCCGTGGCGCACAGCCACGTGGTTTTCGATGCTCCCGCAGCTCTGCCGCTGCGCACCAATCTCCTGTTGCTGCCCGGGATCCAACCGCAGCGCGCCGAATCCGGAGGGCGCGTGACGCTCACGTTCGACGTGGGCCCGCTGGATGCGATCGATGCCCGCATTCCGTATCTGCCTCCCGAGGTCGTGTTCTTCCCGATGATCGAATACTCCACGGGCGCTTCGTGGCAGAGCATCGCGGCGGAGTACGGCAAAATTGTGGATGATCGCGCGAATTCACCGGCGGTCGAAGCCGTGGTGACGCCGCTGATCGCCGGCAAGAAGTCCACGGCCGAAAAAGAGGCTGCCATTCTCGATTATCTCGATCGCGAGGTCCGTTACACCGGAATCGAATTCGGCGAAGCCGCGATCATTCCTCACGATCCAGCAGAAACGCTGGCAAAGAAATATGGCGATTGCAAGGACAAGGCCACGCTGCTGGTGGCGATGTTGCGCGCGGCGGGCATTCCCGCTTACGTCGCGATTCTCAACGGAGAATCCCGCATGGATGTCCCCGTCGATCTGCCCGGCATGGGGATTTTCGATCATGCGATTGTTTATGTGCCCGGAAAGAGCCCACTCTGGATCGATGCCACCGACCGCTACGCGCAACTGGGCCAGGTGCCGATGGGTGACCAGGGCCGTTTGTCGCTCGTTACCAGCGACGCGACCACGGCGCTGATCAAGATTCCTGAAGGCTCTTCGCACGACAGCGGCGTGGTAGAGACGCGTGAGTTCACGCTGACAGACAACGGCCCCGCCAACGTGGTCGAGATTACCGAGCCCAAGGGCGTTTTGGAATCGGACTATCGCGGCTTCTACGCCGACAAACCCGACAAAGACACGCGAGAGGGGCTGCGCGGCTATATCAAATCCGAGTACCTCTGCGACGATCTCAGCAAAGTGGACCGCACCGATCCCGCCGATCTGTCGCAGCCGTTCAAGCTGACCATCGCCTGCGAAAAGGCGCGGCGCGGCTACACGGAACTTGAAAGCGCGCAGGCCGCCATCCGCGTGGACCGGCTCTTCCAGTTTCTGCCGGAGGAACTCAGACAGAAAGACGATTCCGACGAGAAGAAGATTACCGGCCCCGATAAGCCAAAGAAGCCGCGCACTGAAGACTGGTGGCTGAATGCGGCCCTGAGCACGGAGTGGAACTATCGCTTCATCCCGCCCGCGGGATTTGTGCCCAAGGAGCTGCCCAAGGACTTAACCCTCGCGCTCGGCCCAGCGCAGCTGACGGAGAAGTTCACCACGGAAAAGGACGGAGTGGTGCTGGCGCATCTGGTCTTCGATTCCGTGAAGCGCCGCTACACCGTGGCGGAAGCTACGGCGTTACGCAACCAGGTCGCCGACCTCATCAACGGTCCCGCCATCCTCATCGACTTTGAGCCGCAGGGCGAGGCGCTGCTGCGCGACGGCAAGGTGAAGGAGGCGCTGGCCAGCTATCGCGCGCTGGTGGCGCTCAATCCCAACGCGGCCGTGCACCATTTGCAAGTGGCCAATGTGCTGCTTCAGGCCGGCATGGGCGAAGCTGCGCGCTCCGAGGCGCGGCTCGCTGTGAAGCTCGATCCAAATTCGGCGCTCGCCGAGCGCGTTCTCGCCGAGATTCTGAAACACGATCTGGTAGGTCGCGAGCTGCGCCCGGGAAGCGACCTGACCGGCGCGGCCGACGCCTATCGCGCCGCCATCAAGCTCGATCCCGACGATCACACCGCGCAAGGCGACTTGGCGATCCTGCTGGAATACGACTCCGCGGGACGCCGTTACAGCGGCCAGGCGCACATGAAAGAAGCCGTCGTCGAATACGAGAAGCTGGGCCAGGACAAGCTTGCCGATCTCGGACTCACCGACAATCTTGCCTTCTCGCTCTTCTATAGCGGCGATTACGCGGGCGCGTACAAAGCAGCGCAAGCGCTAAATCCCGAGCCCAAGGCGCTGATGTCGGCCTGCGTGGCTATGCTGCAGGGCAGCAAGGCCGGTCTGGACGAAGCCAACAAGCGCGCCACGGACGACAACGGCTTTAAGGAGACCGCGCGCACCGCCGGCGAAATGCTCATGAATATGAGGCAGTATGCCGAGGCCGCCGACTTTTACCAGGCGGGCGCAGGGGGCGACGACGCCGCGCGGACATTGGGCCTGGCGAACATGTTGCGTGGCGCGCCGCACCACGAGGACGTGCAATTCGCGAACACTCCGGCAGACCTCGTCAAGCGCTTCTCCATGGTGCCCTTCGATCCCAATCTCACCAAGGACCGCTTAGCCACTATGCTCAGCCGCAATGCCGTCAAGGTGCTGGACGCCATGGACGCCGATGAGCTGAAGGAGGAACTGGAAAACGGCAAGAAGATGAACAGCCAACTGGCCCGAGAGGGGAGCTCGCTGGATGTTACGGAAGACATCGTGCTGCACATGCTCGATCCCAAAGGTGAAGGCGATGACACCACCGGCTACCGCGAGAAGGTCGACGCCCTGGGCGGAAGTACATTGACGCTCTACATTGTGAAGGAAGACGGGCAATACAAGTTGCTCGACACCGGCGAAAAGCCGAACGCCATCGCCCTGGAAATGCTGGACCGCATTCAGGCCGGCGATCTGCGGGGCGCGAAGGCGCTGCTCGACTGGATGCGCGAAGATGTGCACCTGGAAGGCGGCGACGATCCACTGGGCGGGCCGGTGTTTCCGCGCTTCTGGACCAAGGGTGAAGCGCCGGACGCGCGCAAGATGAAGCTGGCCGCGGCGGCGATTCTGGTGGGAACCAAGCCCACTGTGGCCGAGGGCGTGCCGATCCTGGAGGCCGCGCTGAAAGATGCGACAGGCGATCGCGAGCGCACCAACATCCGGATCGCGCTGGCTGTCGGGTACCTGATCCAGGACAATTTCAAGGGCATGCTCGACGTGTCCTCGGCGTTGCTGAAAGACGAGCCGGAATCGAAGACGGCCTTCATCGACAATGAGCTTGCGCTCAGGGGCCTGGTCCGTTACGACGAGGCGCTGGTGCTGGCCGACGAACGGCTGAAGCTTCTGGAGAATGACAGCGACGCTTACGAGATGAAGATGGAGATCGAAGCCGACCGCGGCAACATTGCTGCGGCGCGCGGCTGGGCGCAAAAACTTGCCGACCTGGGCAAGGAAGACGCCATGCTGCTGAACAATGAAACATGGTACGCGCTCTTTACCGGCAAGGTAGAGCAGGCAGACATCGCCAAGGCGATCCGCGCCACGGAAATGCAGAAAGACTCGCCGGGAATTCTGCACACTCTGGCTTGCCTCTACGCCGAAGCGGGAAACACCAAGGACGCACGCGAGGTTTTGCTGCGCGCCATGGACGACTGGAATCTCGACGAGCCGAATGACGAAGTGTGGTACGTTCTGGGCCGCATTGCGGAACAGTATGGCGAGCGCGAGATCGCCATCGCAGACTATCGCAAGCTGGAGAAGCCGAAAGAGCCGCTTGCCATTCCTACTTCTACGTGGCGGCTGGCACAGATTCGGTTGAAGGCCATGGGAGCGGAGGAGACGGCGGCGAAGTAGTTCGTTCGAAAAAGTGGCAGGCGATCAAAGAACAACCGCAGGTCCTTCGACTCCGTTTGGCGCTAAACGCGCCAAACTCCGCTCAGGATGACAAACGCTGATACTGACAACTGACAACTGACAACTGACAACTGACAACTGCTCACTGCTGTTGCTGCTGCATCTGCTGCATGTCGATGAAAGGCACGGCGGGCTCGGGCGGCTGCTGCGCGCGCTCCACCAGCACGCTCCAGTCTTCGGGTATAGGCAGTTTGCGATCGAGCGGCGGCGGAGTGTCGCTGGCCTCGACCTGCACGGCCACGTAGAGCTCGCTGGCGGTATGGCCGCGGAAGACGCCATGGGTCGGCGGCACATCGGCATAATCGCGGCCCACGGCAGTGCGGATGTGGCGATGATGCGCGACGAGATTGTTGGTGGGGTCGATGCCGACCCAGCCGAGATGCGGCATCAACACCTCGACCCAGGCGTGCGTGGCGTCGGGCGTGGAGCGGTCGTGATCCTCGCGCCCGCGATATAAATAGCCCGACACATAGCGTGCAGGAATGCGCACATGGCGCAGCAGGGCGATCATGGTGTGCGCAAAGTCCTGGCACACGCCTTTGCCGCTGACGATGGCCTCGTCGATGGGTGAGTCGACGCGAGTGTGACTGGGCACGTACTCGAAATAGTTGAAGAGGCGCTGATTCAGCTCCAGTACGAGCATCAGGGGATCGTCGCGGCGGGTCACGCCCATCTGCTGGGCGAGCAAGGTCACCGCCGGGGTTTCCACGGCGAAGGTGCTGGGCAGCAGCATCTCCCAATAATCGCCTGAGGCGATGAGTTCATCGAGCTCGCTCCACGCTTCGGGCGCGAGGAACTGGGGAACATCGGGCAGGGGCTGTTGTTCGACGACGGATTCGGCCACGATGACGAGCTGGTTGTGTTCGCCCGGAATGTCGAAGTGCTGAATGTTGTTGCCCAGGTGGTCGCGATAACTGAAGACGCGGCAACGCGGGCTCACGGAGAGCGAGAAGGTGAGACAGTGCTGGCTCGCGTCGGAGCGCGGATGCATGCGCGTCTCCATGATGCTCTCTTTAATGGGGCTCGAGTAGCGGAAGCGCGTGAGGTGCCGGACGGAATAGAAGTTCATGCGGTTCCCTCTTAAACATTCAGCGCAGATTCAATGGAGTAGTGCACATAAAAGCGGTAAATGAGTTCATGGATGTGCAAGCACTGTCCGCGGATGTTGTGCAGAAATCCAGCCGTATCGCCGGAGAGGATTTCGTTGATGGATGTATAGCCCAGCAAGGCGCTGAGCTTGCCGATGGCGGCCTTCAGCTCTTCGGGCGGGCGCCGGCCCCCGGTTTGCTGAATGCCCTCGACGGCCTGGCGCGTGCCTTCGACGCAGTAATGGATAGCGTGGGGAAAATCGCGGTTGAGCACCAGGAATTCGAGCATGCGTTCCGGTGAGAGGTCAGCCGTGTACACCTGGCAGTACGCTTCGAATGCCGTGCAACAACGCAGCAGACCCACCAGTTCCAAATGGAGATAGCCGGATGACTCCCGCTCTTGAGGGGGGAAGAGTTCGGACTGGTAGACCTCGAGCAACGTAGCCGTGGCGTAGGCGCGCTCAAGATAGCGGCCAAGGCGGATGAACTGCCATCCCTGGCCGTGGATCATGCTGGTGTCGGTGGTGCCTTTGAAGAGGTAGATGCCGTCAATCACCGTGGAGAGCTGGTCGCCGATGTTGGCGGAGAACTGCGATTGCGTGTGCGACAAGTGCATCTGATGGTAAAGACGGTTAAGGCGCTGCCACATCTCAGTGGAGATTTCTTCGCGCACCTGGCGGGCGTTCTCGCGGGCCCCATTGAGGCAGTAAATGACAGAGGCGGGGCTGAGATGGTCGTAGACCAGTTTCTTCGCCATTTCCTCGATGCTGCCGTTCCAATCCATCTCCACAGGCTTGCCCAGCGCGGCCACCATGCGCTGCCATCGCGTCTCCACGTTGGAGCCGCCGGCATCGAGCATCAGGCTCATGGTCACGTCGAGCAGGCGCACGGTATTCTCCGCCCGCTCCAGGTAGCGGCTCATCCAGTACAGGCTGTCGGCAACGCGCGATAGCATCGTTCTGCTCTCCCGGGAGTTGTGGTTTCCCACCCTTTCCGCGATGAAGCCGCGCAAAGGATGGGGCACGGAGAAGTCGTTGGCTATTCCAGAACCCATGTGTCCTTACTGCCGCCGCCCTGCGAGGAGTTAACGACCAGCGAGCCTTTTTCGAGGGCCACGCGGGTCAAACCGCCGGGCACGATGTTGATCTTGTCGCCAAAGAGGATGTAGGGCCGCAGATCCACGTGGCGCGGCTCCAGGCGGTCGCCGATGAGGCAGGGAGCGCGCGAAAAATCGAGCGTGGGCTGGGCAATGTAGTTGCGCGGGTTGGCCTCGATCTGCCGCGCGAACTCTTCGCGTTGCAGCGCCGTGGAGTGCGGGCCGATGAGCATGCCGTATCCACCGCTTTCACCAACGGCTTTCACCACAAGCTTGTCGAGGTTGGCGAGCACGTACTTGCGGTCCTTCTCCTCGCTGAGCAGAAAGGTTTCCACGTTGGGCAGGATGGGATCTTCGTTCAGGTAGTAGCGAATCATGCGCGGCACGTAGGCATAGACGGCCTTGTCGTCGGCGAGTCCGGTCCCGAAGGCGTTGGCAACCGTGACGTTGCCGGCGCGATAAGCATTGAACAGGCCTGCGCATCCCAGGGCGGAATCGGAGCGGAAGACGAGAGGATCGCTGAAGTCGTCGTCGACGCGGCGATAGATGACGTCGACACGCTTGAGGCCGTCGGTGGTGCGCATGTAGACGATGTTGTCGTGGGTGACGAGATCGCGACCTTCCACGAGGTCGATGCCCATCTGGCGCGCGAGATAGGTGTGCTCGAAGTAGGCGGAGTTAAAGACGCCCGGCGTGAGCAACACGATGTTCGGTTCGGGGCGGCCTTCGGGCGCGAGGGAGCGCAAAGTGGCCAGCAGCAACTGCGGATAGTGCTCGATGGGGCGCACGCCGCAGCTCGCGAAGAGTTGCGGAAAGCTCCGCTTCATCACGCGGCGGTTGGTGAGCATATAACTTACGCCCGATGGCACGCGAAGATTGTCCTCGAGCACGACGAACTCGCCGGTGTTGAGGCGCAGCAGGTCACTGCCGACTACGGCGATATAGACGTTGCGCGGCACCTGCAATCCGCGCATCTGCCGTCGGTAGTGCCGGCAGCTGTAGACGAGCTCGCGCGGGAGGATGCGGTCAGCGAGGATTTTGGCGTCGGAGTAGACGTCGCGCAGGAAGAGGTTGAGCGCGGTGATGCGCTGCGTGAGGCCGCGCTCGATGCGGTCCCACTCCTGGGCAGTGACAAGGCGGGGCAACAAATCGTAAGGGAAGATGCGCTCGGTGCCTTCATCGCGGCCGTAGACGGTGAAGGTGATGCCCTGGGTGAGGAAGGCGAGGTCGACAGATTGCTTGCGCCGCTGCAATTCATCGGCGGGAAGGGTAGCCAGAGTTTCGGCCAAGGCGCGGTATGGCGCCCGCACCTCGCCGCTGGGCTCGCGCATTTCGTCGAAGGCATGGTCGAGCGGGTAATCGCCGTAGAGGGTTTCGAGCTCCACTGGATGGCCTGCGGTCATGGTCGGGTCGAGAACCTTTCTTCCAGCGGATTTTAATGCAGCGGCTAAAGGGCCGGCGCAAAGAAAAGCGCACGGCGATTGGCGGCGGCGATTTTTGAGCAAGCTCCGCCCGTGCCCTATTCTCTTGGTTCTAACACGCGGGAGATAAAGGAGCCATCAGGAAAAAGACAAGCTAGTTGTGAATGCCCATGTTTGGGGGCGTCGAACAAAGCTCAAATCGAGTAATGGTCTCGTCCACGGCTCTTTCTTAGGCGCAGATAGCCGCCAAGCAGGCTGAAGACCGGGCCTGCTATAAGAAGGAGGAGTTGCCACCAGAGCGAGGTGGACTCGTGTTCCGTCGCGAAGGTCCAAGCGCCCCACGCGACGCAAAGGAAGGACGCCAGGCAGCCATTTAGAAGCTCATCATGCTTTGCCACCCAAGCTGCGACATAGCCACCAAGCACGGAGAAACCGAGGCCGATTAGGACTTCAATAGCGCAAAGCGTAACGGACCTGAGGACCACCGCATGCGGAACATGGAAATGATGGAGGATGATGACTGCAGCTATCGCAAAAGAAAAGCCAAAGACCAGTGAGCCTACCACATCAACGACAGCGCCAAGCAGCACGCCGCCAGGAGCCACTCTCTTCATCGCGTATCTCCGCTTCAACGCCTTGCTAGCCGGACAGGCAGCTCCCTCGGAAAATGCGTCTCCTCCCAGGCCTCGACGAGGGTTGTGAGAACCTCCAGGCGATCTCCTTCGGCCGTGCCTTCAGCGGCGCCCCACAGACGCTCAATTTCGAGGAGGGCTGCTTCGTGGCCGCAGTCGCTCTTGATTGGTTCCAACTGCATATTCCTTACGTCGATCGGATCATACTACTAAAGCGCTAGCCCGTAAAAGAAAAGCGGCGCAGCCTGTTCGGGCTGCGCCACCTCTGTTTCAGACGAAACCAACTACTTGATCGGAACTTCGGCGGTTGTCTTCACAATCTGCGCAACGATCTGGTAGGGATCGGCTTCGGAGTTGGGACGGCGATCTTCAAGGTAGCCCTTGTAACCGTGCTTGATGAAGTTGACAGGCAAGCGGACGGAAGCGCCGCGATCCGAGAGGGCGTAGCTGAACTTGTCGATGGCCTGGGTCTCGTGGAGGCCGGTGAGACGCAGGTGATTGTCCGGGCCGTAAACCGCGATGTGATCGGGAATGTTCTTCTCGAAAGCGGCCATCAGGGCCTCTAAGTATTCTTTGCCGCCCACTTCGCGCAGGTGCTTCGACGAGAAGTTGGTGTGCATACCGGAGCCGTTCCAGTCGCCCTTGATGGGCTTGCAATGCAACTGCACGTCGACTTCGTACTTCTCGCAAAGGCGCGCCATCAGATAGCGCGCGGTCCACAGGTCATCGGCGGCCTTGTGCGAGCCCTTGCCGAAGATCTGGTATTCCCACTGGCCCTTGGCCACTTCGGCGTTGATGCCCTCGTGGTTGATGCCGGCGTGGAGGCAAAGGTCGAGGTGCTCCTCGACGATGGTGCGGGCAATGCTGCCCATGTACTTGTAGCCGACGCCGCAATAGTAGGGGCCCTGCGGTCCGGGGTAGCCGTGCTCAGGGAAGCCCAGCGGGCGGTTGTCCTTATAGAGAAAGTACTCCTGCTCAAAGCCGAACCAAAGATCCGGATCATCGGGGGCCGTGGCGCGCATGTTGGTCGGGTGCGGCGTGCCGTCGGGGAGCATGACTTCGCTGAGCACGATGAAGGCGTCTTTGCGGCTGGCATCCGGGTAGAGGGCAACCGGCTTGAGAACGCAATCGGACTTGTGGCCCGCAGCCTGCATGGTGGAACTGCCGTCAAATCCCCACAGGGGCAGATCGGCCAGGGTGGGCGTTTTGTCGAATTCCTTGATATTGGTTTTGCCGCGGAGTTCGGGGATGGGCTTTTTTCCGTCGAGCCAGATGTACTCAAGTTTGTACTTTGACATGGTTCTCCTTAATCGTCGGGAATTGTGTATCAGGCCCCGGCGAAGCTGCAGTTCGCCGATGTGGGTGGGTTCACTTACAGCATAAGATGAGGCTTGCCGGATCGTATAAGGATGGTATAAAGAAACTGCAGAAACCGGCGAGACACGGCGCTTCCATGCCGCTATGTGCAATGATCGGACCCTTCGCGGACGGGGGTAGTGTCCTGATTTCGATCTCCAGTGCGATGAACGGCTTCTTGATTGGCAATAGACCGAAATTGTAGAATTCGAGACGATTTCAGGAGGTCAGTCTGATGATCACCAGTATCCACACCCTGATTTATTCCGACGATGCCACCGCAACGCGCGCATTCCTTCGCGACGTCCTCGGCTGGCCCTACGTCGAGGATGCGGCGGGTGGAGGCGCGGGCTGGCTGATCTTCAAGACCGGGCTGAGTGAGATGGGCGTGCACCCGACCCACAGCGTCTACGATGGCAAGACGTACGATTCGCCGCGGCACCATCAGATCTCCCTGATGTGCGACGACATCTCACACACGGTCGCTGAACTGAAGGGCAAAGGAGCGGAGTTCCACGGCGAAGTTCAGGATCATGGGTACGGACTCGTGATCATGATGGCCGTACCTGGCGCGGACGACATCATGCTTTACGAGCCCAGGCATCCGCTGGCGTATAACCTTTGACCGATTGCAAGGGCAAATCACCCACTCCTAAATTTCACCCTTCGCAAGGCATCGTTCAAACCAGGACACTACCCGGACGGGGAAAATCTTTCCGCTGCCTGCTGCCGTGCGGTACCCTGAACCCTCAGGAGTATTGCCCCGTGCACCTTTTCTCACGCAACTGCCAAGCCGGTTTGTCGCTGCTTGTCTTTTTCTTTGCGCTGCCCGTCGCCCACGCGCAAAAAGCGCCCATCCAGATCACCGCCGATCTTAGCGACGCGCCGCGCAAGCTGTTTCACGCCGAAGTCGACCTGCCGGTGACGCCGGGCCCGCTGACGCTGACCACGCCGAAGTGGATCCCCGGCTATCACATGCCCAACGGCCCGGTGCAAGAGATCACGGGGGTGGTGTTCACCGCCAACGGCCAGACCCTTGCGTGGCGGCGCGATGACGTGGACCTTTATCAGTTCCACCTCACGATTCCCCCCGGTGTGAGCACGCTCCACGCGCACCTGGACTGCATCGTGACCGAGCGGATTACACCAAAACTTGCCGCACTGGAATGGGAATCGCTGATGCTTTACCCTGCCAACACGCCGGTGCGGGATATTCCGATTCAGCCCTCGGTGAAGGTGCCCGCAGGATGGGGTATCGGCACCGCGCTTACGCCGGTCAGCTCCGGCTCCTATCCGGTTCCCGCGCCCGGCGCCGTGACGCAGTTTGCGGCGACGAATGTGGAGCAACTGCAGGACTCGCCGATCATCACCGGCCTCAACTTCCACGAGTTCCCGCTGGCCCCCGAGATCACGCCCAAACACTATATTGATGTGGTGTCGGATCTGCCGGACGACTCGAACCTGCGCCCGGCGGTGCTGGCATCGATGAGCAACCTGGTACGCGAGGCCGATGCGCTCTACGGTTCGCATCATTATCACGTCTACCACTTTCTGCTGACGCTTTCGAACGTGGCGGGCGAGATGGGATTGGAGCACGGCCAGTCGTCAGACAATGGCGCGGGCGAGAAGGCATTTTCTGACGACGCGCACGAACTGCGCGATTCCGATCTGCTGCCGCACGAGTTTACGCACTCATGGAATGGGAAGTATCGCCGTCCCGCGGGGCTGTACCAGCCGGACTTCGCGACGGCGCAGCAGGGCGCGCTGCTGTGGGTATACGAAGGCATGACGCAATATCTGGGCAACGTACTGGCCGCGCGCGCCGGCTTTGAGACGCAGGCGCAATATCGCGACAGGCTGGCACAGACCGCGGCGATCCTGGACTACACTCCCGGCCGCGAATGGCGTTCCACGGAGGACACAGCCGTCGCCGGCAGCGTGGTGCGTTTCTATACGCCGTGGATGAACTGGCGGCGCGGGCAGGACTACTACCAGGAGGGGCAGCTGTTATGGCTCGATGCCGATACGCTCATTCGCAAACTGACGCAAAACCAGAAATCCCTGAACGACTTTGAAAAGATCTTCCTGGGCAAGGGCGGAAATACCGGTCCACTCATCGTCACGTACGATTTCAACGAATTGGTGCAGGACATGAATGCCGTCGTGCCTTACGATTGGGCGACCTTCCTGCACGATCGCATCGACAAGATCAATCTGCATGCGGACATGGCCGGCATTGAGCAGGGCGGCTACAAGCTGGTCTACAGGGACAAGCCGAGCGCCACGCAGCGCACCATGGCCAGGATGCCGGACGGGCGCCGTGCAGGCCGGGACTGCTGGTTCTCGATCGGCTTGAGCGTCGGCGGCGAGGGCAGTATCTCCGATGTGCGCTGGAACGGCCCCGCCGACAAGGCGAGCCTGGCTCCTGGCGAGAAAATCATCGCTGTGAACGGGCAGATTTTCTCGGCGGAAGCGTTGCGTGCAGCCATTCGTGGCGCCAAAGGAAACAGCGAGCCAATTCATCTCATCGTGCAGGCCGACTCGTTTGTCTCCATGGCCGACATCGATTACCACGACGGTGAGCGCTACCCGGTCCTTGAGCGCGTGGAGGGCGCGCCGGACTACCTTGACGACATTACCAAGCCGCTGACCACGCCGGAGAAGGCCCCGGCTGAAGAGAAAGAGACGGAAGAATAAGACGGCGCGACGGGCAGGGAACCGCCGCCCGGAGATCGAATTTCGGTCGTCCCGGTTGCGTTACCCTGTTGACTCAGGAGATTTTTCTCGCCATGCTTCCCATGCAACGTTCCGTCTTCGTCGTCATAGCCATAGCGATTCTGGCCCTGCCTTTTGCGCGTGCGCAACAACCTGCGCCGCAGCCTGCAAGCGAAGACTTCGTCCGCGCCCATTACACCAAATATGAATACCGCATTCCCATGCGCGACGGCGTGCGGCTGTTTACCGCCGTCTACGTTCCCAAGGCCTCGGCATTCCCCGCCGATCCGGGGCCGTACCCATTCATGATGAACCGCACGCCCTACAGCGTGGCTCCCTACGGCGAAGACCGTTACCCCGCGAAACTCGGACCCTCGGATGAATTCGAGAAAGCCGGCTACATCTTTGTCTACCAGGATGTGCGCGGCCGGTGGATGAGTGAGGGGACGTTTGTGGAGATGTATCCGGCCATCGACGAGAAAAAATCTCCGAAGGACGTGGATGAATCCTCCGATACGTACGACACCATCGAATTCCTGCTGAAGCAAGTGCCCAACAACAACGGCAAGGTTGGCATCTGGGGCATCTCGTATCCGGGGTTCTACACCTCAGCGTCGATCATCGACTCGCATCCGGCCATTGCCGCGGCCAGCCCGCAAGCGCCCATGACCGATCTCTTTCTGGGCGACGACTCGTATCACGGCGGGGCCTTCATGCTCGCGGCCGGCTTTGGTTTCTACGCGCCGTTCTTCCATGCGCAGCAGAATCCGACGGCCTCGGCCGACGGCGCCTCCTTCAGTTTCGGCACGACGGACAGTTATAAGTTTTATCTCGAGGCCGGCAACGTCGCGAACCTCGATAAGTTCATGAAGAGTCCGACCGTTTTGTGGGACGACCAGTACAAACACGACACCTACGACGACTACTGGCAGGTGCGCGACCTGTCGCGGCACATGAAAAACGTGAAGTGCGCGGTGCTGGTGGTCGGCGGCTGGTTCGACGCCGAGGATCTCGAGGGCCCGTACCGCACCTTTAACGCCATCCACAAATTCAATCCCGATACGCCGATCACATTGGTGGAGGGCCCGTGGGTGCATGGCGGCTGGGCGCGCAATGACGGCGACCATCTGGGCGATGTGCAGTTCAATGCCAAGACTTCAGATTACTTCCGCGCCAACATTCAGTTTCCGTTCTTCGAGCATTATCTGAAGGGCGGAGGCAAGACGCTGCCCACGGCCATCGTGTTTGAAACCGGAGGCAACGTGTGGCGCCGCTACGACGAGTGGCCGCCCAAGGCCGCCACGGCCAAGACGCTCTACTTTCACGCCGGCGGCAAACTCAGTTTCGATCCTCCGACGGAAGAGACGAGCGCGGACGAATACCTGAGTGATCCCAACCACCCGGTACCCTTTGTGGGCTATACCACCGATACCGTGCCGCAGCGCTACATGGTCGACGATCAACGCTTCGCCAGCACGCGGCCCGACGTGGTTACCTACGAAACCGATCCGCTCACCGAGGATGTGACCATCGCCGGTCCCATCTCTCCGCATCTCAAGGTCGCGAGCTCGGGTACAGACTCCGACTTCGACGTGAAGCTCATCGACGTTTATCCCGACGATTACCCCGATCCCGACTCGTCGCTCAACGGCAACAAGCGCATTCTCGGCGCGCCGCCGCTGCACATGGGCGGTTACCAGCAACTGCTGCGCGGCGAGCCTTTCCGCGCCAAGTTCCGGTCCAGCTGGGAAAAGCCCGAGCCGCTCACGCCGGGCAAGCAAACCGCCATCGACTTTACGATGCCCGATCTCTACCACACGTTCCGTCGCGGCCATCGCATCATGGTGCAGGTCGAGAGTTCGTGGTTCCCGCTCACCGATCGCAATCCGCAAACCTTTACCGATATTCCCTATGCCAAGCCGGAGGATTTCAAGAAAGCTACGGAAGAGGTTTTCCACCAGAAGGACGCAGCCTCCGGAGTGGAGGTTCTGGTGCTGCCGCAGCCGTAAGCGCGAGCTCACTCGAAGGCAAACGTCAGGCGCGATGCGCGAGTGGGAAGCGGGAGCCACTCGCCCCCGCTTTTCTGTTTGTGCGCTATTGGGGTGCGGTGGGCCGGCTGCGGTGCTATCAATCAATAAGCACGATTCGACGTACAATCTAAGAGGACCGGAAGACTGCGGAGAGGTGGCCGAGCGGTTGATGGCTCCGGTCTTGAAAACCGGCATACCCGAAAGGGTATCGGGGGTTCGAATCCCTCCCTCTCCGCCATTATTGAAAACAAAAGACTTACGCTCCCGGTTATACGCACGGTTATATTTTCCTGAAAACCCTTTTTCCCCCGGTATTTATCAAAGGGAGAACAGAAATGGCCAATCGAGTCGTCAGCCTGATGTTGAGGGTTAGCCTTTCACCAAGCAGTCGTCCCTACTTAAAACCTGTCACCACGGCCACTGGAAGCGTCCGTCATCTCTGGGGTTACCACGGCGGCAAACCCAAGCATTTCCCAGAGGGTTCCGCGTACTACCTGCGATACAAGCAGGGACCCAAACTTATACCGTGCTGACGCGTACGCGTTTAGGCTTTGCACCAGTCAACCATGAGAGCAAAAGAGCACAGAATCTGAACAAGTGAGGGTCCATGGTGACAGAAGGAGCAAATCGCCATGCCAAAACAATTTGAAAACTCAGAAGCGACGAAACCAGAAGACGAGATGATCTCGGATGCAACTGCAGACAAAAGTATTGAACGCGTGGCTGATAAAGCTGCGGAGAAATCCACGAAAACTGAACAACGGTACGACAGAGATCACAATATATTTTCGAAGTAATTTGCTCGTCGGAGCATTTCTCCTGTGATTGGTCCGTCATGTGTGCGCAACATTCCAACGCTCGGGCGCAGGACCGGCAGTACATCTCCGCCATTCAAAGGTCTTCTAAGCCTCCCCCTGAAGCGCGTTGGCTGGCAGGAGCAAGAACAGGAGAGCGTCCATCGTGACAGCGATTGCAGAGAAGCCCGAGTTGAAGTCTGAACTAAAGCATGATCCCAACCCGGTGTCCAAGGACGATCTGAAAACCCTCCCGATGCCGGAGCTGCAAAAGAAGTTGGGGTCGACCCCGGACGGCCTGAGCCAGGCCGAGGCTTCGAAACGGCTGACTCAATACGGACTCAACGAGATCACCGAGAAAAAGACCAATCAGCTTCTAAAGTTTCTCTCCTATTTCTGGGGACCCATACCGTGGATGATTGAGGGCGCCGTCATCTTGTCGGCGCTGGTGCAGCATTGGCTGGATTTCTCCATCATCCTGCTACTTCTTTGTTCAAATGCTGTAGTCGGATTTTGGGAAGAACACCAGGCTGGAAACGCCATCGCCGCATTGAAGGCCCGCCTGGCGTTCTTGGCGAAGGTTAAACGCGACGGCAAGTGGCAGAATCCAAAGGCAAGTGAGTTGGTCCCTGGAGACGTTGTCCGCTTGCGTCTGGGCGACATCGTACCGGCCGATGCGCGCTTGCTCGATGGCGATCCCATTGAAGTGGATCAATCCGCATTGACCGGCGAGTCATTGCCTGTAACTGCCAAACCAGGTACTGCTGTGTTCTCCGGATCGATCGTCCGTCAGGGCGAAATCGACGCAATGGTGTATGCCACCGGAACGAACACCTATTTTGGAAAAACCGCGCAGATGGTGCAGGAGGCGAATATCGTAAGCCACTTCCAAAAGGCGGTGTTGAAGATAGGCGACTACCTGATCGTGCTGGCGGTAGCGCTAGTCGTGTTGATCCTGATGGTCGCGCTTTTCCGGGGCGATAAGGTTCTCACTACGCTGGAATTCTGCCTTGTGCTCTTGGTTGCCGCGATCCCGGTAGCCATGCCCACGGTGCTCTCTGTGACGATGGCCGTGGGCGCCCGCCTGCTGGCGAAAAAAGAAGCGATCGTCACCCGATTGTCGGCTATTGAAGAACTCGCAGGTGTGGATGTACTGTGTTCGGACAAGACCGGTACGCTAACACAGAACAAACTGACGCTGGGCGATCCCTTCACCGTGGACGGCATTGCTCCCGACAAAGTTATTCTCTGGGCTGCACTCGCGTCACGAGCCGAAGACAAGGACACCATCGACCTTGCAGTGATCGGTGGAGTGAAGGACGACAAGGAGCTAAAGGACTTCAAGGTACTTCACTTTCAACCCTTCGATCCTGTCCATAAACGCACAGAAGCCACCGTCAAAGGAGTGGACGGAAATCAGTTTTTTGTGTCCAAAGGTGCTCCGCAGGCGATTTTACAACTGGCAACCAACGCCGACGAGGTCAAGGCCGCAGTCGAGAACGCGATCAACGAATTTGCGGGACGCGGCTTCCGCTCCCTGGGCGTGGCCAGAGCCGACAAGGAAGGCCAGTGGAAGTTTGCCGGCATGTTGCCGCTGTTCGATCCGCCGCGTGAGCAGGCGAAAGCGACCATCGCGAGCGCCCGACAGATGGGCGTGGACGTCAAGATGGTTACGGGCGATCAGATCGCCATCGCCCGGGAGACTTCAAAACAACTCGGATTGGGTACCAACATTCTGGATGCCGGCGCCCTGGGCGACACGAAAAAGCAAGAGTCGCCCCAAACCGAGGAAGCCATCGAAATGGCCGACGGATTCGCGCAGGTATTTCCAGAGCACAAGTACCACATCGTCGATATTCTTCAGCGGCGCGGCCACATCGTTGGTATGACCGGTGACGGTGTCAACGACGCTCCCGCGCTCAAAAAGGCCGATTGTGGAATCGCCGTCTCCGGCGCCACAGACGCCGCACGGGCAGCCGCATCGATCGTGCTGCTCACGTCGGGCTTATCGGTGATCATCGATGCCATCAAGGAGAGCCGTCGCATCTTCCAGCGGATGAACAGCTACGCGATTTACCGTATTGCCGAGACGCTGCGTGTTCTGTTCTTCATGACGCTTGCAATCCTGGTATTCAACTTCTATCCCCTCACTGCCGTCATGATCGTGATGCTGGCGCTGCTCAATGATGGGGCTATCCTGTCCATCGCCTACGACAACGTCCTCTACAAGAACAAGCCCGAGTCCTGGAATATGCGGCTTGTGCTTTCGATCTCCACAGTGCTCGGAGTCATTGGGGTTGCCGCTGCGTTTCTTCTCTTCTATCTCGGCGAGCGAGTCTTCCACATGGACCGCTTGCACATCCAGACATTGATGTACCTGAAGCTTTCGATAGCCGGACATCTGACCATCTTCCTCACGCGTACGCGCGGTCCCTTCTGGTCCATTCGCCCCGCTCGGATTCTCTGGATTGCGGTGCTCGGCACCCAGACCATTGCGACGCTGATAGCGGTCTATGGCTTGTTCATGGCCCCGCTCGGCTGGAAGTGGGCAGGCTTCGTTTGGGCTTACGCTCTGATCTGGGCCCTCATCAATGACCGCGTGAAACTGCTTGCTTACCGTATCTTCGATCCGGCCAAGCCTGCGTTGCTTTCCAGAAAGCCTGTGGATCGCACTCCCGAGATCGCATCCCGCGCCTATGAGCTTTATCAGCAGCGAGTCCATGGCGAGAGTCAGCAGGACCAGGACTGGCTTGAAGCGGAGCGCGAAATACGCGACGCTGCCGCGGACAAGAAAAAGATCGCCTAGAAGCACGTGAGAGAGCAAAGGACCAGGATGAAGATCGATTCGAAAAGCTATCGAGCGCCACCAGGGAAAAAGGTCGACCTCAGCGAGTGGCCGACAGGTGTCGATCCTTATTACAAGTCAAAAGAGCAGTATAAGGAGCTTATAGATCAGTACATCGAAAAGCTGAGTTCGCTGCAGGATCTTCACTACGCTTCACATCGGCATGCATTGCTCTTAATCTTTTAGGGAATGGATGACGCCGGGAAGGATGGCGCCATCCGGCATGTCATGTCCGGAGTCAATCCGGAAGGTTGCGAGGTGTTCAGCTTCAGGCAGCCGAGTGCCGAAGAACTCGAACATGATTTTCTCTGGCGCACCACATGCCGCCTACTCGATTGCGACCAGATTTTCGTCGTGTCGTTTGGAAGAGACAGAACAGATCGAAATTATCGTCGGCTGTAGATCTGAAAAGGGGCCCAATAGAACGGGGCACTAAATCTGCTCTGTGAATGAAGCAGCGAGAGCTTGGCATTACGCAGTGCAACGGCCGGTGAATTGCCGGTGCTAAGGCCTTGGTAGAGTTTGTCCATCAATCGCGGCGTTGAATCATCGCTCACCTCCCAAAGCGCACCGATAACCTGCTGTGCACCGGCATTTAGAAAAGCCCACGACAGGCCCACCAGTCCCTCCCCTGCATAGGTGCGCGTCCCGCTGCCGTAGCAAGCAGAGATCGTAACCAGTTGTGCATGGATCGGATGCTGGATGATCTCCCGCGCATAGAGCTTATAGGAATCTTCGTGTCCCGCGGGATTTGAAAGAATGATTGCCGAATCCAACGGGCTGGTGAGGCTGGCGACCGCGTGGGATACAAAATGAATGTAGGCATAGCCACGTGGGTCGCTGGCAAGATAGGCAGCGGGTGTGGCCTGTTGCCCTTCGAGTGTCGAAATCTCCGATGAAGGGAAATGCCCTTCGATGCGCGACATCTCCAACCCGAAGAACGGAAGGGAAGGGAAATCCTGATCCGGAGAGTCGGGATTGCCAATCAAGAGTATCTTTCTGTTGGCCCGGCCTAGAGGTTCTGCGGCGCCCAGCATCGCAAGCGATGGAGCCGAAGACACAATGAGATCGCCAAGTAGATAGTGCATCTTGACATTCGAAGCGGCATCTGGTGGATTGCCGAGGGCCGCACCGGGAACAAGCAGAGTTTCAAAGTTCAATTGGCTAAGGATTCCATCAGCAAGGATGATCACGGGGGTGTTGGGGTGAAGCAACGCAGCGGCAGGAGACAGAAGGACTTTGTAAAGCGATTGGCCGTCCGCATTACTGCTCTTCAAGGGATCCTGGGCTTCCAGGAGTGCTTTGCGATAGCGCTCAACGCTCGCTGCGATCTCGCGCTGCGGTGGCAAGAGAAATAGATGAGTCTTTGCGGGTGTAATGACCCATAGATATGATTCCTTCTCTCCGAGCCAATAGAAAAGGAGAGTCGAGTTGGTTTTTCGCGCGATTTGTTGCGGGTTGAAACTTTCCACCTGCATTCGTTTATTCGACCCTGGCTCTTCGAGTCTTCGTTCCAGCGTTTGTGCGCGGCTTTGATCGGCGACTGCCAAGGCCGCTTCACTTCTGCCCAGACTCACGAGAAAATGAACATAGTAGTCGTGAATTTCGGCGACGTTGGTGCCGAATGGCAGCTGAGACTCCTCACTCTTGAGCTGTGCTCGTGCGGCCTCATACTGCGACAAGGTGGCCTTGTACATTCGCTCAGCGGCGGTTATGTCACCTTCAGATTCGAAGAGTTTGGCCAATTGGAAGCCGGCATCCAACCTTGTTGTCAGCAAATTTGAAGAGACGCTCTGGACCGAATGGAAATAGGCTTCGGCCCGCGCCGGTTCCCTCCGTGCAGCAGCCAAGATGCCCATCGTCATCAACAAGGTGGCGCTGGGATGCACGGCAGCGTCGTTATTCATTGGCTGGAGTTGCGCAATGGCCGCGTCCGCTTCATCGAAATTGCCGTTGAGCACCGAAACCCGGGCAAGATCTTCGAGCGCGTTCACAATATCCTCGCGGCTATGGATTTGTTGCGCGAGACTAAGTGCTTGGCGATACGAACGGGCGACCCGGTCCCAATCACCGGAATCGCGATAAACGTACCCAGCGTCGCTAAGCCACTTCAACTGGTTGCGGACGCTACCGAGCCGGGCTGCGTCATTCTCGGCCGAATCAAATTTCTGAAGTGCTCTCTCATCATCGCCCAACTGAAAATACGCCCATCCGAGATTGCCTGCAGCCCCTTCCGCAGTGTTCTCGTATCCGAATCTTGTGGCCTCTTGATACGCTGAGTTCGACCAATCGACAGCCTCATCGTAGTGATCGATCTGCATTGCGATAAAGCCAAGATTCAGCGTCGTGGTCGCTTCAAGCCAGGGATCTCGATGACTGCGGGCGAAAGACAGAGTTTGAAGAAAGGTCTGCCTGGCCTGAACAAATTGTCCAAGTTTCGCCAAGAAAATGCCGCGTGCCGCGAATACATTCCCGCAGGTTGCAAAGTCTGAAACGTGGCAAATGGTTTCAGCTAGGGTCAGCTGGCGATCGGCAGCCTGAAGCTGCTGTTGTCGCGTCAGCGCGACGGCTTCAATCGACAGTCTTTCTATGGCATCAGCGTCGGGCGTTACGGAACTGCCGAGAGTACTTGTGACATGAAGAGCATCCTCATACATGCCGCGGCGAAGCATGGAGTCGGCTTCGAGCAACGTGAACCGCGCGGCCCACGCAGGATCGGAGGTTTGATATCGTTTGGCCGCTGATTCGGCTTCTTCCTGGCTCATCGCCAAATAGCCGCTTTGAAACAGTCGCCACGCATGGTCATAGGCGGCCTGCGCACTCGCGGGTCGTGTGTCTTCGAGCGGAAGCACGAGCGCAAGCAAAAACAGGAGGAAGAGCATGGACGGACCGAAACTGCGGTGCCATCGTGACGAGTCCCGATGCAGCGGAGTATCCGCCCGCGAAGCTGCTGGTGTTATGGTTCCGTGGTCCCGTTGCTTGAACCAGTCCCCGTACCCCCGCCGCCCTCGATCGCACAGCCAAAATGGAAATCGATCATGGTGAGCTGGACCGTTGTCTTCTTCGGAACTCCGGATTCGGGCTTGAAGTCCTCGTGCCTGATTGTTACCTGGCCCAGGATCATCGTGCCGAAGTCCGGGATCGTGATCACGGGCCCAAAGGAGTGGCCGGGATAGGCGCCAGTCGCATGATTGACCAGTGAACATTCCACTTCCTCCGGCTGCGATCCAAGAGATGCGGAAAGTCGATTGTATCGTTGCTGAAGCTCCGCTGGAAGATTCGGATGCTCTCCGATGCGGCCCATCTGGCTGGAAATGCGCCCAATCAATGCGGAGTCGTGAGTATAGGCCGCGTCGTTCGCAGGCTTGGGGCCGAGGAAGTTCAAGTTAAGATCGAGATCGACTGGAAAACCGGCAATGCGCAGGTTCTCAAAGCGCGTACCGAGAAAATTGATTCTCGGCACATAACCCTCAACGGGATGCTCAGTGATCGTTTGCCCGACGATGCGATCGGCGGTGACCACCTCCATTACGTTCAAGCCTTCGATGACGGTTGTTACCAGTGTGGTCCAGCCGCCGCCGGGCTTTGGATTGATGTTCCCGGCAACGTGCGAATATGCGGAGCGGTACTCAAGAACTGACTCGAGGCGAAAGTGCTCAGCACGGTGCGAGAAATAGCCCCCTTCCTTCGGCAGATGCGTGTGCGCCTGGGGTTTGATGCGATGCTCGAGCGGAAGCCGCAAATGGCCGGAAAGGATATTAGCTTCGGCGTGATAGTAGTGGGTTCTGCCGTTCAATTTGGACATGGGCGTACTCATGCTCCTTTGCATGCGGACATTTCATCGAATGTCCGATGAATTCTTGCTGCCATTTCGACCGCAAGGGGGTCTCAGGTGGAGATGGTTTCGGGCCCGTTCCAGGACTTCTGGAATCAGCTAGTTGGTCATCACTATATCAAAGTTATATTGCTCGATTGGTGTACGCCCGCCTTGAGTAGTAACGCCGGTAACCATCAGTGAGTAAGGACCGCTCTGGAGCATGCCGCCTGGGATGTCAAGGGAAAACAACTGGTCGCTGTCCGCCCCCGGTGCTGTAGCCGGTAGACTACCTGTCCAGACAAGTTTTCCTTGCGGACCGCGGAGATCGAAGGAATAGGAGGCTGCTGGGGCCATTTCCGGCTCGATAACCAGATCAACCGGCAGTGCCACGCCGTGCGTCCGGTCGGCAGTAAACGTAGGCCGCGTGGCCCCGCGTGTCGCAGAGCGCAAGGGGGCCAAAGGGGCAAGACGAGGCTCATTCGCCGACTGGCGCAGCGCCGGGAATGTGACGAAGTTTTGATACCCGACCACGATGAGCAGGGCTGCAAAGGCAGGAACAGCAAATGCCGGGCGCCACCATGAAAACCACGAAGTCCGTTTCCCTCTGGCTTTTGCCATCCCGGATCTGGGGTGCGAAGCCACAAAATCCGGGAGTTGAACCTTCGCTTCACGCACAAAGAGAGCGCCGGCGCGTAAGTCGAGGGCGCATTCCGGGCAATCGAATACATGCTCTTCGAAGGCATCACGCGCATCGGGGGTGAGCTCATTCAGCAGGTATCGCTCTGCGGTCATTTGCTCCACTGCTTCGCTATGATTCATCGTATTCTCACCTTGAATTCACTGTCGCTGTCTCAGGTTTTGCAAGCGGTTCAGGTATCTGCGTTCAAAGGCACTTGATTGCCGATGTGTTTCACGTATTCGACTTTGAATTCCTGCTTGGCGCGATGCAGAAGAACCCGCAAGTATTCCCGTTCTACGCCGAACTCCTGGCAGACCTCATCACGATCACGCTCGTCAAGAAAGACCGCCTTCAGCAAAGAACGGTCCCGCTTTGAAAGGCGCATCAGGATGATCAGGACGTTCTCCTTGATTTGCCGTGCAGATACTATGTCGAGGACATCTGCACCAGTTGCAGCCGGCTCCGGCGCACCTTCTGCATCGAGTGACTCGCTGCGGCTTGAGGAACGATAGTACTCAAAGAGAACATGATTGCAAACATTGTTTACGAACGCGCCGAGACTTTCAGGCTGGCGCAGACCGCCATCCCTGCGCAGAACCTGAAGTACCCTGGCAAAGGTTTCCTGGCATACATCGTCAATCGCGTGGAAAGACTGAAGCCGCGAGCGAAGCTTGATTTTAAGCAGTGCGGTGAAATATGCAACAAAATGCTCCTGCGTCTGGGAGTCCCCTGCGCAAAGATCCTCCACGTATTTCGCATCGAACGAATAGAATTGCAAAGTTCGCCCCGCCATCGGAAGAGACGGGTATAGTATCTCAGCCGGTGTCGGCGATTGGAAGCATATTGGCCGAGGAGATTTGGCGTGACTCCGGCACTTCCTGGGCGAGGCGCGAAGCGCGTGGCGTGGATGCGCTGAGTTCATGATGAGACCCCAAATAGTCCGCTTGCCAGCAAGTAAAGCGCATCTCTCGGGTCGACCTGCTGCACAGGTTGTACGGGAGTGAACCTGTAGAGCCTTCCTGTAACGGTTCCGCTCACAGCGATTTCGAGGCGTCCGCGGTACTCAACGTTCACGAGGTAATCCGGTTCTGGTTCGTTGCATTTGAATTGTGTCTGCTGCCGCTGGCTACTCATTCCGATTGACCTCGAGCTCATGAGCGGGCGCATTCCCTGCGGAGAAAGCATACTGAGTCCTTTCCGACAGTGTTCCGAAGAGCCTGGCCCCTACGGAGAACAGTTGCCCGCTCAATAACAAGCCGATCCAGCCTCTTGTCAGCCATATTGCGACGAGTAGTGACATCCATAGGCTCAAACAAAGAATCAGATTCGACGCGTAGACGGCCATTCCGGTGCGGCGCTGCGCATCCAGACGAGGAATTGGCGTTGGGGACATTCGGTGTTTCGCCTCGACCCAATGCGGTAGCCACGTTGTCTTGACCCGCAGGCGCGTTGCCGCGGCGGTAACGATTGCCTTCATCTCATTTCCAGTTCGTTGGTTCCTTGGGGACCGGCGGAACCCGTCCCTAAGGACGAGTCCCGCCTGCTTTGGGGGAGGACACCCGACTGGAGTTTGTCGGTTTCTGAGTGCCAATACGGATGCGGCGAGGGCTTCCGCTTCGTACCGGCACTGGCGACCCAGCAGCGTGAAGCTCTGGCTGCAATCAAGTGATTTTTGGAAGAGCTTTCTCTATGCATGAATCGCCATCCAGAAATCCGCCAACGCACCGCTCGAACAGCAAAGTGGCCGCGCTGGCGAAGGGTTAAATTTCAGCGCCCTTTTGCGGGCTCGGTGGGTAGTGCAGCATTCGGAGCGATCGTTTCAAGTTTTTTGAACAAATTTCAACCGGAGTGGCGCAGCGCTATGGCGTCGCAAAATATTTTGGCATCCCGTTGAAACGATCGCCTCGAAATCATCACCATTCGACGTATCGGTAATGAAGCCTCCTGCTAAGTGCTTTCGCCGTGATTGATGGTTTCGCTGCTTCCCTGAGTCTTTTTCACCTACCGGGCCATGAATCGAGCCAATTTTCATCTGAAACAGAGTCCATCGCGAAGGTGTGTGCCAGATCTCGCCGCATCCTGAAGCAATCGTCCAATTCCGCACCACAGCCGGTTTCGCAAACCGTTCTTGGGAGAAAACGCCATGTCTGCTGCTCATGCATTTATTTCAGTGGACCCGCCTGCTGCCTTTAATCGCGCTCCTATAACTCAAGCAATCCGGGACTTGGCCGGAACGGCCATTGACTCTGCGCGAAATGATGGGATCAACGACGGGCAGAATCAGTCTTCGGTGGCGGTATTGGTTGACGCGGAAGTTGACGGTGCGCGATACCTGCTGGTGCGGATGCCAAAGCTGGAACGTCAGGGCACGCCGGAGCACGCCCTCAGCCTGCGATCGCCCCGCGACTCTGCAGATGGCCCGCCAAGCGAGCGCCGCCATCGATTCGGAGATCTTCGACGCGTTCTTGTTGCTGAAGGCGATCGCGACACACGGCTTCGCCTGCTTCATCTACTTCGCGAATGGGGATTCAACGTTGTAGTGGCAACAGACGGAATCGAAGCGCTGGGTGTCGTTGCACTCCAACAGCCGCCTGATTTCTTTTTCATTAACAGGTCGCTTGCAGGTATGAACGGCATCGAGCTATGCCGGCGGATCTACGACCATTTTAGTGAACATTCTCCTTACATCGTCATGATGGGCAGGCCGACCGGCCGTGAGGTCGTCGTCGAATCTCTGGAATCCGGAGCGACTGAGTACCTGACCACACCTTTTGACGAACAGGAGTTGAGAGCGCGCCTCATTGTTGCGGTTCGCACGCTCGACCGCCGTGACTACTTGATCAGTTCGCGCGAGCAGTTTCGCGACCAGGCGACCAGAGATGCACTTACCGGTGTCTGGAATCGCAGAGGAATTCTTGAGATTCTGGAACGGGATCTGGATGGCGCCGAACACAATGGCCGATCGACGGGAATCCTGATGCTCGATCTCGACCATTTCAAGAATGTCAACGATGCTCACGGGCACTTGGCTGGCGATTTGGTTTTGCAGGAAACAGCTCGTCGACTATGCCGAAAATTGCGTGCTTACGACTGCCTCGGCCGCTATGGAGGAGAAGAATTCCTGATCGTCGTGCCTAATACCAACGAAAGAGAGCTCTGCGAACTCGCGGAACGCATTCGAGCGTCTACCGAATCGGAGCCGATTCCTCCAGGGCTGATCAATTTTCAAATCACCTTCAGCATCGGTGCGGCGATTGCAAAACCAGGTGACAGGTTGAAGGCGAAAGTGATCGCCGTCGCAGATCAAGCGTTATACGAAGCAAAGAAGCTGGGTCGGAATCGGATCGTATTCGGCCAGTGAGGTATCCCGGCGAGGGAATTGCCGTCAGCGTGTCCATGTAGCGAACGGAGTTCATTTGCAATTTTTGCTGGAGGTACATCTCGCCCTCCACGATCTATGTCCCAATGAGGTGGTGCACATGTTCGATATGCCGAAGACACTCTTGATTGTTGACGATGACATTTCGATTCTGACCTTTTTGTCAGAGCATCTTTCTGACCTTGGATACCGTGTTCGATCGGTCAAAGACGAATCCTCCGCACTGTCGGAGATAGAGAACGAACTCCCCGACATTCTCCTGTCGGATATCGACCTACCAGGCATTCCGGGTGTCCAATTCCTTTCGACTGTCCGTCGCAAGTTTCCCTCTATCCGTGTTGTCGCCATGAGCGGAGCGTATTCAGGAGGGCGCGTACCTTCTGGGATTGCTGCAGACGCATTGTATGAAAAGGGCTCAAGTTTGCATCTCTTAACGCAGGTCGTGGATGCCATGACAAAGCCTGGTCGCTCAACCATTCGACTCGCCACAGAGGATTTATTCGGATTTCAGGTTTTTGAGAATATCCCATCTCATCCAAGCGCTGAGAGGTCGGCGGCATCTACCGGGTGCTCAATAGCGTTTCTTCTCCCCCCGGCGGCACGAAGGGTGGAACAGTGCCAAGGGCAGGAGGAACTACCAGGCTTCAGCTAGAGGCAATCGCCGGAATGGATAGCGACAACAGACCCTGATCTCTCACGGCGCCGGCGACCTTGCCAGCAGACAGTACCGGGCCGTTCGCGACATTCGGTACGCTGATAAGCTGCTGCGTTTGACGCGGAGAGATCATGAAAATAACTGAAGTGCTCCACGCGTGGGCAAGCATCCTGGCTGGTCGCGCGCCCTCTCTTTCAATCGAGATCACAAAGGAATGCCCCTTGAAGTGTGCCGGATGCTATGCACTCGATGCGCGCATCTCGGCCACACAATTCTTCACGGAGGGATCCACCTCCTTGAATCGATCTTGATGAGTGCTCGGGCTAGATCCGCCTGAATCTGACGATCACTCGAGTTAGTGGTCTCTTGAATGAGTGAACTGGCAAATGATTCTGGCATGTTCAAGTGGGCGTCGAGAAAAACGATTATAGCCAGGCCCCAGCAAATGAGGTTAGTTCGAAGATGTACCTAGAGCGTGTTTCAAAAATAGGTTCGGCCTCAAGTCAGGCACTTACGCTTGAGGTGGTTTAACTGTTGAGCTTTTGCCATGAAGAAGCGGCAGAAGCTGTTGACTGACGAGCAGTGGAA
>Ga0181530_10000169_pt1 | contig 80022 bp, 63 predicted proteins | sample PEATcosm2014_Bin_42_FD_119769 | JGI IMG/M metagenome (GOLD analysis project Ga0181530, IMG submission 119769) | Peatland microbial communities from MTU Mesocosm Facility, Houghton, MI, USA - PEATcosm2014_Bin10_60_metaG | ecosystem: Environmental > Terrestrial > Soil > Wetlands > Peat | place...
CAGCAAGCGCGTGGCGGAGTTGACACCTGCCGCGTGGAAAGCCGCGCAGAAAAAATCCTGACATCCTTGGCAGTTTAGTGCGTCCCGCCCGCGACGCCTAGACGGGGTTGGCTACACGGATACGATTGCCATGCTGTCGAGCGTGTTGCGCAGCCCGCGCGCCGCTGCTGTCAATGTGGAAATCATGCGCGCCTTTGTTCGGATGCGGAGAATGCTGCTTTCTGTGGATGAATTGGCGCGCAAAGTCGAAGCGTTGGAACGGAAAGCAATGGCGAACGATCAAGATATGAGGCAGGTCTTTGCTGCCCTGAAGCAACTGATGACACCACTGGAACCGCCGCGCCGTGAAATCGGTTTTCACACGCGACCCGAAGACATAGGCCCGGCAGCAAAGCGCGGCAGAATGCGAGAACGATGAACAGCACTACCCTGAATGACCGGCAGAGCAACGGGCCGGCGGCCAAAGCCGAGGCAGAAAAATGGTTCGACCTTCTCCATGGAGCCGGTGGCCTTCACCGTTATCAATCTGTGCTGAGGTCCACTGGCCCTTTAATTTCGCCACTGAAAAAAAGATCTGGTGGCGGCGGATCACGCTTCGTGTTCTTAAGTGCCTCATAGCTACCTTCAAGCTTCGTGTGGGCTTCCGCCAATTGCGCATAAGATGTCTCGATCTTGTCTACCTCGAGCGCGATGAAGGCAATCTGGCTTCGGACTTTAGGAACGCCGGTCCCGCTATCAACCATCCTGTCGAGATCATCAATGTGTTGTTGAAGTTTTGTCATAATCATGGGGTGTTAATTGCCTGAGTACAGAACATTCTTATGGAGCGATTCCCGGGAAGGTGATTCAATTGTCCGCAGCATCCAATAAAGTTTTGCTTCGATCATAATATTTGATCGGCTTTTTTTCAATCTCATTCGGAATCATTTGCCGAAGGCATCGAATTGGATGTGGCCGTTGCAGTTCTGACAAGGGCAGGTGCCGAGGTTTGGCATGTTTCCTTTCGTGTATCCGTGCAATTTATGAGAACAGTTCAACATCACCAAAACATTTGATGTATTTATTATAGTAGCTCAGGACAGGCTGTTGGGTTCCGGGCTTCTTGCGCCTTTGGAAATCCGGTTTTTTTCGGTCATCGGCGTTGAAAGTTATGAGGCCAATGCCGAACATTTGACAGAGAGTTTCAATTCGCTCCCGTTCATCTTCGCATATACTATTAGGAATTACCAAGTAACTTCTATGTGCAAAAAGGCGATAAGCACAAGCCTGTCCGAAACCAGGAACCAGTTGAGACCTCTCCACCTTGATTTCAGCCGCCACAATTTGAATGGGAAATTTGGAAATATCGTCTCGCGGCGTTGGAGTTGTGCCAACGACATCTGGGGTGGCCCATTTATCTGTGAGCCGGTTTCCTCCCAGGTCTTTGGCTTTTGCGCATTCTTTCATTTTGATCAGCCATTCAGCGAACGGTTTGTAAAAATCCTCCTCCGGTGGTTGCGGTATTTCGCCCTTCTGTTTCGGTGGGATTATTTCCTTGATGGCTTTGGCGGTGACAGCCTTGGTTCCGCCTTTACTCAATTGCTTAATCACGGAAACTTGCTGAATCTTTGGAAGCTTGGCCAACGCCCGCGCAGCGTTTGCATTTAGAACGTAGGGTTGCAAGTCTTTGGGAAGCTGCAACACCGTTTTTGCATTCAAACACATCTGGTAGAGATGCCTCGACGTATAACCCAAGTGGTGCGCATATTCCTCCAGGGTGTCCCAACCCGCTGCCTGGTAGTATTTTTTGTCCCTGATTTCAACCCATGCCGCCGCCACAGCATAAAACGTGTTGCGTCCTTGGATGACGATCGTTTCCAACTCCTTCCACCGCTTGTTTTCCAGCGGTGAAAGTTTTAAGATCCTTTTCAATGTACCCATATTAGAGCCTTTCTCCAAGTGTTCATAGGTTCCTTTCACATCGCGTAGCGAAAAGGAAAAGGCGCGAACCCGAGGCACCCGGACAGAGGCACCGCGAAGCGCCTGGGACACAGATACGGCAGGCCGCGCCCGTGTGGGGCGTTGGCCTTCCGGCTGTGTCTCGGTCGTTAAAAAATTAACGGTTTCCTGTCCGACCTTCCGATTACGCTAAACTTCTTTTATGCGAGGATTCAAGACCAATCAGGGCCTGCAGTCAACTTCCATTTCTGGAGCAAGAGATTCGCTGTAGGGGGGAGATTCGCTTGGTTTCAGCGGAGGTCTGCAATAATCTTGGCTTGGAACGATGAGCACCAGGTCGCAAAACGAAAAGAAGTTCGGCCAGTGGGATGAGTTGCCGGGCGGCGGCCGACGTTACCGGCTTGACATCCCGGGGCGGCTGGGCTGGCTGGCTCGTTACGTCAAGGAAGTGGAGGCCAACGAAAGGACTGTGCGTTTCCGGCAGGAGATTTACGACAACAGAGGCAAACTTGCGGAGATGCACGAAAAATTTCCGGTGGATAAAGGCCACCAGAAAGTGTAGGTTGCCAACATGAAGATCACCAAACAGGCGGTCGCCGACAGGATTGGCGCGTATCTCCACCATGAGATCACGCTGGCGGAGTTGGTGGATTGGGCGGAGCGAGCGTTGATGGACGGCGAATTCGACGAAGCGGATGCGGCGGCACTTTCGCAGGTGGTCGCGCGGCTGGGGGTGGCGGATGTGCGGGCTTTTGGACTCGCGTGGGAGGATTGCGAGGAGCTTCTCCGCAAAATCGGTTTTGCGCCGCGGGTGGAAGTGGTGGCGGTGTAGGTGCAAGCTCGACTTGCGGGTTGTTTTTGCGGCGGTCATAGACCGCCGCTACAGGAGGCAGGATCGTCCCGTTCTCGCCAACTCACTGATTCACTGATTCATTAACTCACTGACTGGCTTGCAGTTGGAGGACGGTGACGCTGTAGGGGGGGAAGGAGCGGGTGAAGCTTTTGCCCAGGCCGGTCACTTCGGTCGTCACGGGGGTCACGTTTTTTGGCTCTTTGATGGAATTGGTCGCTTCCGGGCTGGCGGCGGCCATGACGGTGATTTGTCCGGTCGGCGCGATGCTGGATGCGCCCTGAATCTCAATATGCACGTCCTGCGCCTGGGCGGCGCTGTTGACGACTTTCACGTAAATTGCCTTGGTTTTGCTGTCGCGGGTTACGCCGGTGAAAATCGTGCCCTGCGTCCCGCCGCCGCGGCGCGCTCCGCCGGCCGGGGCCGCGTCGCGCACGGGGGCAGTGGGGACATTTTCAATCGTCGCGGCGAGAATTTCGTCGCCGTGATTGACGCTGAACATTTTTTGCACGTAATAGGAGGGCGAACCGTAGCTGCCCAGGGCGTCGTAACCGATCAAGTCCACTTCCCATTGCTGGGAGCCGCCGCCGCCCCTGCCGCCACGGACATCGCTGACGTTGACGAAGAGCGGCGCGTAGGACTCCATGATGACGAGGTCGGAGTTGTGCTCCAGGCCCATGAGGAAGGCGGCGTCGCCCAGGGCGTCGGCCATGTTCGGCGTGGAGGCGCGCGAGCCGCGAGTGGCCCATTCGCCCTCGAAAATTTTCGAGCCGGTTCGGGGGCTGTTGTCGTAATCGTGGAAGTGTCCCTGCATGGCGGCTTCGCCCGCGCCGACGTAGAGGTGGTTGTCAAGCACATCGGGAGTGCGCCCGGTGACGCGGGTGGTGGCGATGACTTGGATTTGGGGGTACTTGGCTTTGATGGCGTCGTAGAACTGTGCGAAGCGGCCGTTGTAATTGCCGGCGTTGCGGTTATCAAATTGGTCCTCGTTGCCCACTTCCACAAATTGGAGTTTGAAGGGCGCGGGGTGGCCGTCGGCGGCCCGTTGCGCGCCCCAAGTGGTGCCCGCATCGCCGGTCACATATTCGATTTCGTCCAGGGCGTCCTTGACAAAAGGCTCCAAGTCCGGCCCGGTGGCGATGTGACCCGAGCGCATGGAGTAGCCGGCATAGACGGCCAGCACCGGCGTCATGTGGATGTCCTCGCACCATTCCAGGAATTCCAGCAAGCCCATGCCGTCGGAGGACCAATAACCCCAGGCATCGTCCTGGTGGCCGGGGCGCTTGGAGATGTCGTGGATGGTTTCCTTCCAATTGAAGCGGGTGGCGACGGTGTTGCCTTCGAGGTAATTGCCGCCGGGGAAACGCAGGAACGACGGGTGCATGTCCGCAAGCAGTTGCATGATGTCTTTGCGGTTGCCGTTGGGGCGGTCGTTGTAGGTCGGCGGGAAGAGGGAAACGAGGTTGAAGTAAATCGTGCCGGGGCTGGCGGTGGAAATGACGAACTCGTTGTCCTTGGAGGGGGGCACGTTGCCGGTGGTCAAGGTGACCTCGAATTTTTTCCAATTGCCGCTGAGGCCGGAGACCTCGGCGCTCGCGGCAATAGGCCAATAGAAAATGCTTCCTGCTTGAGAAAGAAGGTTGGTGTTGACGAGCGAGACGGTGAGCGGGCCGGTGAATCCGTTTTCCGCCCGTGCGTAAAAGGAGGCCCGGTAAGGGGTGTTCGGCTGGACCGGGATTCCCCAAAAACCGTCATTGGCGATGCCCGCCGGTTTTTCCTTGGAGGCGGTGCGCGCCACAAGTTTCAAACTGTTGGTGAGGACATTGTTGAGTGGCTGGTCGGTGACGACGGACATGGAATTGCCCTCGCCAGCGCCTTGCACCAATTTCCAATAGTGCAAAGGGTTCGTGCGGTCCTTGAACGTGCGATTGTTGATCAATTCGGCGTAAAGGCCCCCGTCGTAGGAGTAATTGATTTCCTCGGTCATCAGGCCGTAGAGGACCGGGCTGACCTTGGCGGCGGCCGCGTCGGCCTTGATGGTGAGGACGACGGGGCCGGAAGCCGTCGGGGCCTGCGCGAAGAGCGAAGGCGCGAAGGCCGCCGCGCTCAGAAGGAGAGTCAGGGCGCTCAAGTGCCGCAAAGCGCGGTGCGAGGCCGCCGGAGTGAACAAATGAAAGAATTTTGATTTCATGGGGGGGATTATCCACGGAAGCGGGAAAAATGCAAGCCGCCTAACAATGGAAGGCAGATTCGCAGATCATGTCTGGACTTTAGAGGAGATTATCGGTTTCATGGACAAACAGCCAATTGCGGTAATGGGATGATCATGGGGAAAAAAAGCGGGGGCAACCCTTGCGAATCACCCCCATCGCCTTTCGGCGAGAAGTGTGCATATAATAACAGACAACATAATGATGTCAAGGGTTTAAATGCCATGAGCGATGCAAGACCAAGAACGATAGTTTACATTGATGGATACAATTGGTACCACGCAATTTTCAAACATTACCCTGAATGGAAATGGTTGAATGTTCAGACGCTCTTTGAAGTTCTGCGGCCTGATGATGACATTCAGTCCATCGGAGTGGGATGGGGAGAGGAGGTTCGTTCATCTCGTTGGCGACTCTTTCCATGAACCGACTGGAAGCCTCCTCTCCCCGGCCCTCCCCTCCACTTCGCGGAGGAGAGGGGGCAGACGCGCGCTGCCGCATGTGGGCGCCAGGAGCGTTGGCATGATCGGTGTGCCAGATTTTGTGCCAGATTTTGTTCTTGCAAAAGGAAGGCATCGGGCGCTTTCTTGTCAACCAGCAGCCCGATTTGTTGATCGCGTCATAGGACCATGTCCGATCGAAACATAATTTTCGCGAAGAGTTTACCACGGACGCCTTGGATGGCGCGGATGGCACGGATGTAGTTTAAACAAGTCAATAGAACAACATAAAACGAAACCTCAATGAAAACATATCTCCTCACAATCGGCCTCGCCCTCGCCGCCGCTCAGGTGGCGTCCCCTGGCGCCGCGCAAGCCGCCGACGATTCCCGTCCGCACTTGGAAACCCGGCACGGAGCGCGCCAACTGGTGGTGGACGGCAAACCGTTCCTGATGACGGCCGGCGAGCTGCACAATTCCAGCACGTCGAGCCTCGAATACATGAAGCCGTTCTGGCCGCAACTGGCGCAAAAGAATCTCAACACCGTCCTGGCGGTCATTACTTGGGAAACCATCGAGCCGCAGGAAGGCAAATTCGATTTCACCACGGTTGACGACACGATTGCGGGCGCGCGGCAAAATCACCTGCGCTTGGTCATCCTCTGGTTCGGCAGTTGGAAGAACGGCGAATCCTCCTACCAACCCTCCTGGGTGAAGGCCGACCCGAAGCGGTTCCCGTGGGCCAAGGACCGCGCGGGCAGGACCTTGAACATTATCTCCACTTTTGGCGACGCCACCCGCGACGGCGACGCGAAGGCCTGCGCCGCCTTGATGAAGCACATCCGCCAAGTGGACGGCACGCAGCACACCGTCCTGGCGATGCAGGTGGAGAACGAGGTCGGGCTGCTGGGCGATTCGCGGGACCATGTTGCCGCCGCCAACGCGGCCTTCGCCGGGCCGGTGCCGAAGGAATTGCTGAACTATCTGGTCAAGCACAAGGATACCCTGGGGCCGGAACTGCGCCAAGTCTGGGCCACCAACGGTTACAAGACTTCGGGCACCTGGACGGAAGTGTTCGGCCAGGGCAAGCCGGAGTTTGTCGTGCCCCTCTCGGAATTATCGCAACAGGAATACCAAACCCTCTGGCGGCAGTTCAACTGGCCCGTGGACGAAATTTTCATGGCCTGGCGCTACGCCAGCTACATCAACAAGGTGGCCGCCGCCGGAAAGGCGGAATACGACATCCCCATGTATTGCAACACCTGGCTGCAGCAAGACCGCGAGGCGCGGCCCGGCGAGTTCCCAAGCGGCTGCCCGGAGCCGGAAGTGCATGACATCTGGCGCTGTTTCGCGCCGAGCATTGACATTCTCGCGCCGGACATCTACATCCCGTACTTCGACGAGGTTTGCCAGCGTTTCACCCGCAACGGCAATCCGCTGTTCATCCCCGAAGCCAGCGGCAGCCCGGCCAACGCCCTCCTGGCTTACTTCAAATACAACGCGATATGCTACTCGCCCTTTGGCATCGAAGGCCGCAGCGGCGGTGGCGGCCGGCGCGCAGCGGCTGCCAGCGACACCACGGCGGCCCCGCCGCAGGACCCTCTCGCGGCGACTTACGCCATCCTGAATTACCTCGCGCCGGTGATTCTCGACAATCAAGGCAAGGGCACCATTGTCATGCTGCGACCGACGAACGTCACCGACCCAGGGAACGACACCAACCCGCAGACGGAAAAACTGAAGCTGGGTGATTACACCTTGAACATCACCTTTGCCGCCGGCAGCGTCGGCAACGGCACGGGCGGCGGTGGCCGCCGTGGCGGCGCCGGGGCGCGCGGCGGCGGTGGCGCTCGTGGCGCTGGTGCTGGCGGTGGCGGCGGCGGCGGCGGCGGCGCGGCCAATGCCGCGCCGAACTGGTTCGTCATCAATTCAGGCCCCGGGGAGTACTGGTTTGTGGGCGGCCCTATGAGTGTCACCTTCACGGCCAATGCGCCCGAGAAGGGCAGCGTCGTCTTGGGGAGCTTTGATGAAACGCTGAATGTGGACGGCCGCTGGGTGGCCGGACGCCGGTTGAACGGGGACGAAACCAGCAACAACAAGAACTGGCCGGGCATGGGAACGTTCGGGATCTATCGCTACTCGGTATTTCAAAGACCATGAAAACACATCTCCTCACATTCTGCCTTGCCCTCGCCGCCGCGCAGGTGGCGTCCGCGGGGACGGCGCTAACGGCCTTCGACGACACCCGTCCTCACATGGAAACGCGGCACGGAGCGCGCCAATTGGTGGTGGACGGCAAACCGTTCCTGATGACATCCGGCGAACTGCACAATTCCAGCGCCACCAGCCGCGCTTACATGGAGACGATCTGGCCCGCGCTCGCCGCGCGCAACCTCAACACCGTCCTGGCTACCGTGGTCTGGGAATTGATTGAGCCGCAGGAAGGCCGGTTCGATTTCACCACCGTGGACGATACCATCAATGGCGCGCGCAAGAACAACCTGCGCCTGGTGATCCTCTGGTTCGGCAGTTGGAAGAACGGCGAGTCGTCTTACCAGCCTTCCTGGGTGAAGGCCGACCCGCAACGCTTCCCGTGGGCCAAGGACCACAATGGCCGGACGTTGAACACTCTCTCCACCTTTGGCGACGCGACCCGCGACGCCGACGCGAAGGCGTTCGCCGCGTTGATGCGCCACATCCGCGAGGTGGACGGCACGCAGCATACCGTCCTGGCGATGCAGGTCGAGAACGAGGTCGGCGTCCTCACCGACGCGCGGGACCACATTGCCGCCGCCGACGCGGCCTTCGCCGGCCAGGTGCCGCAGGATTTGATGGACTATCTGGTGCGGCACAAGAACACCCTGATCCCGCAGTTCAGCCAGGTGTGGGAGACCAACGGCTTCAAGACCTCGGGGACTTGGGAGGAAGTGTTTGGTCCCGGCAGGCCGGCCTCGGCCCCGCCCGTGCCGGCAACGGAACGCGACACCGCCTGGCGGCATGTCAACTGGCCGGTGGACGAAATTTTCATGGCCTGGCACTATTCGCTCTATGTCGGCAAAGTGGCCGCCGCCGGCAAGAAGGAATACGACATCCCGATGTATTGCAACACCTGGCTTCAGCAGCCCGGCATGCCGTGGCCGGGGCAGTACCCGAGCGGCTGCCCGGAACCCCAGGTGCATGACATCTGGCGCTTTGGCGCGCCGGCCATAGACATCCTCGCGCCGGACCTTTACATCTCCGAGTTCGCCCAGACCTGCGAACGCTTCACCCAAAACGGCAACGCGCTGTTCATTCCCGAAGCCAGCGCCAACCCGGCTAATGCCCTCCTCGCTTACCTGAAGTACAACGCCATCTGCTACTCGCCCTTTGGTATCGAAGGCGGCGGCGGCGGCGGACGGCGCGGAGGCGCTGCCGCCGGCGGCACCGGAGCGCCGCCGCCGGATGCCCTCGCCGCGACTTACGCCATTTTGGATTATCTCGCGCCGGTGATTCTCGACAATCAAGGCAAAGGCACGATTGTGATGCTGCAACCGCCGAACGATGCCAACCCGCCGACGCAACAGTTGAAGCTGGGTGATTACACTTTGAACATTACTTATGGCGCCGGGGCCGTCGGCACGGGCGGTGGACGCCGGGGCGAAGGACGCCGTGGCGGCGCTGGCGCTGGCGGCGGAGGCGGCGGCGGCGATGCCGGCGCGATTCCTATTGTTGCCAATCCTTCGCCTGCGCGCTTCGTCATCAATTCAGGCCCTGGCGAGTATTGGTTCGTGGGCGGCCCCATGACCGTCACCTTCACAGCCAATTCGCCCGAGAAGGGCAGCGTCATCCTGGGCAGCTTTGACGAAAGCCTGAATGTGAATGGCCGATGGGAGGCCGGACGCCGTTTGAACGGGGACGAAACGGGCAACAACACGCGCTGGCCCGGCATGGCAAGTTTTGGCATCTATCGCTACACCGTATTTCAAAGGCAATGAGGAAATGAAGTCAGTGAGTCAGTCAATCAATGAATCAATGAGTTTTGAAGTCGGAAGGCTGGTTCTGCTTCCCGGGAGCGCGTGCGTCTCGCACGCGGTGTTGGGCGTCCCGCCAAACACTCTCCCGTTGCGGAATTGGCCCCAGTGAAAAAACGAAACAACGAAATAGACATACCACAATGAAAACACATCTCCTTACAATCTGCCTTGCCCTCGCCGCCGCGCAGGTGGCGTCCACGGGCGCGGCGCAAGCTTCGTCCGACGACCCCGGCCGGCCGCACTTGGAAAAACGGCACGGAGTGACCCAAATGGTGGTGGACGGCAAACCGTTCCTGATGACCTCCGGCGAACTGCACAATTCCAGCGCCACCAGCAAAGCCTACATGGAACCGATCTGGCCCGCCCTTGCCCAGCGCAATCTCAACACCGTCCTGGCGACGGTTGTCTGGGAACAAATCGAGCCGCAGGAAGGCCGGTTTGATTTCACCACCGTGGACGACACGATCAATGGCGCGCGCAAGAGCGGCCTGCGCCTGGTGATCCTCTGGTTCGGCAGTTGGAAGAACGGCGAGTCGTCTTACCAGCCTTCGTGGGTGAAGGCCGACCCGCAGCGGTTCCCGTGGGCCAAAGACCGCACCGGCAAGACCCTGAACATCATCTCCACCTTTGGCAACGCGACCCGCGACGCCGACGCGCGGGCGTTCGGCGCTGTGATGAGCCACATCCGCCAGGTGGACGGCGCGCAGCACACGGTGCTGATGATCCAGGTCGAGAACGAGGTCGGCGTGCTGGGCGATTCGCGCGATCATTGCCCCGCCGCCAACGAAGCCTTCGCCGGGCAGGTGCCCCAGGATTTGATGAGCTATCTGATCCAGCACAAGGACACCCTTGCGCCGGAACTCCGCCGGGCATGGGGCTCCAACGACTTCAAAATGGCGGGGACTTGGGAAGAGGTGTTTGGTCCGGGCAGGCCGGATTCGGTCCCGCCGATACCGGCGTCGGAGCGCGACAGCGCATGGCACCAGTCCTGGTGGCCGGTGGACGAAATCTTCATGGCTTGGCGCTATTCGGCTTATGTCAACAAGGTGGCCGCCGCCGGCAAGGCGGGCTACGACATCCCGATGTATTGCAACACCTGGCTTCAGGAACCGCAAAATCCGCAGCCGGGAAACTTTCCCAGCGGCTGCCCGGAGCCGGAAGTGCATGACATCTGGCGGTTTGGCGCGCCGAACATTGACATCCTCGCGCCGGACAACTACGTGCCGCTGTTCGCCGAGACGCTCGAACGCTTTTCGCGCAACGGCAATCCGCTGTTCATTCCCGAAACCGGCGCCAACGCGTCGAACGCTCTCCTGGCTTACTTGAAGTTCAACACCACCGGCTTCTCGCCCTTTGGCATCGAAGGCCGCCCGCCGTCCCAGGCCGCCGAAGGCGCGCCGCCGCAGGATGCCCTCTCCGCGACTTACGCCATCCTCAATTACATGGCGCCGGTGATTCTCGACAACCAGGGCAAGAACACGATTGTAATGCTGAACGCCGGCCCCGAGCCGCAAACCTTGAAGCTGGGTGATTACACGCTGACCATCAACTATGGTTCCGGCGGCACTGTGGGTCCCGCCGGTGGCGGGCCGGGAGCCGCACGGCGCGGTGGCGGCGCTGGTGGCGCTGGCGCTGGCGGCGCTCGCGGGGGACGCGGCGGGCGTGGTGGTCGCGGCGGCGCTGGTGGCGAAGGCGGCGCCGGCGGTGCCGGCGGTGCTGGCGGTGGTGGCGGAGGCGGTGCAACCTTTTCTGGCCAAGCCGGTCTTCCTTCCGGAAATGGCGGCTTAAGCGGTGCAACCACGATCCATGCAGCCGCTCCCTCGAACGGCGGCGCAGGCGGCGCCGGCGGCGCGGGCGGAGGCGGCGGCGGTGGTGGTGGCCGCGGCGGCGGCTTTGGCGGCGGTGCTGGCAATCCTTCGCCTGCGCGTTTCGTCATCAATTCAGCCCCCGGCGAGTATTGGTTTGTGGGCGGGCCGATGAGCGTCACCTTCACGGCCAACGCGCCAGAAAAGGGCAGCGTCATCCTGGGCAGCTTTGACGAAACCCTGAATGTGAATGGCCGATGGGAGGCCGGACGCCGTTTGAACGGGGACGAAACCGGCAACAACACGCGCTGGCCCGGCATGGCCTCGTTCGGCATCTATCGCTATTCGGTCTTTCAGAGGCAATGAGCCAGTGAAGTCAGTGAGTCAGTGAGTCAATGAATTAGTGAGGTTTGAACCCGGACTGCATGTTCTGCGTCCGGGGAGCGCGTGCGTCTCGCACGCCGTGTTTGGCGTCCCGCCAAACACTCCTTCGGACCGGTTGCGCGATTTGAAATAGTCAAATAACGAAACAACAAACAACATAACTTCAATGAAAACACATTTCGTCACAATAGTCCTTGCCGCCGCGCTTATCGCTTCCCCGGCCGCGGCGCAATCCGCGTCCGGCGACGCCGGCCGTCCGCGCTTGGAAACGCGGCACGGAGCGCGCCAGCTCATCGTGGATGGCAAGGCGTTCCTGGCGCTGGCCGGCGAATTGCACAACTCCAGTTCCTCCAGCCGCGCCTACATGGAGCCGATCTGGCCCCAACTGGCCGCGCGCCACCTCAACACCGTCCTGGCCGTCATTACCTGGGAACAAATCGAGCCGCAGGAAGGCCGCTTCGATTTCACCACCATTGACGATTGCATCCAGGGCGCGCGCAACAGCAACCTCCGCCTGGTCATCCTCTGGTTCGGCAGTTGGAAGAACGGCCAATCCTCCTACCAACCGCTCTGGGTGAAGGCCGACCCGCAGCGGTTCCCGTGGGCCAAGAACCGCGCGGGCGCAACCTTGAACATCCTCTCCACCCTGGGCGAAGCGACCCGCGACGCCGACGCGCGTGCGTTCGCCGCCTTGATGGGCCACATCCGCCAGGTGGACGCCGCGCAACACACCGTCCTGATGATGCAGGTGGAGAATGAAGTCGGTGTGGTGGGGGATTCCCGCGACCGCTCGCCCGCCGCCAACGCGGCCTTCGCCGGGCCGGTGCCCGCGGAACTTATGGACTACCTTCAGAAGCACAAGGCCGCCCTCGCGCCGGAGTTCAGCAAAGTCTGGGCCGCCAGCGACTTCAAGACTTCCGGGACTTGGGAAGAAGTGTTCGGCACGGGCGCCGGCACGGACGAAATTTTCATGGCCTGGAATTACGCGCGCTACGTCGGCCGGGTGGCCGAGGCCGGCAAAGCCGCTTACGACATCCCGATGTACGCCAACACTTGGCTGTACGGTTACGGGCGGCCCAACACTCCCGGCAGCACTCCCAGCGGCGGCCCGTTGCCCCATGTCCATGACATCTGGCGGGCCGGCGCGCCGCACATTGACATCCTCTCGCCCGACCTCTACAACGACTTCGAGCCTTTCGCCGCCTTGTACACAAGAAATGGCAACCCCCTCTTCGTCCCCGAAGGGCAGTCCGGGGCCGAAGGCGCTTCCAGGGCGCTCTCCGCCTTCCTGCGCCACGACGCCATTGGCTACTCGGCCTTTGGGATCGAAAGCGGCGGCCCCGGCGGCGGACGGCGCGGCGCGCCGGGCGCGGAGGGCGCGGCAGCACCGGACCCATTCGCCCAGACTTACGCCATTCTCGATTACCTCGCGCCGGTGATTCTCGACAACCAGGGCAAGGGCGCGTTTGTCATGCTACAGACGAACAATGAGGCGGGCGCCGCCCCGCAAACATTGAAGCTGGGGGATTACACCCTGGCCATCACTTACGGAGGCGATGGCGTCGTCGGGGCAACGGGCAACCCCGGACTTGCCGGCGGCAACCGCGGCGGCGGCACCAATGGCCCTGTCAACACTTCGCCTGCCCGCTTCGTCATCAATTCCGGCCCCGGCGATTTTTGGTTTGTCGGCGGGCCGATGAGTGTCACCTTTACGGCCAACGCGCCCGAAAAGGGCATCGTCACCCTGGGACAATTTGGCGAAGCCTTGAATGTGAATGGCCGCTGGGTCGCCGGACGCTTGTTGAATGGCGACGAAACCCGCAACCACACCCGCTGGCCCGGCATGCCGGCCTTTGGCATCTATCACTATTGGGTATATCAGCGGCAATGACGGAACAATCAGTCAGTCAGTGAATCAATGAATCAGTGAATCAGTGAGTTTTGAACTCGGACTGCCTGTGCTCCTTCCGGGGAGCACACGCGCCCTCGCGTGTCGTGGCCGGCGCCCTCGCCGACCACGTCCTTGAATTTTGTGCCTATGCTATTGCGTCGCCGAAATCCAGCTCTTCGGGAGCGCGTGGGTCTCGCACGCGGTGTTTGGCGTCCCGCCAAACACTCCTTCGGACCGGTTGCGGAATTGGCACAAGTCAAACAACGAAACAACAAACAATGAAATTAATATGAAAATAGATCTTCCCTCAATTTGCATTGCCCTTGCCGCCGCGCTTATGGCATCCCCGGCAACGGCGCAAACGGCGTCCGGCGACTCCGGGATTCCGCATTTGGAAACCCGGCACGGAGTCAAGCAACTCGTCGTGGATGGCCAACCGTTCCTGATCCTCAGCGGCGAGCTGCACAATTCCAGCGCCTCAAGCCGCGCCTACATGGCGCCGTTCTGGCCCCAACTCGCCGCGCGCAACCTCAACACCGTCCTGGCGACCATCACCTGGGAATTGATCGAGCCGCAGGAAGGCCGCTTCGATTTCTCCACTGTGGACGACACCCTCCAGGCCGCCCGGCAAAATCACTTGCGCCTGGTCATCCTCTGGTTCGGAAGCTGGAAGAACGGCTCCTCCTCCTACCAGCCTTCCTGGGTTAAGGCCGACCCGCAGCGGTTCCCGTGGATGAAAGACCGCAACGGCAAAACCCTCAACTTCATCTCCACCTTTGGCGACGCCACCCGCGAGGCCGACGCGCGGGCGTTCGCCGCGTTGATGCGCCACATCCGCGAAGTGGACGGCAAACAGCACACCGTCCTGATGATGCAGGTGGAGAACGAGATCGGCGTGTCGGAGGACACCCGCGACCGCTCGCCTGCCGCCAACCAGGCCTTCGCCGGGCCGGTTCCCCGGCAACTGATGGACTACATTCAGGCGCACAAGGCCGCGCTCATTCCTGAGTTTCGCCAGGTGTGGGCCGCCAACGATTTCAAAACCTCCGGCACCTGGGAAGAGGTGTTCGGCACGGGCGCGAACACGGACGAAATCTTCATGGCCTGGAACTACGCGCGCTACGTCGGCTGGGAGGTCCAGGCCGGCAAGGCGGAATACCCGATCCCGATGTATGTCAACACTTGGTTCTACGGTTTTGCCAAGCCGGGCGAGCGCCCCAACGCGCAAAGCGGCAGCCCCATGCCCGACGTGATGGATGTCTGGCGGGCCGGAGGGCCGCTCATTGATATCTACTCGCCCGACATTTACGACTTCGACTTCGTGACCATGTCCGGCAATTACCACCGCTCCGGCAACCCGCTCTTCGTGCCCGAAGGGCCGGAAGGCGCGGTCGGAGCGTCCAGGGCCGTCTATGCCTTTCTTCACCATGACGCCATAGGCTTTGCGGCGTTTGGCATCGAGGGCAGCGGACCGGGCCGCCGCGGAGCGCCGGGCGCAAATGGGGAGCGTCCGCCGGACCCCTTCGCCGACACTTACGCCATCCTGGATTACCTCGCGCCGGTGATACTCGAAAATCAAGGCAGGGGCACGATGATCTCCTTTCAGTCCACCAATGACATGAAGTCCGCCCGGCAAGCCGCCGCCCCGCCGGGTGGCTCAAACGCCGCAACGGCCGCTCCGGCGCCCGGCCCCGCGGATCAGACCTTGAAGATGGGTGATTACACGCTGGACATCAAATTTGGCGCCGGTGGCGCCGTCGGTCCCGCCGGCGCGCGTGGCGGCGGACGCCGTGGCGGCGGCGGAGGGGGAGCCGGCGGAGTTGCCAATGCGTCGCCCGCCCGCTTCGTCATCAATTCAGGCCCCGGCGAGTATTGGTTTGTCGGCGGGCCAATGAGCGTCACCTTCACGCCCAACTCCCCCGAAAAAGGCAGCGTCGTCCTGGGCAGCTTTGACGAAGCCCTAAATGTCAATGGCCGATGGCAGGCCGGACGCCGTTTGAACGGGGACGAAACCGGCAACAACACAAGCTGGCCGGGCATGGGATCGTTTGGGATTTACCACTACACGCTCTTTCAGCGGCAGTAGAACATCACACCGCCGCTTTGCGCGCTTGCAATCCGGCGGCGGACACTCCATGCTATGCAGACTTAATGCGTTGACGGGAGTTTTGCGCCATTGCAGAAACCATTACCATGAGCGAGCCGCCTGATACAGAATTTGATTTGGAGAAACTATTCCTCCCCGCTTGGGCGCAGGAATCGCCTGCCGCCAATAAATACGCCGGTTTCGCGGGCGAGGACCGCCGGGAAAGCCGTTTCGATGACCGCCCCGGCCGCCGCGGCCCGCCGCGCGGCGAGTCCCGCCCCGGCGAACAGCGCCCCCGGGGCGGCGGCCCGCCCCAAAGGGGCCGCGAGGGCGGAAACCGGGGCGGCCCGCGCGACGGCCGGCGCGAGCAAGGCCCGCGGCCCGAACCGCGCGAAGCGGCCCCGCCGCCGCTGCCGCAGTTGACAGCCGTCATCCTGCCGGACGACAAAGGACTGGATTCGATGGCGCGCCAGATTCGGATGACCGGCCGGGCCTATCCGCTGTTCGACATCGCGCAGTTGATCCTGGACAAGCCGGAACGGCAACAGGTCCGCTGGGAGGTCATCAAGGACGCCGCGGGCAAGGTGGTTCAGCCGCTTTATCTGTGCGCGCTGGATGATTCGCTCTGGCTTTCCGAAGAGGAGGCGGTGACGCACCTGTTGAGCCGGAACTTCGACATGTTTTACAAAGCCGAAAAGACGGCCACCGAACCGCCCCGGGGCACTTACACATTCGTCGCCCAATGCGGCATGAGCGGGACCATCCTCGGCCCGCCCAATTATCACGATTACCAGAACAAATTGCGCAAACTCCACAGCGAGCGTTTCGCCCGCATGCCCTTCGAGGCCTTCAAGGCCCGCGTGAAAATTGTCAAGGACGCGGCGGTGGTGAAGAAATGGATCGAAGACCAGAGCACCAGAACCGAATACACCTGCCTGAACGTGCCCGAAGCCCTCAAGCTCGGCAGCCGCGAAGCGGTCGAGAAACATTTCCGCGAGACCCACCTGCCCAATATGATCAAGCCGGTCGAGTCCCACACCATGAGCGGCCCGGCCGCCCGGCAATTGCGCAACCCGGCCCTCCAGCGTTTACTGCGCAGCGCCTGGGAGCAGCAGCGCCGGTTCCCTTTGAACCTGGCCACCACCTTGAGCCAGCAGTTCGCCGGCCGCGGCCTGCAATTCTTCAAAGTCAACCGCACAGTCACGCATGTCTCCGTCGCCCGCCCGCGCTACCTGGACATGGAGGCCACGCCCGTCTCCCAGGGCGTTCGGCGGATCGTGGAATTCATCAACGCCACGCCCAAATGCACGCGGCGAAAATTGATCGAAGCCCTGGCCCCGGCCCCGCCTCCAGCCGCCCCTCCAACCGCTCCTCCGCCTGCGCCCGCCGCCGCGGCCGGGGCGCCCGCCGCGGCTGCCGTTGCGCCCGCTCCCGCGCCGGAAGCCAGTCCCGAACAAACGGCGGTGGCGAGCGACCTGCATTGGCTGGTTCACGAAGGACATGTGATTGAATTTGCCAACGGCGTTTTGGACACCGCCAAGAAGCCCTTCGTCAAACCGCCAAAACCCGAACCCAAGCCCGCGCCTCCCGCCCCCGCGCAGACAGCCGAAATTGCGGTGGATAGTGCGACCGGAGCACAATCCGCAATCCGTCCCGATTCATCGGGACAATCCGCAATTGAACCGCCCGCCAACCCGCCCGCTGTGGCGCCGGGCGCCGATATTGCCGCCGAAGCCGCGCCCGCGGCCCAATCCGCAATCCGTCCCGATTCATCGGGACAATCCGCAATCGAACCGCCCGTCACCCCCGAGAGCTTTTCGGACCACCCCGCCAATGCGCCCGCCCCGTCACAGACCGCCGACCTTGCCGCCGACGTTGCGCCCGCCTCCGAATCCGCAATCCCCAATCCGCAATCCGCAATCGAATAATTCCTAACTATGGCCTTCACCACATTTGGGCTTTCGCCGGCGATCCTGCAAGGGGTCAAGGCGATGGGCTATCTGGTTCCCACACCCATTCAAGTCCGCACCATCCCGCTCGTCATGCAAGGGCGCGACGTCATCGGCGGCGCGCAAACCGGCACCGGCAAAACCGCGGCGTTCGCCCTGCCCATTTTGTCCCTCCTCGACCACCATCAGCCCAAGAGCCGATGCCTGGTCCTGGAGCCGACGCGCGAACTGGCCGCGCAGGTGGAAACCGCCATTCACGATTTCGCCCGCTTCACCAATCTGCGCACCGCCGTCCTCTACGGCGGCGTCGGTTACGGCAAACAATTGGACGCGCTGAAGGCGGGTGCGGACGTCATCGTCGCCACGCCGGGCCGGCTGCTCGACCATATCGAACGCGGCACCTGCCGCCTGGACGATGTCAAATACCTGGTGCTGGACGAGGCGGACCGGATGCTGGACATGGGATTCCTCCCGGACGTGCGGCGCATCGTGCTCAAGGTCCCCCGCGAGCGGCACACATCGCTGTTCTCGGCAACCATTCCGCCGGAAATCGCAACCCTGGTCCAGTGGGCGATGAAAAACCCGGAGACGGTCGAGATCGGCGCGCGGCGGACCCCGGCGGAAACGGTGTCCCACGTCCTTTACGCGGTGGCGGAAGGGCAGAAGGCGCAATTGCTGCTCGCGCTGCTGGAGAGATTAAAATGCGATTCGGTCATCATTTTTTGCCGCACCAAACACGGGGCCGACCACGTCGCCAACTGGCTCAAGCGCAATAATCATCCCGTCGCCGTCCTCCATTCCAACCGGACGCAGCGCGAGCGCGAGGACGCCCTGCGCGGATTCCGGCAGGGGCGCTTCGAGGCGCTGGTGGCCACCGACATCGCCTCGCGCGGCCTGGACATCGCCGATGTCAGCCATGTCATCAATTACGACGTGCCGCAACACCCGGAGGACTACATTCATCGCATTGGCCGGACCGGCCGCGCCGAGCACAGCGGCGACGCGCTGACGCTGATGGTCGCCGGCGACGCCCCGCATGTCTATGCCATCGAGCGGTTCATCAACCAAAAAATCCGCCGGGTCAAGCTGGAGGGCTTTGACTACCAATACACCGCCCTTTTCGAGGAAGAAAAAGCCGGGCACAAACCGTCCTTTCCCGGCAAAGTGCGCGGCGCCCGCATACGCGGCGGCTACTTCTTCGGCCCCGCCAAACGGCGCTGACGGGATGTGAATGGGGAATGAAGAATGGGGAATGGTGAATGGGGAATGGTGAAATGACAACAATTGCAATTGACAAATTCTCAATGACCAATTGTCAATTGCATTCCAAGAATTTTCGCTGGCAGCGCCAGCGCAAGCTGGCTTGAATTGCGCCTCATTATCGGGACTTGTTCGTGCAGGAATCCTGACCAGTTGTGGATTTGGCTGTTTTCTTTCGTGGGCGGCGTGCCTCACCGTAATTCACGGGGATACTCTTGGCGCCGTGCGCGCACCGGGCCGGCTTGGCTGATTCCATCGCGAGTTCAAACTGAGGGACGGTTGCGGCGGATTTGTAATTGACGCGATTGAGATTCTGCCAGGGCCGCCCGCAACCGGCTTTCTCCGCGATGGCGTTGAGATTCAAGCGTTGCAGCAGTTCGACAGTAATGGGGCGCTTGCTGCCGGAGAAGATGAGGGATTGCAGGAACTGCTGGCAAGGCGCGGAATTGAGAACATCCGCAACGAGGCGCGCGGAAGCTTCGTCCTCAAATGCCAGGTAGTTGCAAGTGTCGTCGAGGAAGACTGGCTTGGCCCCGAAAGGGCCTACGACTTGAAAAAGCGCGGGCAAGTGCAGACCGGAGACTGCGACTTTCCACGGCGCAAAAGCATATTCGCCAATGCCGAACAGGGAAAAAGGCGCGCGGCCTTTGTAGATTGAACTTTTTCGCGCCGCGAATTTGGCGCTGTGACTTTGGAGATAACGCCACGTTTTTGGGGCCAGCCGGACCAGGCCGGAGGTGTCCCCGCCCATCGCCCGCTGCGTCACCAAAATCAGGCGTTGGGGCGTCATGCGTCCATTTGCAAGGTCGCTGCACTTGAGAAGTGGATAGAGGTAATCGGATTCCAGTTCGACACGCTCGCCCAGCTTGTTTTCCACCGTGCCGTTTCCAACAGGCCGCAATTCCATCACGTCGGCGCAGTCATGTTTGACGCCGGAGCGCCATCGAAAAGGGCAAAGCCCTTCAAGCTGCTGCAGTTCGCGGTAGCTGCGGATGTCGGCGACCAAATCCTGCCCCGCCAAACCGATGCGCCCGGCAGGTTTCATCGTTGAGAGCGAATCGAACACGTCCGCTTCCATTGCACCTGCATGCCCTGTGCGCACGAGCAACAGGCAGGCGTCCACGGAAGCGCCGAAGTGCGTGGCGGCATCAATCCGGTGCAGCGAAGCCTGGCGAATCCGGCCGTCGTTTTGCCAGGCGTAGCGAAGGACCTTCCGCGATGTCGCCGTCTTGCAGAGCATCGCGATGGCAGCCTCCCGTCCATGCACCGCGCGAAGAAGCCGGATCAGCATCCACTCGGAGATGTCGAAGTTGGACTTGCCCGTGCGCGCCGCCAGGCCGCGCAGGCCAAGAAAATTCTCTTTGGCAGGAAGATTGCTGCCATTGATTGTGGCGACGGCGGAGTTCGTCACCCACGGGAGATTGCCGAGGATGAGCAGCCTGCCGGGCCATTGCTGCAATTCCGATTCCCAGTCGTGCGCGAAAAAATCCCGACAGCGCACGGATGCGCGCGGCCCTGCGCCGGTAAGAGCGAGTTTGGTTCTGGATTGCTCGATGTATTCCTGATTGATGTCCCAACCTCGCAACAACGCCTCTGGAAACGCTTCCGCAGCCGAAACGAGAAAGGCTCCCATTCCACAAGTTGGCTCAAGAACAACGTCAGGAACAAGGTTCTGCCGTTGCAAAAGTCCGCAAATCTCCCTGGCCAGCGCCAGCGGTGTCTGAAAGTCGCCGAACTCGATCTTTGCGTTTGATTTCATTTCAAGCGAATCAGGCCGCCAACCGTGCCGGCCTGCTCAATGACACGGCTGTATTGAAGCCGCCATTGCAAAGCGTTTGATATGGTCAGGTAGCCAAGTTGCGGAGGGGCGCGGAGAACTTCATCGGCAAGCTTGCCGGATTCGATTTCATCAATGGGCAGCATTCTTTCCTGGAAAAACCCAAGGATATCGTCGCGGTTTCCGTGGTTCTCCAGGAGCCGGAGCAAACCGGACGTTGTTTGGTAATCCGCTGTCCGTTCCTTCTCGACAAAGATAGTGTGCTGAATGTCGAGGCGCCCGGTGCGGGCGGACTCGTCATCCTCTTTGTCATATACAAAGACAAGGAGCGCGTATCCCAATCCATAGATCTTTTGACGACCGCTCTTGAACGGGCAGGATGACTGTGGCTGGCGAATGCTCGTCACTTTGATGTCCACTCCGAGTTCGGGAAAGTCAATGCCCTTGGCGGAATTGCCGCGCATATATTCATAGCGGCCTTGAAGACTGGCTTGGAACTTATGTTCAAGATAGGTCCCCACTGCCTTTCCATCGGTTATGCCGAAAAGGCCCGGCTCCGGATGCTTGGATTCCGCCCTCGCAAAGACGGCTGCTTCTTTTTGAAGGGTCGGAATTGTCAGTGCTGTTGGCATAAGTTCGGCCGTTTCGTTTCAGGACACGATAAGATTACCCGTCCCATTCCAGAATGGCAGCAAGAATATCGGCGGCGGGATGGGGGTTCGCAACCAGGGCTTGACAAAAATTAGAGGCTATGATTAAATAGTCAGCATGAGGGACGAAGGCAATCGGTGGGTAGCACAGGCGACCCGCCTGTCCCGGCCGGCGACCCGCCGGCCGGAATCGGGCAGGACGGGTTCTTGCCGTGAGGACCGCCTTTTGCCCAAAGTCCCACGCGGCCTTCCGCCCGGCCAGTGGCCGGGCGGGACGGGCGAGTCGCCCGTGCTACCCAGATTGGTCAATACTCTGCCAAATCAGTGTGCTTTCCGATGCCCCCGCGACGCTGTTTTTTTGAGCCTTTTGCGCCTTTTTGCGAAAAATCTACACAACTTATTGTCTATCAACAACTTACACAAGAAAGGAGGGCCTTTTGGATCACGGCTAATCACGGCTAATCAAGGCTAATCGTGTTATTCTCTTATGGCTCGACGTCCCCAAAAGAACCCAATGGAATGCTGGAGTGTTGGAGTAATGGAGAGGTGGTCAAATTTAGCCACCCATCACTCCACCACTCCATCACTCCATCAGCCAGTCCAGGCGGATTAAGGCTAATTAAGGCTAATTAAGCCTAATTAAGCCTAATTAAGGTTAATTAAGCCAAAAAATAACATGCGCCCCCAAGCCAAACCAGGCCGTTATTTGGCTGGCTTTTCGCGGAATTTCTGCCATTATGGTTCCCGCCACATATTATGATTATGTACAACTTGCTCCAAAAAACATCGCCTGCCGCCAAACACGGCCAGCCCGGCAATTCCCGCCGCGCCCTCCTCACACTCCTCGCCTTGCTGGCGGTTTCCGCCGCGCTTTCGCCCTGCCCGCGCGCCTCCGGCGCAGAGGCCGCCGCCAACCCCGCCGCATTCCCCGATCCGTTCAGTTGGGCCGCGCCGACGCAGACCATGCGTCCGTGGACCCGATGGTGGTGGATGGGCAGCGCGGTGGATAAGACCAATCTCACCGGCCAGCTTGAGATGTTTCAGAAAGCCGGCATGGGCGGCGTCGAAATCTGCCCCATTTACGGCGCTCACGGTTACGAGGATCGCTTCATTGACTATCTCTCGCCGAAATGGATGGAGATGCTCGCGCACACCATCAGCGAAGGCAAACGCCTGGGCCTGGGCGTGGACCTGACCACCGGCACCGGCTGGCCCAACGGCGGGCCGCGCGTCCCGACGCAAGATACTGACGGCCGGGTCGTCTTCCAACGCTACGAGGTCGCCGGCGGAGCGTCGCTGACCGCCGCGCTTCCCCAAAACCTCCAATGCCTCCACGCCGTTTCCGCTGACGGAACACAGCTTGAGCTCCTGGACAAAGTGAGCAATGGCCGGCTGAATTGGACCGCCCCGCCCGGAACCTGGCGCCTCTACGCCGTGTCGGAAGTCTTCCGCGTGATGGCGGTCAAGCGCGCCGCGCCGGGCGGCGTCGGCAGTGTGCTGGACCCTCTTTCCGGGTTGGCCATGGACCATTATCTGGCGGATTTCGACCAGCATTTCACCGTCTATAACGGAGCCATGCCCCGTTCATGGTTCCACGATTCTTACGAGTATTCCGGCGGGAGCTGGACGCCCTCCTTCTTCACTGAGTTTGCCGCCCGCCGCGGGTATGATTTGCGGACGCAATTGGGCGCGCTCCTTTCCGGCGAAGGCGGCGCGGACACCGCCGCGCGCGTCCGGACCGATTACCGCGAGACCGTTAACGATCTGCACCGCAATTACATTGAGCACTGGACGGCCTGGTCCCACAGCCACGGCAGCCTGAGCCGCGACCAGGCCCACGGTTCGCCCACCGATTTGGTGGACACTTATGCCGCCGCCGACATTCCCGAAACCGAACAGATGCCCTTCGGCGGACAGGGCGCTGCGAACTATCCCATGAACAAGTTCGCCTCCTCCGCCGCGCACCTCACCGGGCGGACGCTCTCCTCCTCCGAATCCTTCACCTGGCTGACCGATCATTTCCAGGCCCCGCTGTCGCTTGTCAAACAGGCGGCGGACTTCCTTTGGCTGACCGGAGTCAACCATATTTTCTACCACGGCATCCCCTACTCCCCCGCCGATGCGCCCTGGCCCGGCTGGCAGTTTTACGCCGCCGTCAATTTCGGGCCTTATGGCGGCCTGTGGCATGACATGCCGGAATTCAACGCCTACGAGACCCGCTGCCAGTCCGTCCTGCAAAGCGGCGTTTCGGCCAACGACGTTCTTCTTTACTACAACGTCTATGATGTCTGGGCGACTGCCGGAACCGGCGTCACCGGCCTCATCATTGCCAACCCGATGCCCGCCACTTGCAGGGCAACTGCCTCCGAACTCCTGAGCCGCGGCTACGCCTTCGACTACCTTTCCGACCGGTTCCTGGCGCAGGCGCGGAGTTTTTCGGGAGAGGTGGAAGTTGGAACAAATAGCCCTCAATTTTCAACAGCGATGACCAACGGCCCGTGGACACCGCGCTCATGGCGGCTGGGCGTGCAGAAGGCCACCGGCGGAAATTGGCCCGGAACCATCCTCGTGCCCTCTTGCCGCCTCATGCCGGAGGAGAGTCTGGCAAAGTTGGTTGACCTCGCCCACTGGGGAGCGAAAGTTCTCTTTGTCAAGAATCTCCCTTCCGATGTGCCGGGCTTGGGCAATTTGGAAGCGCGCCGCGCCAAGTTCAAAGCGCTGCTGGATCAGGTCAAATTGGAAAAAACCGATGATCCGCTGGTCCAGAAAGCCACAATCGGCGCCGGCGCTTTCTTCGTCGGCACCGACGTGGACGCGCTCTTGAAACTAACCACCGTCCAGCGCGAGCCGATGATGGACGACGGAATCTGGTTCGTCCGCCGCGCCAGCGATCTGGGCTTCCAGTATTTCATCGCCAATCGCAGCGAGAAGCCGGTCAGCAAATGGATTACCCTCGGCACTTGGGCAGAGTCTGTCGTGTTGCTGGACCCGCGTTTCGACAATCGCATCGGCGTGGCGTCCGTCAATCACACTGGCGACCGCAAAACTCAAGTCTATCTGCAATTGCTCCCGGGCGAATCGCGCATCCTGCGGACCTACGAGACGTTGGATATAACCAGATTTGGGCCTCGGGACGCACCACCCCCACCAGCCTGGCCCAACATTGAGCCGTATCAAGCTCTGGCCCAGGCGGCCGATCCCAAGATGCTGCCGCTCGGCCCGGCCCAACCCGTCGCCGGAACCTGGGACGTGAAATTTGTGGAAGGCGGCCCAGCCTTGCCAACCGCTTTCACCACCACCACGCTGGCCTCCTGGACGACCCGCGACGACGCCGAAGCCAAGCGCTTCGCCGGCACGGCCCGTTACACCATCACTATAGATGACCCCTCCGAAAAGGCCGATGACTGGCTGCTGGACTTGGGGAAGGTTTGCGATGCCGCCCATGTCAAAGTCAACGGGAAAGACGCCGGCGGGGCTTGGTGCGCTCCCTGGCAAATCCCCGTGGGCAAGTTCCTGGTGCCGGGCAAGAACGTGCTGGAGATCGAAGTGACCAACCTGGGCCTGAACCGCGTTCGCGACCTGGACATCCGCAAAGTGAATTGGAAGTACTTCTACGATGCCAACGTCAACAGCAAGTCCGGCGGTGGCAAGTTCGACGCCTCCCGCCTGCCGTTGCGCGACTCCGGCCTCCTCGGCCCCGTCCGCCTGCAACCTGTGAAGAATATGGACATGACTATCACGCCCCCGGCAAGTCTATAGCCTGTCAAGACAATTGAAAACCTGTATTCACCATGAAGAACACGGGAAACCAGTCGGCGAGGGCGCCGACTGGAACACGCGAGGGCGCGTGTTCTCCCCAACAACCGTGCCCGATATGGTCTGGGGAGCGCACGCGCCCCGCGTGCAGGGTTCAGCGCCCTCGCTGAACCCACTCTGCGGTTCCATCACTCCATCTCTCCACTCCGACGATGAAACCTCTCGAACCGCCTGACAGCCACCACTTGTCCGCCGCACAGGGCTGGCTCGGCCTGGGCGACTGGAAGGAAGCGGTCGAGGAACTCAAGCAGATTGCGCCCGAACGGCGCCAGTGTCCGGAAGCCTTGGAAGTCATGCGCGAGATTTTTGCCCAGGCGGGCAAGTGGGACATGGCCGCCCGGGCGGCCGGCCATCTGGTAAAAATGAAACCCGGCGAGCCGGATACATGGATCGCCCTGGCCTACGCCACCCGGCGCAAACAAGGCGGCGGCCTGGAACCGGCCAGGGAAATTCTCGCCAAGGCGCAGAACCGTTTCCCCAAGGAGCCGGTCATCGCCTACAATCTGGCATGCTACGAATGCCAGTTGGGGAACCAGAAAGCCGCGCTGGCCTGGCTGCGCAAGGCCTTTGCCGCCGGCCGTTCCCGCGAGATGCGTTCCATGGCCCTCCACGACCGCGACCTGGAACCGCTCTGGCCCAAAATCCGCGAACGCGATTGAGGCGGAATTATGCGACGGTTTCGCTATATGGCAGCCTATGGTCGCTTGTTGGGATGGACTACTCCCACTCCTCCGCGAAGTGGAGGAGAGGGCCGGGGAGAGGAGGCGCGTTGGCTCGATTAGAGAACCCCTCTCTCCGACTCTCTCCCCGCTTGGCGGGGCGAGAGAGAACACCAACCTTGACAACAGTCCAATTTTGCCCCAATTAGCATGGTATGAATATAGAGAAAACAATATGACTGCTAACTTAAAGAACACCCTCTTCCCGGTCCTTTTGGCCGGCGCGGTTTGTCTCCCTTCCCCAGGCGCGGATTGGCCGCAATACCGCGGCCCGAACCACGACGGAACCACCACCGAAAAAATTCCCGTCCAATGGCCCGCCGGCGGCCTGAAGCAGGTTTGGAAGACTCCGCTCCAGAACGGTTTCAGTTCCTTCACTCTCGGCGGCGGCAAGGCTTATACCCTGGTGACGCGCAATTTTGAAGGCGGCGCCCAGGAGGCTTGCCTGGCGCTGGATGCCGCCACCGGCAAGGAGCTTTGGGCCGCCCCAATGGGCGCCGGCAGCGCCAAATACGACGGCGGCGGCGACAGCGGCGCGCGCGGAAACGACGGCGGCGACGGCGCGCGCTCCACCCCAACTTACGACGACGGCAGGGTGTACGCCTATTCCTCGCAAATGACGCTCAAATGCTTCAACGCGGCCGATGGCAAACAAGTGTGGTCATGCAATGTGAAGACGGAGCGCGCGGGGCGGAACATTCATTGGGATTGCGCGATTTCGCCCCTGGTGGAAGGGGATCTGGTGTTCATCGCCGGCGGCGGCGCGGGGCAGGCGCTTCTGGCCTTTGACAAAAAGGACGGCCATGTCGTCTGGAAGGGCCAGGACGACGAGATGACGCAGGCCTCACCCATCGCGGCCACCATTCTGGACGAGCGCCAGGTGATCTTCCTCACGGCCAAAGGTTTGGTGTCCGTTGCGCCCAAGACCGGCGACGTTCTGTGGCGGTTCCCCTTCACGGGCGGCGGCGCGGCGGGGGCTTCGCCGGTGGTTTCCGGCGACGTGGTTTACGTGTCAAGAGGATACAGTGTCGGGGCCGCCGCCTGCAAAATCACCAAGGCGGACGGCGCTTTTTCAGCCCGGCAGATTTGGAAGGTGCCCGGCAACAACGACGCCAACCAATGGTCAACGCCTGTAGTCTATAACGGCTATGTGTACGGACTTTTTGGCCAGGCGCAGCACGCCACCGGGCCGCTCAAGTGCGTGGACCTCGCCACCGGCGCGATCAAGTGGTCGAAGAACGGTTTTGGCCCCGGCGGCATCAACCTGGCGGACGGGAACCTGCTGGTGTTGAGCGACGCGGGCGACCTGGTGCTGGTCAAGGCCGCGCCGGACGCCTACACCGAACTGGCGCGCAGCCATGTCCTGGCCGGCAAGTGCTGGAATTCCGTCGCGATCAGCAACGGCCGCATCTACGCCCGCAGCACCAAGGAAGGCGTTAGTCTTGACGTTTCTGGCAACTGACCCAAATTACGCCGACAAGACGGCGGGCTGGAATTCCGCATTGGTGAGGGTGAGGTGGTCGTTTTGCAGTGTCTCCGCCGGCGAGGCGATGCCGTCGCGATAGAGCGTGATGGCCACCTGCTCGTTCTTGCGGATGCAGGCCTTGATGGCCTCGGGGTCCTTCGGGCAGCGGAGCAGAGTTTTCCAGGAGTAAATGTGCTTGGGCTTGTGGAAGTCGCTGTTGGCCAGAAACGCCAGGCGCTTCAAGCCCACCGGAGTGAAGATATTGTTGCGGTTGGCGATTTCCCAGGCGTCAATCAACGGGGCGAACACCTCCTGGTTCTCCCAAAGATAGAGCGTGTTCTTCCCCCACTCGCTTTTCATGATGTGCGGATGCGAGGCCACGGCCAGCCCGTTCTGGGCGTGAATTTCGGCGATGGTTTCCGGCAAGTCAAGCGCCGGGTTGATCGGCGCCTTGAGGTCAATGCCCAGCAGATGGGCCGACGATTTCTTGGTCAGGCCGTCCTTGTTGAACTCAATTCCCGTCATCACCAGCATGCGGTGTTTGCGCCAGGCCCGCTGCCGTTCCCGGTCCAGCACGTCGAAATACTCGTCCACTTGCTCCGGGCCGAGGGTGAAGTTGGCCAGCCTGCCCAGTTTGCCAATCAGACGCCGCGGGTCGCCCAGATGATCGGTAATACAGATGCAATCAAAGCCGCGCCGGCCGTAAAAATCCACCACCTCCGGCACCGTCAATTTCCCGTCCGAGTAGTTGGTGTGAATGTGGAAATCGCAGAGCAACATCCGCGCCGGGCTTGCGGCGCCGGCCGGAACGGCCGGGGACGGCGCCGGCGCGGGCCGCGCCTGAAAAAGTCGAAGCCGCTTGCTCTCCGGCCCTTCCAGTTCGCATTGGCTCAGGGCCAGTTCGGCCACGCGGATGGACGCGTCCGGCCTGGAAATTTTGGACAGATTCTCGCGCCAGCGCCGCCAAACCCGGCCGTCTCCCGAGAACGCCTTCGCCACCCAATCGGCCGCCTCGCGGTTCTTCACCGCCACCACGCCGGCGCCGGCCTCCTCGACCAGCCGGGCGTTGCCCTCCTCCTGGCCGGGGAGGACCTGGTTCAAAATCATGGGGCACCGCGCCGCGATGGCCTCCTGCACCGTCGCCCCGCCCGCCTTGGTGACGACCAGGTGGTGCGTCAGCATCAGGCGCGGCATCTGGTTGGTCCAGCCGAGGACTTGCACGCGGCCGGCAAATTCCTTCGTGCGCCGGTACAATTCCTCCTTCAGCTCCGCGTCGTGGCCCACCGTGATGGTGAGGCGGACGCCGGGAATTTCCAGAAGGCGGTCAATGGCCTTGCCGCTCTTCTTCTTCCCCGTATTTATGATGTACAGAATCTTGAACGGCGGAACGCATTCCAGCTCCGGCAATTCCCCCGCCTTCATCTCCGCGAAAACGGGGCTGACGGGGAACCCGAAGGCCTTGATCTTCTCCCCGGCCACGCCGTGCTGCCGCAGCACTTGCGCCGTCGCCTCGTTGGGCACGCAGAACCAGTCGCTGGGCGCGCGATACCACGACGAATTGACCGAGATGGAATCCGTCACCACCGTGATAAAGCGGAACGGCCTTTCGGAATGATCGCGGTAAATCTCCTGGATGACATGCCCATAGACCGGATAGGTGGAGAGCACGCAATCCGGCTGCGCGGAATCCAGGATGTCCGACAGCGCGCTCTTCAACTTGCCGAAGGAGAGCAGCTTCTGTTCGAGCGATTTCGAGTTGTCGAGCATCGAATAGAGGCCGTTCCAGACACCGGGGGCGTAGCGGGCCAGACCGAGGTAGGTCTTCCGCAAAATATCGTTGACGACGCCCAGGCTGCTCTGGAACACATCCAGCACCTCCACCTTCACGTCGTCCGAGACAAACTCCAGCGCGTCCGCGACGTTGCGGGCGGCCGTGTTATGGCCGTCGCCGAATCCGGCTGTCAGGATCAGGATTTTTTTCACAAGCCAAATTTCTCACAGCCACGTGACAACCGTGTGTCGTTCTTGTGAAATCTTATGCACAAATGCGCGTGACAGCCGGACGGTGGAATCCCATCCCAACGGGATAGCCGTTGCCGCGCCCGTCCGTTGGAACCGAAACAGTCCATTGGGGGCATTTCACTTTCCTGGGTTAGCCTCTTAATCCTAATCTTAATCCTGATCTTAATCTCTTTTTCTCCTCCCGATGGAGATTAAGATTAGGATTAAGATCAAGAGCCACACCCAAAAAAGCCACATGCGCCCACTCCATTTCCGGCCCGCAGAAAACGCTTGGAATTGCGCCTTTGTTGCGTTACGGTTGGAACAGCGGTTGGGACCGGGCAATTGGGCTTGATTTTTGGGTGCATAACTGCTTGCTTATCAACGGTTGCGCTTATGGTGGAATTGGCAGACACGCTACTTTGAGGTGGTAGTGGCGAAAGCCGTGCAGGTTCAAGTCCTGCTAAGCGCACCATTTTTCCCTCTGGAAACGGGGTAAATGGTCTTGTGGCATGGCCTCCGCACAAATCCTCCAATAATGATAACAACACGAGATTACAGAGAGACGATCATCGCGCGAATAAAACGCGAGCCAAAATTTGCGCGGGGACTTTATGCCGAAGCAGTCAACGCGATGATTGAAGGCGAAACCGCAGAGGGGCTTTCCATGCTGCGCGACCTCGTCAATGCCGAAATCAGTTTCAAGGACTTGGCGCGGCAAACCGGCCTGGGCGAAAAGTCCCTTCATCGGATGCTCAACCGGAATGGCAACCCCACTGCGCGGAACCTGGGCGCGATCTTCAAGAGCATCGCCGAAGACCTGGGCATTAAACCCCGCGTGGAATTCGCCTGAGAATCCGCCATAATCTGCCTTGCGATGGCGGGGACCAAAGCCGGGGCGGGAAAATGGTTTGCCGTCAAGTCCTTTCCGGACTTTGGGCGGATGGGGCGGATTCCTGCAATCGCACCAGCGCGCGCCGCACCAATTGGCCCTGATAGGTGTAGCCCGGCGCCAGGGTGTCGAGGATGAGCGCGTTGTCCGGCGGCGCGGCGTCGTGGAGCAGTTGGTGGCGCGCGGGATCGAACGGTTCGCCCGCCGCCGCGGTCAGGACGGCGATTCCGGCCCGGCGGCCGAGGTCGCGGCAGGCATTTTGAAAAAGGCCGATCTGCTCCGCCAGGGAGGGCTGGCCGGATTGCAACGCGGCCTGGAACAGGGCGTGGACCTGGTCCAGCATGCGAAGGACGATTTGCAGCCATTCGGTTTCGTTGCGGCGCAGTTTCTCGGTTTCCAGCCGCATCAGGGCGCGTTCGGCGTCATTGGCTTTTTGGAGGAATTCGGTGAAGGCCCTGGCTTCGGCGGCCATGCTGTCGGCCAGGCCGGCCGCGGTTTGGGCGGTTTTGGCCGCGGCGTCCTGGACGGCCTGCCATTGGGCGGTGGAGTTGCTGATTTGGCCGGCGAGTTCGTCCAGCTTTTGGATTTTAGCGGCGGCATCGGCCAGTTGCCGGGCCTGGGCCAGGGTCTGGTCGGCGGCGCTGCGGCGCAGGAACGGCGACAGGAAAGCGAACGCCCCGGCCCCAATGCAGAAAATCATGCCCGCCGCCTCCCACCACAGCATCGGCTGGTGGCCCTGCCGCCACAGAAAGACGGCCAGGCCAAGAAACAAGATGTCCGCCAGCAGGAAGGGCCAGAGCGGCGGGCTTTTGGAATCCGTTGTCATCCCCGCAAGGTTGGATTGAAATCCGGGAAGTTCAATTCCAATTTTGAGGATTTTCCCGGCCGCTGTGTCTCATTTTTGATCACAGCTCATGCGCACGGCCTGGATTTTGGCTGCGAGGGGGTTGCGGAGTTGCGATGGCAGGGTAATTGCTATCACAGCAAAAGGCGGGGGTTGCCTTATTGAAAGTTGCATGAAATTTTACGCATTAGACCGGAAACGAAAAGTGGCCGGGGCCGGAGCTTTTACGCTCGCCGAAGTGATCATGGCCGGGGCCATTACGGCCGTGCTGTGCGCCGGGATCGTGGACACTTACACGCTGGCGTCTTACAAGTCGCAATTTGCCGCCTGCTCGCTGGCGGCCAATATGCAGGCGATGAAGAAGATCGAACAGGTCATCTTCGCCAGTTGGGTTCCCAGCTATGGGATCACCAATATTTTTAACCCGGCCTTGACCAACGCTGACCCGGAGAATTTGGAGATGCCGGTGGCGATCACCAATGTCGTCTCCTGCACCAATTACACCACGATCACGCAGCTTTCCGCCAATCCGCCCTATCTGATGATCACGGTCAATTGTGTTTGGGGGTTCAACGGCCTGGCAACTTATACCAACACCGTCGCCGTCTTGCGCGGCCCCAATCTATGAAACCGGCGCTGTCCAAAAACATCCGGATGGGCCGGGGTTTCACGCTGGCGGAGGTGATGCTGTCCACGACGCTCCTGGTGCTGGTGTTCGCGGCCATCGTCTCGGTCAATTTGTGGGGCCTGTCCATGAACATCCGCAGCGAAATCTGGCTGGATACCAGCGACGACTCCCGCCACAGCATGTGGATGCTGCATGAGGATGTCCGCACCGCGGAAACGATTTACGTGGGGACGGGCAGCCTGGCCGGCTTCACCAACGCGGGCGCGACCAATGTTCAGGCCGGCAACGCCCTGCTGATTTATGCCAGCACCAACACCAACAGTTGGGTTCTCTACTACTATGACCCCACCACCAACACGCTGTTCCGCACCAACTGGGACGGCACGTCCGTCGGCGACTTTCGGACGGTGTCGGCCAACCCGATCACCAACGACAACTATATTTTCACGATGGAGGATTACCTGGGCAACATCCTGAGCAACGCGACGCCTTACCCGGTGGTGGCCGTCTATCTGTCGTTCACAAAACTGCAAAACCCGCAGATTGATATCGAGCCGGGCAGCCCGGTGGATTTTTACCAGATCAACACCAAAATCGCCCCGCGCATGAGACCATGAAACGTAACGCGTCAGTGAAGGCGGGGAATGGCAGGGCGAGGCCCCAGCCGAGCCGTCTTTGGCTGGGGAGGCTCCGCAGGAGCGTCGCCCTACCATCCACGACTGAGGCATTGCCATGAAGCCGCTCCCCTCACCAGTCAATTCCCGGCGCCGGCGCGGCGGGTGGGCCTTGGCGATTGTCATGCTGCTGTGCGTGGGCGCGCTCCTGGTGGCCGCCAGCATCGTGAAATGGTCCAATGTCGGCGGCAGCGACGTGGCGCGCAACAATGAGTTTTACGCCACCAGCTATGCCGCCGAAGCGGCCACCGAGAAAGCCCTCTCGTCCGTCGTTGCCGATTATGAGAACTACGGGGCGCCGCTGGTCTATTCCAAGCTTTCCACCTATTCCAATATCATCCCGACTTCCAGCGACAGTCCGTACTGGGGCAACTACATCTTTTCCGCCGGCGCGGGACAGAGCAATTTGGTGGTGGTCAGCTTGATCAACCCAACCAATATCGTGGTGATGGGGCCGCCCTACGCCGGGTTGATCATGAACGCGGCCACTTACGAGATCATCGCCACCGCCATGAACACCGGCGGCTTCCAAATCCCCGCGTGCGTGGGACAACAGATCAACTTGGGGACGATCCCGATTTTTCAGTTCGCCGTTTTTTACCAGAACACCCTGGAAATTGATCCCGGGGCCAACATGGTCATCAACGGCTTCGCGCATGGCAACAGCGGCATGTTCATTGATCCGAATTCGGGCGTGAGCCTGACCTTTTCCAACGACGTGTCTGCCTCCGGCATCATCTCGCTGTCGGAGAATCCGCTCGATCCGACCACCGGCCGCAACACGTCCCCCAACCCGACCTTCGACGGCTTCGATTTAAGCGGGGTCAATCCGCTGATTCTGCCTGTGGGCACCAACTCCTCCGGCGAGGCGAGCAACACCTCCGCCAACGTCAGCGCCATCCTGCAAATCCCCCCCGCTGGCCTCTCCGCCACTTCGCAGACCGGGAGCAATTACCTCTACAACAAGGCGGACCTGATCGTCCTGCTTTCCAACAACGGTGTGACGGTGACCAGCGGCGTCCTGTTGAACAACCAGGCAACGGTGATCTCCAATGCCGCCTGGTCGCTGTGGCTGAACACCAACGCCAACACCCAGTTCTATGACCAGCGCCAGGGCACCACCATCCAAACGGCGGACATTGATGTTGGGAAACTGGCCGCCTGGAGCGCGACCAACAACACCCTGCGCCCGGTTATCGTCGCGGCAGGCCGGTCGGGGGACCTGAATTCGGTCTATATCGCCGATGAGCGGGCCAACAGCAATGCGGTCATCACCACCAATGTCAGCTACTCGACCAATCAAGTCGCCACGAACACCACGCCCCACCTCTCCTACCCCGCGTCCACCACCTATATCCCGCCCGTCACGACCAATACCATCCTGGTCACCAACTCCGTTGCGCCGACCAACGGCACTTACCTGGGCAGCTACACGCAAAGCTCCTACCCCACGCGTTATATTTACCGGTTGATAGACGGTTACAGTTACCAGTTGATCACCGGGGTCGTGACCAACTACACCTACATCACCAACTGGAATGTCGTTTCCCAAGCCGGCGTTGTGCTCACCAATGGCACGCAGCTCCCTCCGATGGGTCTGGGCCTGGCCACTCCCGACCCGGTGTACATTGTGGGCAATTACAACGTCACCACCAACGGCACCGTGACCAACACGGGCACTTTCAACACCACCCAGACCCGCCCCGCCGCCGTCTATTCCGATGCCGTCACCATTTTGTCCGGCAACTGGAACCCGACCAACAGTTCCAACAGCATCAGCAGCCGCACGGCCGAAAATGACACCGTCAACGCCGCGTTTCTCACGGGCAATGTGCCTTCCAATGGAAGCTACTACAGCGGCGGACTGGAGAATTTTCCGCGCTTCCTGGAGAACTGGAGCGGCTATACCTTCACCTACAACGGCTCCATGGTCTGCATGTTCAACAGCCTGGTTGCCACCGCCCCCTGGCCCGGCACGGGCACGGTCTATAATCCCCCGACCCGGAACTGGGCTTTCGATCTGAACTTCAATAATCCCGCCAAGCAGCCGCCGCTGATGCCCTATGTCATCTCGGTCAACCGCGGGGCGTGGACTTTTCTCCACACGAACACGGTTTCCTTCTAGCATCGCGACCATGAAAATCCTCTGTCTGATTTTTGCTTCCTGCTCCCTGGCCGCCGCCGGGACAAACAGCTTTCGCGCCTTCGACAGTTACGAGGTTATGCTCGAAGGCGGCACGGCTCATACTCTGGTGGTGGACGCCGGCCGCGAGCACTTGGTCACCCGGGTGCCCCGCGGCTACGAAGCCACGGTGGACGCCGGAACCCAATCCGTCGCCTTCAACGAAGAGACCGGAAGCATCCCCATTGCCATGCGGGTCACCACCAATTCCCCCGGTGTCCTGCCCGGCGACGACACCTTGCGCACCAACGCTCTGGCCGCCAATCCCGGCGGAGATTTTCTCCAGGCGGCCGGTTGCGCCACCGGGTATGGGCCGGCCCGGTTTGTGGACACCACCCGCAGCCTGGACCCTTTCCACAGCGTCCGGACGCGCCACGCCTTTGTCGCCTGCCCGGAGGGGATCGTCGAATTCACGTTCACCTCCAAGGACGTGGATTTCGACAAAGGCCGCGTGGTGTTCAATCTTTTTTTGTCCTCCTTCCGCGTGGAAAAGATAGAGCAGCAGCCTGTGAAAATGGCCAAGTGACGTCCCAACACCTCACAAACGCCATGCCCGCCTTGAAATCCAGTTTGCTTTTCGGCATGGAAGGATGCTAAATACACCCCATGACGATACCTCCCTCGCTGAGAAGGGTGAAGAAGCGCTCCCAGATTCTCTCCATTGATTTGGGCGCGCGCGCCACCAAGGCGGTGTTGTTGGACCGCGCGCAGGATTCCTTCAGTCTCTCCCGCTACCTCATCACCGACGCTCCGATCTACGAAAAAGGCATTCCGCAGGGTCTCCTCACCGAACACCTCCGCGGCATTGTGGACAAGATGGAACCCAAGATGCGGCAAGTCACCCTCGCCGTCAGTTCGGAAGACTCGGTTCTGCGCAGCACCGAGATGCCGCTGCTCCCCCTCGGCGACATGCGCCAGATGCTCAAGTTCAACGCCAAGAGTTATTTGCAACAAGACCTGCGCGATTACGTCTTCGATTGCTACATTGTTCCTCCCGCCGCCAAAGCCGCCACCGATGCCGGCAAGGCCCCCTCCAAGTACAAAATCTGGGTTGGCGGCACCCGCCGCGAATGGCTGGCCAACTTGGAAGGCGCCGTCAAGGCGGCCGGCCTGGTGGCCGACCAAGTCACCCTCGCGGTTCTGGGGCCGATCAACGCCCTCGAACTGGCCGAGCCGGAACTCTTTGCCAAGGAAGTTGTCGCCCTGGTGGACCTGGGCTTCCGCACCAGCACCATCAGCATTCTTAACAAGGGCGATCTCTGCCTGAACCGGACGGTCGAAATCGGCGGCGACAAGCTGACGGTCGGGCTGTCGGAAGCCATGAGCATCAGCTACGCCGAAGCCGAGGGCATCAAGATCGGCATGCCCAAGGAGGTGGAAGCCCATCTCCAGCCCTTGATCGCCCCTCTGGGCCGCGAACTGCGCGCCTCGATGGATTTCTTTGAGCACCAGTGCGAGAAGACCGTCGCCAAAGCCCTCGTTTCCGGCGGCGCGGCCCGCTCGGAGTTCATCCTCCAACTCTTGCAGACCGAACTGAGCGTGCCCTGCCAGCCCTGGTCTCCCACCGCCGCCGTGCAGTTGAGCCTCTCGCCGCAGCAGATGACGGAAATAGAACAGGTTTCCGGCCAATTGGCCGTCGCTCTCGGCGCCGCCACAGTGTCCTTCTGAACCTTCCGAACCCCCTTGAACCCGGCTGACACGCCCTGCCTCATTTTCAACCCCTCCGCCCAGGGCGGCAAGGCCGGCCGCTTTCGTTCCCATCCCGCCCTCCCGCGCGGCCAATGCGTCTTCCTGGCCACTTCCGCCCCCGGCGACGCCCGCCGCCTCGCTTCCCAGGCCGTCCGCGACGGTTTCCAAACCGTCATCGCCGCCGGCGGCGACGGCACCGCCAACGAGGTTCTCAACGGCATCGCCGATGTTCCCGGCGGCCTCCGCGCCGTCCGCCTCGGCATTCTCCCCCTGGGCACCATCAACGTCTTCGCCCGCGAACTCGGTCTTCCCCTCAACGCCCGCCGCGCCTGGAAAATCCTCGCCCTGGCCCGCGAACGGACCATTGATGTGGGCCGCGCCGAATTTACCCTCGCTGGCGCGCGCCAGCGCCGCTATTTCATGCAACTGGCCGGCGCCGGCGTTGATTCCCGCGCCATCGAACTGACCGACTGGAGCATCAAGAAGAAAATAGGATTCCTTGCTTATGTCCTGGCCGGTTTCAAGGCCCTCTCCGAAACCCGTCCCCTGGTCAGCGTCCGCGCCGGCGAAAGCGCGGCTGGAGAATGGGTGGAAGCCGACCCATCGGCGCGCAGCGCCGACGCTGCATCTGCAAAGGGCGAAACCGCGGACGGCGAATGGGTCGGCATCGGCAACGGCCGCTTTTACGGCGGGCCGCTCCCCGTCTTTCCCCGCGCCCGCCTGGACAACGGGCTCCTGGAAGTTTGTGTTCTTCCGAAAGCCAATATCATCCGCCTGACCGCGGCGCTGGCGGGAATGGCCGCGGGACGAATGCACCAATTCTGCCGCGCCCGCCAGTTCTCCGCCTCCTCCTTCACTCTCACCAGCCCGGCGAGGGTGCTCCTGCAACTGGATGGCGAAAACGCCGGCGAACTCCCCGCCACCCTCGCCGTCGAGCCGCGTGCCTTGCGCGTCCTGGTGCCGTGAGCCTGCAACTTCTTGCGGCCCCGGATACCGTTCTATTTGGGTGCTCTATCTGGCATTTCAATGACGAGGATGTCAATCGTCTCACGAGTTGGGACCAGATCGAGGCCGAGTTGATCGAGCACGGCTTGTTTGAAGGCGTCCGTTTCAGCCTGTTTGTTGCTCCATTGTTCCGCACCCCGCCGCCATTTGAGATCCATGTCATATTTGCCACGCAAGCCGCTGCGGTTGACTATTGGTATCTGCAATTTGTTTTCAAAAAAATTGACGCAGTTCAGGAAGTCGGTGTCCGCGATGTGCTTTTCCGTTCCGCTGCTTTCAAAGTTTTGGGCCGAGGACCCGGGCTTGCTGGGCCGCAGCCCCGGCGCGTTATTGGTTCTGACCCGAAGAACCAAGACGTTGGTCTCGATCTTTGCGATTCTTTCGGTGAGACCGAATTTTTCTTTTATCGCGCCCTGCAAGGCTTGCATGGAATCTTTGGGCATGTTGTCAATAAAATCATACCTGTTCGTCGGCAATTCGGTCGTGATGAGCGTCCGGCAGCCAGTCCATGAAAAGTCGTAACCGTAAGCGAGCTCAAGCAATTTGAGGACGCTGCATCCCAATCCGAGGCACTTGGTCCAATTGTCCGGCGGCCCTGACAAGGAGTAGCCTCCGTTTTGGGACACCGTTGGCAGGATTTCGACCATCGGCGGCGCATTGTCGAGCACCGCGCTCAAAATGCTGAAGCCTCCGGTGGCGTTCGTGGCAAAAGCCTCCGCCTGCCACGGATAAGGAGTCAGATTCGCGGCCTGACCGGCGGCCATCGTGTTTGTAGTGGACCAACCAGCCAGGAGCAAAATGCCGGCTGCCCAAGGGAGAAGGGCGTTTCTCTTCATGGCAATCTTGAGATCAACAGTATCCGGTGATGTTTGGATATCCAAGTATTTTCACAGGGTCCAAAATCCTCGCCTCAGAAAACTTTTTTGTCCGCGAATTACGCCAATTCCGCGAAAGAGAGGGTCATTTCGTGTAATTCGCGTGATTCGCGGATTGCTCTATTCAATTTTCACTTTGCATTTCCGGCGCGCTGTGTGCAGCCTTGTCACCGGTTCTTGAACTTTAAAACATTAAATCGGATTACTCACGAAACTAATTATGAGCACAATTTCTGACATCAAGGCGCGCGAAATCCTCGATTCCCGCGGCAACCCTACCGTCGAAGTGGACGTCCTCCTCGAAGGCGGCGCCGCCGGCCGCGCCGCCGTCCCCTCCGGCGCCAGCACCGGCGAAAATGAAGCCCTCGAACTGCGCGACGGCGACAAAAACCGCTATCTCGGCAAAGGCGTCTTGAAAGCCGTCAAGAACGTCACCGACAAAATCCTTCCCGCCGTTCGCGGACAGGATTCGCTGGATCAACTGACCCTGGATCGCACGATGCTGCAATTGGACGGCACGGAAACCAAATCCGTCCTCGGCGCCAACGCCATCCTGGCCGTTTCGCTGGCCAACGCCAAAGCCGCCGCCGCCTTTCTGGGCCTTCCGCTGTTCAAATACCTCGGCGGCCCCAACGCCAAAGTCCTCCCCGTTCCCATGTCCAACGTCATCAACGGCGGCGCCCATTCCGACGCCCCGATTGATTTCCAGGAATTCATGATCGTTCCCAAGGGCCTCCCCACCTTCTCCCGCGCCTTGCAGGCCAACACCGAGGTCTTCCACGCCCTCAAATCCGTCCTCAAGAAAAAGGGCCTCTCCACACTTGTAGGCGATGAAGGCGGATTCGCGCCCAAGCTCGAAAGCGCCGAGGCCGCCATCGAAGCCATTTTGCAAGCCGTCAAGGACGCCGGCTACAAGGCCGGCAAGGATATTTTCCTCGCCCTGGACCCGGCCGCTTCCGAATTCTACGACTCCGCCTCCGGCAATTACGTCTTCAAGAAAAGCTCCGGCCGCAAATTGTCCGGCGACGAGATGGTCGCCCTTTACGTGGATTTAAGCGCCAAGTACCCCATCATCAGCATCGAGGACGGCTGCGCGGAAAACGACTGGAAGACCTGGAAAACGCTCACCGACAGGCTCGGCAAAAAACTGCAACTGGTCGGCGACGATGTGTTCGTCACCAACGTCAAATTCCTGCGCAAAGGCTTTGAACTGGGCGTCGCCAACTCCATTCTCATCAAGGTCAATCAAATCGGTTCCCTCACCGAAACCCTCGACGCGGTCGCCCTGGCCCAGGAGCACGCTTACACCGCCGTCATCAGCCACCGTTCCGGCGAGACCGAGGACGCCACCATAGCCGACATTGCCGTGGCCACCAACGCGGGCCAGATCAAGACCGGTTCCCTGAGCCGCACCGACCGCGTGGCCAAGTACAACCAATTGCTGCGCATCGAACAATATCTCGGCAAGAACGCCATCTACGGCGGCAAATTCTAGCGGTGCCTTCGGTATCGTGGCTATGAGATCTCGATGCCCGTGCAATCTGATGTGGAGCGCGGGCGTCCTCGCCCGCCGTGCCCGGCGTCTCGCCGGGCACATCTTCGCTTCCGGGGAGCGCACGCGCCCCCGCGTGCAGCGGGCCGCGCCTCGCGGCCCGCATCAATCCGCCGTCCATTGAAACATTCCCTGTTTTGAACCGTGCATGCTGAAATCGCAAAACTGATTATCTGGTATCAAGCCCAACTGCACGCCGGCGGCTATCCGCTCATCGCCGCCATGATGGCCGCCGAGAGTTCCATTTTCCCGCTGTTCCCCAGCGAAGTCGTCATTCCTTTTGCCGCCCAGGATGCCCACGCCACCGGGAGCCTCTCCGTTCTGGGCGTTATCCTGGCCGGGGCCGTCGGCTCCTGGGTGGGGGCGTCGCTCATGTACTGGGTCTGCCGCTGGGGCGGACGGCCGCTGCTCCTGCGTTATGGGCGGCATGTTCACATCAGCGAGGCCAGGGTCCGCACCACCGAACTTTGGGCCGCGCGGTTTGGCCCTTTCGGCGTCTTTCTCGCCCGCCTCCTCCCGGTTCTCCGCCAACTCAACGGCATTCCGATGGGCGTTGTGAAATTGGATTTCCGCTTGTATTCCCTTTTCACCCTCCTCGGCTCCGCCCTCTGGTGTTCCATCCTCGCCTGGGTCGGCATCAAGGCCGGCAACGACCAGCAACTCCTCCAGGGCAAGTTAAGCCATATCCTCTCTTGGTTATTCGGCTTGATCTTCGCCCTCGCCTGCGCCTATTATTTCATGGTTCATCGCTTTATCCGCAAGCCATCGCATCATGAAAACGGAAACAGTCAAACGTAAAAAATTCCCGCGCTCCGTCAAATGCCTCTTCTGGCTGGCCGGCGCGCTGGTGCTCTATACCGTCGTGGGGTTCCTCGTCGCCCCGGCGGTCATCAAATCCCAGATGCTCAAGCGCCTCCCGCCGATGCTGCACCGGCCCGTCGCGCTTGCCGCCGTCAAAGTCAACCCCTACGCGCTCTCCCTCACCCTCCGCGGCCTCGCTGTCAACGAGGCTAATGGCGCGCCTTTCGCCGGCTTGGATCAATTCTACGCCCGCTTGAAATTCTCCTCCTTCTTCCATCGCGGCTGGGCCGTTCAGGAAATCTCCCTCACCCATCCCTTCGCCGCCATCGTTCGCGCCAAGGATGGCAACCTCAACTTCGACGACATCGCCGCCGCCCTCAGCCAACCCGCGCCCGCTCCGGCGCCCGCCTCCAAGCCGGCCTCCAAGTCCGCCCTGCCGCTGGTTGTGGTTGACAGCCTGCACATTGACGATGCCAACATCTCCGTGGACGACTTGGCGCCGCCCTCCCCTGTCAAGATAAAGCTTCTCCCCATCCATCTCGTTCTCAATCACCTGAGCACCGATCCCAAAGCCAACAATCCCTACAGCTTCACCGCCAAAAGCGCCGCCGGCGAAACCTTTGCCTGGGACGGCCAATTCTCGCTGCAACCGCCTCAAGTGTCGGGCGATTTTCGCATCACCGGCCTGGACCTCAAGGAATACTCGCCGTATCTGGCCGCTTTCGTTTCCGCCGGGGTCACCGACGGCAAGCTGGACGTGTCGGCGCATTACATTGCCAGCCTGGGTACAAACGGCCCGGACCTTTCGCTCACAAATGGCGTTGTCGCGCTCAGTTCCCTTTCGGTCAAGTCGTCCACTCCCGATGAGACGGTCCTAACCGTTCCATCCCTTTCCATTAAATTGCCCGAGGCCAGCCTGGGCAAGAAACTCGTCCATCTGGCCCTCTTCAAGACCTCCGGCGGCTCGCTCCTCGCCCGCCAAAACCAGGACGGAACCATCAACTTCCTTTCCATGCTCAAGCCGCAGCCCAATTCCTCCCCCGCATCAGGCGCGCCGCCGCCGCTTTCGCCTGCTCCCGCAATGCCAGCCGCCGCGAGCCAGCCCCCGTGGACGGTGATGGTGGACGAAATCGCCGTGGATCATTACGCCGTGACGCTGGAAGACAAGAAACCGGCCCAACCGGCCAGATTCAGCCTGAAAGACATCTCCTTCAGCGCCAGAAACTTCAGCACCGTCAGCAACGCTCCGCTGGTCATGGATGTCTCGGCGGGTTGGAACGACGCGGGCCGCCTGGCCGCGCGCGGCATCATCCGCCTGCAACCGCCCTCCGCCGATCTGGTTGTGGATGTGGCCGGGCTGGATTTGCGCCCGCTCCAGCCCTACGTCGCGCAGCAAGCCAAACTGGCGCTGGGCGGCGGCCTGTTCACCCTGCGCGGCCATGCCGCCTATAACCCGGAAGGAACTTCCCCGACGGCCGCTTTCCAGGGCGATCTGGGCCTCACCAACCTCACCACCACCGACACGATCCAATTCAAGGACTTCGTAAAACTGTCGGGCCTGGCCGTCAACGGCATCCAATTCACTTTCCAGCCCAACCAACTCGACGTGCGGGAAGTCATTTTCAGCGGCTTGAGCACCAGCATCATCATGCAGACCAACCATCAGATCAACCTCCTCGCCGTCCTCCCCGCTCCCGCCGCCGCCCCTTCCAACGCGACCCCGCCCGCCGCTGCTCCGCCAGCGGAATCCGCAATCCGTCCCGATGCATCGGGACAATCCGCAATGGCTTCCAACGCGCCCGCTCCCGCCGCCGCGCTGGACTTCCCCGTCACGCTGGGAAGTTTTGTAATTGACAAAGCATCCTTCCATTTTTCCGACCTGTCCATCGAGCCGAACTGCCTCTTCGACGTGCAGGAATTCGACGGCTCGGTCAAGGGCCTGTCTTCCTCCCCGGACGCCCGCGCCGCCGTGGACATGCGCGGCAAAGTGGATGACGTCGCCACCTTCTCCATCGCCGGCGATGTCAATCCTCTGAGCAAGGACTTGCTGGTCAACCTGGCCATTGACTGCAAGAACGTGGACCTCACCCCCTTCACTCCCTACATGGAAAAATTCGCCGGCTACCCGCTGCAAAGAGGAAAGCTCCTCGTCAGTTTGGAGCCGCTTGACATCACGCACGGCCAGGTCGTCCTCTCCAACCACGTCGTCATCGCGGGCCTGACTCTGGGCGCGAAAAACAACAGCCCCGACGCCACCAAGCTGCCCGTCAAACTGGGCATCGCCCTGCTCAAAGATCGCAAAGGGAACATTGACCTTGACGTGCCCATTCACGGCACCCTTTCCGATCCCCAGTTCAAAATCATGCCCATTGTCTGGCAAGTGCTGGGCAACCTCTTGGGCAAAGCCGCCACCGCGCCGTTCACTCTGCTGGGCAATCTCCTGGGCGGCGGCGGCGAAGAAATGAGCTACGTGGACTTCCAACCCGGTTTGACCCTCATCACCGATCCCGAACAAGCCAAGCTCGCCAAGCTCGCCAACGCCCTTTACGACCGCCCCGCCCTCGAGGTGGAAATCTCCGCCGGCGCCGACCCCGTCTCCGAGGCGCCCGTCCTGGCGCGATTGAAACTGGCCGACCAAATCCGTTCCTTGCAAGCCAGCGAACTCATTGCCGCCGGCACACCGCCCGAAACCGTCCAATCCCTTCAAGTGGACCCAACCAACTACGCCCGCCTCCTCAAGACCCTCTATTTGCAAACCGCCGCCACCAACACCAACGCCGCCGCCTTGCCGCCCGCATCCCAAGCCCCCGCCAACGGCCCAGGCGCCACCAACCCAGCCCCATTAGTCCCATCAGTCCCATCAGTCCCATCCCAAGCCACCACTCGCAGCACACCCGTCCCCAACCGCTCCGACGCCTTTGCCAAAGGCGGTCAACTACTGGCACGCGGCTCATCCCCCGCCATGCCAGCCGCTCCGCCGGCCTCCGCCAAGAAACCCGCCCCTGCCGCGCCTGCCGGAAAAACCGTGCCCGCCACCAACACCGTTCCCGGGGCCGTTCCCCCTCCCGTCGCCGAGCCGACCCAGGACGAAATGGAAGCCGCCTTGCTTGCCGCCATCCAAGTCACTTCCGACGATCTTCGCGCCCTGATGCTGGCCCGCGTCCGCGCCGTGCAAGCCGACCTGGTCAACACCGGCAAAGTCGAAGCCGAGCGCGTCACCATCCGCTCCCCCCAACCCATCAGCCCCGGCGCCCACGGCCAATCCCGCGCCACCCTCGCCCTCCAGTAGCACCTCCAGACAGATGACAAATGACCAATTTTCAATGACCAATTCTCAATCCTCACGATCCCTGGCTGAACGCTCTTGAGATCACAAAATCGCGGATCCAAAAACCGGCTGTGATTGGGAGCGCGGGCGTCCCCTCCGGGCCGTCGGCCCTACAGGGCCAGAGGCCGCCCGCCCCGTTCGGCGTCCCGCCGAACGCGTTTCCGGCCTGTAGCTCTTGACAAAAATTAGAATCTATGATTGAATAGTGAGCGTGAGGCACGAAGGCAACACAGCCGTAGCGGCGGATGGCAATCCGCCGCCATCTTTTCTTATGCATTGCCGCAGGACCGGGCCGCGTCCGTTACGCCCAGGCCGCGAGCGGCATGGAATATGCGCCCCTTGCTCCTCCCGCTCCACTTCGCGCGCCCCGGAACAGCCGCATTTTTGCCGGGCGCAACCGTCAATACTCTACCAAATCAGTATACATTCTGATGCCCCGCAAGAGTGGTTTTTGGGGCGCTTTGCGCCTTCTTGCGCCAATTCAGCTTCAAGTCATTATCCATCAACAACTTACAACCAAAATCGAGTATTTTCAATTAAGGTCAATTAAGCCTAATTAAGCCTAATTAAGGTTAATTAAGGTTAATTAAGCATCTTTTTGATGAGCCAAATCGCCAAAGAAACGCCGAATCCCTACTGAAATGGTATAGATTATGAAAGCGGAAAGCTGGCATCCTATTCGTCCTGGGCGCACGACAAAACCTTCGCCTCCTCCTCTCTCTCCCCGCCTGCGAGGAGAGAGCCGGAGAGAGGGGTTCCCGAAATTTGTCCTGCGCCCCCTGCCGGGAAGGCCTGCCAAAAGTCCTTTGCAGATTGACCCTTAAACCCTAGACTGGCCCGGATGACTTCCGCTGAAATTCGTCAATCGTTCCTGGATTTCTTCAAATCCAAAGAGCACACCATCGTGCCCTCCGCCAGCCTGATGCCCGATTCCCCCGGCCTCCTGTTCACCAACGCCGGCATGAACCAGTTCGTCCCCATTTTCCTCAACCAGCGCGCCCCCGACGTGGACCAATGGCCCGGCGCAATCCCCGCCCGCCCCACCCGCGCCGCCGACACCCAGAAGTGCATCCGCGCCGGCGGCAAACACAACGACCTCGAAGACGTCGGCCTGGACACCTATCACCACACCTTCTTCGAAATGCTCGGCAACTGGAGCTTCGGCGACTACTTCAAGCGCGAGGCCATTGACTGGGCCTGGGAACTGGTCACTGAGAAATGGAAATTCCCCAAAGAACGCCTCTACGCGACTGTCTATAGCCCCGACAAATCCAAGGGCGACCCCAGCGATTTCGATCAGGAAGCTTATGATTTTTGGGCCGCCAAATTCATCGCCGCCGGTCTGGACCCCAAAGTCCACATCGTTTCCGGCAACAAGAAAGACAACTTCTGGATGATGGGCGAAACCGGCCCGTGCGGCCCGTGCAGCGAAATCCACGTTGACCTGACCCCCGCCGGCGACACCGGTGGCGCCCTGGTCAACAAAGGCGACGCGCGGTGCATCGAGATATGGAACCTGGTTTTCATCCAATTCAACGCCAATCCCGACGGCACTTTTTCCCCGTTGCCCGCGCGGCACGTTGACACCGGCATGGGCTTCGAGCGTGTGGCGGGGATCATGCAAGGAACAAACGACTTCAGAGATTTCGCAAACGCAAAGATTTCCAATTACGAAACGGATGTCTTCCGTCCGATATTCGACGCCTTGGAAAAACTGAGCGGCAAGAAATACGCCGGGACCCTGCCCGGGGAGCACACGCGCCCTCGCGTGTCGCCATCAGCGCCCTCGCTGATGGCTCCTCCAAGAACCGAACCTTCCGGGGAGCACACGCGCCCTCGCGTGTTGCCGGACGCGCCCTCGCGTCCGGCGTCTGAGCCGTCCGGCGTTGCTTCTGCGAAGTACTCCCGCCGTAACCTCCCTCATTTCGAGCGTCCCTGGGCCAAGTACATGGTCACGTTTTCCACGCGGGAGCGCCGCCAACTTGCCGCCCCGGAGCGCGACATAGTCCTCAAGAGCATTCTTTACGCTCACGAGAACCGGCAATACGAGCTTTACGCCGCATGTGTGATGCCCGACCACGTCCACCTGCTTTTCGAGCCGCAAATCAAGGAACAGGACACACATGGCAACCCCGTTTTCTGGTCGTTGAGCGAAATACTGCAAGGCATCAAGTCCGCCAGCGCCCACAACATCAACCAGTTTTCCGGTCAGAAAGGAAACGTATGGGAGAAGGAATCGCTGGATCGAATGATTCGTGGTCAGCCGGATATGGAAGAGAAGTTCCATTATATTTGCCGGAATCCCTGGCAGGATGGCGTCGTCCCCGCGACGGAGGATTACCCGTGGCTGTGGACCCCGGAGCGAAGCGTGGGAACTGACACTTCCGGGGAGCACACGCGCCCTCGCGTGTCCCCATCAGCGCCCTCGCTGATGGCTTCTCCGAACACCACTGACGCGGTTGACGAGGCGTCAACCGCCGAATGCATGTCCGGGGAGCACACGCGCCCTCGCGTGTCCCCATCAGCGCCCTCGCTGATGGCTTCTCCGAAAAGCAAAGACGCGGTTGACGAGGCGTCAACCGCCACACGCGAGGGCGCGTGTGCTCCCCAACAATCCGAACAGGAAAAAACCGACATCGCATTCCGCGTCATCGCCGATCACATCCGCACTCTCAGTTTTTCCATCGCCGATGGGATTCTCCCCGGCAACAATGACCGCAACTATGTCCTGCGCCGCATCCTTCGCCGCGCCGTCCGCTACGGCCGCACCCTCGGTTTCCACGAGCCATTCTTCTACAAACTGGTCGAAGTCCTCGCCCAAAAAATGGGCGATGTCTTCCCGGAACTGCGGAAGAAACAATCGCATGTTCAGGAAGTCATTAAGGCCGAAGAGGAGACGTTTAACAAGACTCTGGATAAAGGAATTTATCTTTTCGACAACGAGGTTTTTCCTCGAGCGATTGCAAATGCTGCGAAAAAGGAAGGCATCAACTGCGAGGTTGTTTCCAAAGCAGGTCGACTTGGCAAGGACAATCAGGGTAAAACCATAATATTCGATTTGTTATGGACATTAAGTCTCATGCGTGGTGAGGAGACAATTGCCGATTATCCGCTGACTGAATTAGCGCGAGGAGATTGGAGGAATGATATTCGGTCAGCCCCTGAAATTTCTGGCGCGAATGCATTTGTCCTTTACGACACCTACGGCTTCCCGCTCGACCTTACCGAACTCATGGCCCGCGAGCGCGGCCTTACTGTTGACACGGCTGGCTTCGAGAAACTCATGTCCGAACAGCGCGCCCGCGCCCGCGCCGCGCAAAAAAAAGAAATCATCGCCGCCTCCAATCTCGACACCTCCCACCCCACCGATTTCGTCGGGTTCGACCGCCTCTCCGCCGCCGCCACCGTCCTCGCCGCTGTCAACATCAAGGACAAAACCGCCGTCACCCTCGACGCCTCGCCCCTCTACGCCGAAATGGGCGGCCAGGTCGGCGACACCGGCGAAATTCGCGCCGGGGAAAAAATCTGGCCCATTGTCAATACTCAGAAAACCGGCAACACCTTCCTCCATTTCCTCCCCGGCAAGGACGCTCCGGAACCGGGCGCGACGGTGGAGCTTCGCGTCAACGCCCCGCGCCGCGCCGCCATTCAGCGCCACCACACCGTCACCCATTTGCTCCATTGGGCCTTGCACGAAGTCGTCAGCCCCGACGCCACGCAAAAAGGCTCCTACGTCGGCCCCGACAAACTGACCTTCGACTTCAGCAGCGCCGCGCTCACGCCCGCGCAAGTGGCGGACGTGGAAAAGCTGGTCAACGAACGTATAGTTGACAATGCCGGCGTCACCTGGAGCGAAGTTCCCTACGCCCAAATCAAGGGCCGCAAGGAAGTCATGCAGTTCTTCGGCGAGAAATACGGCGACATCGTTCGCGTCGTGCAAATCGGCGGCCAGGCCGGCGGACTGGACGGCTATTCCATGGAACTTTGCGGCGGCACGCACACCCGCGCCACCGGCGAGATCGGCCTGTTCCGCATATTGAGCGAGGGCGCCATTGCCGCGGGCATTCGCCGCATCGAAGCCGTGGCGGGCCTGCGGGCCTACGAAAAAGCGCGCGAGGAAGCCGCCCTTATTTCCACCTTGGCCGGCAAAGTCAACTCCCCCGTTGCCGAGCTGGAGAAGAAGCTCGATACGCTTCTCACCCAGCAAAAGGAAATGGAAAAACAACTGAAAGCCGCCCGCCAAAAACAAGCCGCCGAAACCGCGCGCGCCCTCCTCCAGTCCGCGCAGTCCACCCAGTCCACGGCGTCCACCCCGTTCATCATCGAAGACCTCGGCGCCGCCGACGGCGAATTCCTCCAAGCCGTTGCCGACGCCCTGAAGAGCCAATTCCGGGGCGTGGTCGTTCTTGGCGGTTCCTCGCAAGGGGCCGTTAGCCTTGTCGCGACCGTCTCGCCGGACACCACCGCGAAATTCCAGGCGGGCAAAATCATCCAGGCCATCGCGCCGCTGGTTGGCGGCAAGGGTGGCGGCAAGCCGGACAACGCCCGCGGCGGCGGCAAAGACGCCGCCAAACTCCCGTACGCGCTGAAGAAAGCGAGGGAGTTGATCGCGGGGGGATAATGTCTGCGGGGCGGCGGGCAAGACTCGATTGCGGATTGCGGATTGCGGATTTACACGGATGAACGCGGATAACGAGAGATGCTTCCCATCCGTGTCCATCCGTGTCCATCCGTGGTTCGTTTTCTCCATTGCCGATTGGCCACGACGGCAGGGCGAGACTCTGTCGAGCCGTGACTCGATTTCAATCCGCAATCCGCAATCAGCAATCCGCAATCGAGTCACTCCCGGTTCCGCTCGGCGAGTCGCCGACCGGCACAGGCGGGTCGCCTGTGCTACCTCACAATTCCGCATTTTGGGTTTTGCATTTTGGCGGTTCCGCATTACCCTTCAGCCATGCCAGCGCCGCACGACGCCTCAGAATTTATTGACAGCGATTTTCAGTCCGCACAGCAGTCCGCCTTTGCGGCCCCGTTGCCGGCGTCGCCCGGCGCGCCGCCCGCCCGCTCCAACCGCCCGCCCACCACCGAGGAATTGGCGGCGATGGTCAGCGAGAAACAAATCAAGCTGGCCGAACTCAAACGCGCCCAGGAGGAATTGGAGCGCGAGCGCGCCGGTCTGGAGGAATTGCGCCGGCGCAAGATGGAATACCAAACCGGCCGCTCCGAAATGCTCCAGCATCTCACCCGCGGCATCGGCCTGCTCGAAGCCGCCGAACTGTCCGCCCGCCGCGACGCCGAACAAATGGCCCGCGCGCTGGGCGGGTTCCGCGACGCCCTTTCCAAGGTGCAGACCCTCGACGAACAACGCTGGAGCCAGGAAAACCTGTCCGTCGAATTGACCCGCGCCCTGACCACGCTCGAAAACGCCCGCATGGAATGGAATGCCGCGCGCTTGAAATTCCCCCTCCTCTCCGCCACCGCTTCCACCGGCGCGGAAGATGCCGCGCCCAAAGCCGCCCCGTCCCTTTTTGCCAACCTGAGCCTGGGCCAGCTATGCAAGATCGGCTTCGCGCTGACCTGGCCGCTCGTGCTGCTCGGCCTGGCCGGCCTGGCCGGGCTGGTCGTCCTGCTTCTGCGCCGTTAGCAGATGCCCGCCCATGGGTCTCTTCCGAAAAAAAGCCGATCCCATCACCGACCGCGCCCGCGCGTTGAACGCCGAAATCTCGGCGCTCGAAGCCAGGATAAAAAGGCTCAACCAGCAAGTCCAGTCCGGCCAGGGGCCGCGCTTGCGCTCCACCGTTTATCCTGCCGGGGCGGGTGCGCCGGGGAAATCCGCCGTCGCGCCCGCCGCGAGCGAGCCGATTTTCGAGGAGGTCGGCAAATTGGCCGAATCGTCCGAATTGGCCGTCACGCCGCAGCATTTCAACGAGTTGGGCGTGCGCAAGTTCGATCTCCCGGCGGTCTGGCAGCGACTCAAGGATCATTTTGCCCCGCGCCCGCAGTCCAATCCCAAACTGATCAACTACCTGGCGGCGGGCAGCCTCCAGGGCCTGCGCCCTTTGCGCTACGAGAAGCGCGTGGCCCGCAACCGGTTTTTCTTCCTGGCAGGCTCGGTGGGCCTCCTGTTCCTGGGCTTCTTTTTGTGGCTCTTCGCACACCGGCGCTGACCCGGTTCTTATGAAATCCAAAACCGTCATCCTCGCTGCCTGTCCCATCCAAACCCCGCTCGGTGTTTTTGCCGCCCATTACTCCGCCGCCGGGCTTGCCCGCCTCGACTTTCCCTGTGGCGCCGGTGCTGCGCGCCGGGGGTCGAGCCGGAGGCTCGACGCTGCATCTCGCAGCGTGCGGCGCTGGCACAAACACGCTGTCCGCGCCGTCGCGCGGATCTTGCAAGGCCAAGTCCCCGGCGAATTGCCGCCCCTGGACCTCGCCGCCGGAACGCCCTTTCAAAGAAAAGTGTGGGCCGCCTTGCGCCAAATCCCCGCCGGCCGAACCGAATCCTACGGCCGTTTGGCTGCCGCGCTTGGCGCGCCCAAAGCCGCGCGGGCGGTGGGAAGCGCCTGCGCCGCCAACCCCGTCCCCCTCCTGATTCCGTGTCATCGCGTCGTGCCTGCCGGCGGCGGCCTGGGCGGATTTTCCGGCGGCCTCCATTGGAAACGCCGTCTCCTCGCCATCGAAGGCGCATGACAAAATCTTCACTTTCCTGGCAGGGCGGCGCAGCAGCGCCTGTCATGAATCCTATAAGTCCTATAAGTCCCATGATTCCCATAAGTCCCATCACTCCACCACCCCATTCCCCTTGCCACCGAAAGCGAATGCGCTATGATGGCTGTGTGAAAAGCAAAATCCTCTGGCCGGTGGGGCTGATCTTGGTTTTCGCCTTGAGCCGCTGGCCCGGCACCATGCCGCAAAACTTCAGCGCGGCTTACGCGCTCTGTTTTTGCGCCGGCTTGTACCTCCCGCGCCGGCTGGCCTGGACCCTCCCTCTCGTCGTGATGGCGCTGACCGACTTAGTGCTGACGTTTGTTTGTTATCACCCGACAGGTTATTCGTTGCTGGCCTTCCTCCGCGACCAAGCGCCCAACTATGCCGCTTACGCGGTGCTGATCGGGCTGGGATGCGCCCTGGGGGGAAAGCGTTCCTTCCTCGCGCTGTTGAGCGGCGGCATCCTCGGCGCGGTCCTCTTTTATTTGATCTCCAATACCGCCTGCTGGCTCATGATGCCTTATTATGAAAAGACTTTGGCCGGCTGGCTTCGGGCATTGACCACCGGAAATCCGGCCTATCCGCCAACCTGGCAATTTTTCCGCAACACCCTCATGAGCGGCGGACTCTTTACCGGGCTTTTTGTGGGCGCCATGAAATTGGTGGAAGCCGCGGAAGAAGCTCCGGTCGAAGAGGAGGAGGAAGAGCCGGAGGCGGAAGGCGGGGAAGCCGAGCCGTCCCTCGCTCCCGCCGCCAACGACACCGGCGACCGTGGGTCGTTACCATTGAAATGACATTTGCCAAAATGGGAGAAAAAACTATACTTGAATTATGAGCGTTCAAGAAATCCAAACGGCGCTGGAGCAACTGTCTCCCGTGGAATTGAGGGAGGTGGAGCAGACGCTTCACGCCCAAATGCAAAAGTCAAAGGCCAGTGATGACGATTATGCTTACGGCATGACGGAGTACGACATGACGCGGGAAGAATTGCAGGCCTTTGAGAAACGCCAGAACGCGAAGAACCGGGAGGAGGACGAAAAAGGTTTGACTGTCACCTTTGAAGGCCCATTCGATCCGGATTCCTTGGATTGAAAGCCGCAAGATTCAGCAAGAAAGTGCTTGTCGCAATCCGAGGAAAGACAAAGGATGACCGCCAAGCCGTAGGTGCGGCGATCCGCGACGCCCAACAGCACTTTGGCGATCCGCATTCCCATCGCGGCTCCGGCATTCGGAAAGTCTCCCCCATTTATTACGAACTCCGCGTTGGTTTGGACTGCCGGTTGCTATTTACTAATGAGCCGGCTTTCCTCCGATTTGTCGCCATGGGCAGCCACGACCAAGTAAAACGATTCTTGAAACAACAATCATAGCCCCATCTTATGCGCTGGTCCCAGACCTTTATCCCCACCCTCAAGGAAACCCCCGCCGAAGCCGAAATCGCGTCGCACAAACTCCTGCTTCGCGCCGGCCTCATCCGCAAGCTCGCCGGCGGCCTCTACACCTTTCTTCCCCTCGGCCTGCGCGCCCTCAAAAAAGTCGAGCAAATCGTGCGCGAGGAAATGGACCGCGCCGGCGCCCTGGAGATTCTCATGCCCGCCCTGCAACCGCCCGAAATCTGGCAGCAGAGCGGCCGCTACGAAACCGCCAAAGGCGTCCTCTTCAAGGCGTTTGACCGCGCCAAAAAGGAATGGGTCCTCGGCCCCACCCACGAGGAAGCCGTCACCACCTTGATGGCCGGCGAACTGAGTTCCTACCGCCAGTTGCCCAAGAATTTCTATCAAATCCAAACCAAATTCCGCGATGAAATCCGCCCCCGCTTCGGCCTCATGCGCACCCGCGAATTCATCATGAAGGACGCCTATTCCTTCGACGCCACCGACGAGGGCTGCGCCGCCGCCTACCAAAAAATGTTTGACGCCTACACCCGCATCTTTCAGCGCTGCGGTTTGCGCGCCTTCGCCGTCGAAGCTGACACCGGCGTCATGGGCGGAAAATTCTCCCATGAGTTCATGGTTCCCGCCGAAACCGGCGAGAACGAAATCGTTTCCTGCGAAGCCTGCCACCGCTCCGCCAACATTGAAAAAGCCGCCAGCCGCGTCGCCAAAGCCCCGTCCGACACTGGATCGGCGCGCAGCGCCGACGCTGCATCTTCGGCCGCTCCCGAAAAGTTCCCCACCCCCGGCGTTGTCACCATTGAGGCCCTGGCCGCCGCTCCCTTTAATGTCCCGCCGGAGCGCCAGATCAAGACCCTCGTCTATATAGTCGAAGACAAGCCGGTTCTCATTCTCCTTCGCGGCGACCATCAACTCAACGAGGCCAAACTCACCGGCGCTGTCGGCACGGCGGCCTTCCGCCCCGCCGAACCGGAAGAAATCTTCGCTGCCCTCGGCGCGCATCCCGGCAGCCTCGGCGCCGTCGGCGTCAAGAATCTGCCCGTGCATGCCGATGAAGCCCTGCAAGGCGCCGCCGGCATGACCACCGGTGCCAACGAGGACGGATTCCATCTGCGTCAAGTCGAAGTCGCCCGCGATATCCGGGTCGCCCTTTGGAGCGATCTGCGCCTGGTCCGGGCCGGCGAGCCGTGCGTTCATTGCGGCCGGCCCCTCAGCATCCGCCGCGCCATTGAGGTCGGCCACCTGTTCAAACTCGGCACAAAATACAGCAAGGCCCTCAACGCGATGTTCCTCGACGAATCCGGCAAGCAACAACCCGCCATCATGGGGTCCTATGGCATCGGCATTGCCCGCACCCTGCAAGCCGTCATTGAACAATCCCACGACAAGGACGGCATCCTCTGGCCCATCGCCATCGCCCCCTGCGCCGTTTGTCTCACCCCGTTGACCGTCGCCCCCGACAGCGCCGTCATGCAACTGGCCGAAAAGGTTTACGCCGAACTCACCGCCCGGGGCGTTGACGTGATCCTCGACGACCGCGACGAACGCCCCGGCTTCAAGTTCAAGGATTCCGAGCTGGTCGGCTTCCCCATCCGGCTGGCCATCGGCGAGAAATCCCTGGCCAAAGGCGAAGTGGAACTCAAACGCCGCGGCGGCCCGATGAGCCTTGTCAAGATCGAAGACGCCGTGCCGAAAGTGCTGGATCTGCTCCAGTCGTGAGCCGTCCTGCCGCGGGCAACAAGGATGAATGGCGAACGTGCGGAACAAACCCAACAATACAACCATCGCCGCCGGCCTGTTGCTGGCCGTTTTTATATGGGGCGCCAACAATGCCGCCACCAAATTCATCGTCAGCGCCTGGCCCGGCAAATCCACCGCCGAAACCTGGCCGCCCAATTTTGCCGGCAGCACGAGGTTCCTGGCCGCGGGGCTGATCCTCCTGGCCCTGCTGCGGTGGACAAAATGGTTTGGCGAAACCCATCCGGTGACGCCGGAACTCAACCGCCGTTTGTGGTGGCGGGGCGGGTTGAGCCTGGCCGTCTATATTGTGACGTTTAATTGCGCCTTGAAGCTGACCACCCTGTCGCATGTGGCTCTTTACCTCGGCGCTTCGCCGGTTTGGGCGTTGCTCCTGGAAGGATGGCCCGAAAGAAACTGGAAGTCCGCCCGGCGCTACGGCGCCGCCGCGCTCGCCTTCTGCGGCGTGCTCATCCTGCTTTGGCCCTCGCTTCGCAATGGCGCCGGCAGCCTGACGGGCGAACTGCTCGGATTCGCTTGCGGCCCGCTCTGGACCAATTTTGGCAGCCAATGCCGCCGCTTGGGCCGCGACCTCAGTGGCGCCGAAGTGTCCGCCCACACCTTCTGGCGGGCCGGCCTCATCCTCGCCCCGTTTGCGGCCGGCGAGTTGTTGACCCGCGCCGTGCCTGCGCGAACGAGCCTGATTCTGGCGCAGCTTGTCTGTGTGCTGGGCGGCAGCGTGGCGGCCTTTGCAATATGGAACAGCGCGTTGCGACATTGGCAAACCAGCCGGGTCTTTTTGTTCAACAACTTGATCCCGCTCAGTTCCACCGCCTGGGCTTATTTTTGCCTCGGCGAACAACTGTCCCCCACCTTCTGGCCCTCCATGATTTGCATCGGCGCCGGTGTCTGTCTCGGCCAGGCCAATTCACTCTGCAATTTGTTTTGTGCAAGAAAGAAAAGTCCCGCATAGACTTTGGGGTCAATCAAGATTCCAGTTCTGGCTTTCGCCTCCAGCCATGCCGCCGCCTCAACCAGAGGAATCTCGTGGACAACAATGTCCTCGCGGGCCACCCCGCCGCCCTTGCCGGCGCGGCGCAAACCGGAGGCGCGGAACAGTGTCACGCGCTCGGAAGTGAGACCCGCGCCGGAAGCGCCGGTGGTCAACGCCTCGATGTGCCCGGCGGCATAGCCGGTTTCCTCCAACAACTCGCGCCGGGCCGCTTCGGCGCCAGCTTCGCCCGCGCTTCCATGTTCGTCCCCAATGATCCCGGCGGGAAGCTCAATTGTGCGGGCGTGAACCGGGATGCGGTATTGCTCCACCAGCAGGATTTTTTGTTCCGCAGTCACCGCAAGAATGATGGCGGCGCCGGTGGCGTTGACTCGGTTCACGTATTCCCAATGGCCTTCTTTGATCAGGGCCAGGAACTTGCCGGTATGGAGGGTAGTTGGAGTGTGGTGGTTCATTTAAATATCAACCAGGATGAGTGCTTTCATATTTCCCTTATTCGACGGGCAAACCTTTCCGTTCCGCAATCCCAATCACGGCCTGCGTCCCGGAATTGAATTCCAGGAAGTCTTTTTCGATTCCGTCGCTGAAAATCACGCCGTTCCCGGCCATCCGCGATTCCAAGTTCAGCGGCGTTTTGGCACAAAATCTGAGATTCGTCAAAATTGTGCCAAATTTGCTTCCCAGGCGGTTTTCAGATTTTCGATTGCCCACAAATAAAAGTCGGACACGAGTTTGCGGAAGAACAGGCGCAAACATGGGAGCTACAAGGCCGTTGCCAATGCGAATGCGACAAGAGCAAGGCCTGCCTCCTTCGCCCATACCTTCAAGTTGGATTTCATAAATCCAAATCAGATTTGGCTGGCAAAAGCCTTGACGAACGAATCCAGCCAGTTCAGCGGCAACGGCTGGGTCAATTGGCGCGAACGCTGGAAGTCGGCCTCAAACAGGTCCTTCTTCAGCCGGGCCACCGTCGCGGGATCGGAGAAGGCCACGTCGAGTTCCTGGCCGATGCGCAGGCTCATCTTGTTGAAATTGGCCGATCCCAGACAGGCCCAGCCGTCGTAAATCGCCGCCTTGACGTGCGTCATCCCCGGATAGATATAGACCCGCGCGCCATTCTCGATCAGTTCGTTTCCTGTCACCTCGTCGCTGGTTTGCATCAGGCCGCTGTCGTTTTCGGACGGGAAAATGACCCGCACGTCCACCCCGCGCCGCCGGGCCTGGATCAAGGCGCGCAGGATGGTGTTGTCATCGAAATAGGCGTTCTCGATATAGATGTAACTTTGGGCGCGGTTGATGGCCTCCAGTTGGGCGCGGTAGATGTCCGACTTGAAGGTGGCGGTGCGCAGGGGCCGGATGTCAATGCCGTCGGGCATCTTGTTCCTGCGGGATGCCGCCGCCGGGAAGAGCGAAATCCAGGCATAAGCAAAATCGCCCAGCGGTCCCGCGTGCGCCCACGCCTCGCGGTAATCCTTTTCCAACCGTCCCACCACCGGGCCGGTCAGGCTCGCCATCAGGTCGTGCCATTGGTAGCGGTATTGGCTGCCGATGTTCATGCCGCCGAGGAAGGCCTGGCGGCCGTCAATGACGAAGCACTTGCGGTGGTCCACCGTCAGCCAGGGGTTGGCCGTGGCCCGCACCTGGACCTTGGAACCGGCGGTCAAATAAGCCTGGATGTCGGAGGGGCGCTGGAAACCGGCCGGCGGCGGCGTGTCCCGCGCCACGTTGGCGGCGAAAAGCGAGCCGGCGTCATCCATCAGCACCCGGACCTTGACCTCCGCGGAACGCTTTTTCAAGAGATCGGCGATTTTCACGGCATATTCGTCGCTGTCAAATATGAACACCTGCGCGTCCACGCTGCGGGCCGCGCCTTCCACCGACTGGATCAGAGCCGGGAAGAACTCTTCGCCGTCAATCAACAATTCGAGCTTCCCCTGATAACGCCGCACGGACACGATGCCGTCGAGGTCCTTTTCCCACGCCGCCAGGTCCATGCCCGGGCCGGTCCAGAGCGGCGGGGGCGGGCCGCCGGGTTTGTCCGGGCCGGTGACGATGGCGGCGGCGCCCGAGTTGCCGATGTGCCAGAAGCCGCGCGCGAGCAGGGTGCAGGGGTTCTTGACGGCGGCGACCAGGAGGCTGCGGATGAGCAGGGAGTTCAAGGCCCGCACGGCGAAGGCGGCCGGCAGCGCCGGCGTCTCCGGGTCTCCGGGATAAGCCAGGAAGACGACCAGGCGCTGGCGCAGGTCCATGAAGACAAAGCCCGGACTTTCCCCCGCGACGAACAAGAACTGCCACTGGCCGGAATCCAAATTGGTCGCGCCGGCCTCCAGCAAGTGGATGGCGAGCCGCGAGAACTCCGTGTCGTCATAAGCATGGTCCACCACGATTTCCGGCGGTTTGTTTTCAAACGCCACTTCGCTGAGTTTGCCCGCCTTGTCCCGGAAAACGACCACCTCCTCATTCTCCGCCGGCAACAGCACGCCGTGCAGCGGTTGGGCGGGCGCCAGGCCGGAGAAAATGGTCTGCACCAACTGCTTCCATTGTTCCGCGCCGCGGACAGCGACCTGATTGTTCTTATTGACGGCGGATTTGCGCGCGGCGGGCGGTTCCCGGTCGAACGTCAGCACGGCGAACCGGCGCTGATAATTGGTGGCGCCGGGTTCCGCCGCGGGCCAACTGGCGTGGGCATAAGCGTCCTTGCCGCGGAGGGGGAAGCGGATTTCCAGGTTCGTCTCCGTGCGATACGCCGTCAGGTTGGCGAGGCTGGCCGGATCCAGCGCCTCCAGGTAGCGGACGCGCGGGCTGGACGACGCGCACCCGGCGAGAAAGGCCAGCAGCGCCAAACCGCCGAGTCCCCGCAAAAAAGTGGCGTGATGTCTCATATATTTTTGGGCGGCGCGGCAGCGCCGCCCTGCCAAAAATTTTAAATATCTTTGGCTGGGTTTATTTCGGTTGGAGCCTGAAGAACTGCTGCGAACCGGTGATGGCGTTGGTGTAAGGACTCGCCGCGCCGGGCACATTGGTATATGTGCCGGCGACCGCGGGCGCGCCCTGCAGGGCGTACTGCGAATTGACCCAATTCAACACCACATTTGCGCCGGATTGTTGAATCGTCAGCATCGGGATAATGGACACAAATGTGATGCCTGTGCTCCAGTTAACAGCCCCGGTGTTTTGTTTGGACACCACCAGCCGGCTGATGTTTTGATCCGGCGTCAAGACGAAAAGCTCTTCGTTCAGATCTTCTGACGTTCCCGAAGCCAAAATCCCAGTGCCTGGATTCCACACGGGCCACCGCGAGTCCGGCATGACCCCGGTCGTTCCGGAAAAATCCTGCGCGGTCCATCCGGCCATGCTCACTTGGACATAAGAAGAGCCATTGAAGACGTAGGCTTGCAGCAAGTATTCTTCCGGGCCATCCGTGTCGATATCCAAGATGCGGTCTTGCGGAGTCAGCGGCTGGGAAAAATCAAACTGCAAAGCGCCGGTGGCAGCAGAACTCATGTCCAAATCCTCAATGTCTCCGGCGACTCCATTTCCCGTGCCGTTGCCGGACTCGCCCAAAAAACCGGTGAGATAACCCGGATTGTTTCCCGGCGACGCTCCGCCGAACACGTCAATGGTTAATCCCGACACCGAATCGGAAGCCAGCGGAGTCACCGTTAAGTCATTGGTCCCCTTGAAGTCGGTGATGAAGACGCCGTTGGTATTCAGCACGGTGTAGGCGTTCTGTCCCGCGTCATTGATCCAATGGACGTTCAGAGGTTCTGCCAATACCAGCAAACTGACGCTATCGGTCACACTTGTGTAATCAATCGTGTCGGTCGGGGTGAAGACGACGGAAAGGGTATTGAGGCCGGCGTTGAGCACGGTCCCGTTGGTTGGGCTGTAGGCGAAGCTGCCGGGCACGTTCGCGCCGGCGTCCAACTGGGTGGAACTGAGAGCCGCGCCGAGGCAGATGGGGTCCGGGGCGGCCCACGTAATTATCGGAGCCGCCGGAGTCGCATTAAGGGACACAAATGTGATTGCGGTTTCCCAGTTCTCAGCCCCGGTGGCTTGTTTGGAAATCACCAGCCGGTCAATGTTCTGGTCCGGCGTCAAAACGAAAAGTTCCTCGTTCAGGTTCGCGCCGGAAGCGCCGGAAGTGACAGTTCCCAGGGTCGGATTCCACACGGGCCAGGTCGAATTGGGCGTTGTCCCCGTCGAGCCGGTAAAATCCTGCACAGTCCATCCGGCCAGGCTTGCTTCCTGGACATAAGAGGAACCGTTGAAGGCATAGGCTTGCAGCAAGTATTGTTCATATCCATCCACGTCCACCAGCAGGATGCGATCCTGCGGAGTCAGCGGGGAAAAGAAATCAAACTGCAAAGACCCGGTGGCGCCTGAACTCATGTACATATCCTCCATGTCTCCGGCAATTCCATCTCCGGTGCCGTTGCCGGACACACCCAAAAAACCGGTGAGATATGGCGGATTGTTTCCCGGCGACGCTCCGCCGAACACATCTACGTTCAATTCCCACACCGAATCGGAAGTCAGCGGAGTCACCGTCAAGTCATTGATCCCCTTGAAGTCGGTGATGAAAACCCCGTTGGTACTCAGCACGGTGTAGGCGTTCTGTCCCGCGTTATTGATCCAATGGACGACGGGAAGATCCTGCGCCGGAACCTGTATTGAAAAGCCCAGGAGCAGACAAAATGCAACCGCTGCAAAGGTGCGCGAGAGTGTTTTTTTCATTTTTATTTGATTCTGCTATCCTGCAAGGCATGCGGCAAGGCGAAAGCTGAAAGCCGGGATGTTGACTGGAGTGATGGAGTGGTGGAGTGGCGGAGTGATGGGTGGGTCAATTCTTGAGCATGCGGGGGTCACTCCCGCATAATCGCATAATAAGCCATTGCGGACGTATCTAACCGGATATTTCAAAGCCGCCTGCTTCCAACCGCGCGGGAGGGCATCCCCCGGCAATTTTTGCCGATCAACCGGCCATTGTGCAGACGTACTAACGGCTCCAGACCCCTGGAGACGGGTAGCACGGGCGACTCCCTGTCCGCAGAGGCCTTGGCGTAGGAGAGGCCCGCCCCGCCGGGCCACTGGCCCGGCGGGGGGTTTCATGCGTCAGTCGTTCCGGGTAGGGCGACACTCCTGCGGAGCCTCCACAGCCCAAGACGGCCCGGCTGGAGCCTTGCCCTACCGTCGTTCCCTCTTCCGGCCGGCGAGTCGCCGACCGTCACAGGCGGGTCGCCTGTGCTACCCGGCGGGCGGGGGCGCGATTTCGTGCTTGGCGGAAATGGGAAAGGGTTTGATAATCGGCGGCGATGCGGCGGATTTGTTTGCTCGCGGTTTATTTGACGGCGGTGTTCGGCGGCGGCGCGTTGCTCGCTCCCTGGCTTTATTGGCTCGCACAATGGGGGGCGGCGCATTGGATGGCGCTGGCCGGGTTGGCGGGAAATCCATTCGCGCGCTTTGTTCTGCGCGGCATCCTGGGGCTGGCGGTGGTCTTGCTCTGGCCGCTGTTGCGCGCATGCGGGATGTTCAGCGCACGGGACATCGGGCTGGCGAAAGGCGGGCGGCCCCTGGGGAATTTGTTGGCCGGCTTCGTCATCGGGTTTGGCTCGCTGGCCGGCGCGGCGGGGATGGCGATTGTCTGCTATGGACGGACGGTCCGTCTGTCGCACAGCGGGCCGGAGATGGTTCTCTTGTTGCTGGGCGCAACGGTGACGGCGGCTGTGGTCGCGGCGATTGAGGAGTTGATTTTTCGCGGGGCGCTGTTTGGGATATTGCGAAAGACATGGCCGTGGCCGGCGGCTTTGGCGGTGAGCAGCGCGGTTTATGCCTCGGTTCACTTTTTGCAAAAGGCCGTGCCGCTGGCCTCGATTGACTGGCTCTCGGGAATCCGGGTGTTGCCGGAGTTGTTCCGCGTTCCGCTGGATGGATTGGCGCCGGCTTTTTTTACGCTGCTGCTGGCCGGGGCGATTCTGGCGCTGGTTTATCAGCGCACGGGGACTTTGTTCATGTCCATCGGGATTCACGCGGGCTGGATTTTTTGGCTGGCGGCCTACCGGCTGGTGACGCGGGAGGCGCCGGGCGCGACGCGGGCGATCTGGGGCAGCGACAAGCTGATTGACGGCTGGCTGCCGTTCTTTGTTCTGGCGTTGGTGCTGATGGGCGTGTGGAGAGGCTGGCGCCCTGCGGCTGGCGCGAGTTCCGGGAAACCATCATGACGACCGCGAGATTATTCTCATGGGGACCACATTCTTGCGGCGGTCATAGACCTCCGCTACAGCGACAATGACGACCGGGATTCCATTCTCGTGGAAAAGCGCCCTGGACGCGGCGCTGAATTTGGTCTATCCGCCGGTGTGCCAGATTTGCGGAGAGGAGCGGGCCGGGGCGGCGGACGGCTACGTCGGCGCCCAATGCCGGGGCGGGGTGCGGTTCGTCACGGCGCCGTTTTGCCAGCGGTGCGGCCTGCCGTTCGACGGGGAAATAGACCAGCCCTTCGAATGCGCCAATTGCCAGGAGATGACTTTGCACTTCCGCACCGCGCGCTCCGCCGTGCGTGCGGACAGCTTGATGCTCGACGTGATCCACCGCTACAAATACAACCGGGCGCTCTGGTTTGAACCGTTCCTGGCCGGCCTGCTCATTTCCAGCGCCGCGCCCGCCCTGGCGGCGGAGACCTGGCATTACATCGTGCCGGTGCCGCTTTTTCCGGTGAAGAAGCGCGAGCGGGAATTCAACCAGGCGGAGCGGCTGGCGGCGCGGTTGGGGCGGGCCGCCAATATCGAGGTGAACAAAGGGCTGCTCCGGCGCGTCAAACCCACCGCGACGCAAACCCGGCTCACGCGCGAGCAGCGCGCTGCGAATGTCCGCGAGGCCTTCGCGTTTTGCGGCGGGAAGAAATTGAACGGCGAGAAGATCGTGCTGCTGGATGATGTGTTGACGACCGGGGCGACCACCAACGCGTGCGCCCGCGCATTGCGGAAGGCCGGGGCGGGGGAGATTTGTGTCTGGACGGCGGCCCGGGCAACGATGTCGGGGACTTGACACCGTGGGCGGCGTCCGTTAATCTCAGGCAGCGTTGTGAAAGCGATGGCTCAGTATCCGTTACCAGCAATGAACATGCTCCTTTCAACGATCAGGTTCCACCTATGACAACGTCATTTGTCCGCAAGACACTCGGCGTCGAAGCGCCGGAGCCGCCCGCGCCAAAACCCGCGGGCGAGACGCCCGCGACGTTCGCCAAGAAGCCGAAGCTGGCCGGCGCGAAGTCGGGCAAACGGGACATCCCGGAAGGCATCTGGCGGAAATGCAAGAAGTGCTCCAACATGATCTACGACAAGGAGCTGGACGCGAACCTGAAGGTTTGCCCGAGATGCCAGTTCCATTTCCCCATTAGCGCGCGGGAACGCATTCACACGCTGGTGGAGACGTGCTCGTTTGAAGAGAGCGACGCTTCGATGGAAAGTGTGGACGTGCTGAATTTTACGGGGCCTGCCTCCTACGCCGCCAAGCTGGATCAGTACAAAAATTCCACCGGCCTCAAGGACGCCGTCTGCACGGGGATCGGGCGGATCGGGCGACACCGGGTGGCGCTGGGCGTGATGGATTTCGGTTTCCTGGGCGGCTCGATGGGGTCGGTCGTGGGCGAACGACTGACCCGCCTGATTGAATCCGCGACGGCGCGCAGCCTGCCGGCGGTCATTGTTTCCACCAGCGGCGGGGCGCGGATGTATGAGGGAATGTTCAGCCTCATGCAAATGGCCAAGACCTGCGGGGCGCTCGGATACCACGCCAAATGCAAGCTGCCCTTTATCAGTGTGCTGACCGATCCAACGATGGCCGGGGTCATGGCGAGCTTCGCGACCGTCGGCGATGTGATCCTGGCGGAGCCTGGGGCGATGATCGGATTCGCGGGGCCGCGCGTGATCAAGGACACGACGCAGGCAGAGTTGCCGCCCGGTTTTCAAACCGCCGAATTTCTGCTGGAGCACGGTTTGATTGACGCCATCGTTCCGCGGTCCGAATTGAAGCCGCGGCTTTGTTACTATCTGGATTACCTGATGGAATCCCGCGAGCCGCGCAACGGCAACGGCAAGTGAGCGGATGATAAAGGCAAAGGCGAAAATCCGTGACCATTCAGGTAGGGACGCCTCGCCGAGGCGTCCGGGGGCGATCCGTTCCGCCGCTGGATCGCGGCGCGGACAGCGCGGTCCCGATTCGGAATCGGGATCCCTGCCTGAACAGTTACCAAAATCGAAATGAAAGGGAAGCGAATTTGGTTTGGAGTGTTGACAGTCCTGGCGATCGCGGCGCTGGCGTTGCTGCTCCTGCCCGCGTCGAGGAGTGGGGCGAAGGACCCTGTTTTTGTGGCCGGCGCGCCGTCTTCAATCCCGCCCTTCACATTTGACGAATATGACTGGACGGCATCCGATCCGTTCGCGGGCGGCAAGATGTGGATATGGACTTACGCGGCGGGCCGCTCGCATTACTACCTTTATGACCTGGAGCACCGGGTTATCCTGGGCGAGTTGTTGCATGGCAGTTTGCCGGAGATGTTTTCCCGCGACGGCTCGCGAGTGCTGTGCGAAGGCCGTGGTTCGTCCATGACACGTCTCGAAGAGGAGGCGCTTGCCTTCGTCAACACGAAGTTACTTCGCGGAAAGCTCGGCGCGCCCAATCGAACCGAGTCTTTCTGGTTTCTCGATATCCGCGACAATTCGGCCAGGATGGCCGGCGCGATTTCGCAGGTCGCCGGCGGCGGGAGCACTTGGCATGCTTCCCCGAATGGCCGTTATGGCTATACGGCGCCTACCGCGGTGTACGGCAAGTGCTTCTTTCTTTGCGATCTGGAAGCGCGGACGTCCAAGAAGATTCCCGTTCCCGGAGAGCAGCTCCATGGCTGGTGGGATGACCGCCACATTCTGCTCAAAGCCGGCACCAACGAATTCAGTCTTCTTGACATCACCACGCAAGAGTCCAGCCCGCTTTTCAGCGCCGCGAGCATCCGGGCTTTTCTGGCGCAAGCGGGCCTGACGAACGACGCAGCCGGCCTGGGCGCGTTCTCCCACTGGAACGGACACGACTACGATTTCTACTTCGGCCCTGCGGCCAGCCTGCAAGGGTTGCAGAATCCGGATGCCTGGCTGGTGAAGGCGGACAAGGCCGGGCCGTCGCTCAAGCTGCTTTACCGCAATTTCCATTTCCGCTGGGGCGCGCGATTGGACAGCGCGGGCACGCATTATCTTTACGACGGCGAACAGGGAGCGCCAGGCAGCGGGGGCAACGGCGGGGTTTATTTGGAGGATTTGACCAACGGCACGACCTTCACCGTGGTGCAGCCGGATTACAAGGGTCAGTACGCCATTGCGAGATTCTACCGGAATGAAGTCATTTACTTTCAGAACCGGCTGCTCCGGCGAATTCAGCTCGATGGCAGCAACGACGCGCCCTTGATTACGGCCGGGGCGCAGTAACCCGGATATTTCTTACACTTTCGGGTTTGGAGCGCCGATTTTGAATCGGCTTTCAGCGTCATTGCGCGCCCAAAGCCGACTGCAAGTCGGCGCTCCAGATTGGAGATTTTTGCCATGCGCACCAATTCACCGGGCCAGTTCGTAGAGGAAGCCTTTGAGATATTCGGTTTCCTTCACGGCGGGAAGGATGGGGTGGTCGGGGGACTGGCTGCAGGTGGCAACACGGCGGAGAATGCGGCGGGCGTCGTAGGCCGCTTCCATGATGATGGCCTCGAACATCACCGCATCCACATGGTGCGAACAGCAAAAGGTCGCCAGCGCGCCGCCGGGACGCAGCAGTTTGAGGGCGCGCAAATGGATTTCCTTGTAGCCGCGCATGGCGTCGGGAATGGCGGCGCGGGTGCGGGTGAAACTGGGCGGGTCGAGGATGATGAGGTCGAATTTTGGGATGACTTTTTCGTGGGGCTGGACGGCGGTTTGCGCCTTGAGCCAGTCGAAGACATTGGCGGCTTCAAAGCTGCATTTATCAGCCAGGCCGTTGCGTTGCGCGTGGCGCTGGGCGGCGGCGACGGCCTCCTGGCTCTGGTCCAGGCCGTGGACATGGGCCGCGCCGGCCCGGGCGCAGTGCAGGGCGAAGCCGCCCAGGAAGCAGAAGCAATCCAACACTTGACAGCCGCCGGCCAGGGCGGCGACGAGCGGGTAGTTCTGTTGCTGGTCCAGGTAGAGGCCGGTCTTGTGGCCGCCCAGGATGTCCGCCTCGAATTGCAGGCCGTTGAGGTCCACGGCCACGGGGCCGTCGAGCGCGCCGGCCAGCAGGCCGCTGCCTTCGGTCATGCCCTCAAATTTGCGGAAGGAGGCCTCGTTCTTTTCCACGATGGCGCGCGGGGAAAAGACGGTTTGCAAGGCTTCGACGATCAGGGCCTTGCGCTGGTCCATGCCGAGGGAGGAAATCTGGACGACGAGGACATCGGCGTATTTGTCAACAATCAGGCCGCTGAGAAAATCGCTTTCGGCGTTGACGACGCGAAAAGAGGCGGCCCCGGGAAGATGTTTCCGGCGGACGGCCAGCGCCGCGCGGATGCGTCCGATAAAAAAGTCGCGGTCCACTTCCACGCGCTCCGGGGCGAGGACGCGGACGCGGATTTTGGATTGCGCATTGTAGAAGCCGACGCCGAGGAACCGCTGGCGATGGTCCTTGATTTGCACCAGCGCGCCATCGGCGGCCGGCGCGGTCAGGCGGAGAATGGAGGCGGCGTAAATCCAGGGATGGCCGGCGAGGATGCGGTCCGCATCCCCCGGTCGAACGATCACAGTGGGCAACTGGGGCGAGTTCAAAATTCAAGTTCCAAGTTTAAGTCAGGGACATCCAGCCGAAGGCCGGCCAACCGAGCCGCCATTGTAACCGCAGCCGGCGCAAACGCCAGACTTTTATCCAACTCCAAAATTCGCGCTTGGAATTGTTCTTATATGTGGCATAATAGGATACCATGATATCCAGCGAAACCATCAGCGTGCTCCTGCATCACAAAGGTCCGACGGTGTGGACCATTTCCGCCAAAGCCACAGTCTTTGAAGCCATTGGACTTTTGGCGGAAAAGAACATCGGCGCCCTCCCGGTCATGGATGGCGACCGGCTGGTGGGCATCTTTTCCGAGCGCGATTACACGCGCAAGATCGCCTTGGCGGGCAAGACCTCGCGAGGCACGCTCGTGCGGGAGATCATTTCCACCCCCGTTGTCGCCGTCACTTCCCAGCACACCATTGAGGAGGCCATGCGGCTGATGACGGACAAGCACATCCGCCATCTGCCGGTGATAGACGAGGGCAAAATGGTGGGGCTGGTTTCCATCGGCGACATGGTGAATTGGATCATCTCCGCGCAAAGCGCCGCGATTGACCAAATGCAATCCTATCTGGCGGGGAGGTAGCGCAGCCGCCCGGTCTTGATTGCCAGATCACCGGGGGAGCGATGAAATACACCGAAGGAGCCGGGCATTGATGGACTCTCGCACGGAGGACTCCAATTCCGAAAGGAGAGCTTCAACCTCGCCAGGTTGGAGAAGATGATGGCGAAAAAGAGCGCGGACGAAGTCCATGTCTTTCTCTCTCCCCGCCGCCAACTTGCTCACAACCAAATCGGCGGGGCTTAAACACAACCCCGCTATGCCATTTGTATTTTGGTTCTGGACTCTCACGAGACGCGATCTCCAATGAGTTGGAAGGATCGCGGTTTCCGGCCCCACGCCGTGAGCATAATAGCCAAAGGTGTCATGAAAAGGAGACTTCTCCCCAATGGAACCGTCCACCAGTTCCGCTTTCTCCGGCGCGTCTTTCGGGTACATATCCGCTTCTTGCGAAATGGCAAGCTCGGCTGGCGCATTGGGAAAGGCGCCGAGGATCGCCTGGCTTCCAACGATGATCAGTTCGCGCGCGTCCGCGATGCTGCCCGCGGCGCGGATCAGATGTTCAAGATCACTTCTTGTCATTATATTGACGGTAAATGGCCCAGCGTTCCTGGGGAGTGAGAATGCCGCAAAAAGGATCGCTTTGACGCAAGCGCCGGCCGGACTGGGATTCATCCAGCAGCACGCGGCGAATATCCTCCCATGGCGCTTGCAGGATATTGAGCCACTCGCCAATCGCTGGCAATGGCCGTTGCTGATACCAGCGCCGGCATGTCGCCCTGGCCTTCTCCAATCCCTGCCGCGCCGGATCGCGATCAATCTTCTCCACGATGGCCCTGGCCAGGGCCAGGCTGCGCTCGTCAATTTGCTGGTGGGTTCTCATGTCTTGATCCTCCTTACCATTACCATCTTCCAGCGCCCATTCAAGCTCCCATGAGGTGCTTTCTCGGCAGGAAATCGAATTTCGGCTCGACGGAGTCCCGCCCTGCCGCCAAAAAGACTCACAAATTACCATGCGCAAGTCATTGGCGCGGAGAGGGTTGCGCGAATTCGGCAAGGAAAGTCAATTATTTTGCTTGCATTCGGCGGCGGATGTGTCATGTTTAGCGGCAGATTAGATGATTGTTCGAATCCGCCATGGGAATTCTCCAAGTGAACACTGTTCAGTGGTGATTGAGACCCGATCGTCGGGAACCGTTCTGGAAGCGCAGTAATCTTAATCTATCTGAAAAATAAGCAGAAGTATGAATACCAAACTATATGTCGGGAACCTTTCCTTTGACACCACCGAAAACGACCTGCAGGACCTGTTCGCCGCCTGCGGCCCCGTCTCGGAAGTCAACCTGGTGATGGATCGTTCCACCAACCGTCCCCGCGGCTTCGCGTTCGTGACCATGGCGACCCCGGAAGGCGCCCAGGCCGCCATCGCGCAGGTCAACGGCAAGAACGTCCAGGGCCGTGACCTCACGGTCAACGAAGCCCGCCCGCGCGAAGAGCGTTCCGGCGGCGGCGGCGGCGGTTCCCGCGGCGGCTATGGCGGCGGTGGTGGCGGCGGCGGACGCAGTCGCCAGTATTCGCGATAATTGTTCGCGATCCAACTTTTCGCGAACCATGTTTCGCTGAAATGTCAGGGCGGAATCCAACGATTCCGCCCTCTTTTCCTCAGAACTTCCTTTTCCACTCATCCCCCGCGTACTTTTGCTCCAGCGCCGGAGGGATGGCCGGCAGGCTCCCGCACGATTCCGCCGCCCCCCAGGCTTCCCGCAATGCGCCTTTGAGGACCGAAGCGGACACATCGAGGTTGGTGACGAATTGGCCGTGCGGCCGGTCCAGCCGGTAATTGGGCTGGCGCGAGGGCATGGGCAGGAACTTCTCCATCCTGGAAATATCGAAGTCCAGCAGAAAGACGCCGTGAAACAGCAGCGCCCGGCGCTTGCGCCGTTGCGCGTTGCCGGAAAATTTTTTGCCCTCCAACGACAAATCGGTGATTCCGGCCACGATCACCGTCCGCCCCAAAACGCCCGCCAGCGCCCGCCGCTGCCGCTCCATGATGTGACGGCCGGCCGAGGCGATGTTGCGCAGCGCCGGGTCGCCGGCGATGTTCAGGACGAGCGAATAATTCAGGCAACCCGGCCCTTGCAAAACCGCGCCGCCGCCGCTGCACCGCCGATAGACGCCCACATTTTCCGCCCGGCAGGCGGCCAGATTGACTTCCAACTCCGCCCGGTTGGCGTAACCGAGCACGACGAAATAATGGCGCGGCTCCCAGAAACGCAGGATTTCCGCGTCCGGGCTGGCGTCGCAAGCGTCCAGCAGCGCCTCATCGCACGCCAGATTGGCGGACGGGGCGGGCAGCGTCAGGTCAAGGCATTTCATGGCCCTCGAAACATGTCTTTTCTTAATCTTAATCTCTTAATCTTCGTCCCATTCTTCGTCCCGAATTTCAATCCAACATGTTGTCGTCTGCGGCCAAGCGCCGTAGGCGCGATATCTTTGTAGAACCCCCCGGAACAAACCCCCCAAAGCCCGGTAGGGGCGATATCTTTTTTCAAACGAAGATGCCGCTCCTGACGGAGCTTGAAAATCTTTTTCGGATTGGTTCTACAAATATGCCGCGCCTACGGCGCTTCCTGCGCAGCAACACAGCCTGGCAACACAGCCTGGCATTGACTTTTCCGGCGGGGCATGCCAATCTCCCGGCATGATTTTACGAAATTGCATCCTCGCCTGTCTCTGCGCCGCCACTTTGAACGCGGCGCCGATCCAACATGAATTCATCGCCATTGACGAAGGGAAGAACAACCTCCTCTATGTCAACGAGAACAATCCCGCCAAAAACTGGATTGTGACCATCGGCAAATCCCATCCCCGCGACATGCAGTTGGTCGGCAGCAACCGCGTCCTCATTGCCAATGTCACCGGTTATTCCGAATACGACATCGCCACCGGCAAGCAGTTGCTGGACGTGACCAACTTCGCCCCCGCCAATGCCCCGACCGACACCGATGAGGTCACCTCGGCCCGCCGCCAGCCCAACGGCCACACCCTGGTGGCCGGCCTCAACATTGGCGGCTCCAGGGGCCTCGTGGTGCTCGACGTGGACCCCCAGGGCGCGGTGAAAAACAAGATCGTCTTTCCCGGCAATTATATCCGCTTCGTGCGCCAAACCGCCTCGGGCACCTACTTGATGGCCTGCGACACCACGATTCGTGAAGGCAACAGCGACGGGAAATACATTTGGGAGGCGCCGGTCACTGGATTCAGCCACATGTGGAAGGCCGTGCGGCTTGCCAACGGCGACACTCTCGCCTCCGCTGGCTATGGCGGATTTATGATCGAGTTGGACAAGGCCAAAAACGTCGTTCGCAAATTCGGCGACAAAACCCAGGTTCCCGCCGCCATCAACTCCAGCTTCTTCGCCAGCTTCCAAGTCCTGGCCAACGGCGATGTCGTCGTGGCCAACTGGCAGGGCCACGGGCCGAACCACGGCAAAGAAGGCATTCAGCTTCTGGAATTCGACAAGACCGGCGCCATTGTCTGGCAGTGGAGCAAATCCGAAATTATTTCCTCCATCCAGGGCATCTTGGTGCTGGACGGCCTGAACACCTCCCTGCTCTACGACGAGCGCAACGGCATCCAGGAGCCGGTCAAGTGACGTTGTAGCGTCGGCGCTCCGCGCCGAGGGTTGTCGAGCCGGAGGCTCGACGCTACACCATTTGTGACAGGGAATGACACGCTTTGGCCCCCCGCGACTGCAATTTGTGAGGTTGCCGGCCTTGGGCGGGGGGGAAACCGGCGTAACACCCGCTACACCGCTACATTACCTATGAGAAACGGGGCTTTTCGACCCGCTACACCTCCGCTACATGCCGCTACACGCGAACACTTCCAGACCGGTGATGTTCAGGTCTTTCCTCATCTTTAATACAAACGGAGTGAACCACGGATTACCCAGAGCGGCAAAGCCGCAACCCAATTCGGAGTTGCCCGCAGATCACGCAGATTAACGCAGATTTGAAAAAGAGAAATTCTTCATCTGCGTTAATCTGCGTCATCTGCGGGCAGATGTCTTTTCTTCCTCTTCGCTTGGTCATAGGCTTCATCGGGGAAAATCTTGTCGGAAATGCGCGATTTTTTGCTATAGTGGTACGGATATTTTGCTCCTTGCCTCATGGCGCGATGGGGCGCTTGCGCGAGCGGAGGAACGCACCGCAATCCACTGAAAACGTCGAGGACGCGAAAAAGTTCTGCCCCGGCGTGAAGGCCATTGCCCCGACCACCGGTAAGTGCATTTTCCCCGCGGCTCGTTCCCGTGTCGCCTGTCGCGCCGTCTCGTCCGCCGTAGTTCTAAGGAAGGCTACGGCGGACAGGACGGAGGACGGGGCGGAATCAAACGCCTGGCTCGAAACGCTTCACATCCTGGAACTTGTCCAAGTCGCGGTCAAAGGAGGCGATGGCGACGTTTTCTTCGGCCCCGCCCGCGGCAAGAAAAGCATCCGCAAATCCCGCATTGGCAGCGCGGACGCGTTCCAAGGCGGAAAACACCTGCGCGCCATCCCGTATTTTCAGACCGGGCTGGCGCAAGAGCATGAGGAGTTTTTCGACCGCCTCTTGGCGTTCCACGCCGTAAAAGGAGAGCAGGGTATAAATGGTCTCGGTGACGATGACCGGGGACACGTCGAGCAGAATTTCTCCCGCAGCCGCCTGGGCGAAGAGCTTCTTTGCGGCTTGCGCCTGCCGTACCGGCTCGCCGGATAGAAAACGCAGCAGGATATTCGTGTCCAGCAAATATCGCGTGCTCACGCCGGCCCTTTCCTGGCCGCCGCGCGGGACATCGCTTCGCGCGCAGCCTGTTTTTCCTCGCGCGGGGTTGCCACCGGCCGTTTGAGCTTAAGGCTTCCAAACAACTCATCCAAGCCGGGGGCCGGCCGCATGACGGCGGAACCGTCGCTCCGCACCTCGTAGGTTACGCGCTGGCGGGGCTTCAAATTCAAGGCCAGACGCACCTCCAATGGGATCGTTGTTTGGAATTTATCGGTGATAGTAGATTGTGACATCTGCAAAGAATACCACACTTTGGCTCCTTGTGCAAACCCAATCGCATTGCGATTTGCGATCCTCATTACCCGCCACTTTCGGGCTTCCTAATCGGACGTGAAGGGCCAAGCCGACTTGTCCACCGACTTGTCCCGCCCCAAAACCTCGCCTAAAGAAGGGGAACGTCAACAGAAACCGCGAAAAATGTGGAGACTCAAGAACCATGCCAATATAGAAAAGAGAGGGAACCGCGAAATACGCGAAATACGCGAACCCCCATCTTCTTCGGGGGAAAGGGTCTGGATTTTTCGCGTATTTCGCGTATTTCGCGGTTTAAAAAATTCCTTAGGCGAGGATTTGGGGCGCTTGCGCAGTCATTTCCGTCCATGTATATTGACGACATGACACAAGCGGTCGCCCAAATTCTTGGCGAGTTCGAGCAGCTCTCGGAAAAGGAGCGTCAACAGCTTCGACACGCCATTGTAGAACAGGTTCCCATGTCCGATGATTTGACGGAAGACGATTTCGCGGCTTTGGCGGCGGCATCTTTCCGCGCGCTGGATGAGGAGGAGAACCATCCGCATGCCTGAGCGAGGAGAAGTATGGCTGGTGGACTTTGGCATTACGCAGAAGGTTAGGCCAGCGTTGGTCATAAGCATTCCGTACGGGGACGCGGATCGCGCCTTGATCGGCGTGGTTCCGCATACCACGGCCACGCGCGGCTCGCAGTTTGAGGTTTCTGTGCCGACGCGATTTGTTGGGGAGGGTGCATTCCTCGTGCAAGGGATTCAGGCATTGCCGCCCAAGTATTTCTTGCGCCGTCTTGGCATTTTGACGCCCGATCAGCTTCGGCAGATTGAAAAGGGGCTGCTGCGCTGGCAGGGCATTTCGCTCCAGTAAGTGTGGAGAATACGTCCTTCACCGGCTTCCCTCCTTCGTGGCCGAGTTGCCAATGGCGAGGATTGCCCGCCGCAACGGTTCGCCCAGTTCCGGCCAGGCGCGGACGACCTTTTGCAAATCCGCGCAGGCCGGGCAATTTGGTGTGCTTATCGGTGCGTCAGAATCTGTATCCCCTTGGCAATGCGGCGTTTTTGGCCGGTTCGAAACCTGCGACACGGCAGACTTGAAAGTCTGCGCTACGCCAAACACATACCGGCGCTCCGCGCCGAGGGTCGAGCCGGAGGCTCGACGCTACACGAGACGCTACACCAGGTGCTTACTTGCTCACCTTCACCACGAAGTAGAGGAAAGGCGTGCTGGTTTCGGTGAACCAGTGCGGGACACCGTTGGGGATGATGATCACATCCCCTTTCGCCAGGTGGTTCGTGTCGCCGCCCACAATGGCAGTGGCCCCAAATTCGCCCGGCGTTTTCTCCTTCACATCAGTCGCCTTCCCGCCCGTGATAAACGTCGCCGTGCCGTCCACGATGTAAAAGACGTCGGTGTCCTTTTCATGGATTTCCACCGTCCCAGGCCCGCTGCGGTGGCCGGCAATGACCTTGAAGTTGTTGGTTACAATCAGCGAACCGCCCTTGGCAAAAGCGGCGTCCACTTTATCGTGGCCAAAGTGAACGACACCTTGCGTTAATTGTTGTTCCGCGGCGTAGGCCAGACCGACAAAACTCGCGGCCGCCAGCGCCAGAATGACTTTTGGTAATGTTTTCATGCCGTGGATGTTCCCTGACTTTCCAAACCAAGTCAAGCGCCTATAGAGGAAGACAAAATAAATTGGGCCGGTTGCGCTTGGACCTGTTTTCTGGCAATGTGTCGCGGTTATGGATTTGTCGTCGCAGTTATGTCTCAATATCAATCCTAATCTTAATCAGATACCCCGACAAGTGAAATCCCCATTGTCCAAATTCATCGCAAGTCTGTGCCTCGGTCTGGCCGCTGCCGGCGCGGCCGCCGCGCCGGACGCGCCGCCGGATTCCTCCCCCGCCGCCGCTCCCACCCGCGTGCCGGTTCTCACGTTCCACTACGACAACACACGCCAGGGCGCCAACACGAATGAAACGCTCCTGACTCCGGCCAATGTGAACGGCGCCCGCTTCGGAAAATTATTTACCCATGCGGTGGACGGCTATGTCTCCGCCCAACCGCTCATCATGACCAACCTGGACATCCCGGGCCAGGGAATCCGCAACGTCGTCTTTGTCGTCACCGAGCACAACAGCGTCTATGCCTTCGACGCCGACAGCGACCGCGACGCCGCGCGCGGATTGTTGTGGACTGCAAACGTAGGCATTGCCGCGCGCTCCCCCTCGCCCGAATACGGGGCGCGTTACCATCCCCAGGGCAACACCGATTTGACGCCCGAAGAAGGCATTATGGGCACGCCCGTCATTGACCCCGCCGGCGGCACGATCTATCTCGACGCCTTCACCCGCGAGGTGGTTGCCGGGGTCTCCACCAATTACTCCCACCGCATCCACGCCCTGAACATCACCAATGGAAACGAGCGGCCTTTCAGCCCCGTGACCGTTGCCGCCGCGGCGCCCGGCACGGGTGTCGCCGGTGACGGCACGACGGTCCGGTTTTCCGCCGTGCAACATTTGCAGCGCCCCGCGCTGACCCTCGCGGGTGGAATCCTATATGTCTGCTACGGCAGCCATGCGGACACCGATCCATACCACGGCTGGATCCTTGGCTACAACCCGGCCAATCTGGCGCTTTTGACTAATTACGTTTTCAACACCACGCCCAACGCCACCGCCGCCGACTTTGGCAGCCATGCCGGCGAAGGCGCGCTCTGGATGGGCGGCAACGGCCTCTGCGTGGATGCCGGCACGAATTTGTACTTTGAAACCGCCAACGGCTCCTTCAGCCAGAAAACCAACGGCGGCGATTATGGCGACTGCTTTGTGCGCCTCTCCACCTCGAACGGACTCGCCGTGGCCGATTACTTTACACCATTCAACGAAGCCGCCCTGCAAGCGAGCGACTCGGACCTCGGTTCGGGCGGCCCGGTGCTGTTGCCCGAAACGGCCGGCGGCGCGGCCCATCCGCGGCTCATCGTGGGCGCGGGCAAGGAGGGAAAAATTTATCTTGTTGATTGCGACAACATGGGCCGGTTCCAATCCGGCAGCGACAGCCAGATCGTCCAATCCATCCCCAACGCCATCGGCGGCGGCGGCAGCTACGCGACCCCCGCTTACTTCAACAACCGCATTTATTACACCGGAAAGACCGACGTTGTCCGCGCCTTCCTCATCACGAACGGCATGATCCTTCGCACCCCCGAGTCACGCTCCACGACCCCCATTGGCGCCTTCACCGGCTCGCCCGTCGTTTCCGCCAATGGCATCCGGGACGCGATCGTCTGGGTCATTGATCCCGGCGCTTATGCCCGAAGCGGCCCTGCTGTCTTGCACGCCTACAACGCCACCAATCTCGCCCTGGAATTGTATAACTCCAGCCAGAACGCGGACCGCGACAATCCCGGCGGCGCGGTGAAAATGACCACACCTGTCGTTGCCGGCGGGAAAGTCTATGTCGGCGCGCAATACGCCTTGTCCGTCTTCGGTCTGGCGAACTTTCTGCCCGCACCGGCCATTTCCCCGCCCGGCGGCGACTTTACCAATTCGGTGCCCGTCACCCTCGCCGGCGAGCCGCCGGGTGTTTCCATCCATTTCACGCTGGACGGCACAAAACCGGACGCCAATTCCGCGCTTTACACCGGCCCGATTATTTTGACACGCAACACCCGGCTGCAAGCGGTTGCGGTTGCGCCGGACGCGCCCGACAGCGGCGTCGCACTCGCTTCATTCGTCAATACGGCGGCTCCGGGGAGCGGCAGCGGCCTGACCGGCGCTTATTTCGCCAACCACACCAGCGCCAGTCCTTTCACAGGGCCGCCGGATTTAGTGCAAACGAACGCCACGATCAATTTTAATTGGGCCGAAAGCGGCCCCGCCCCGCTGGCTAGCGCGGCCAACTTCACCGTCCGCTGGACCGGGACCCTCCAGCCGCAATTCAATGAAACCTATTCCTTCCAAACGACGCCCGGCGCCGCCGCGCGCCTTTGGCTCAATGGGCGGTTGCTCATTGACGATTGGCCGGACACGACCGCCGGCACAACCAACCGCCCCAGCATGGCCCTCGACGCGCAACAGCTTTACAATGTTCAACTCGACTACTGCCGCCAGCCCGGCCAACCGGCGATTGCTCTGTCCTGGAGCAGTCCTTCCACTCCGCTGGTTATTGTGCCGCGGACCCAACTCTATCCCTTTACCAACCCGCCGCCCGCCGTCGTCCTGACCGCTCCGGCCGGCAACGCCGCCGAATTCAGCGCCGACGCCAGTGTCACCCTCAACGCCGGAGTGACCGCCCCTTACAACCCCATCAGCCGCGTTGAGTTCTTCGCCAACGGCAGCCTTCTGGGGCGCGTTACCAACCAGCCCTTCACTCTCACCGCCACCGGCCTGCGGGCCGGCAATTACGCCCTGAGCGCCGTGGCTGTGGACGGCAGCGGCCTGAGCGGCGTTTCCCGGAGTGTCAATATCACAGTGGCAAACGGCGGCGGCCGGCCCTACGGATTGACCAACCGGGAAACCGTTCCCCCTTACTTTAACATGCCCCCGGCTTTCAACGGCGCGATTCCCCCGTTGCTCTCGCGCACCGGAGTCTTCAGCGACACTCCCCGCATGATCCCCGCCCGCGGTTTGATTCCTTACGTCCCCAACACGCCCCTTTGGTCCGATGACGCCCTGAAGACCCGTTACCTCGCCGTTCCCCGCGACGGCGGCCCCGCCACTCCCAGTCAACAAATCACCTTCACGGCCGCCGGCCCGTGGACCTTCCCCGCCGGAACTGTCTTTGTGAAGACCTTTGAGTTGAACCCCGTCGCCGCCCGCCCCGAAATCCGCCATCGCCTGGAAACCCGCCTGCTCGTGCGCGACAGCCAGGGCGCGGTGTACGGCGTCACCTATAAATGGCGCGCCGACAACAGCGACGCCGACCTGCTCGCCGGCAGCCTTTCCGAGAACATTCTCATCACCAACGCCGCCGGCACGGCCGCGCAAACCTGGTATTACCCCAGCCCGGCCGACTGCCTGGCCTGTCACACCGCCGCCGCGAACTACGTTCTGGGTGTCAATACCCGCCAGTTGAACGCCGGCCTCGACTATCCCGACGGCGTCACCGACAACCAATTGCGCGCGCTCAACCGCATCGGACTTTTCAATCCCGCTTTCGACGAGCGCGCCCTCGCCCAATTTGAAAAGCTGTCCGCGCTAACCAACTCCGGCGCCTCCTTGCAGGAGCGCGTCCGCTCCTATCTCGACGCCAATTGCGCCCAATGCCACCTCACCGGCGGCACGGGCGTGACGTTTGACGCCCGATACGACGAGCCGCCCTCAAGGACGGCCTTCATCAACTCCGCCGCCCAAAACAACCTCGGCTTCGACAATGTCAAACTCATCGCCCCAAAGGACATCTGGCGCTCCATGATTTATCGGCGCATGAACACCACCAATCCCATCTACAAGATGCCCCCTCTGGCGCGCGCCCTGATAGACACCAATGCCGTCGCCCTTCTCGGCCTTTGGATCAACAGTCTGCCCGGCGTCCCCGCTCTCGCCCCGCCGTCCATTGTTCCCAATGGCGGCGCGTTCCCTTCCAACGTGAGCGTGACGCTGCATTCCCCCGACCCCGGCGCGGTGCTTTACTACACCCTGGATGGCACCCTGCCCGGCGCTAATTCCCTTCGTTATACAGGCGCCTTCAGCCTCGCCACCAACGCCACCATTTCCGCCACCGCGGTTGAGGCCGGCTTCACGCCCAGCGTGGCCGCCACCGCTCTCTTTCTCATTCCCCGGCGATAGGGCGCGTGACAGAATACTCCAAGATTTTTTAAGATTAGGAGAGGATCGCCACAAAAGAAGAATGAACACCCCGGCACAACCGACCCCGCGCCCGCCCCCGCCGGAAGCGCCGGGCGCGGATTTCCGCACGACTCGCTGGACGCAGGTCAGCCGGGCGAAAGCCGATTCCCCGGACGGCCGCCGCGCCCTGGCCGATCTGTGCAACGCCTATTACGAGCCGGTCGCCGCCTTCCTCCGCTGCGAGCTGCGGGACGCCGATGCCGCGCGCGAACTGGCGCACGACTTTTTTGCCAACATGCTGGCCGGCGGCGCCATCGCCCGCGCCGAGCGCGCGCGCGGCCGGTTCCGTTCCTATCTCCTCGGCGCGGTGAAGCACTTCCTCTCCAATCGCCGCGAGGCGGCGCGCCGGCTCAAACGCGGCGGCGGCGCGGACAACATTTCCCTCAACCAAACCGATGCCGGCGGAGCCTCCGCGGTGGCCGATGTCGGCGTGTTGTCGCCCGACGCCGCCTTCGACCGCCAATGGGCGCTCACGGTCGTGGCCCGCGCGCTGGAATCGCTCCGCTCCGAATGCGCCGCGGAGGGGCGCCTGGATTTCTTCGAGCAAGTCAAACCCTGGCTCACGGGCGACGCCGCGCGCGGCGATCAAGCGGCGTTGGCCGCCCGATGCGGCATGAACGCCGGCGCGCTCAAGGCCGCGGTGCATCGCTTAAAGCGGCGCTTTCGCCAATTGCTCAAGACCGAAGTGGCCGGCACCCTGGACGACCCCGCCCTGGTTGAGGCCGAGATGCGCGACCTATTCGCCGCCCTGGCAAGCTGACTTCACCATTCCAAACTCAAAATTCTCTAAACCGGGCTTGACAAAAATTAGAGCCTATGCTTAAATAATCAGCATGAGGCGCGAAGGCGACATAGCCGCAGCGGTGGATGGCAATCCGCCGCCAATGTTCCATGCCGTTGGCGCGTCGTCCGGGCCGCCAACCGTAATGCGTGGAATGGCAGGGGGAGGCTTTCCATGAACGTAGCGGGGACAGAAAAGCCGCCATTGTCCTTTCCACCGATGGCCAGCGCGAGTGGGAGGCGAATAGCGCGGCACTCTGCCGGGCGCCGCTACGCTTCCACCGGAGGCTTCCGGGTAACACGCCATATTGGGCGTTCCGTGGCACCATGCGCCACCTATGGTGGTTGGTGTCTTCCAAGGAACCCGAAAGGGACGAAAGGGACGAAAAGGACGCATGGGACGCATGGCTCGGGGATGTTTAACGCAAAGGCGCAAAGGCGTAAAGGCGCTCCCGATTCGGAATCGGGATTCCTTCTTTGCGTCTTTGCGCCTTGGCGACTTTGCGTTGAAAAATCTTTTTTATGTGTGAAATCCGTTAAATCCGTGGTCCAAATCCTTCGGTTGCGGCTGGCCGCGTTGTGTTCTTTGCGGTTAAATCCGCAATCCGCAAGCCACATGAAGTTTAGCCGCAAAGAAGCGCAAAAAGCGCAAAATCGGAATTGTTTTTTTGTGCTTTTTGAGCCTTTTCGCGGCCAATCCGCAATCCGCAATCCGCAATCCGCAATCGAGTCATTCCGGCTTCGGCGGCTTCACCAAGAATTCCACCGAGCGCGTCTTTTGCACGACCCAAGTCAGATCCACGGTCTTCGCGCTGGCGGGGACCAAGGTGAAAGAGACTACGCAGGCAGAACCAGACAGGTCGGAATCGAATAATTCAGCATGGCCCGCATCGGTCTTCATCCCCGCGAAATCAACTGCGACCCCTTTGGGCTTGCCGGGCAGTTCGATGGTTGCCTCGCTATCAGGCAACCGATTCGTATCCAAGTTCGTCCAGCGCTGGAATTTTGTGAGCACAACTTGAATCCCGCCCGCTGTTTTCGTTATGTGCGTCTTGTTGGTTGTGCCCACCGCTGGCACAGGCACATTCTTGAAGGTGACGATCTCGTCCGGGGCAAAACCAGAGGCGCGTTTGACCTCCAGCTTCAGACGCCAGGCCGCTTCATCCGGCCAAAGCGTCCCCACGACGGATTCTCTATAGCCGGTCCAACCTGACTCTGGAGGCCGAAAAAAGCCGCTGAAAAAAGTGGGGCTGCTGTAGCGGAATGATTGGCTGCGAAGGACATTGCCCGTCGCATCGCTTAACTCGGCGCTCTGCACCGCCCAGACTTCGTTGGTTCCCCGTGGAGAACGGAAGGAAACGTCGAATGCAGTCACGGTTCTCCGCCCTTTCGTGGCGGATTGGTAAGCAAGATCCCAGCTATCATGGGCCGTGGTGATGATCTTAGCCCCGCTAATGTGGCCGCCCGTTGCGCCTGCTATGAGATCGTCCAACCGCACTTCCAAGTCCCCTGCCTTCTTCACCGCCGGGAGCGGTTCAGCCTTCCACTCGGGATAGTTGCCATAAAGCGGATTCGGGATGCTAATAGAAGCGAAGGGGGTGACGGGGAATCGTCCAGTATTTGGGTAAAGACTAATCTGGAGCAGCCTGCTTCGCCTCGGAAAGACCGGAAACGAGGCGCAGTACCAGGCGATGCTATCGCCAAAATTCGGGTAATCCGTGTCGCCTGCCTCAACGCCCTCTTTATCGGTCAGTACCGCAATGATGATCGGCCATCCACGGCTCCCCGCACGCTCATTCGTTTCGACCCGTTGGAACCAGACAAAAAGACGCGGCTCGTTAAATTCCGGGACGCCGATGTCTTGGCTTATTTGCCGTCCGACATAGCTCCGGGCCCCGTTTGCCAGTGGCGCAGGCAAAGCGTTGACCAGCTTGGCCTCAAATGACGGCGGCACGTTTTTCGTGCTGAAGGTCGTCCCAGCAAACTGATATTTCTCCCCGTTGACGGACTCGATAAATTGCGGCGGGCCTTCCGGCTTCGTGTCCCGGATAAGCCATGCCGTCACCGCACTGGTCGCCGCCAGGAGCGCGAGCGCGAGCAGGATGAGCCTCCTCCTCCGCCAGCCGCGACAACAGCCCGTTCTTTTGCCAGAGGTGGTTGTGTCTTCCGGCTCAAGGGCCGCATCGTTGCCGGGGACTTTCGCTCCTTCGTCCATGCGGCCATCCTCAACCCGCCCGCGCCTCAATTCAATGTAAAAAATCCGGGCAGGCAATCCGCAATCGAGTCACTGCCGTCCGCGTTCAAGGGCGGCGATGATCTTGCCGGCATCATACACACACCCGGCCCAGGTCCCGCCGCCGGCGGATTGCAA